>Ga0209080_1000036_pt1 | contig 107741 bp, 104 predicted proteins | sample JNZ110809AmetaG_FD_184123 | JGI IMG/M metagenome (GOLD analysis project Ga0209080, IMG submission 184123) | Hot spring microbial communities from Jinze hot spring, China to study Microbial Dark Matter (Phase II) - JNZ 110809A (SPAdes) (version 3) ...
TTCCGAGTGGATTAAGTCTAGATGAAGCTGCTTTTACAGAACCTGTGGCCTGTTGCTTACATGGTATTTCGAGACTATCAATTAAACCAGGTGAAGACGTTCTTATAGTTGGAGCAGGCCCAATAGGTCTCATACATCTTCAATTGGCTAGGAGAGCTGGAGCTGGTAGAGTGATAGTTGTCGAAGTTAACGATATAAGGCTTAAACTTGCTGAAAAACTCGGTGCAGATTTAACTGTGAATCCATCTGAAGAGGACGTTGTAAAAGCCGTCAACGGCTTTCTTAGGGGTAAAGCTGTTGAAGCGGCTATAGATGCTGCTGGAGGCTCTAAGCCACTTGCATTAGCTTTGAAATGTTTAGAACCCGGTGGGCGTTTACTAGTCTTCGGCGTAGCTTCTGAAGACGACATGTGGTCTATCAAGCCGTACGAAATCTATAAGTTTGAGCTTACAATCGTAGGGAGCTTCATCAACCCGTATGAAATGGAGGCCGCTTTAAACCTATTGGCGTCTGGCGCTGTAGACGTTAAACCTTTGATAAGCCACATAGTAGGCTTGAAAGACCTTGAGAAGGCCCTTAAACGCGAAATACCGAATACGATAAAAGTTTTGGTTAAGCCTCAGTAGTCCCGCCTCAAATCATAACTTTTTACTGCCCTCTTCCTCAACCTTTATTTTCCTCACAACTTTTATGTCTACTATCCTTGTGGAAGGGTATTGTCCATGTTCATCTTTCTCAAACTGTTTACACATGTCGAAAACGGTGAGTAGTGCTGTTGTAACACCTACGAGTGCCTCAAGTTCAACCCCGGTTTTAGCCATGGCTTTAACGGTTACTGACGCTTCAACCCCTCCTTCAACTACGTTTAGTTTAACGTCTATCGACGTTATTGGAGCTATTTGGTGAGCTAACAGTATTAAATCTGGCGTCTTCTTAACAGCGTTGATGGCTGCGAGTTGAGCAACTGTTATCACATCTCCCTTCGGTATCTTCCCCTCTTTAATAGCCGCTATGGTTTCAGGTCTGAGCATGATCAGCCCCCGTGCCTCAGCCTCTCTATAAACCTCTTTTTTACCAGTTATATCCACCATTTCAACGCCCATGCTATTAACTCTAAACTTAAAACCGTCTAATTTATATTTACTTGCCTAGAAAGCTATTCATGACCTTTATGAGAGATTTTTCCGAAAAACTTTCTAAGTTTAAAGGCTTTATAACAGGTCCTCAGGTCGACGAGTTTTTCAGAGAATTCGACATTAAATTCGGCGCTGGTGTTTGGGCTGCAGGAGATTTCTCAGATAGATTCAATAGAACCGGCTATTTTCCAGAAATTCCATCCGATTTGAAATCCAAGCTCAAACGTATCCGTGAAGCTGGCATAGAAGGCGTAGCATTAATAAATTCCCAATTCGTAAAACCCGATTATTCAATCGACTGGGATCTCGTGAATGAGACCGAGGAATATCTAAGCGAATTCGAGTTGAAGCCTGCTGGTTTAGCGTTAGATTTATCTGGCTTTCCAAAGTGGAAACTTGGGACCTTAACAAACCCAGATGCACGGCTTAGGGAGGATGCGTTGAATATAATCCTTGAAAGCTTGGAAATAGCGAAACAGTTGAAAACAGATGTCGCTTCTCTATGGCCTGGTCAGGATGGTTGGGACTACAGTCTAGAAGTTAATTATGGTAAAAGGCTTGATTGGCTTTATGAAGGATGCTTGACAGTAGCTGAACAAGCTAAACGGCTTGGTTTGACTTTTTCAATAGAGGCTAAGGTTAAAGAGCCTAAAGAGGGAAATATGATAATTCCTACTTCTCAATTTGCACTCCTCTTAGCAAAGAGTATAAACGAAAAACTTTGTTGCAAAGCGATGGGTATAACTATAGATTATGGTCACGAATTGATGTACGCCGTAGAACCAGCCTTTACAGTTTATGCGGCAAAGAAGTTTGAAGTACCACTGGCAGCTTTCCATATAAACACCGCTAAAACACACAGTAATGATGAAGACCGCGTCGTAGGCACGGGAGACTTTTGGACGTTTATAGACTTCCTCTACGCCTCTATAGATATTGGATATAAAGGCTGGATGGTGCTTGACCAATTCTCGTACAGAATGGATCCTGTTGAAGCTCTAAGGCTTTCCAAGGAGTTCTTCGCGAACTTCTATAAGAAAGCTTTAACCATTTACAATTTAAAAGATGAATTTGAGAAAGTCCGAGATACTGGCGATCAGGCTAAGATACTGCATTATGTTAAAGGCCTCTTAAATTAACGATCCCCTTTCTTTTTTGGTGATGCATAAAGCTATGTTATGCAAAGGGTTTAATTATAATTTCATAGGTTTGGGTCTCCAAAATCCAACATCAAGTTTAGAGAAATACAACTTTATCGTTTTCATACGCAAAGACTACTGTTATAAAGATCTTTAATGACATCTATTCTAGGTTAGAGCTGATAGAATATTGGTGAGGTCGATTCCAGATATGAAGGAAACAATAATAGCTGCTTCAACCCATAACATTAAAAAGCCCTATGCTAATTGGCTTCGAGACATACATTCTCTAGGGTTTCGTTACATTGACGTTGAATTTTTCAAAATCGTTGATGAGCCATATACTATTGGAGACAGCATAAGTAGGCTAAAATCGATAGAAAGCGATGCGGTACAAGAACTTAAAAACTGGGTTGAAAGTAGCATGTTGAGAGTTGTTTCATTCGAAGCAGGGGCGCTTTTTGTAGACGATGATAAAAGGCTTAGAAAATCCATTGCCAGAATTCGTGAAGTCATTTCTGCAGCATTGTCCTTTAAATGCTCGATGGTTACTGTTACCCCTTCATCGTTTAAAGAAGTTGTCTCAAGAGAAGATATCGTCAAGGGTTGTAGAGTTTTAATAGATGAATGTGAAAGTTACAACGTTAAACTCGTACTCGAAAACGGTGAAGTAGGCTCGATTAAAATCCTCAGGAAGCCCGAAGACATTAGCTACGTAATCGAGAGAGTGGATTCGCCGATTCTGGGTGTTTGTGTAGACGTTGCAGCAGCCGCTACCATAGACTTCAACATCGTTTCTTACGTGTCGCGTTTTATAGATCATATTGACATAATCCATATAAACGATGTGACAAGAGACCTTAAGTTTAAAAACCTCATAGTAGGGCTAGGCGATCTAAAGTTTGATCCCTTCGTAAGGCTCGTTAAAAAATACGGCATCCCAATGGTTATAGAAATATACTCTGGTTATGGGCCTGTAGACTTATACCTATGTAAAAGACAGATAGAGAAAATCATCCGACAGGTAGACTACTAAGTTAAAATGGACAAAAACCGTTTAGATAATCCCCGTTATTTCTTAAAGAATTAAGTTAGGTTGATGGTATAGGAAACGTAAAAATTCTACCTAGCAAACGGACTTTTAATAAGTGCGGCTGGCGGGATTTGAACCCGCGATCTGGGGCTTGGGGGGCCCCAATCCTAACCAGACTAGACCACAGCCGCACAGCCTCTAAAAACTCAAAAATTACTAGAGGGGTTTATTAATTTTTAAGAGTTATGGTTCATCAGGTTTCCCGCGTTAGAATCTAGCTTCGTTTGCCTTCCTTCTTCAATACTTCGCATATAATTGCTATTTATAAGTCGGTATATGGCTTCAGCTTTTGTCTGATTTAATCCTTTAATCTTCATCAGCTCTGCTACTGATGCGTTAAAAACTCTCCTGAGGTTTCCAAACTTCTCCAATGCTCTCTCAGCTAATATCGGTCCCATGCCAGGTAGTGATGTTAAAACTTTAATCCTTTCATCTATTCTTCCGCCAGCCTTTGGAACTGTTATTGGCTGTTTTGACTCTCCTCTTCTAAGCAGTCTTAATGCCACAATGTATATGTGCTCAGCACTCTGCGTTTTATCGTATGCGTATAGAATTGGCACTTCAAAGCCTAGGGATATTGCTGACATGGCTCCTAATACGGCTTTAGTCTTCGTCGTAAACTCGCTTATTTTAGCCACGTCCCCCTCTAGCAGTAGAACTGGTTTTTCATAGTGTTCCTTGAGTAATTTAACCTGTTTGAAAAGCCGCCCGTCGAATATAGATGCTATAAAGTCTGGCAGAGTCTTACGTTCAAAGGCTACTCTACTCGAAAGTACGTAGTCTCCGACTTCCAAAAGCTCATATACTATTCTAACACCTTTATCCTTTAATATCGATGGAACTCCTGAATCCCTCTCCCTCTCGTCGACAATTATCCTCATCATCGTTATACTATTATTGTAGTCTGATATCTTTTAGGTTTATGACGTTTCTACTCTATTTTTAGTATTTAATCCAAGGTAGAGTCTTCCTAAATCTTCATTTTTAATTATTTCTTCTGAACGTCCAGAGGCTATACATCTACCAGAGACAAGCACATAGGCTTTATCAGATATCTCTAAGGCCTTTAGAACATTCTGTTCGGCTATTAAAACGGGTATTCCCATGTTCTTTATCTCGCGTATTTTAGATAAGACAATCGCGACGTTTTTAGGGGAGAGACTGGCTGTAGGTTCGTCTAGCAATAAAAGCTTAGGAGTGCCCATGAGAGCTCTAGCAATCGCTAAAAGTTGCCTCTCTCCTCCGCTTAAACTATCCGCCTTCCTATTCAATAGGGCTTTAAACTCGGGGAAAACCTCCAAAACCTCGTTAATATGCTTATTTAAGTTGTTTTTCCGGTTATAAGCACCGATCTCAAGGTTCTCCTTTACAGTTAAACTTCTAAAGACATTGTTGACTTGAGGCACGTAGCCTATACCCATCCTCGCTAGTTTAGTTGCAGAGGCTCCTGTTATGTCGACTCCATTGTAGACTATGCTTCCTTTAAAGACTCTTGTAAACCCCATTATACTTTTGAGAACAGTAGACTTCCCACTTCCATTTGGTCCGAGTAGAGCAGCTACAGTTCCTCTATCTACTTCTATGCATATATCTTCTACGATAGGCATCCTCCAGTATCCTGCTGTTAGATTTGAAACTTCTAAAACCCTCATATAGATCCCAGGTAAACCTTGATCACGTCCTCATTGTTTATAACGTCGGCGGGTTTTCCCTCGGCTATTATTTTCCCCTGGTGCATAACATGTACTTTGTCAACATGCTCCATTAGAAGTTCTATTCTATGCTCTACTATGAAAAATGTGACGCCGATTTTTCTCTTAATCTCTCTAAGTTTCATGTAGATGTCGTTGGCAAGTACCGGATTGACGCCTGCAGTAGGCTCGTCTAGAAGTATCATACTAGGTTGCGACATAAGTGCTCTCGCTATTTCGAGAAGCTTCATCTGACCTCCGGAAAGTTCAATAGCAGGTGTATAACAGTGTTCTTCCAACCCTAGGAACCCCAATATTTCTAAAGCCCTATCCCTAATGTCTTTCTCAAATTTCAACCAATTTCTACGTTTAAACAGCGCTGGAAGAAAACCTTCTCCGGGATTTTTAACGCTTATGAGTAGGTTGTCTAGTACAGTCATTTTTTGAAGTATCCTAGGTATTTGAAAAGTCCTTACAAGTCCCCTATGGTATATTTGATGTGGCTGTAAGCCGTCTATACGCTCACCATTAAAAATAACTTTACCAGAGTCAGGTTTATACACGCCAGTTAAAATGTTGAATAGAGTTGTTTTTCCACTTCCATTAGGGCCTATGAGACCAACCATACCCCCCTTTTCAATGATTAGAGTAACGCCATTGACAGCTATTAAACCTCCAAAATGTTTAACTAAATTGTCGGTGGTTAAGAGCGGCGTATCCAATTTTCCACCTCTATAAACTTAGACTTTACCATTTTACATAATGGCTTTCGATCAGGCTTAATCTTCTCCCTCAGTAACCCTTGAGGCCTATAGAATACAACTGTTATGACTAGAATAGCTGTAAGCATAACCTGTAGGTTCACCGGGTCTAGAGGGAGGTTTAAATAGTCTTTAATTAGCCTAGAAGACCTCTGAAACCCCTCAACCATGAATGCGCCTAAAATAGCTCCTAGATTGTTAGCTGGACCTCCCAGGATCACCATCATCCATATTGAAAACGTCACTGTCGGCTCAAACATGTATGGGCTTACTGTGCCGATATACTGGGCGAAAAGGCTCCCGGCTAACCCAGATATAGCTGACCCTAGTGCGAAAACCTGCACTTTATACTTGAAGACGTTCTTCCCATACGTGGATGCTATGAGCTCATCCTCCCTTATGGTTTTCAATACTCTACCATATGGCGATTTAACAATAAGCTCACACAGTAGATAGCATAGTGTGAGAACAGTGTATATCAAGACTATCTGGACGATAAGTCTCTCTCTAAACGTTATACCTGGGATTACTACTGCTGGAGGTATTCCGGAAATGCCCCAGACACCTCCAGTGAGCCACTCTTCATTCTTAACTATAAGCTTCATAACCTCGCCCAAAGTTATCATGGTTATGGCTAGGAAATCCTCCTTAAGCCTTAAAGCGGGAAGAGACGTCAAAACACCTATTACGCTGGCGGTCAATATGGCTAGTAAGCTGTTAACTATAAACGGATATTTCAGCCCACTCATAATAGCTGTTACATAGGCACCTACCATGAAGAAGGCCACTTTTCCAAAGTTGGCTAAATTAGTATAGCCGTATTCTAGGTTTAAGCTTATAGATACTATTCCAAATATACCTGCATATGCGACTGCATCCAGTAGATACATGAGTGGATCGGCCATGCTATGCCTTCCTCCTAGCGACAGCTATAAGCCCTTCAGGCTTTAAAATGAGCGTGGCAACAAGTACTATAAAAGCTACAGCCGACCTATAATCTGCTGAAAGCCCAAGCCAGGTTAAAATCACAACTCCAACGTTTTCAGAGAGTCCTAAGATAAACGATGCTATTAAAACGCCGTAGAAACTCCCCACTCCACCTAGAAGTGTTATAGCAAATGTTTGAAGAAGAACCTTCCAGCCTAACAGAGGAACCAGGCTACTTCTCATCGCTAAGAATATTCCCGAAAAGCCTGCCAAGGCTGCACCTAGACACCAAGTGAATAAACTGACTTTATCCAGGTCTATTCCGGATGCCGCCGCAAGCTCGGGATTGTCAGCAACGGCTCTAATAGCCTTACCCAACTTAGTCTTTGTAAGCATCATGTGAAGCATAAAAGCTACGACCAGTGCAACTATTAAAATGGCTAAAAGTAGAGGCGTAGTTACAATGGGGCCTATGGTTATGGTAGGCCACACTATTTTAAAAGATTGTATTCCACCCCCAAAAACCTGCATGAGAAAGTGTCTTATTAGGAAACCCAACCCTATTGATGACACCATTAGATGGACTAGTGAAGCTCCTCTAGACTTCAGAGGTTTAAATAGTAGAAGGTAGCTTAAACCTCCCATAAGGGCAGATAAGACTACGGCTAAGCATACAGCCAAATAAATGTCCAGGTGAAATATGACTAGGAATAGAAAGGCCATATATGCTCCAAAAGTGATATACTCAGCATGTGCAAAATTCGGGAAACGAGATAAACCATATGATAGAGATAAACCTACCGTAGCCAACATGTACATACAACCCCATATAATGGAGTTCATCAAAACCTGAAGCCAATTTATCATCATCACCACCAAAAAATAAAGGAGGACGCTTAAGGCCAGTAGCCTATAGCTTCAAACTTGTATTCCCCGTCTCTTTTAACAACATCCCATATCTCGTACACTTGATATAGCTGGTCACCGTTTTCATCGAAAAGCTTGTAGCCGCTCGCCCCCATGAACGTTTGGCTTACATCTTTAAGAGCATCACGTATTTTAGCACCGTCATATTCTCCGGCTTTCGCTATAGCCAATATAGCCATCATGGTAGCGTCGTACGCCGTATCAGCATACATAGAGGGATCTTCCCCAAATTTCTCTTTGAATTTGCTCTTGAAGACCTCAAAACTTTCAAGTCCAACTGGAGCCGACGGCCTAGTGCCTATACATGCCCTGCTCATGAACTCTGCTGCCGCTGGGTCTTCAAACATTGGATCACCGTAGATCCCTTCGGCGCAAACCCAAAGTATATTGTCTAAACCCATTTCCAATGCCTGTCTAAACATTATTTTTCCATCCTCATAGTAGCCGACGTATAGAACTCCATCTGGCTTCAAATCCTTAACCATCTGTAGTTCGGTTGTAAAATCTAACTTAGCAGGATCATACGTTATTGTCTTAATCACCCTCGTTCCCAGTACCTTTCCTGCCTCCTGCATTACTCCAACACCGTATGGATTATTCATAACTAATACTACTATTCTAGAGGCTCCCTTCTCTACTAGAAGCTCTCCTAATGCCTTACCCTGTAATGTATCGCTTCCAACTGTTCTGAAGATGTAATCGTCTGGAAACTCCGTGGTTATATAGGGTGCTGTGGCAGTTGGAGATATTAAGACAACCTTATGCTCATTGGCATAGCTGCCCATGGCTCTTAGAACACCGCTGGCCATAGGTCCTATAACGATTTGACATCCATCCACCTCGACGAGTTTTTTCAAAGCTTCTAAGCCTCTTGTTGCATCAGTGGCGTCGTCTTCAACTATGAGAACTATTCTCCTGCCGGCTATTCCACCTCTTGAATTGACCTCATCCACGGCTAGTTGAACACCTTTAACTATATTAGCACCCATAGGGCCTAGAAGACCCGTTAAAGACATTATACATCCTATTTTAATCTCCCTAGGCAGGACTGGAGAAACTTCTTGAAGGGCTTGCTGTCGTCCCTCAGCTAGCCCGGCTTGCCGCCCCTCATTGTAACCTCTTTGATAAGCCTCTGAAGTGGCTGCCTGTCCTGCGTAGTAGCCTGCCGCACCAGCTATTATAGCGATGACTACTATGGCAATTAGGGCTATGGATGTGGATATTGCTTTACTTTTTCCATTCATGCGTATATCACCTCTAAAAAAGACCGTAAAAGATTACTTAAAACTCATTTAAATTCTTTACTGTACTTTTAAGTGCTTTATGGTCTCTTAAAAACTTTTCATAACGATTTCAAGTCAATATTTAGAAACTTTTAATTATTACGACTATCAACATGAATATGATTGAGAAAGTTATTAAAGCGTAGTCATTCTTAGACATTTTCAACTCGTATAGACTTGTTCTCTTCTTTATTGCACCGTAGGCTCTAGACTCCATGGCTTCAGCAAGCTCTAGGCTCCTCTGGAAGCTTCTTATGAATAATGGTACAAGTATTGGCAAAGTATTGCGGATCCTCTGTATAATCTTCCCCTTCTCAAGCTCCAATCCTCTAGACTTCTGCGCATCCATTATGGACTGTGCTTCCAATGCTATGTCTGGTACAAACCTCATAGCGGCTGTGAAAGCAAAGCATATATCGTATGGGATTTTAAGCTTCTCCAAGGCTAGGCTTAAGTCCTCCGGTGTTGTTGTGAGGAAGAATAGGGAGAATGCTCCTATGAGTGTTACAAATCTAATAGTCATGGCAGCTGCCATAGTTAAACCTTCCAATGTGAAACCTCCCACGTAGAAATAGCTTGTTAAAAAGTTTACACCGAATATGAACACCATTAAAACGGCTGACCCCCTGAGAGAGTTCAGCCAAAACTTGACCACTCTTGCTATGCAGACTAAAGGTATCTGTATGATTAGTAAAACGGTGAGTGTTAAAGGGTCTGAGTATAAGATCGATAGAGCACTTAAAACCAGTAGAAACACAGCTTTAGACCTAGGGTCTAAGCTATGTATAGGACTTTCAATCCTTCTAAATCTTAATCCTTCAAATACACGCATCACTACTGTTTCATCCTCCTTATAATCAATGGTTTAACGATCTCCATAAGGTCCTTTTCATCTAAAATCCCCTCTAAACTTGGAGAATTGAAAAGCCTATAGGCGAGCTCAGTTATCTGCGGAGGAAGTAGTGAAGCCTCATCTAGAAGCTTTAAATTCGACAGAGCTTTGTCGGCGGTGTCGTCCAGTATGATCCTTCCCTGACTCATCAGTATGGTTCTTGGCCTTAAATCTACGACGAACTCTAAATCGTGTGTAACGATCACAACGGTCTTCCCCTCTTTGAGGAAGGACCTTATGATATCGATGATTTCAAGCTTCTGCAGGTAGTCTTGACCTATGGTTGGTTCGTCGAGGATTAGATAGTCCGGGTTGAATACGACTACCGATGCTATTGCAAGCCTCTTCTTCTCCCCTCCGCTTAAGTTGAATGGTGAATTTTGCCTATACTGTGTAAGCCCCATCCTCTCAAGGGCTTGATCAACCCTCCGTTTGATTTCATCTTCTTGAAAGCCGAAGTTTTTAAGCGCAAAGGCAACTTCTTCTTCAACTGTTTCACTGAAAAACTGATGGTCTGGGTTTTGAAAAACCAGTCCGACTTTTCTAGAGAGTTGAGCTACAGATAGATCCTTCGTGTTGTTTCCGTCTACTATTACGGTTCCCTTGGTGGGTTTAAGTAGTCCGTTGAAGTGTTTAATCAATGTTGTTTTTCCAGCGCCGTTTTCACCCATTATGGCTACGCACTCGCCTCTATCGATAGTTAGGTTTACGTCTTTAAGCGCTGTAAATCCGTTTGGATATGTGTAATAGACGTCTAAAACCTCTATCAAGAAATAATCCTCCTGAGAACAGCCGACGCGTCTTCAGTAGTTAATGGAAGCCTTTCGAAGCTATATCCCTCCCCTTCAAGTTGTCTGAAAAACCGTATGAGTCTTGGTGTGCTTACGCCATATTCTTCAAGCCTATGGTGGAATAACGTAGCTGGGTCGCCGTCAAGCACTATACGTCCCTGATTCATAACTATGAGTCTAGAAGCATATCTTGAAGCCAAATCCAGCCTATGCTCAACCAGGACGACTGTTAAGCCTAGCTTCCGATTGAGCTCGTCTAAAAGTTGGAAGATCCTTAAAGCCGTTTTGGGGTCTAAGTATGCAGTCGGCTCATCGAGGACTATTAACTCAGGGTTCATAGCTAATACTGAGGCTATTGCAATCCTCTGCTTCTGCCCCCCTGAAAGCTCGTAGGGCGCTGAATACCTGTACTCCTTCATCCCGACGACTTCCAGAGCCCAATCTACTCTACGCTTAATCTCCTCCCTATCCATGCCTAGGTTTTCCAAGCCGAACGCTACATCCCTCTCAACCGTAAGTGAGAAAAGCTGACTATCGGGGTTTTGAAATATGAAGCCGACTTTAAGCGCCATTCTATGGATAGGGGTCTCCCTAACATCAAACCCCGCTACGTATATTTCCCCCCTTAGGTCTCCACCGTAGAAATGAGGTATTAAACCGTTGAAGCACCTACACAGAGTGGTTTTCCCACATCCACTAGCCCCAGTTAATAGAACAAACTCCCCCTTTTCAACCTCCAGATTAACATCTAGCAGAACGTCTCTATCCATCCCCTCATACCTATAGCGTAACTCTTTAACTTCAATAGCCTTAGGCATCCCTCATCCGCTATAGTAAGCCTCCTATTAAACCTAGCCTCTAATATTTTTAAGGGTTTAATTTTTAATATTAGCGGCTATCTTCTCTTTCTGAATAGCCATCCAGTTTCTAGCTTACAGACGTATTCGAAACCAGTCTCTACGAGTTTAACAGCCTCTTCATCTGTTTTCGCTATTTTAGCGTAGAATTCATCGTGAGGTTGTTGGAATAGTGCATTTTCAATCGCTATGTAGCGCATTATATTTTCTATGTTTTTACGACCGAGGGGCTCCTCACATGGATTACGTCTTTAGTCTTATGATACTCCAGCATTCCTTCTAATATCTGAAACCGTGGAATGTGATCTTTAAAAACCTCAGACTTCCAAGCTTTTTCGCCAAATTCCGAGGCTTTTAAAGATCTAGCTTATGAGTGGAATTATTTCGCTGTTCACCATGTTTATGAAGTCTGTCTTCTCCATTTTGCCGAACACCACTACGACTCCATCTCTAGTAAGTCCAACGGTAGCTCCATAGCTGTTGGAAACTGTGACTAAATACCAAATACTCCCCATTTTAAGATAGCTACTATAAAGATCTGTCTGCGTCAAATCAGGACCGTAAAGAGAAAGTTTATCTATATTCGGTATTGGTAGACTGTCGAAGAATATGACCTTCGTATTCTCAGGATTCCTCTCATGATACTCTCTCATCTTCTCAGGACTTATTGAGACGTTTAAAATATACCCCCTCGAGATGAACAGAAGCTGACTAAAGAGGTTTGCAGCCCTGTTAGCCATATTCTTCCTCTCAACAACCAGTAGGAACGTTGCACTAGGTCTCTTGAAGAAGGCAAAAGTCAAGTATAACGTCTTAGGTACAGGTATTCTCTTCCCACGGTGGTACGTAAAACGTAGGGTATCCCACGCTAAAACACCCCTCAAACTGTTAAAACCCATAGCTAAATCCATAACCTCATTGACCAACTTAATCTTGTAATCTTCCTCTTCAAAGTCTTCTTCAACTCTATAGCCTTTAAGCTTCTCAGCTATCTTATCCAACGGAGTATCTTCTACCAGCCTGAAGATCTTACCAGCTAAGACCAATTAAAACACCTAAATTAAAGATACCTAACTACAACGTAATATTTCACAGAAATATACTGTTAAAATTTTCTCCTAATTTTAAACAAAACGTCGGTGAAAATAGAACAAAATAACCATTCACCACAGGCTTAAATTCAATCCAAGTCGGAGTGAAGATAACTATTATATGGCAGATTTCTACTTAAAATCTAGGCTAACAATGGGAACTAATAAGCCTCCAGATAACTCCAATGTTCAAAAAAAGTTTGACATGAGTATTGAAAACCTCTACAGACGCAATAGAAGATTCGCCGGAGAAATCAGAACACTAATACACAAATACGTAGAAAGACTCGTAAAAATCCACGGAAAGGACTTCAAATTCAAGTTCATGAACTTCTGCGGCACTCACGAGTGGACAACCGTCCACTATGGCATTAGAAGTCTTCTACCAGAAAACATCGAACTCGTAGCTGGCCCAGGATGCCCGGTGTGTATAACCCCATCCTTCCTAGTAGAACATGCGATTAAACTATCGTTTGAAGACGTTAGAGTTTATACTTTTGGAGATGCTTTTAGGCTTCCGTCGGTTAAACCTGTGGAGGGGGCTAAGAGTCTAGCAGAAGCTAAAGCATCCGGGGGAAACGTCGCGGTCGTCTATAGCTTCCTAGACGCCTTAAAGGAATCCAACGATTACCTAAAGGATTCAGTCTTCCTAGCTATAGGTTTTGAAACAACAGCCCCAGGCTATGCCATACCTATGATCAACAGCCTCATCCCTAGGAACATGTATCTCCTACCAGCATTGAGACTTACCCCTCCGGCTGCGGAGTATGCTATAATGGAGGCTAAGAAGAGGTCGATGTCTTCAATTAATGGTATAATCGCTCCAGGGCACGTATCTGCTATAACAGGAGCCAAACCTTGGGATGAACTTTCTAGAAAACTTGAAATACCGACTGTGATCTCTGGGTTTGAACCATTGGATCTACTCCTCTCAATATTAGAGCTTCTAAAGATGATCTTGAAGAACGAGGTCGGTGTAAAAGTTGAATATCGCAGAGTAGTCTCTTGGAATGGAAACGTCGAATCTTTAAACGCTATTAACACTTGCTTTGAAGTTGTAGACTCTCCATGGAGGGGAATAGGGTTTATAGATAAAAGCGGTTTAGAGGTTAAAGATACATATTCTAATTACGATGCATTCAAAGCCTTCAGTCTAGACAAGCCTAACAGAACCTCTTGGAGCGATGATAGCCTCAGCGGATGCAAGTGTACTGAAGTCATTCTAGGGCTAGCTAAACCTATAGAATGCAGGTTCTTCTTAAAGGTATGCAATCCATCTAAGCCATTGGGTCCATGTATGGTATCATCCGAGGGAACCTGCTCCATATGGGCTAGATTTGGAGGATATCTCAGTTTAAAAAGTTAGGTGGTTGAATATGTGTTGGGGTGTTCCAGCTAAAGTTTTAAAAGTAGAAGGTTTTAAAGCATACGTAGATTTCGGAGGAGGCGTCAAAAGAGAAGCTTTAGTCGCTGTGAGCGATTTGAAAGACGGCGACTATGTAATTGTACACGCCGGAATAGTGATTTCCAAGGTTGACCGAGAGGAAGCATTAAAGGTTTTAGAAGCATATATGGATATGGCGGTTCAACAGGCTAGAGAAGATGGTTTAAACGAGGAAGAAGTCAAACAGTACTACAAAGCGTTAAAGTCCGAGGTGTTTGGTGACATTGGCTATGAGTAAGATCACCCTAGCTCATGGAGCTGGTGGAAGAGAGACGGCTGACCTTCTAGAAAGTATAATTTTCAGTAGGGTTGAGGATAGGCTTAAAAAAGTCAAAGGAGGCCTTGGAATAGATCATCCGGATGATAGCGCTTTAATCCCTATTGGAGATGGAAAATTCCTAGTTGTTTCAACAGACTCATACACGGTTTCGCCCATATTCTTCCCAGGGGGGGACATAGGTAAGCTTGCGATATGCGGCTCTATAAACGACGTACTAGTTATGGGCGGGCTTCCAATAGCGATGCTGGATACTATAATCGTCGAAGAAGGCTTCCCCATAGACATGTTAAAGCGTATAATCAACTCTATGGTTGAAACGCTTACGGCCGAAAACGTTGCACTAATAGGTGGAGATTTTAAAGTCATGCCTAGAGGTCACATAGATAAAATAGTCATATCGACAACTGGAATAGGAATATCTGAAAATCCCATAGTTGATTTAAACATTCAACCTGGCAATCGAATAATCGTATCTGGTTGTCTAGGGGAACACGGTGCAACGATAATGGCTCTACAGCATGGATTAAATGTAGATGTGCTTCGAAGCGACGTTAAACCGCTCACAGGTCTCTTTAAACCTCTAATGAGACGCTTCGCAAATGTTGTGAAGGCTGCTGGCGACCCTACGAGAGGTGGATTATCTATGCTTCTTAACAACTGGGCTAAATCTAGTGGCAATTTGATATACGTCGATGAATCTAAAATTCCAATATGCGACTCTGTTAGGAAGTACTCTGAAATGCTCGGAGTTGACCCATTGCATCTGGCTTCTGAGGGCGTGGCTGTTTTAGCTGTGGATGGAGAAGTCGCTGAAGAAGTCTTGGAATTTGTGAGAAGCCTAGGCTTTAACGATGCCGCCATCATAGGAGAGGTTAAAAAGGATGAAAAGTTTCAAGGTTTAGTCCTAATCCAGAGCGAAATAGGTGGGTTGAGAGTGCTAGAACCACCCACTGGTGAAATAGTTCCAAGGATATGTTAAACATGAGAAGCGTTAGAATAACAGTCACGGGAATTGTTCAAGGTGTTGGCTTTAGACCATTTATCTACAGATTAGCCAAACAACTCAACCTAAAAGGATACGTTAGAAACCTTGGTGGAAGCGAAGTTGAAATACTCCTCGAAGGTCCACCTAATTTAATTGAAGAGTTCATCGGAAGACTTAAAACCGATAAGCCTCCTCCGGCGGACATCTACGATTTAAAAATAGATGAAGCTAAACCTAGAGGTTTCAAAGACTTCTCCATAGAGAAGAGCGGAAGACAATGTGAAGAATATTCGATGATCCCGCCAGACATAGGAATATGCTCCGCCTGTTTATCTGAAGTTTTAAGCTTAGGAAATAGGAGATTTATGTACCCCTTTAACAGCTGCGCCTGGTGTGGACCTAGATTCTCAATGATCGAGAAAATACCCTACGATAGGGAGAATACTACCATGCGAGACTTCCCAATGTGCTCAGAGTGTTTGGAGGAGTATGAAAACCCTGAAGTTGTAAGACGTTTCCATGCTCAGGGGAACTGTTGCCCAGTTTGTGGTCCAAAGGTTTGGCTTGAAGATAAAAACAAACCTATAAATGTTAAAAACCCTATTCTTGAAGCCTCCAAACTCATAGATGAAGGCTTTATAGTGGCGGTTAAAGGATTGGGTGGCTTTCACATAGCATGCTTAGCTTCAAACGATGAAGTGGTTCTAAAGCTTAGAAGGAGGAAGCGTAGATACGAAAAGCCACTGGCTATCATGGCTTTAAACCTAGACATAGCATCGAAAATAGTCGATTTTTCAGATGAAGATGCGATGCTCTTAGAATCGCTTAGAAGACCAATCCTCCTCCTACCTGAGAAGGAAAATAGCCCCGTGTCAAAATACGTAGCACCTGGTTTATCCATGCAAGGCGTGATGCTTCCATACACTGCTCTACACTATCTGTTGTTATCTAACGTTAAAGACGGATTCCTAATAATGACAAGCGGTAATGAAAGCGGAGAACCCATGTGCACAGAAAACGATGAAGCAAAATCTAGACTTAACGGTATTGTAGACTACTTTCTAATGCATAATCGAAGGATAGTCAATAGAGTCGACGACAGCGTTGTAAGGAAAACAGGAAAATTCTACACAATCATACGTAGAAGCAGGGGTTACGCACCAATGTGGGTTAAACTACCATTCAGCACTTCAAGGCCTGTAATTGCCCTCGGGGCTCACTACCAGAACACAGGCTGTTTAGCGTTTAAAAATATAGCCATACCTACTCAATTCGTCGGAGACATGGAAAATATCTCATCATTACTTGAATTGGAGAAAGCACTAACTTTTCTCATTAAAACGTATGGTATAGATCCCTCTAAGGCTCTGCTGGCTGTAGATATGCACCCCAGATACTTGAATAGAATACTGGCTGAAAAATGGATTAAAAAATATGGTTGTGAGCTCTTGGAAGTACAACATCATCACGCTCACGCGGCATCATTAATGGCTGAACTTAAAGCCGATCTTGACTCTGAAGAAATTGCTGTAACTATTGATGGTGTCGGGTATGGAAATGATGGGACATTATGGGGTGGCGAAGTTCTAACAGTTAAATATGGCTCTTTCACTAGATTTGGCCACTTAGAGCAGATACCGATGCCTGGTGGAGATAAAGCCGTAGAATACCCCGTTAGAATGCTAATATCCATCCTATCGAGGTTTATGAATGACGATGAAATTAACCAATTCATCATCTGTAGAGGCTTACATAAAGGGCTCCCCTATGGAGTTGAAGAAGTTGAAGCAACCCTGCTACTCTTGGAGAAGAGTAACCCTCCCGTAACATCAAGCATAGGAAGAGTTTTAGACGCCGCCTCATCATTACTAGGTATTTGCCTTAAAAGGACATATGAAGGTGAACCCGCTATGAAGCTTGAAGCATTCTCAAAATTGCAAGCCCCCGTAGAACTACTTACACCTAAAACTTCCCATTCTAAGCCAGTGGTAGAAACACATAAGATTTTCGAAGAACTCATTTCTAAAATCGACAGACCTCGTGAACAACTAGCCTACAGCATTCAAAGAGCATTAGGCTTATCCCTCGGCGAATTAGCAGTTGCAGCTTCAAAGGGTAGGAATACGTATAGAGTCTTAGTTTCCGGGGGAGCAGCGGTCAACACAATAATATTTGAATCCATAAGGGAAGTCGTTGAAAACGAGGGGCTTAAAGCCTATGTTAATGTTCAAGTACCACCCGGCGATGGAGGGATATCCCTAGGTCAAGCCATTATAGCTGGCTTTAAAACTTTAATCTAAAACTTTCAAAACAGCCTCTTTAATCTTTCCTGCAAACCCTGTCTCCATAAGCTTGTCAACATTCCCTATATACTCTTCAAGATCGTCGTAGCGGGGTATTTCCACTAAAACTTTAAAACCCATCCCTTCAACCGATGAACGTATTGACTTATATGACATGTTTACAATTACGCCTAAAATCCTCCTCTTCATATAGGTTCCAGCAAGCCTCCTTAAAGCCTCTAAACTTAAAAGGTTTGGAGTAGTCACGGCTATGAACTCAGCCCTAGGTAGGTAACTAGCGATATTCAAGATGACATCTCCGAAACCCGGCGGCGTGTCTACAACAAGTGCCTTTAATCTACCCCATTTCGTGATCATTAAAAGCTCTCTAAACACGCTATCGACCTCTATTCCCCTAAGTGGTAACGCCTCTCCGCGTGAGTAGAAAGCCACGCTCATAAACTCTACACCGTGAACTTTTACCGGGTGGATCCCCATATCTTCTACAGGCTTCTCCTTTAGAACATCTACTCCTAATATGAGGTGGCATGATGAATTCGTGAAATCCATATCTAATAATCCGGATGGAAAACCGATTTTAGTCATGGTTAAAGCCATGGTCGACGCTATGAGTGTCTTACCAACACCTCCCTTCCCACTCACTATGGCTATTATTCTCTCGATATCTTCAAGCCTTTTTATTATTGCCGAATTCTTTAGATTCATGATCGTAGCTCCATTGATGCGATATAAATTCCCCTCCCGCTGACTATCTCTAAGTCTTGAGAGCTACAGTTTGGGCACTTCACATACACATGAATAACCTCTGGAATAAAATGAATAGCTTCTTTCACATCATCAGATAAATCTAAATCTCTAAGTCTCCAAGTTTTCGAACACGACCTACATCTAAGAAGAGCCTCCTCCTCATCTAATCTAAGTTCTCCAACTTCAATACCCCTGCTCTTAAAAAGTTCGGTTAATGCGAATCTTAAAATCTCTCTATCAGCAGACTGAAGTTTTCCAATGACAACGTTTAAAGAAACTATCTTCCTGGTCTTTCTCTCGGAAAGAAAACTGTATACTGTTTCCACTATAGCCTCAGCTAAAGCCCACTCATGCATACTATCCTTAAACTTATTAAAACCTGAAGCTTATAACAGTATAGCTATAATTGCCCTATCTAGCCCTATCTAATGTATAGACGCCGAATACTGTCTCTCTCCAACTTGAAATTCATATCCACATTTTGGACATTTTACATAACCGCATTCTCCTAAAACACTATATCGGCATCCTGAACATGCAGTCACCCGTGCGTACGATAGACTAAATCTATAGCCACATTGTGGACATTTGAAAACTCTAGCCATAGGCACTATCCCAATATGAATCCTAAAGGGATAAGTTAAACTTTACTTATCTAAATTTGCCTTAACTTACTGATAATCGCGTGAAAGCTTTTGTACAAATAATTGCTATAATGTACATATTCATTCAGCAATATTTAAAACGTCTTCATTAGTATAGATTTCCCTAGCTTGTCTTCCAAGCCCCGTGGAGGAATTCGACGATGACCAACGACATCAAAATACTCGTAATAGATCCTTTAGACGATGAATTTTTCAATATTCTAAACGATAAGGCTGTAATAATCAAAGCATACAACTGTCATCAAAATCTAATAGAACTCGTAAGGGATGTCTCTGTCATAGTTACACGTAGTAGCCATAAGATAGATAAAGCAGTAATCGACAACGCTAAAAACCTTAAGATAATAGCCAGAGCCGGCGTCGGATTGGACAATATAGATGTAGATTACGCAATTAGACAAGGTATAACAGTCATATCTACACCTGATGCTTCTACCAGAGCTGTAGCTGAACTTACTATGGGCTTTATAATAGCATTGGCGAGGCGGATGACTGCATTTAACAGATTTATGCAGGATGGAGAATGGTGTAAAAACTCTACATTTGGAGTTGAACTTGCAGGTAAAACCTTAGGAATAATTGGGCTCGGAAGAATAGGTAGTCAAGTAGCTAAGCTTGCCAGAGCGTTTAGAATGCGCGTAATAGCGTATGACCCATATATTTCTCCAGTGAAAGCCAAGAAACTTAAAGTCGAACTTAAGAAAAACTTGGACGATCTTCTCGTGGAGTCTGATTTTGTTTCTATTCATGCTTCTTTGACTTCTGAGACTAGGGGTTTGATTGGTGAGCGTGAGCTTAGGCTTATGAAGCCTACTGCCTTCCTCGTGAATACTGCTAGAGGTGCTATTGTAGATGAGAATGCCTTGGTGAAGGCTTTAAGGGAGAATTGGATTGCAGGTGCAGCATTAGACGTATACTCTGAGGAGCCACTACCGAGGGAACACCCACTAAGAAAAATGGAAAACACAATACTAACACCACACATAGGTGGTTCAACAGTAGAGGCGCAGAAGAAAATAGCTAGGGTTCTTGCCATGAAAATAGTAAAGACTTTAGAAAAATTGGGGGAAAACGGGTTGAAAAAATAGGTTATCTAGTTTCCTCCAATTGCTCTATCTAATTCCCCATTAATCCATGGATACAGTGCTTTAAGTTCTCTTAAAGCCTCTACGACTTTCTCTCTTGGATAATAGTATGGGCTAAGTTTACCTCTTAGATAGTCGTCGAAGGCTTTCAGGTCCAAAAGGCCATGACCGCACAATAGGAACAGTATGGTTTTCTCCTCACCAGTTTCTCTGCATTTCAATGCTTCATCTATTACCGCTCTAATAGCATGACTAGGCTCAGGTGCTGGTATGATTCCTTCAGACCTTGTAAACATAGTAGCTGCTTCGAATACTTTCACTTGGTCGTAGGCTTTGGTTTTCACTAAGCCATTTTTTGCTAATAAGCATAATGTGGGGGCCTTACCGTGGTATCTTAATCCTCCTGCGTGTATTGGTGGAGGTATAAAACTATGACCCAATGTGTACATTTTTATTAGAGGTGTAAGTCTTGCCGTATCTCCGTGATCGTATGTATAGTATCCTTGAGTTATAGAAGGACATGCCGTAGGTTCAACTGCTATGTACTCCGTATCTTTTGGAGCTTTCCCTGAAACCTTATCGTAGTAAAACGGCCATAGTAGCCCTGAAAAGCTACTTCCACCGCCTATACATCCTATTATAACATCTGGATAGTCGTCGATTAGTTCAAGTTGTTTCTTTGCCTCTAAGCCTATTACCGTTTGATGTATTAAAACATGTGTTAGAACGCTTCCAAGAGTATACTTGGTTCTTGGGTTTTTCACAGCATCCTCTATAGCCTCACTTATAGCTATACCTAAACTACCTGGATTATCCGGGTTCTCCTCAAGTAGCTTCCTACCGAATTCTGTTCGACTGCTTGGGCTCGGTAAAACCTCAGCACCCCACACCTCCATCAAAATTCTCCTATACGGTTTCTGATCGTAGCTAACTCTAACCATGTATACAGTCGACTTCATTCCAAACGTCATACATGCGAATGCTAAAGCCGAACCCCATTGTCCAGCTCCAGTTTCCGTTGTAAGTCTTTCAATGCCCTCCTTGAGGTTGTAGTATGCCTGAGCTACAGCCGTATTGGGTTTATGGCTTCCCGGGGGACTTACACCCTCGTATTTAAAATAGATTTTAGCAGGCGTTTTAAGCAGTTTTTCAAGCCTATAAGCTCTATATAGCGGCGTCGGCCTCCAGAGCCTATAAACGTCTCTAACTTCTTCAGGTATTGGTATCCAACGGTCTTGGGATATCTCCTGCCTTATAAGTTCCTTAGCAAATATCACTTCAAGCTCTTCAGGTTTAACTGGTTCTCTAGTCGCCGGATTTATAGGCGGAGGCAGTGGCTCAGGTAGATCTGGTAGTATGTTATACCATTCTCTGGGTATATCTTCTTCGTTTAAATAGACCTTATACTCTTGATTCATGAGAGAAATGAAGCTTAAAAGGTTTCTTTTAAACTTTGTTGAACAAAAATGTACATTAATCATCGTTTAAGGCTAAGTCTCCTAGAAAGCGCTAAAATACCTGAGGATACTAATCCAAGCGCTCCCATGAATAATAGTGCTGGTGTGAAAGAAGCGAAATAATCTAAAAGAAAACCCATAATACTCGTCCATATGGAGGCAAATATGAAGTTCGTAGTAAAGTAGACACCTACTGCTAGGTCTTTTGCATACCCTTTAGTTATACTCAACAAGTACGACTGTGTAAGTGTGGCTATAGAAAAGCTCATGAAAAATAGAATGAAAAGGTGGATTCCTATTGTAAAGTCTGGGCTCTTGTAGATTGTTAAGAAACACGTTAAGATGGCTGAAGTAGATGTCGATATAACAGCCCCCTTAAGATAGCCAATTTTAGCTGAATATTTCCCGAGTAGTACTGGGCCAATCACACCCCCCAATAGTCCCATCGTATAGATAATCCCCCTTTCATATGCATCTGCGCCAACACCATTTGCTAGGAAAATAGGTATATACGTCGTCATAATCGTTAAATCTGTTCCCCCAGAGTTTATGGCTAAAGCAACTAGTACAAGGATTATAGACTTTTCGTTAAGCAATGTTCTTACATCTGATTTTATAGACGATTTTACACCGCTACTAACAACAGGCTTTCTTCCTCTCAAACACAGCAGTAGTAGAATCCCTATCGCAAGCGGTGGAAGAGAGAAAATAAGAAAAGTCCCCCTCCATCCTAGGTACTGGGAAAGTAGAGTCGCTACGACAGGTCCGACTATATTGCCTATGTAGGCAAATCCGAAGAAGAATCCTACAGCTCTTCCAAGAGTCTTCTCGTCATATTCCTCGGCCAGTATTGCGGCACCCATTGGATGTTGCGGTGCAACTCCAATTGAGAAAATATTTCTAGCTATGAGAAAGTCTATAAAACCCTTGGCTAGACTGGTTAAAGCACCACCTAAAAATATGAGGAAATCGCCTATCCCCAGTAGAATATGTCTCGCAACAGCCCTACTCGACATACTGAAAGCCACCTGCAATATACCCCCAATAAAGGATGCCATACCTATGATAAGTCCGAAAGAGGAATAGCTCAGATTGAGATCGACTATCATTATAGGGAATAGTATGGATAAACCTACGAATAGATGTTGCATGGCATGGGATGATGTAACAATTGCTAAAACCATTTTGGAAGTTATAGCCTCTCTTCTGTATTCTTCTACTGTCAAGTAAGACCTATTGGAATTTTCCGTATACATATATTAACTTTACTAGACTGAACTGCCTTCAATCCATTTGTTTTCACAGGTAACATCAATAATATTGATGCTACGCTTCGCTGTAGATTATTATCTTATTTACCCGGAATTTTTAAAAAGATGTCTAATGTTCCTAATACTATTTAATGGTCATTCAACTCCTGAGTTTCCTTAGTGCCATGGGATTAGCTATGCTATATCTATAAAATTTTCCTTATCTAAATTTTAGACAAATTTTCTTGTCTAAAACTTTAAAAATATTGAGGAAAAGAATTATTTGAACATGACTGAAAAATGGAGAAAACATGATATTTATTATGGCTATGAGTATTACTACAAGTTAAATGACCTTATTAAATCTGGTAAATGTAACCACGATGTAAGAAGCACTCCAGAGTATAAATTGCTATCAACTATAAACCCTCATCTCGCTGAGGCTCTGGCTATTGAAAATGAAATTATTAATTTAAGGAATTCGCTTAAGAATAATCGTTCAGAGAAAGGGAAAAACAACTATCTAAAAAATTTAAAGCTTCAAAATCAGATAAGAAAACTTGAGCTTAAGAGAGATCTTGAATTGAATAAAGCTAAAACAAGATTAGGTTATATAGATACAATGAATGCTTGGAAAAGAAGGAGAGCTAAGGAAAAAATCGCAAAAATTAGAAAAATACCAGGCAAAGTTAAAACCAAGATCAATGATTTCATAACAAGTCTTATAGCTAAAGGGATTGAAAAAACTACTATTCCTTATAAAATAGAGGAAATTGTTAAAAACGGAATGAATCAGACGCTAAAAGATCTGGTGGAGGAAAAAAGTTAATTTTAAACCCCTCAGCGCTCCATCTTACGTAGGAAGCATATTATCTAGTTAATCTTCATTAACTACTGTTATGTGAGTTGCACAGGATATACAGGGGTCGAATACCCTTATAGCGGTTTTAAGATTTTCCACAGCCTCTTTTACTGGTAGACCTTTTTCAAGAGCCCTTTCAACGATATTTCTAGAAAACGCCTTAAGAAAGGATAGATTTAACTCCGTTGGAGTTATTATTTTAATGCTCTTTACTACTTCTTCTTCAACTTCACACTCGTAAATCAATGTACCCCTAGGAGCTTCAACGAAACATCTTCCGAAGCCGCTCTTCTTCTGTGGAGTTTTCCTGTACAATCCTTCTAAGTCCTTTAAAGTTCTCAATAAATTCATAGAATACGATAGAGCATTTATAATCTCTAAAATCCTAAGCATGTAAAGATTAAGTAGATTATAAATTGGGAGACCCTCTTCTAGACTATAATGTAAGCTAATGAGAGTTTGTCGAGCCAAAGGCCCTGTAAGAATGTCTCTAGTTAACAGGTCTTTAAGTTCTTCCAGAACTTCTAACTCTCTCCAGCTTGTGCCCTCGTATACCTTAAGCGTACCGTTTATCGGATCCATATCTCTACCGAAGCTTGTAATAAGAGCAGGTGTTCTCTCCAAATTAAACATCTCATAGTATTTAGACTTACTAAGATTCTTGGAAATATTCAGAGCCCAGTTCATGTCTTCCAAGACCTTTTTAACCTCTCTCTCAAGATCGTTTATTGAAGACCCTACGATCGGCATATTTAGAAGACCTCCTACTGTCGATATCCCAGGTGATATGGGTCCTCCCGCTATTAATGATAGTAGTCGATCGGCAAACCTTATAACGTTTAAACCACTACGGAGTAGTCTATAATCCAATAGCTTTTCATCCATTCCAAGAAGTCTAGTGGCATCTTGAAGTCCCATTAAAAAAAGATTATAGGAATGACTTCTAATATGTTCTAAGCTCAGAATCAGCCGTCTAACACTTGATGCTAATGGAGGTGCTTCTACATTCAAAGCCTTCTCTAATGCTATAGAGGCGGCTATTTGGTGAGAAAACGGGCAGACGCCACATACTTTTGTCACTAACGATGGAATAATGTGGGCTCTTTTTCCGCGTAGAAGGGTTTCAAACTTCCTTAAAACCGGAAGATTAAGCTCCAATTCTTGAACCTTCCGTTTATGTATTTTAACGATGACTTCTGAAGCGCCTTCAACTCTCGTAAGCGGATGTGCTTGTTTAAAAGACATACTCCCTCTTCCCATATAGGTTTAGGATATCTATAACATCATACTTCAACTCCTTAGGAATGGTAAGTAAAGCTAAGAAATCAATTAGAGATGTTAACGAATTATCCTTAAGTGTACCCATACATCCATAGCAACTCCCACCTTGAACAATACATTTTGCCTCACATCCAGCTCTAGTTATAGGTCCAAGGCATAGAATCCCCTCCTCTAATAGGCACTGCTCGGTTTTCCGCTTTGGAAAAATTTCTCTAATGATTATTGGATATTTTGCCCTACAAGGATGGAATGGGCACTCTGAGCATACGTTAACTGTCTTATGTTTGAATTCTCTACCACCGATTAAGGCGTAAAGTAGCATCGATATCAGGTTTTCAGGAGGGGGGCAACCTGGGAGCTCCAGGTCCACTTTTATTATACTATGTATGGGTTTAAGCTCTAGCTCTTTAACATTGCTCGAGATACCTCCAAAGCATGCACAAGACCCTATGGAAATTACTCTTCTAGCCTTTGCACGTACTTTTTTAAGCAATTTTTCATCTTCTTTCAAAGCTGAGCCCTCTATAAGTAGCACATCACAATCATCTACATCTCCCCCATCCTTTATCATTGGGAAAAAAGCCACGTAACCCCTATTCCATAGTTCTCTAAAGACACTTGAATCTATTACTGATGTTAAACAGCCGCTGCATCCAATAAATTGGAGGAAACCTATTTTAGAGGCTTTTAGCCCCATTGCTAAGAACCTCCTAGGTTGCGCATAAAATCGTCCAAAGCTTTTGCGAAAACCCTCCCCTCAACGGCAGACAACTGAAGGATTTTAACTTTATTTTTAAACATATTTTCAAATAACTGGATGTTTTCTATTCTTTTCTCAGCAAGTTCAGCTCCTAAACCATAGCGGCATGACTCTTTCCTACATCCAACTACTAATACGCCATCGAACCCCTTCTCTAAAGCGTGGGCTATAAGCTCTGAATCTATTAGTCCAGCACACGTAACTTTCAATGTAAACGCTTTAGCGGTATATTCCAGACTTTTAACACCAGCATCTATGAATGCAGGATAGCCGCAGTTAGCACAGGCTAGCACTAAAACCTTCGGTTTAAAGTATGCCTTTGAAAATTCATCCATAAATGCTAATAACTCCTCTTCATTAATTGAGGATAAGCGTAGCGCATCTGTAGGACATACCGCCGTACAAAGACCACAAGCCTTGCACTTGAACTGATCTACGGTCATTCTGTCCGCAGAAAATTTTATTGCGTTAAATGGACACACTGTAGCACAAAGACCGCAGGTTCCACAGCTTTTTTCGTCTAATAAAATCCCCTCTTCCTCCACTGTAACTTCACCTTTCGTGAGAAGGGAAGCCACTTTTAATGCTGTAGATTGAGCATCGTAGACAAGTTCTCTGTACGTTTTAGGACCAGTTATGGAACCGCATGCGAAAATACCAAAGGGTAACGTATCAGGGTTTAAAAACCCCCTATCCGTTGTAGAGATATCTAAAAGTTTTTTAAGCTCCATTATACGCTTTCTGGGGTCTTCCCCCAAGTTTAAGATGACTAAATCGCAGTCCCATTCAAATTCATCCCCTAAAACCTTAGGGCCTTCCTCAATACGTAAGTTCTTAACAATATGAATGGGTAGGTCTTTCAAATTACCCAAAGGCGCATTTGCAGGAATCCTATTCTCTTCAAAAATTATTCTTATATCCATACTAGAGTCCATCTTCTTCAAAGTTTCAAAATACTTGCGAGCAAGAATGCAACAGTATTTTGAGCAACCTACTTCATTTATACATTGAATGATAGCTACCTTTTTGGGATGGGATTTACCAAATCTTAGTAAAACTTCTTCGATTGGAGCTTCTGGGGTGAGTAAGCTCTCTAATTCGACGTTCGTTATGACGCCAGTAGTCAATCTATGTTTAAACTTTTTCAATAGTTCGCCATTGTAGTTATCGCAACCCGTTGCGATAACTATGGCTCCCACTCTGTATATATTCTCCATGCCTTTTGAATCGAAATTTATAGCTCTTGATGGACAGTTCTCTTCGCATTTGCGACATGAAAAGCAACGTTGGTTGTCATTTTTATCCACGATTGCTGCTTTAGGATAAACCGTCGATAATGGGAGGAAGATCTGTTTTCTGACAGTAAAGCCTAGATAACGTTCGTCTGGCTTTTCTACGGGGCAAACTTCAATACAGCGGCCACAGAGAGAACACCGTTCAGCATCCACATACGTAGGATTAGTCTTAACTATAAGTTGGAAATCCCCAATCTTCCCAGAAATTTGGATAACTTCGGAGTTTGTGAGTATTTTAAGATTTTTAAACTCCAGAACGCTTGAGATTATTTCAGACATCATACAGCTAGCACAGTCACTTTCGCCATACACACTACTCCAATTCATTACCCTACCGCCTAATGTATGCTCCCTCTCTATCAAGTATGTTTCAAACCCCATTAAAGTCATGTATCTGGCAACAATTAAACCGCTTATTCCTCCTCCTATAATCGCTACAGACTTAGGAATACGGACAGTCCTCTTGAAGGGCTTAGGTTTAAAATTTATCGCTCGAACAGCTCCATTAATTGTACACATAATCTTCTCGAAAGCTTCCTTTGGAGAACTTCGGTTAACCCTTATGCATCCTTCAAGGATATTTACAGCTTCGTAAGGAATATCTATGGTTGAAAGAAGTTCACGTAATCCATTATGAATCTCCGGAGAGCAACCTACTATAACAATTCCATCTAAAAGGTTTCTCTCTATCCACTTTTTTATCCTCTGAAAATTCCCAGGGCTACATACGTTTTTAAATACGTCAACGGCTACAATATTTTCCATTTCAGATAGCTTTGATGATAACTCTTCTAAATTTATAACCTTAGAAACTTCACCATGACATTCACAAAATATTATACCAATTCTAGAAACACGTATAGGCTCAGCAACACCAGTACGCCTAACTCCCAACCCCTCTTTAAGTCTTAAGAAATTGTAAAGTTCGTAACCTTCTTCATTTAAAGAATAAAGTTTTCCCCTCTTCTCTATAAAGGGTGAAATCTTACTCAAATGATAATTAAATTTACCAGTTTCTTTAACCCCCACCTTTTCCATAAGCTCAGAATAGGTTAGGGGACCCAGTTCTCCTAAAACCCTGATTATGCTTTCTCTTATAGGATGGGTTAAAACATCGAACATAATCTAGCAAGTACTAAAAAAGACGGTGCAATTATACTTTTCGCATATAAAGAACTCGTCTAAAACCATCCACTAGTGTGAATTTTGCATACCATATTTTTACGAGTCTAATGAGCCTCCACTTCTTATCTGAAGGTTCATAATTTATTAGCGATTGGTCAATTAACTTATAAACGTGTTCTTATAGTTCAACAATTCTTGCGCGACTGTTTTTAGAAGCTTTTTAAATGATTCATCACTTTTCAATCCTCTATCTTTATTCAAAAATACAATCCTGTTATTAACCGACTAATTCAAAAGATAAGTGAAGATCAAGTTAAGAGATACGCAAATTAAGTGGTATTTATATTGATATCCCAATATTACGTGGGTTTAAAATAATGCTTCCATAATACCCAATGAGCCTCGTTTTTCTTCTTCAGTACTACTTAAAATTTGCGCTAGAAGTCCTTCTCTCTTCATAGTTATTTCTGGTCTTAAATATGGTTGACCCCCTCCATAAAGACATCCTCTATTACATATGTAGAGTTCTATCGCTCCTTCTCGTAATCTTCCATCATTTACGCTCATTAATATTCTCTCCACCTCTTGAATTCCTACAGCTTTATTTGTTTTAAAGTTTAACTCATTTAATTTAACCTCATCAAATGACTTTTCAGTCAATATACCGAAGTCTAAAGTACTTAGTAATCTGATAAGTTCTCTCGTAGTAAGAATAAGCCCTCTACTAAGTTTCCTAGCTAAACACGAAGTAATCCATACAACAGAAGAGCTATCGATTTTAGGAGGCTCAATCATATACTTAGAAAGTTCTGGATGAAATCGCTGTATATAGATTGCTTCAGCCTCACTGCTTGGAATTATCGTTAGATTATCTTGCATTCTCACTGTAACCTGAGGCCTCCAGAGGATAACTTTTTCAAATCCTAATTTTTTAAGTGCTGCTACTGCGATTCCGCTAATTCGTTTATCAAAATTCAGTTCTTCACCGAGAGCTGCTAAAACCTCTGGTTCAACATAGGCTGTTAAGCGAGTTCCAGATTTAAGAAGCCTCTGAACCTCACTTACGGAGCTTCTCTCCTTTAAAGCACCTACCGGGCAGTATAACGTACATTGACCGCAACTTATGCAAGATGACTCATCTAGCTTAACTTTAAATGGTGTGGATACTGTTGTCTCAATGCTTCTGTTTATATAGTCTATCGCAGAAACAATTTCTTGACATACTTTAACGCATCGGCCACATGTAATACATTTCTCCCCGTCTAATGATAATGCAGTTCCCTCGATATCCAGTGTTTTCTCACGAATAAATGGAAATCTTCGCTCCTCTTGTTTAAACCACACGTTTTGGAGAATCTTCTCTAAAAGACTTAACAATTCATATCTATTCATCGGGCATCCTCTAACGTAATAATCGACCTTGACGAATCTGCTAACTGGCATCGCCTCGCTAAAGTATTTATGTTCAGAGTAATCTTCAACATACACACTTTTTACTTCATCTTCATTTGTAAATCTTCTTAAGCCTGGTACACCGCCTAAAACTGCACATGATCCCATTGCTATTAATATCTTAGATCTTCTTCTGATGTCTTTAATCGTCGCAACATCTCCCTCCGAGACTATAGCACCCTCAATTAGAGAAATGTCATAGTTTTCACATTTTTCATCTGCTCCCAAAAGCGTGGAGAATACAACCTCAACTTCTTTATTGTAGACCATTTTCAGCAAGTCTTCACTTAAATTTAACATCTCAATAGTACAACCCGAACAACTTCCAAACTTGTATATGGCGATTTTCATCTACTCATCACCTTCATCAAACCATTCATTTTTATTATTCTTATTGAAGAACTGTGCTATCACTTTAACAACGCTATCATAGTATGGACTGCTAGAATAATATCTACCCAGTTTCACAAGGATATTCTCCAGAGTTATTCCATGACTGCTATAGAGCTTCACAGCCTCTTTAATTACATCAGTACGCATTATCGGTCCACGGCATCCTTCACAGCTTCTATTACTGTGCATACATATGCCATCACATCCAGCGACTGTTAGAGGTCCAAGGCATACTTCACCGTTAGCCAATAGACAGTCTTCTTCATGCAAGGGGCACTCTGCGCACACAGGTATACCTTCAACACCATATTCCTTACATAAAACTAGTAATTCACATCTACCTCCCTTTCTTGGGCATGATTGACACTTAATCTTATGAATAGCTAAAATAACCTCCAAAGCCAATTTACGGTCGCTTCTAACTCTTTCATTATTTGTTTCCACGTTTAATCCTTCAGATACGGGGAATGCACATGAAGGAATCATCTTACCAGTTTTCTTATCCTCTACCACACATATTCTACATGTAGCTTCTTCAAACACATTGGGGAAATAACAAAGGGTAGGTATTTCTATACCGAGTTTTTTCGCAGCCTCAAGTACTGTAGTACCATCTTCAACAGTAGCCTCTTTCCCATCTATGATTACCCTTACCATGCTCATATCACCTCTTTACTACGGCCCCTCTTGGGCATGCCATGGAGCATTGTCCGCATCTTATGCACCTTTCAGCATCTATATAGTATTTGCCATCAATATCCTTAAATATTGCTTCAACGGGACAATTCTTCGCACAGAGTCCACATCCTATACAAACATCCTTATCGATTGTATAGTTTAACAGCTTTTTACATACTTTTGCGGGGCACCTCTTCTCGTTAATATGGGCCTCATATTCCTCCCTAAAGTATTTGAGTGTTGTTAAAACTGGATTTGGAGCCGTTTGGCCTAACGCACATAAGCTTGCATCTTTCATGAATTTACTTACGTTTTCTAAGACTTCCAAGTCTTCTTCCAAACCACCTCCATCTATTATTCTGCTAAGGGTATCATAAAGTATCTTTGACCCTGCTCTACATGGTAGACATTTACCACAGGCCTCAGCCATAGTAAATGTTGTGAAAAACCTCGCTACGTCTACTATACAGTTGCTATCATCAATAACGACTAATCCACCAGACCCCATTATAGCACCTGCAGAGGTTAAACTTTCATAGTCTATCGGTAAATCAAGTGCACTTTCAGGTAAGCATCCTCCAGAGGGTCCACCAATCTGAACGGCTTTAAATTTTCTCCCTTCTCTAATGCCTCCTGCTATCTTAAATATGAGTTCTCTTATTGTTGTTCCTATTGGGACTTCAGCAGCCCCTGTCCTCTTAGCACATCCAGTAATACAGAAGACCTTTGTCCCTTTACTTCTCTCAGTTCCATACCTGGCAAACTTTTCCCACCCTTCGGCCATTATTGTAGCTACATGAGCTAGCGTTTCAACGTTATTGATGGTCGTCGGTTTACCAAATAAGCCATGTGTAGCTGGATATGGTGGACGCTGTCTTGGCATAGCTCGCCTCCCCTCTATGGCTGCTAACATCGCTGTTTCCTCTCCACAGACAAATGCTCCTGCGCTCCGTACAACTTCTACGTTGAAGTTAAACCCTGAATTGAATATGTTTTTTCCTAAGAAACCGTATCGCCTAGCTTCATCAACTGCCTTTTCCAACCTTTCAGCCATCAGGGCTTTCTCCGCTCTAACAAAAATATATCCATATGTAGCACCTATGGCGTATGCAGCTATTATTAAGCCTTCTAAAACTCTATGAGGATCTGCTTCAGCAAGCATCCTATTCATGAAAGCTCCAGGATCTCCTTCATCAGCATTGCATATAACGTATTTAGGTTCCCCCTGAGCCTTTCTACATATATCCCATTTTAACCATGTTGGAAAACCAGCTCCTCCTCTTCCTCTTAGACCAGACCTCTTAACTTCTTCTATAACCTCTCCAGGTGATAATTTTAATGTTCTATTGAGGCCAAGGTAGCCACCGTGAGCAATGTACTCTTCAATTGACTCGGGGTTTATGATGCCACAATTTCTGGTAACCCACTTCACTTGATACTTGTAGAAGTCTATCTCCTCTAAGAGAGGAACCTTATTTTCACCTCTAGCATTACCCGTTCTACTTCTGAGAGCAAAGGCGTTGCTAACATCACCATTATTTAAATATTCATCTAGAATTTTTCCGACATTTTCAGGAGTCACTTTACTATAAATGGCATGAGGTAATCCATCCTTACGTATTTCGACTAAAGGTTCAGCATAACATAAACCCATACAGCCAACGGGGACGATAGAAACTTCTAATCCTCTTTGCTTAACTTCTTTCTTGATAGCGTGATAAACTTCCCCAGCTCCAACAGCTAAACCGCAGCTTCCCATGCCCACAGTTATTTTTACTCCACCCTTACCATTTCTTATCTCTGAAATTCTCCGTAACCTTCTTTCTTTACATTCCACGTCTTTATGGCATAATGGGCCATTAACTCTACATGTTATATAGTCCTTGCAGGGTCTCTCAATCTTATGGTTGCATTGACTACAACAGGCATCCATTAAACTCAATCCATTATGGACATCCAATGGCATTCACCTCTATGGGAAGTTGAAGGAATTATAAGAGTACTTTAATTTAAAACATAAGTATACTACCTATATATGGGAATAATTCCTTTCGCCGTAGATTTATAATTCAAAAATGTTCACCTCTATATTTCACCATATGATTCTCCTTTAGTTTTAGTTCGATACTTGGAAATTATCCTACGGAGCTTCTTAAAATCAACTTCACCATATATTTCATCATTCACTTTGATAACTGGGGCTAGACTGCAGCATCCTAGGCATCTAACTTTAAATACAGTGAAGAGCCTATCCTTAGAAGTATTTTCGCCAGGATTAATATTAAGTAAATTCAGTAGGAAGTTGTAGTTTTCAGAGTTGCCTTTAATATGGCACGCTGTGCCCATACATATTTGTATTATATTCTCACCGGGCGGCTCCATATTGAATTGATGGTAAAACGTGGCGACTCCATAGATGCTACTTAGTGGTACTTTTAAATTGTTTGAAACAAGTTCTAAGCTCCACTTTGGAAGATAACCTAATCTATTCTGAATTTTCTGGAGGATCAGAATGAGGGTTTTTCTAGATCTACCATTACTTTCAATAACATTGTTTATAACTTCCTCAATAAATGCTACATCAACATCTCTAGATACTTGCTGTTGCAAATCCTCGCCTCCATTGCTCTGTTGTTCTCTGGGGCTCACCTACTACGCTTATAGTTGCGCTCTTAAGAAGTACCATAGATGCTTGCAGAACTCTTCATACTGTTGTGGAGTAAATAGATATTGGATGTCTTCTTCAAGATTTGTTGGCTCAACTTCAGCAACCCACTCTTTTTCTGGGTCGTTATTTAAAGCTGATATGTTGTTTAAAGCTTCATCATTAATCTTTTTAATTCTGCCAGAAACTGGTGAAGTTAATTCAAAAGTGACCCCCTTCATTTTCACTGCCCCTAAGGGCTCCATCCGTTTAACCTCAGCTCCAATCGGCTTCAGCTCACAACAAACATCATATGCTCCATTTTTGCTCAATTCTTTAAAACAATCACATATTTGTTGAGTTAATCCAATTCTAACAGTTTGTTCATCAGTAATCGTTACCCACATGAGGGAGGATGTGTAGAGGAAACCTGAAGGGTAAATTTTCTTACTCATGAGTCATCACCCACTTGTGGTGTTCCATACCTATTTTTTAAACTTTTAGACAAATTTTCTTGTCTAAATTTTAGATAAGAAAATTTTTATAATCATATCAACTACTAAGAACCTATTTGAGAACCTTGAATTTTAGACTTCCAACTCTACACTTCTTCTGAGTATTTATCTAAAAATGTTTTCCAGTCTTTACTACATCGTTTTCTATCTTATTTCTGGCAGAATATAGGATACTTATTGACAAAGAAAATTGCTATTTGTCTCTTTTGAGCATTAGCTTAAGTAATACAGTATAATCTTTAACCAAAAACATAATTCAGTTTTCCCCTCCATGTCCATCTTTACTCATCGTAAGAGCGATAAACAATATCAATACAGAATTTATTAGCAGAAGAGTGCTCCGAGCGAGCACTGTCACTTCGGATCCAAATCTCTTCTCCCCGCCTAACCCCTCAATGGTCGTTCTCACTGATAGTTGTACTTGAAGATGCCGGAAACAGTCTGAAGATATGGGTTAGAAAGTCCATTAGAAACTTGAAGATCACAATGGGTTCTCCAGACTTGACCATCAGCCTTTCAAACGCAAAGAAAGTAGCCTTAGCCATGCTTAAACCCCACCAGGCAAAGGTTTTCGCCGTTGAAGAGGGCAGAAAAGTCCGCTTCCTCGCCGCAGTTAAAGTTCGAGAATCCACATTAAAGGCCTTGAAAGCGCTCTCAACAGCTGAGCGAATCACAGGAAGAAAAGCAGTCAAGCTTTTGAAGAAGCCAACTCCAAGGACAATTTTGAAAGCCCTCTCTGGACGTTTAGAAACCTAAGTCTAAGCAGCCAAGCCCCTCATATTCCCATGCATAACCTCTAATCTTATAAAGGAAAATTATACAATAAACCTTATATTTGCAGTGGCAATAAGCCTTACATTAATTGGCATTGAAAAGTTCTATCAACATGCTGGACTCGGTGCAAGAATTATAGTGCTAAGTCTTATCTGCGCTCTTCTAGATGTGCCATTAGTTTATGTTGTGGTCGTCATAGTACTAGGCTTATCCATCATAGCATACTTAGTATCCTTGCCAATCTACGCCACATTACAACTCATTCCAATAACACTCCTCTCGTATGAAATCACTAGGAGGCTCATGCGATTAAGAATCTTTCAATTCTAGTCGTCAAGGTAGCGGGTCATACGCTAAACGATTAGGGAGCGTGGTTACAGCGCGCTTAATGGGAGATCAGTGAAGCGAAGCTTTTTATTGCTAGCAACTCAGCCCTAGCAATACTATTCAGGACTGTATGCCGACAAATCCAAGAGGCCGTGTCCACTGAAACAGAAGACAATTGTTTTTTGTTGTTTTCTCCGTTTACATTTTAATGCCTCAACCATTACTTGTTTGATTGCGTGCGCTGTCTCGGGAGCTGGAACTATCCCCTCTGTTTTTGCGAAAATTTTTGCACTCTCTAAAACTTCTTCTTGAGTGTATGCTGCCTTCTCTACAATGCCCTCCTTGATGAGGATGGATAGGGTTGGTGCGGCGGCATGATATCTCAATCCGGCTGCGTGTATTGGCGACGGGATGTAGTTTCTTCCAACAGTGAACATTTTAAGCATTGGGAGATACCCAGCCGTGTCCGCATGTTCGTAAACATAGTTTCCCTCTGTGATTTTTGGCGAGGCTTTAGACTCCACCGCGATAAATCTTGTGTTTTTCAGTTCCCCCTTTGTTAGCTTGTCTCCTATGAAGGGGAAGCTTAAACCTGCAAAGTTGCTGCCCCCACCAACACATCCTATAATAACGTCTGGAGTTTCTTGCAGTTCCTCAAGCTGCTCTTTCGTCTCTAAGCCTATGACTGTTTGGTGTAGAAGCACAAAATTCATTACGCTGCCGACCGAGTACTTGACGTTCTCATTTTTTATTGCTGTTTCTACGGCTTCAGATATGGCTATACCAAGCGATCCTGGATGTTCGGGATTTTCTCTTAAAAGTTTCCGCCCAACCTCTGTACGATTGCTCGGGCTTGGAACAACCTCTGCGCCGTAGAGGTTCATTAACGTCTTTCTGTAGGGTTTTTGAAGGTAGCTGCTTCTAGTCATGAAAACTAAACATTTAATGTTGAACATTGCGCATGCAAACGCTAAAGCTGAACCCCATTGTCCGGCGCTAGTTTCGGTGACAAGTGTGTCAACGTTTTCCATTTTAGAATAGTAGGCTTGAGCTAGAGCAGTGTTAACCTTGTGGCTTCCCGTGGGACTCAAGTCTTCACGCTTAAAATAGATTTTCGCGGGCGTGTCCAAAACCTTTTCGAGGTTTCTGGCTCTAACTATGGGGGTTGGCCGACCAATTTTCCTGTAAGCCTCTAAAACCTCGGAAGGTATTGGAATACTATTTTCAGCGGAAAACTCTTGATCCAGCAGAGCTGATGGGAAAAGTTTCGGAAGTAGCTCAATTCTAGAAAAACGGTCATCATCCTCTGGGTCTCTTGGAGGAGGTAACGGTCGAGGCAGATCCGGAACAATGTTATACCAGAAGTTCGGAACGCTGCCTAAACTCATGCTTCTAACGCCTCCTTCAAACTTCGAACAAATTTTGCCAGTTTCTCCTTTTTCAGTCGCATATTCTGCCCGTTATTTATTAACTTAAGTATCGCGCTTCCTACGACGACACCGTCGGCTCCAGCTTTTACGTAATCTGAAACTTGAGACGGATCATTAATGGCGAAACCCACAAGCAAAGGTGTATCGCCGGCAAGTCCCTTCATTATCTTGATGGCTTTAGTCACAGTGATCGGCAAGAAAGTTCCTGTGGACGCCATCAACCCCAAATAGATGAAGGCGGGGTTTAGTTGAGCTAGTTTTGAAACCATCTTGTGTGGGAAAGTGCTGGTGATAAAAAACATAGGGTCAAAATCATGTTTCATGCAAAGCCTGAGATACGTCTCTAACTCCTCCATGTACTCTATTAATAAGTCTGGAAAGAATATGCCTTCAGCACCAGCGTTCGAAACATACTCCATAAAATTTTCCAAGCCCACGGCTTTTGCGAGTTCAAAATATGTAAAGACGACTTTATGCGCCAGTTGGAAATTTTTTATTAGTGAGAAGCTTTTCTCAACCGTTGCTCCATTCCTTAAGGCTCTTTTATAACTCGCTTTTATGGTTAGGCCATCATATTTCGGCTTAACAGTTGGGATGCCAAACTCGAAAATGTCAACCCCGCATTTGGATAGAACATCCACAATTTCACTGTTTACGTAGGGGTCTCCAGCCGTTAAATAGGCTACAAGCACTTTACTTTTTAGCGCTTCTCTGAGGTTGCCCTGCATAACTCCTCAACCTTAGCCCTAATATCCTTAGCCTCGCTTATGGCCGTTCCAACAAGAATTCCATGAGCGTACTGCATTACGAATTTAACATCCTCTGCGTTTCTTATACCAGACTCGCTGACAAGGAAGTCCGCGCTAACTTCCGCGGATAAATCCTTTGTTTTTCTAAGGTTCCTTTCCACGCCTTCACCATTATTGATTCCCACAAATTTCGCCGAAGTTTTTCCCACAACCCTCGCATCTTCAACGCTGTTTACTTCAACCAAGGGTTCAAGGCCAAAGCTTCTTCCAATTTGAATCAAGTCTTCAAGCCTTTTCGCATCCTTAAACTGGTCAGCTATCAGTAGATATGAGCTGGCGCCCGCGGCTACAGCCTCATAGATCTGGAATTCTTCAAGTATGAGATCCTTCCTCAATGTTGGAACATTAAATGTTTTTGAAACCTTGAAAAGGTAATAGAGACTTCCTCTATAATAAATGGGTTCCGTCAAAACAGAGATTGCCGCAGCTCCACCCTCAAGCATCTTGGAAACGGCCTCAACCGGCTCGTAATAGTAATGGTAAATCCTCGTAGACGAGGAGGGCTTAAACTCGGCGATTAGAGGAACTCTATCCCTAACTGATTTGAGGGTTTTCAAAATATTTGGTGGCTTCCTATTTCTCACAGTTTCTTCTGCTAGCTTTTCAAGCCGTTTAACGTCAACTCTTTGCTTATCGTAGGCTATGTGCTTACGCATATCCTCAAAGATTTTAGATCTAAGACTGCCCATACACGTTACACCATGTGAGAGGCTTTAGCGATCTCCTCAAGTTTTCTGTAAGCTTGCCTTTCATCTAAAATATTTCTGGCCACCTCAACGCCTTCTTTGAGTTCTCTTACAGCACCGCCAACATATAGAGCCCCGGCAGCGTTTATGAGCAGGAAATCCCGTTTGCCCTCAAGTTTTTCTCCTTTAAACAACCTCTTAATAATTTCGGCATTGCACTTTGGATCGTCAACCTCGGGTTGAAGCCTCTCTACTTTTGTTTTCTGAACACCAAGTTCTTCGGGCGAAATGTTGTAAATGTCTGAAATTCGTCCGTCTCGAACTTCTGCCACCAAGGTTAGACCTACGTTTGAGATCTCGTCTAAACCATCTAAGCCATGAACAACTAAGGCTCTGATGTATCCTAGTTTTGCAAGAACCTGAGCTACGGGTTCAACGAGCTCCTTTCTGTATACGCCTAAAAGGTGCGCTTTGACATGGGCTGGATTTATTAATGGACCCACAACGGTGTAGAAAACCGTTTTTATTCCAAGCTCGCTTTCAGGTCCCAAGACCTTGCCCATAACGGGGTGAAAGTGCGGCGCATAAAGAAATGCGAAACCCACTTTTTCAATGAGGCTTTCAGCCAGTTCTTTTGTTAAGTTAATGTTTATCCCTAACGCTTCAAGCACGTCTGCGCTTCCGGATTTATGGGAAATTGAGCGGCTTCCATGTTTAGCTACAGGGATCCCAGCGGTAGCGGCTATAATGGCATTGGCTGTACTTACATTAAATGTCAAAACTCCACCACCAGTTCCACAAGTATCAATGATTTGTCCTTTGACTTTTGGTCTAACTATGACAGCGTTTTGTCTCATCCATTCTGCTATAGCAGAAAGTTCATCCACACTCACACCCTTCATGACCAAACCAACAAGGAAACCGCCGATCTGCGCGCTCGTCGCATTTCCAGCCTTTATTTCCTCCAAAACTTTAAAAATTTCCTCACGCTCTAGGTTCTCTCTTACCGTCAATTTTTCAATAACTTTCTGTAAGACTTGTTTTTCGGCTAACACCATTGGCGCATATTGAGACCCCCTCCACGGGACAAAAAAGAACGTGTTAGTGCATATTTAAACTTTTTTGTATAAAAATGTACATAAAAAATAAAAAAATTAATACTGATTTTATTAAATGGCTTGAAAGCGTGCATATTTGGCCAAGGATGCCTTGGAGGGGCTGAAAGACACTATATGGTCGAGGAAGGACAACGTCAATGCGCCATGTTTCAGCCCCGCAATTACCCTTCTATAACGTCCTATCGCAACGTCAAAGTTGTATATTTCATCCATTTCTCCATCGGAAATGGATTGTCGCGTAGGCTTAAAAGTGGAGGGAAGAGAATTGAACCCGAGTTGTAGGTGCTCCGGGCGGGATTTGAACCCGCGTCGGGAGGGTGAGAGCCTCCTATGCTTGACCTGGCTACACCACCGGAGCGTTAAAGAAGGGAAATCTACAATTCAAAGCATAAGCTAATAGATAAATAAATTTTACCCCTATTTCTATTAATAAACACCCGAATTAAACCGTATGGCAAAAGGCATACATCAATAACTCATAAAAATGTAGAAGGGTGGAGATTAAAATGGTCAAAAATAAAAATTTCGGATTAAAGGCACTAGTACTCTTCGCCGTAGCCTTTTTCTTCCTTCTTAGAGGGCGGAGGTTTAGCTGCAACTACAACGTCATCTATTCTGAGTATTGTGATAGCTGCTTCAACAGCCGATGCTATGCAGTGCCTCTTAACTAGAATTGGCTCAAAAACCCTGTGGATCTTCATGTCATCTATCTTACCTGTGAAAACGTTAACACCATATGATAGACCATCAGGCTTATCGTGGGCAGCTCTCAAAGAGACGAGTAGATCCACTGGGTCATGTCCTCCATTTTCCGCTAGCGTTTGTGGAATCACTTCCAGCGCCTCAGCGAAAGCTTCTATAGCCAGTTGTTCTCTACCACCAATTTGAGCAGCATACCTACGTACTTCTTTAGCTACTTCCGCCTCAATAGCACCGCCACCGTAGACTATCTTCGGCTCTCTAATGACATCTGCTACAACGCATAGTGCATCATGAAGACCTCTCTCAACTTCATCGACGACTCTCTCCAGTCCACCTCTGATCAGGATAGCTACGCTTCTTGGATTCTTGCAGCCTTCGACGAAAACCATTCTATCTTCACCTATCTTCCTCTCTTCAACAAGCTCCGCATATCCAATATCCTCAGGTCTTATATCTTCAAGGTTTGTAACTATTCTAGCACCAGTGGCCCTTTCAAGCTTCTCCATATCTGACTTCTTAACTCTTCTTACAGCAAGCATACCTTCTTTCGCTAAGAAGAACTGAGCAGTGTCATCTATGCCCTTTTGGCAGAATACGACATTGGCTCCAGCGTCTTTGACCTTCTTAACCATGTCTCTAAGCATGTTTGTCTCTTCTTCCATAAACGCCTTCATCTGCTCAGGGTCTCTTATCCTAATTTCGGCGCTTATCTCAGTCTTCTCTATTTCAAGTGGGCATGCAAGTAGAGCTATTCTAGCGTCTTTCACTCTCTTAGGCATGCCTGGATGTACGACTTCCTTGTCTATTATGAGTCCTTTTATGAGTTGAGTTTCACCTATGCTTTTTCCAGGCTTCTTTATAACTTGGATATTGTCAACGTCTGCTATAAGTTTTCCATCCCTCTCTTCGACTATGCTTTTTACGGCCTTAACTGCTAAATCTGACAGGTAATCTCTGAAGAATTTAATGGTTTTGCTCCGCATAGATGTTGAAGCTACATCTCTTAGAAACGCCTCATCCTCTATATCTACTGGAACAGCCACTTTATCTAACACTTCTATCGCCTTTTCCAAAGCCTTCTTATAACCTGATGTTATGGTGGCTGGGTGAATGTTTTTAGCCATAAGTTCTTCAGCCTTTTTAAGCAATGTACCTGCTAAGACAACTACAGATGTTGTGCCATCGCCAACCTCTTTATCCTGAGTTTTAGCTACGTTTACTAGAACCTTCCCAGCAGGATGTTGAATATCTATTTCATCTAGTATCTTAGCACCGTCATTAGTTATCGTTATATCTCCTATGGTGTCCACAAGCATCTTATCCATACCCCTAGGCCCTAGCGTTGCTTTAACTACCTCTGCTATTATCTTAGCTGCGGCTATATTTTGTCTCTGTGCTTCTCTACCCCTCTGTCTAGTCGTTCCTTCTTTGAGAATTAAAACTGGCATAGTTGTTACCTTACTCATAACGTCTTCACCTCTCGATAGACGAATTTTCTAAGCGTTTTTTCAAATAGAAAAAGTGTCTCAAAAACTTTTCTCTCATAGAGAAGCGTTTAAGCCTTCTTTAACTAAAATCTTCAAGATAATCTCTCTCTAACTTGTCACCACTCTCTTCGTAGCCAATCTGATATCTTCAGCTCTTACAGTCTTACGGCCAGCATGTCCGGCTAAAATACAAGCCTCTCTACCGATCCTCAATGCAACTTCTTCTAGTGTTCTTCTAAGCTCTTCAGCTGCTGTTTCGCTAACTCTTTCTGCACCCGCCTTCTTAAGTAAACGATGCATAGGAGCGAGTTGTAAATCGGAATCAGTCGTCTAGATCACCCAGATTTTAAAATAAATCGTTGCTATTTAACTTTTTTGGCTTTTAAACTCTAAAAACGTCGAAATTAATACACTTGACTTTCTTGGGAAAGTAAAATATTTTAAGAGGCTTTAACTTATATTCTGCCCATTGCATGGGCAAAATTAGACACGCTAGTATAAAGAGAACTGCGAAAATTCTATTGGAAAAGTACGGTGGAAAATTTACCTCCGACTACGAGACAAATAAGAAGCTAGTGGAGGAACTTGTAAACGTCTCTTCTAAAAAACTTAGAAATCTATTGGCAGGATACATTACAAGCCTTATTAAAATGAAGTCTGAAGTCTCTAGTGTTGAGAGTAGTCAGTAAGCATCTTCTGAGAGCCTGCTTCTTCGGTAGCTCTCAAAGACTTTTCCGATATTAAACCTCCAACCTGTTCTTTAATCTTCTTAGAGATTTTCCCACCTATGGTTGGAATGTGTTTAAGCTCCTCTATTGAAGCCCTCTTAAGGTCTTCAATTGTTTTATAGCCTGCGTTATAGAGGGCTCTAGCTCTAACTCTACCAATGCCCTCAAGAGATATCAATGGTAGTAGCTCCTCTTTAACACCGAATTTAACTCTCTCCCTCAAGACACGTATTCTTGAAGATAATTTTTCAAGCTTCATGAGTTTTGAAAGCTCTTGCGCCGCGTAGAGAAGCCATTCTGCACTTGAAACAATCCTGTAAAGATCACCCGGCTCGACATCATACTTTTCAAGTATAGTATTTTCAGGTTGTTCATTTATCCAGTCGTATAAAACAATAGCCATTTTGACTTCCCCTAGCAATGCTTCAAATTCAATAGCATCTGAATACATATCTGCTACATCTATCAGAAGCTCATCCCTATGGAGTTCTAATGCCGCTGTAAGTCTCTCCATCTCTCCCCGTCTCGGGTAAAGTCTCGGCGTAGCGTCGGGGGTATGAACCACGAGCTGTAAAAGGGCGAAATCCGTTATTTCATCTGACTTTCTGCTTTCAAAGCCGTCTACCATTATCGCAGCCGAAATAGGGTCTATGTAGAGTTCTGACACTCTCTTACCCAAAGAAGTGGCTTCGATTCTATCCCTTATAGTTCTTATAAATCCGTTCTCTTCGAGGACATTTAACACTTCGCTTATAGGCTTCACCATCGGCTCTATACCCATTTGATGTGCATACAGGGTCTTGGAGAAAAATTCCAAGATCCTTCTCTTGTTGCATGCTGCATCAGTAGCAATAACGGATAAAACATGAGACCTAAGATATGGCTCGGCTCCTAAATTTGACCATATGCGTTCTGGTCTAGCATATATGTAGTGTTCCATTATGAAATCTGCCTCATCCCTATTTCTAGCTATCAGTATCGACTCTCCTATTGGGTCATAGTTGGGTCTACCAGCTCTTCCAACCATTTGCTTATACTCCATAACGCTTATTGGACTTCTCCCGTATCCAGGTTCATATCTTTCATAGCTAGTTAAAGTAACCCGTCTAGCTGGTAAGTTGACGCCAGCTGCGAGTGTAGGTGTAGCTGTTAGAGCTTTAATGTATCCTTTTCTAAAGGCGTCTTCAATTACCGTTCTTCGGTCGTGTTTTAAACCAGCATGATGAAATGCAACACCGTTTTCGATAGATAAAGCTAAAGACTCATCAAGATTTGTCACAGCCTCACTACTCAGTATACTATTTGCTATCCTTTTCAGACTTCTCTCGGTTTGTTTGTTTAAAAACAGTTTAACGGTTTTAGTAAGTCTCTTAGCGAGTGTCACCGCATTTCTTCTAGTATCTGTGAATATCAAAATTTGTCCGCCATTTTTAATAGTATCGTAGGTTATACTTTCAATCGGACTGCCATGCTCCTCTATCTCTAGAACCGTTCCGTCATTAAATTCAACTCTACCATCAACGTACACCCCCTCCCTCAGCTTTACTGGCCTCCAATCTGTAGTAATGTACTCCGCATTAAGCCATTCAGCGATCTCTTCAACGTTTCTAACCGTTGCACTTAAAGCCAATATTTGACCCTTATGGTTAAGCTTTCTAAACCTTGTTAAAACCACCTCCAACGTTGGCCCTCTATCACCCTGCCCAATGTAATGGATTTCGTCGACGATAAGGAGACTTAGTTCTTTAACCCACTGTGCTCCATGCCGTAGAAGGCTGTCAAATTTTTCATATGTTGTAACTATGAAGTCGTATTTGCCGAGCCAAGGGTCACTACTGTCATAGTCTCCCGTAGAAACGGCGACTCGAACATGTTCTCCATTAAATTTCGATAGTTTCTCATACTGTTTGAATCTTTCATACTTCTCTGACGCTAAAGCCTTTAAAGGTGTTGTATACAGAACCTTTCCATTTAGTTCGAGAATATGTTTAAGAGCACATAATTCTGCTACGAGGGTTTTACCGCTAGCCGTAGGGCTAGCTAATAAAAGATTTCCACCGTTTAAAACCTTGGTTTTCCTAAAAGCCTCCTCCTGCGGAGGATATAGTTCACAGATACCGTCCTCGAGAAGAATCTTCTTAACAGATTCATGTATTGGTAGTTCGTCTATCCTCATGGGCATCCCTAGATTAGAATTATGTCTTCTTTAGAAAACCATCCTTAGGTGCATATATGGTTCCGTCTTTTCTGAGTTGCTGTATGAGGTTCGCCGTCTCGCTTCGACTTATACCGTATTCTTCCTCTAAAATCTTATACACAGCCTCCTCTTCAGCCATGCCTGTCTGCTTAGATAGGTTTGTGACGACACTTATAACTGCTTGAAGTTTGTCTCGAAGGCTCTTGGGCTTACCCGTCATAATTATATCTATGTCTATTTTACCAGTCGATATATCCATGCCTACCTGCTCGAGACTCTTACTCATAAGAGCTATAGCTCTCTTAGCATCATCTACCGTAACATCTTCTCTTAGAGCTACTCTAGCTCTAGCCTCAGCAAGTCTAACTATCGATTCAAGTTGTCTAGCTGTTATAGCTATTGGAGATTCAGTGAGTTCACTAGCACTACGCATCTTAAGGTAGAAGTCCTTTATGGCCTCCATAGCTTCTTGAGTAATCCTAGGTTTAATACGCTTACTATAGCTTATGTACTTCCTTAGAAAGTTTGGATCTATCAATGCTCTATCGACATCTCTCAACCCACTATGAAGTTTAAGTATATGCTCTGTCAGTTTACTATCGTGCTCTCTACTGGGTTGATCCTTCAAAATGAATATAAGGTCGAATCTTGAGAGAAGGGTAATCGGCAGGTTTATGTTTTCAGCTACAGTTCTATTCGGATCGTAGCGTCCAAGTGCTGGGTTTGCGGCGGCCAGTATTGAGGTTCTAGCGTTTAAAGTGGCCACTATACCCCCCTTTGCTACAGATATCGACTGTTGCTCCATAGCTTCATGCATAGCCACGCGATCTTCGTTCCTCATCTTATCTATTTCATCAATAGCGCAGACTCCTCTGTCTGCTAAAACGAGTGCGCCCGCCTCTAAAACCATGCCTCCACTCCTCTCTCTAACAACGGCAGCCGTTAAACCCGCTGCTGTTGTTCCCCTACCGTGTGTATAAAGCCCTCTAGGAGCTATTCTTTGCACATAACGTAGAAGCTGACTTTTACCAGTACCTGGGTCTCCTACTAACAGGAGGTTTATATCGCCTCTAATTCTAGTCCCATCCTGTAAAACCTTAGTAACACCTCCGAATAGAAGATACATTATAGCTTCTTTAATTTCATCATATCCGTAGATAGATGGAGCTATAGACTGTTTGATCTTCTCATGTACATCCTTCTGTTTAGCAAGCTCGAGAATAAGCTTCTCCTCTTCAGGAGAGATCTCAACAGTTTCAGGGTCTTTACCGTAAATTTCAAGGTTATTAACTTCGAGCGTTATATTGAAAACTCTCATCCTTCCAGATGTTGGAAGAACTTCTTGAATCGCTCTGACAACTCCCGTTATAATGACGGCATCGCCGGGTCTAGCTGTATCTACAAGCTCTTCGTACACCCGTATATCTATCCATCTCGGCAATTGACCAGGTGGTAAATCTTCAGGTTTTTCTTGAACTCTAAGCTCCTGATAGTCTATGAATGAAGACTCTGATTGTAGAAATTCAAACGGTCCTTTTCTCTTACATGCTTCACAAATGGTGGGTGTTTTCATGGTCATGCCCGTTTGAAGAATGTATTGAACATGTTCGCAGCTTTTACATTTAAAGGCGGCCTTTACAACCAACGGTTTTACAGGGCTAGCCCTGACAATTATGCCTTCAACTCTGACGAGCTTGTTGATATGTTTAGCTCCAAGCTTTCTAAGTGAAACTGTAAGGTCTTCAGGTAGCTTTTGAAGTCTAACCCTAACCCCCTCTCCTTCTAATTCTTCCGCGTAATGAGGGTCTTCTATTTTCAGTTGTGCTAAAGCCGCCCTTTCTAAAGCTGGTAGATAATCATCAGGGTTTGTAACAAGCTTTTTCGCAAGTTCAGAATCATACGTTATGACATCCGTAAAATCTACAGTCAAAGACTTACCGCCAGATATAGACATTTGGTTGAGTCTAGCCCTATATTTTTCACTTGAAAGTACTTCTTGAAACCTCTCTTCAACGCTAACTTCCAGTATTATCCCTCCTCAAGAGTCTAAAATGTAGCTACGCCAAAATTCTATGATCTGCTTAATCTCCTCATACAGTGCTTTTTCCTCGACTGTTAGAAGTTGAAGAAGCTCTTGTGGGACATTTAAACTAGCCGCCATGTTAACTATTTTCCTAGTTCGGCTATCTACAATATCTCTTGCTAGTCTTTTATACTTCTCTAAGAGTTGACTGCTACCGCGGAATTCAGCTTCATGTTTAACTTTTCTAAGGTATAATCTAAGCTTCTGGTAGAAATCCCCTGGGATTTCGCTTAGACGCGTGCTCGGCTGAAGCCCCTCCCTCCAATGGATATTTGTGAGCTCTTCGCTCGTTAATTCTTCACCCTGTTTAAACGTAGCAACCCCCTTTTCAACAAGTTTAAGAGCTATCCAACGTTTCAGTTTAACTTCAGAGTCTGGCTCATATGGCTTTATGCCTCCTCCTAAAACCGTAGCACCTTCTAGGCTTTTTAAAATCTTAATTTTTACATCTCTATTAAGAAATTCAACTTCTAGCTCTTCTAAAGTGCTCTTTAGACTCATTCTTTCCTCCACTATGTTAAGTAGATTCAATAGAGAAATAAAGATGTCTATCTTAAAGCTGAAAAACCAGCCCCCCTCTACTCCTTCTATGCAAACGCAATGTTAAAAATATCTTCAAGGTTCTACCGATTTTAAGGTTAAAACTTAAAGTTCACCGTTTACCTTCATTTCCTGAGGGAAATCTATTGCCTCATGGTTTAGAGGGATATAAAGGTTTAGCATTAAAGGCTTTAATGGAGGTAGGTGCTGAAATCGGAGACATTATAAGGATTAAGAAGAGTAATGGTGTAGTTTACGATGGAATATTGGTTCCAAGATTTGAATATGGAGACCCAGAATGCATAGTTCTAAAACTTAAAAACGGATACAACATCGGGTTGAAGATAAGCAATACCGATGTCGTGGAGAAATTAGGAGAGGGAAGCAAACCTACATATAAGGCTCAGCCTATACCTAGGACCATTTCAAGTCTTCCAAGAGTATCAATAATAGGGACAGGTGGAACAATAGCTAGTAGGGTTGACTATCGTACTGGAGCTGTTACGCCAGTATTCACTGTCAGTGATCTTTACAGTATGGTTCCAGAGCTCGGGGAAATCGCCAACATAGAGACTAAAGTCCTATTCAACGTATTCAGCGAGGATATGACTCCAAAACATTGGACTAGAATAGCTGAGGAAATAGCCTTTCAGTTCGACAATGGTATTCAGGGGATTGTAGTAGCCCACGGTACAGATACAATGGGTTATACGGCTGCGGCTTTGAGTTTTGCATTACAAGATCTTCCAGCTCCCATAATATTGGTGGGAGCTCAAAGGTCTTCAGATAGACCGAGTAGCGACGCGGCTTTAAACTTGATTAGTGCTGTGATCGCAACGCTACATGCGCCATTTGGAGAAGTCGCCGTGGCTATGCATAAAGACCTCTCAGACGATGAAGTTTTAATCCATAGAGGTACACGCGTTAGAAAGTGTCACACAAGCCGTAGAGACGCGTTTAAATCGGTTAATACAAATCCATTAGGCGTAGTTAAAGATAGAACCTACTACCAAATTTCAAGCCACTTTAAACCTAAAAGTCCATCTAAAAGTCTTAAGGTTAAACCAGTATTTGAAGAGAAAGTCGTGCTCTTAAAATACCATCCTGGTTTCAACCCAGAGATCATAGAAAAGCTTCTAGACATGGGCTATCGCGGGATCATATTAGAAGGTACTGGTTTAGGCCATGTGGGCTCTATGTGTATTAAGGCGATTGAGCGTGCACGGGATATGGGCGTTTTCGTAGGGATGACTTCACAGTGCATATGGGGACGTGTAAATATGAACGTCTATTATACCGGTAGAGACCTGCAGAGGGCTGGCGTTACACCGCTTGAAGATATGTTGGCTGAAACAGCTGTAGTAAAATTGATGTGGGTTTTAGCTCAAACGGATAACCTTGAAGAGGTTAAAAGACTTATGCTTACAAACATAGCAGGTGAATTTTCCTACAGGACATCCTACAGGTGGTCGGCTTGAAAGTGAAAGTTGGCTTAGAACTTCATCAACAATTGGCTACAAACTACAAGCTTTTCTGCGGCTGTCAAGCATCTCTAGGTGTTACAGAACCCGAGTACAAGTTCATACGTAGGCTTAGGCCAACTCAGAGTGAGCTTGGCGAAGTAGATCCGGCTGCTCTTTTCGAGTTTAAAAAAGGAAGATATATCGTATACGAGGTTGACGATGCATCTTCGTGCCTCGTAGAGATGGACGAAGAACCCCCGCATCCTCTCAATGAGGAGGCCGTTGAAATAGCTTTAACAGTTGCTCTAATGCTTAATGCTTCACCAGTAGACGAAATCCATGTTATGCGTAAAATAGTAATAGATGGTTCAAATACTGCTGGTTTTCAGAGAACAGCCTTAATAGCATCTGGAGGCTACGTAGATGTTGAGAATAAACGAGTTCCAATACAAACAATATGTATTGAAGAAGATGCTGCTAGGCTTATTAAACAAGAAGGTGAAGCCATTTACTATCGACTTGACAGGCTTGGGATTCCTCTGATAGAAATTGCAACAGCCCCAGTCATAGAGTCTCCTAAGGAAGCATTGACAGTTGCCTACTCTATAGGTCGTATACTCAGGGCTACTGGTCGTGTCAGAAGAGGCTTGGGCTCCATAAGACAAGATGTAAACATATCTGTAGAGGGAGGCGGTTTGATAGAGGTTAAAGGTGTTCAAAAACTCGACCTTATTGAGAAGGTTGTTGAGTATGAGGTTATGCGTCAGAAAAACCTATTAGCGATTCGAGATGAGCTTCAAGCCAGAGGCTGTAAGCCCATCGACATTATGAATAGTCCTATTGTAGATCTGACAGAAGTCTTCAGTAGCACGTCAAGCCGTATCATACGTAATGCTATTAAGTCTGGAGGTAGGGTTTTAGGGATTGTTCTCAAAGGATTTGGGGGTCTCCTAGCCCGTGAACTTCAACCAGGCTTAAGATTCGGAGGAGAGTTCGCGACAAGAGCCAGCTTCTGGGGCGGTGTAGGTGGAATCTTCCATACAGATGAACTTCCAGCTTACGGTATAACTGCTGAAGAAGTTGCTAAAGTTAAAAGCCTATCTGGGGCGGACGACCTAGATGCTGTCGTATTCGTAGCCGATAAATACTCTAAAGCTGAAATGGCTTTAAAGGCGATCCAAGAGAGAGCTTTAGAGGCTTTAAAGGGTGTTCCAGATGAAACAAGAGGTCCGAATCCAGATGGTACGACTAGATACATGAGGCCTAGACCTGGAGCGGCTAGAATGTACCCTGAAACCGACATCCCGCCTTTAAGAATAACTGAAGATCTACTTTTGAAAGTTAAACGAAGTCTTCCAGAGCATCCGAGTATAGTGTTAAACAATCTTGTAGAGGTATATGGGTTGAATAGAAAGCTGGCTGAGCAGCTTATTGATTCAGAGTATTTGAACGTCTTTAAATCTATAATGTCCGTGGTAAAGATTCCAGCTAAGTTTGTAGCGGCAACCCTTACAGAAACTCTTAAGAGTCTCGAAAGAGAAGGCTTTGATGTAAGTGTTCTACCGGACTCAACGTTAATGGATGTTTTCAAATATGTTGATAGGGGGTTTATGGTTAAAGAAAACGTACCCGATGTTTTAAAATGGCTCTGCTTGAATGTAAATATGGGTGTTGAAGACGCATTAAAAGCTCTAAACATACGTCTACTAACAAGAGAAGAGTTGGAAGAAGTAGTCGACGATGCTATAGAAGCAAAATCCGACCTTGTTGAAAAGATGGGCGTTAAAGCTTTAGATTCTATTATGGGCTTTCTAATGGGTAAGTTAAGAGGTAGAGTAGACCCACAACTTCTAATGGAAGTTATCCGTAGAAAGATTGAAGAGAAAACTGGAGGTGGTCAAAGTTAGCTTATCTTAAGAGGATGGAACTTGTATGTGTAAAATGTGGCTCTCTACATTTTCCAAACAAGCCTTGGACTGGTTGTCTGAAATGTGGAGGTACGCTTGAATTTACCTTATTCGATGATTTAAACGTCGGAGAAATCAGCTTCAAGAACATCAATTCAATGTGGAGATATAGGTCTATTCTTCCAATACCTGACGATTGGGACCCAATATCATTAATGGAGGGACATACACCTTTAATCAAAGCGGAAAACCTTGGAAACAACTTTAAATTGAGAAAACTATATCTCAAAGATGAATCGAGAAATCCAACTGGCTCTTTTAGAGATAGGGCGGCTTCTCTAATGGTTACATGGGCGTATAAGACTGATTTTAAAACACTCATAGCGGCTTCAGATGGCAATATGGGTGTTAGTCTGGCTGCATACGCCGCTAAAACCCGTTTAAACTGTAAAGTCATCATTCCTAAAAACGTTGATGAGGGTAAAATTCTTCAGCTTCTAATCTATGGGTCTGAGCTTAGTGAATACGGCAAGTACTTAGATGAAGCAATAGATAGAACTATTAAGCTCGCTGAAGAACAGAACGCCTATCAGGCAACTCCAGAATTAAACCCGTTGAGTATAGAGGCTCAGAAGACAATCAGCTATGAGATTTGGGAACAATTGGGTGAAACGCCGGATGTTGTAGTTGTTCCAGTTGGAAGTGGTGGCCTTCTCTTCTCAATCTGGAAGGGTTTTATGGAGCTTAAGAAGTTGGGCTTTACAAATAAAGTTCCCAGGTTTTTAGCCGTTCAATCTGAGGGCTGTGCTCCCATTGTTGAAGCTTTTAGAAAGAATTCTGAAATCATAGAGCCGCTCAATCCTAAAACCAGAGCCAGCGCAATATTGGTTAGAAGACCAACTTATGGCGCTAAAGTCCTTGAGATTCTAAGGCAGAGTGGTATGGCGATCTCTGTCAGAGACGATGAAATATTTAAAGCAGAGAGAATGCTGGCTAGACTTGAGGGGTTATTTGTTGAACCGTCAAGCTCCTCGACCGTCGCGGCTTTAATGAGGCTTTCGAAAGAGGGGATTTTAAACCCAGATGAGATAACCGTGTGTATTCTAACAGGGAGTGGCTTAAAAGTACCTAGCATATTTGAATCCATGGGCTATAGAAAGCGAATGTTTGAGGTTGGCTTTGAAACAAGTATGAAATTCCGCATCCTCTCCTCTCTCTCTAAAGGCGAGAGGCATGGATATTCTATTTGGAAATCTCTAGGTGGTATAATCAGTCCACAAGCCGTTTATCAACATCTTCAAGATTTAGAGAAAAGAGGTTATGTTGAAAGTTTTAACATAAATGGTAAACGTCTTTACAAGCTGACAGAGGATGGGAAGCAGCTTTTAAAGGTCCTCAGAATCGTAGGATTTTAGCTTCAATGAAGCAAATAATTTCGGTGGCAATTTTAGCCGCTTGAATAGCTGTTATTCCATTATCATAGGGAGGTGTAAATTCAACTATGTCAACAGCAACCACTTTGGTGCTACAGCTTTTCCATAGAATGTCAAGCAGTTGGGTCACAGTTAATCCCTCCGGTTCTGGGTTTGCAACTCCAGGTGCTTGAGATGGATCTAGAACATCTAAATCTATGGATATGTAGAGTCTTCTAGCGTTTCGAGTCCATTTTTCAATTTCTTCTAAAACGTCGTTTAATCTTCTATGCACATCCAAACTTGTTAAAAATACGAGTCCCGATTGTTTAGCATAATTCAATTCTTCTTCTGAAAATGCTCTAACTCCTATCTCCATAACTCTATCTACTCCCAATCTCTCGGAAATCCTCCGCATGACTGTTGCATGATTTACTTTCGAGCCTAAATATTCATCTCTAAAATCCATATGTGCGTCAAAGCATAATACAGCTAAGTCTCCACTTCTGCTTGCTGCTTCCACTGCTCCTAGAGTCAACGTATGTTCTCCTCCAAATATTATGGTTTTTAAGTCTTTAGACAACTGTTCTTCTACTACGAGGCTTAGCCTTCTAAGAGTTTCAGATAAGTCTTGAGCTATGTTGAGATTTCCCATGTCTTTAATCGCGAGTTTTGAAGCATCTAGTTCAGCCCTCAAACTATAAGTCTCAATATTCACCGATGCTTCTCTAATGGCATTGGGTGCAAATCTTGACCCAGGTCTGAAGGTAGAGGTGCCATCGTATGGTGCTCCCAAAATAGCATACTTTGGCCTGCATACATTTTCAACTTCTAGAAACTTCAATGTCTTAGAAGTGTAGAGTTCTTCATAGCTCATAGACTCGGTCCTCCGTACATCTAACAATATCACTTGTTCATAGAGTGTAGATTTGCAATAAAAACTTACATTCTCTGCCCATTGAGCTTAGAAAGCTATTTCTTTGGTTAGAATATAAATTCTACTTATTAGGTGGTAGCATGAAATATGGAATTTGGACAGACTTATACGGAGACTTAGATGTAGAAACAGCATTGTCGAAATTAAGTGAACATGGTTTTAAATACGTAGAATACAGTTTCGAACACATTTTAGCAATTGAGAGAGATTACTATGAAGGATCTATTTTTAAAAAACTCAAGGAAGTTGCTAATAGCCTAGGTATCAAAGCTCTTCAAATGCACGGTCCGAGTTTAGATTGGACTGAAACATACAGCATAGTTTGTAAAGATGAGACTATTAGAAAAATATGCGTTGAGAGAACCTGTAAATGGATAGAGTACTGCTATAAGCTAGATGTACCAGTTCTTGTTGAGCATCCAGGTTCAATGCAGGTGAAAACATTTGATGAGTTAAAAACTCTGGAGAAACTTAATATTGAAAGCTTCAGATCCATTGCTAAATTTGCGGAAGATAGGTGTATAAAAATAGCTGTTGAAAACATTTTTGACTCTAAACCTGAAAAACTCAAAGACATCCGTTTCCTAAAGTATCCAGTTAACTACGGCTCTACGATTGATGAAATCAGAACTCTATGTGAAGCCACGGATCCAGATGTGGTGGGCATCTGCCTTGATACTGGTCATGCTAATTATCAAGGGTTGAATGTAGCTGATGCTGTAAGGAAGTGTGGGGCCCTCCTATACGCTACACATATAAATGACAACGATGGATCTGGAGATCAGCATCTAGCCCCTTTGAGAGGTAGCATAGATTGGAAAAGCGTAATTGATAGCTTTAGAGGCATCGGCTACGATGGGTTGCTAAGCTTAGAAGTTCCTGGAGAAAAACACCCTAGCATTAATGTTAGAGACAACAGACTAAAAATGTTATTAGTCATAATGGAGAATCTCCTACGATAGCTGTTTGCGTAAAATGGTAACGTTGTTGCACTCAAACAATTAGAGGAGGCATGCAATGAATGATCCTGCTTGGATAATTCAACTAAGATAAGCTTTATATGCTCTACGCGACTAGAGCATAGCCTGTTATGATTGCTATGCTCTATAAGAGGCTTCTCACTATACCTTTATGTCTAGGTCTAATCATGGTGATTTTAGGAGCATATCCAAGTATAATCCCTCACGTACTAATATTGGGAATTGTGGGTGTTTCTTCATCGATTCTACATATGAAATTTGATAAATTCTTCAAGCCTCTAATTCTCGCGACTTCTACGCTTTACTCAGTTATCTTTCTTTGGATTTCCACAATCCCGGGAAATATCGTGGTCACAGTTTTATCATATATAGCTCTAGTGTTAACTGTGTTATCCATTATAGCCCTGCTCTTATTCAAGGAGGGCTGAAAATTTTGACTTCACCTATTCATTGGATAGATAAAGTGGCAGCTGACATTGAGAGGTACTGGAAGTCTAGCAGAGAAATCATATGTAATGGTGGTTTATCTGTTTCAGGACTGCAACACGTAGGCCGTTTAAGAGGAGAGATAGTCCTCATAGATGCTGTTAGAAGAATACTTGAAGAAAATGGTAGAATAGTCCGTCACCTCCTAGTCTTATACACGCAAGATAATTGGAAAGGTAAAGATGCTCAACTTAAAGCATTTAAAAACGCAGAAGAAGCGTCAAAGTATAAAGGTTGGCGTTTAATAGACGTTCCAGACCCGAAGGACTGCCATAGAAATTGGGTTGAGCACTATTGGGAAAGCTTCGGAGATCATCTTCACGAATTCGCTAAATCCGTGGAAGTTTACACAACGACTCAACTTTATAAGATGGACTCTATGAAGGAAGTCGTACGTGAAATCCTCTTAAAGAAGGAGGATGTTAGGGCTATCATAAACAAATACAGGGGTAGGAAACCATACCCTGAAAATTGGATACCCTATGACCCACTTTGTGGAAACTGCCGTAGGATAGACTCAGCTGAACCGTTAGAAGTAGACTTAGAATCGTACAAAGTTAAGTATGTCTGTAGAAATTGTGGCTACGGCGACTGGTGTAGTATGGAAGATGGTAAGCTTAATTGGAGGCTTGAATGGACTGCGATTTGGAAAGCCTTAAAAGTTATGTTTGAACCATACGGTAAAGATCACGCTACACCTGGCGGGTCCAGGGATAGTTGTGTGGACCTTGCAATTAACGCGTTGAATTTTAAGCCGCCTATTGGTGTAGCATATGAATGGGTTGGATATGTAGTTGGTGGAAAAGACCTTGGTGACATGGGGAGTAGTGATTTTATAGGTTTTACTCCTGAAGATTGGGTTAAAGTAGCTGAGCCTGAGGTTCTCAGATACTACTACATTATTAGCGATAATATGAAGAGGCTGACTTTGAGTTTAGACCAAGTATACCACTATGTTGAATTATACGACTTTGCTGAGCGCGTATACTATGGTATTGAAAAGCCTGATAAAGAGGCTTGGGAAGCGGCTCTTATGAAGAGGAGTTTTGAGCTTTCTCAGTTGAAACCCATTCCTAGGGAAATGCCTTTTCAATTGAAGTACCTTCACGCAGTTATACTTGTGCAGACTCTTCCAGAAGAAGGTTTACTTGAAAACGCTATAAGACGGTTAAAGTCTACGGGGGTTCTACTGAAAGACCCAGATCCACTGTCTGTTTCAAGAATAGACTCTAGGTTAAAGAAGGCGTTTAATTGGCTTAAACTCTATGCTCCCGATGAATTTCATGTTAGACTTCTGGAAAGTCTGCCCCCTCAACTTAAATCTTCTCTAAGTAGTAGAGACAAGGATTTACTTAAAAACCTCATGGAGCTTTTTAAGCCGATTGAATGGAATGAAGAATCTATTAAAAAGACTATGATGCGTTTTACCTCTACTGTTTCAAAAAGTGAATCTCAAATGCTATTTAAAGCTCTCTATACGGTATTCTTCGGTAGGACTAGTGGCCCTAGAATTGCTCCGTATCTTGCAATGTTGGATAAGAATTGGGTTCTTAATAGACTTAAAGAAGTCACTTCTGAAGGTTAAAAACGCTTCTTTTTCAACGGACTTGTAAAAGAATATTAATAAATGTATATATACAAAGAACAACTGTATACATCTGTACTCAGGTGGTATTTTGCCTAGGAAACTTCTGGCCGCTAGGGCTGATTTGGTTGATGAATTATCTAGGATGGCCAAAGCCAGAAATCAGACTGTCTACGGGTTTTTAAACAACATTCTTGAACAGGCTTTGAGACTCCACAAAATGGACATTAAGATTGAAGACGTTGCGAACTCCTACATGGTTATAAAGAACCTTAAAAACTTGGGTTTCATCCCCCTTCCTGAAGACTTCGCCTATAGGGCTCTAGATGGTATTATTAAAAGTAAGAGTATAGCTGACTCATTTTTTAAACTCGGTGAGTGGTATGGTAGAGTTTTAGCCGCGCAACTTCCAGATTTTAAACCGATGGAGCTCTTGAGGACTGTTATCAGTGAAATTGCTTGGACAGCTTCGGAAGTCTCGATTGTTGAAAACGGTGGTGAAATCACTGTTAGATGTATAGGTCCGAGGTTTTCAGAGTCTTATACGTTGGTTTTAGCCAGTATGATTGAGGGCTTCGCGTTCTCAATAGGCTTTAAAACGACTAAACGCTATGTGACTAGAGGTGTGATCTTTCTAAACCTTAAGAGTGAGATTAATCAATAGTTTAGTGGGGAAAAGTGAGATATAATGGTTTTACCTAAACAGTCGAAGGATAAAAAGCTTGTTTGGGTTAGAGCAGATATACTCTCCCATATAAGCCGAATAGCAAATAGAGAAGGTAAAACCATAACAACATATGTTAATGAGGTTTTAGAACAGTCGATTCGAGTTTACGATATGAAGCTCACGTTAACTGAGGTTATAGATTTATACATGCTCACTAGGATCAGCAGGGAAGGTGGAAATCTAACAATACCTAGGGATGTAGTCAAGTACTTAATATCCAAAGTCTATAATTCGAATAGAGAAGAGCTGATGCAGATATTCTACGACACTGGCGCATGGTTTGGCAAATACATACTGGCGAGAATAGGCAGTGAAAACCTAGTAGAAAGGCTTCGGCAGATTCTATACGTGAATATATGGGATTTAAATGAAGTTTACGTTGATAAGAATGGTAATACTATTTCGATTAGGTGTGTAGCCCCACAGCTTTCCATGGAAGAGACTGAGCTCTTAGCCTCTTATGTAGATGGTATGTTGGGTTCTATTGGTTTTAAACCAGTTGAACGTGAGGTGATAAGGGGGATAATAATGGTTAAAGTTGAGGGTGGGGTGTGAGTGGATAATCCCACTGTACGTAAAGCACTGTTGTATGAAAGCGTCAGAGGGGGTCTTGTTAGATGCCTTCTATGCGAAAGACGCTGTTTAATATCTGAAGGGGCTACGGGCTTCTGTGGTACGAGAATCAACATGGGTGGGTTTCTCTACACAATTGTCTACGGAGATATAAACGCGATATCTGTAAACCCCATAGAGAAAGGTTACCCAACCGTTGGGTAGCCCTCTAGAAAGCCGCTGTATCACTTCTATCCAGGGACCAAAGCCCTTACTTTCTCCACTTGGAGCTGTAATTTTACATGTCCATGGTGTCAAAACTGGGTACTCTCAAAGTCTAAACCAGACCCATCTAAGGCGAATTACATAAGTCCTGGAGAGATGATCGATTTAGCCATTAAAAGCGGATGTCAGGGTCTTTCAGTATCTTTTACAGAGCCTACTCTACTATTCGAGTATTCGCTTGACGTCTTTCCTCTGGCGCTAAACGCAGGACTGTACACGAATTTTGTGAGTAATGGCTATATGACAGTTGAAGCTTTAAAAATGCTCCGCGACTCGGGTCTCCAGTCGATAAAAATAGATGTTAAAGGGGGTTTAGAAGCAGTTAAAAGATTTTGCGGGGCCGACGTCTCCATAGTGTGGAGGAACGCCGAACTCGCGAAAAAGATGGGTGTACATGTTGAAATAGTTAACCTGATAATTCCAGGTGTTAATGACGATGAAGCTACGTTGCGAGAGATTATTGAAAATCACGTTAAACGCTTAGGCGTAGAAGTTCCAATACATTTCACAGCGTATTATCCGACGTATGAGTTTAAAGCGCCACCCACGCCTGTTGAAAAGCTTGAAGAGGCCTATAGAATTGCCAAAAGCTTCGGCGTTAAATACCCATATGTAGGTAATGTCCCAGGACATAAGTATGAGAATACTTACTGTCCGAATTGCAACCGTATCTTGATAAGGAGGTTTGGCCTGTTCAGAGTTGAAGTTAAACTTAGGGCTGATGGTAGATGTCCAGGCTGCGGTGAACTAATCCCCATAAAACTTTGGAAAAGCAGTACTTAGACTCCTGCTATACGCTGGTAGACTTCAGGCGGGTTGAAAGCGGATGCTATAGCTCCATAGAGGACTATTTCATCTTTAAGTGTTGTGAGTTTCATCTCTGGAATGCGGTTTATCGAATACTCCCCCACATGTTGTAAGATGAAGGGTAGAATTAACTCACTATTATGTAACATAACGGAGCCTCCGACTGTTATAAGCTCTGGGTCGTAAACGTTGATTACTGAAGCAAAACCTATGGCATTTAAAACACCTATTCTCCTAACAACTTCTAGGCTGAATCGGTCGGCTTGTTTAGCAGATTCATAGATCATTCTGGCCGAGATTCTAGAGAGTTCTCCTCTAGTAAGCTTATATGGAAGGCTTTTTTCAAATCCAAATATCAAATTGTTCTCAACCAGATATTTAACATAGTTTGGTATGTTTCTACCGGAGCAATAGGCCTCCCAGTGTCCACGTCTACCACATCCACAGACAAGCCTCCCATCAAAGTCTATGACTATGTGTCCGATTTCGTGGGCATTCCCATCTTTACCTAGAAGCAGATTACCGTTAACGTAAACTCCAGCGCCTATACCCGTGCTTATCGTTATGTAGACAAGGTTTTCTACGCTTCCACCATCCCCGTAAAACTTTTCACCCATCACCGCAGCTACACAGTCGTTAAGTAGAACAACAGGTAATTTGAATTCTTCCTTAAGAGGCTCAACTATTGGTACGAAACCGACTCCGGGAATATTGGCGGGTTGTTCAATGCCGCCACGTTTAAGGTTGAGAGGACCTATGGATCCTATGCCTATGCCCACTACTTCTTCAAAGCTTAAATTTAGGCTCTTGCATAGGCTCTTAATCATACGAGCTATCTGACGGCTTATAGCAGTAGGATCTTGACTTCTATCCGTTTCCTCTATCAGCTTTGATAATATTCTCCCCGTTTCATCTCCAATAGCAACCCTTAGGTTTGTAGCTCCAATATCTACGCCTAAACCGTACTTCTTCATATGGACACCAATAGTAAAATGTATGTACTCCTTTTTTTCAATTATGTTTTCTTTCTCTAATGAGTATCCCTGAAATCAGCGGGCTCTCAACATTGGATTAGCAATTAGCGATGCATTGCTTCTTTCTTTTTAATTGGGTCGCTATAGCTAAGCTTATTACCTTGTTATTCTTCCTTCTGATGTAGAATGAGTCTTAAAGTGTTTTCCACAGGACTTCCGGCTATACCTCTCAGGGGAGTTGCCAATATCTTTGAGAAGAAACATGGAGTTAAATTCACGATAATCGCTGGTCCCGTTGAGCAATGGCTTCCTACAGTCTTAGCTGGAGAAGGCGATATTGTATCAGTGGGTGCTGAATACATAATGGACGACTTACAGGAAGAACATGGACTAGTAATACCCGACTCGAGGACTACAGTCGGCTATAGACGTTCTGTAATAATAGTTAGAAAAGGTAATCCTAAAGATATAAGGGGGATTGAAGACTTAGCCGAAAGAGACGATATTAGGATTTTAATTTGCCGTGGGGCCTGTCAACGTGGCCTCTGGGATGATGTGGCCAGTAAAGCTATGTTGGCGGATGAAATTCGTAAGAAGATAGTTGAGTATGGAACAGGGTGTTTGGATACGTACCAAAGGTGGCGTAGAAGTGAGGGACGTATAGATGCGGCTATAGTATGGAACGTATATGGAGTTATTTGGCCGAACGATTGTGACGTCGTAGAGCTTCCTAGAGACCTTCAAGTCTATAGAAGTACAAATGTTGCTATATTGAAATCGACCAAAGATGAAAAGTTGGCACGTATGTTCATAGATTTTCTGAGAACCGAGGACGCTAGAAGCACTTATGAGAAATGGGGCTGGGTCATACCGAAGCGCTAAGTGGGCATCCGCAGAAGGGTCTTCTCAAGCATACTACTACATTTGGTTTAAAGCTTATATAGATAGTCTTACCTACATTAACCTCTCTTTCAGAGGCTACATCTCTCGGTATATCTACTATGAAATAGTATTCTCCCACGGAGACTTTTGCACGGATAAAACTTCCAGTTAAAAATAGGTCTTCAATTAGACCTTTAAACACGTTGATTCCTTCAAGTTTTTCAAAGTGAACTGTTATGTCATCAGGTCTTAAGAAGACACATACATGCTCATCTACTTTAAGATTATCTTCAAGTGGTACAACCACTTCTAAACTTCCAGCTACTACTTTTGCCACCCCATCGCTAGGGTTGACGGAACTTACATATCCTCTAAACCTGTTTTCTGCACCCACGAGGAACGCCACAGCCTCACTCTTGGGTTTAAAGAAGACTTCTCTAGGTTCGCCTACTTGCTCAATTCTTCCGTCATATAAGATCGCTAGCCTGTCCGCTAAAGTTAACGCTTCAACTCTATCATGAGTCACATAGATGACCGTTATTCTAAGCCTACTATGAAGCCTTTTAAGCTCAAATCGTAAAGACTCACGGGTGGGAGCATCTAGACTACTAAGCGGCTCATCCATGAGAAGCACCTTTGGCTTTAAAACAAGTGCTCTAGCTAATGCCACTCTCTGCTGCTCCCCACCGCTTAGAGTGGTTGGATATCTACTCTTTAACTGTTCGATTTTAAGTAGGTTTAATGCCTCATAGACTTTTTCGCGTAGTTCTCTCTCAGAGAGATTTTTGAACTTAGTTTTTAATCCAAAAGCAACGTTTTCAAAAACATTCAGATGAGGAAAAAGGAGGTAATCTTGAAAAACCATGCCTATTGGTCTTTCCTCAGGGGGTTTCTCATCCATTATGAGACCATCGATTAAAACATTGCCACGGTCTTGTTTCAAGATACCGGCTATTATATTAAGCATCGTAGTTTTCCCACAACCACTTGGCCCTAATACGCATAAAAACTCACTTTTCCGAACGCTTAAAGTTAAGCCTTTTAAAACTACATTCTCCCCATATGATTTCCATATGTCTCTCAGTTCGACAGACAATCTCTCTATTTACTTTTTTAAGTAAAACATTTATAAGTTTTACCCTTTTTATAAGTAACTTGGAGGTGAAGGTTTGAGCAAACGAAACCTAGTATTATTCTTATCATTTGCAATTATAAATCTTCTACTGGGATTCGAACTGGTTACATACTATATTGAAGCCACTAAACCTCGAAAAATAAGAGTATTCTTCGGAGCTGCAGCCGAGGTACCTGAGCAAGAGATTGTGGAGCTCTTTGAGAGGAAATATGGCATATCCGTCGTAGCTTCCTTTGGAGGTTCTGGCTCTCTTCTTTCATCGATAGAAATAGCCAAAGCTGGAGACTTGTATGTTCCAGGTTCACAGGATTACATGGAAAAAGCAGTAAGAAAAGGAATTATTCGAAAAGATACGATCACTATAATAGCTTATCTAGTTCCAGCAATTATAGTTCCAAAAGGAAACCCTAAGAATATAACATGTTTAGAGGATTTGGCAAAACCTGGAGTACGTATTGGACTTGCAGATCCTGAAACTGTATGCGTCGGAGGTTATGCTGTAGATTTACTAAAATACAATGGTTTGTGGGAGAAGGTTGAACCTAATGTAATTGTCTATGTTGAAAGTTGCTCAAAGTGTGCTAACTTGCCTGTTACAAAGTCTGTAGATGCCGTAATAGGTTGGCACGTCTTCTACTACTGGAATCCCAATGCAACAGATATAATTTGGATTGAACCGGAGAAAATACCTAAAGTAGCCTACATTGCTGCGGCTTTAACCGTATATGTTGAAGATGAGTATGCGGCAAGGAAGTTTTTAGAGTTTCTGGTGTCAGAAGAATCTAGAGAAATATTTCAAAAGTATCACTATTTTGCAACGATTGAAGAAGCTAAAAACTACGCTCCTAATGCTACAGTGCCATCCATAGGGGATCCATAGGTGGTAACATGAGTATGCTGAAGTCTAAGTTTATAGATAGAAGCTTCACATTACTAGCGGTAGGCTCACTAGTAGTGCTTACGCTCTTTCTCCTTACAATCTTAGTGTCTATGAGCTGGTACACGAAGCCGGAGACTTTTCTGAAAACCCTTTTATCAGAAGAAATTTCATTCTCTGTGAAACTCAGTATTGTAACAGCGACGGTATCTACGGTCTTCGCACTTGCCGTAGCAATTCCATCGGCATACATGCTATCACGTACAGATTTTCCAGGTAAGTCTTTAATAGATGCATTATTAGATATACCGATGATAATGCCTCCTATATCCCTAGGTGCCGCGCTCTTAATATTCTTCTCAACTCTTCTTGGAGAGATTATACAAACTCACTTCGTTAGATTCGTTTTTGAACCTGCTGGCTTAATATTAGCGCAATTCACAGTTGTAGTTGCTGTGTGTATAAGGATGTTGAAAGCCGCTTTTGATAGTGTAAACCCTAGGTATGAATTAGCTGCTAGAACATTAGGTTGCACGAAGGCTGAAGCCTTCTTAAAAGTCACACTTCCACTTGCTAAGAAAAACATATTAGCTACGACGATTATATCCTGGGCTAGGGCTGTAGGCGAATTTGGAGCTTCCGTTACCCTTGCTGGTGCTACAAGAATGAAGACTGAAACACTGCCTATTGCAATATTCCTAAGCTTAGCTTCTGCGGATGTGGAGAGAACCGTAGCCATAATATTCATCCTACTCGGAATAGCTATAAGCGTCTTAGTCTTTCTTAGAAAGATTATAGGGGTTACACCCGTCTGGAGGTGATACCCTTCATAAGCGAAGACGATCATGAGAGACAAGCTTTACCAACCAGTGCATGTCAGAAGAGGATAACGATTAACGTGGAATTTAGAGGGGAGGCTAAGAGACGGCTTGGAATAGGTAAACTTGTAGTTACCCTTCCAGAGGATGCCGGCCTACTGGAGCTTCTTGAAGAACTTGAAAAAAAGTTTGGTTGGCCGTTTAAGAGAGAGTTCGTAGATGAATCTATGGGGGACTTAAGTCCTAAGGTTGTAGTCTTAGTGAATAAGGTTCCCCTACGTAGAAACTTTAGGTTTTTAAAGTTTAAGGGCGGAGAATCTGTTGTGCTTTTTCCACACACAGTTTGTGGAGGATAATTTCACATGTTAGGTTACGCTGGTAAGATCTTACGAGTAGATCTTAGTAGTGGTTCTTTTAAAATTGAGCCTTTATCCGATCAAATGGTCAAGTCTTACATAGGTGGAAATGGATTCGGTGTAAGAATACTCTATGATGAAGTTCCTCCAAAAATAGACCCGTTAAGCGTTGAGAATAAACTTATATTCGTTACAGGCCCCCTCTGTGGAACACCAGTACCAATAGCCGTTAAATTTGGAGTATTTGCTAAATCACCTTTGACTGGGATTCTGGGTGAATCCTACTCTAGCGGCTTCTTTAGCGAGCATCTTAAAAAAGCCGGATACGACGTCTTAATAATCGAAGGAAAATCTGAAAAACCGGTTTTTCTCAAAATATTTGATGATGACATTAAACTTTGTGATGCAAGTAGCATTTGGGGAGCTACGTGCTGGGATGCTGAAGACATCCTGCGAAGCGATTTAGGTGAGAAGAGACTAGGCATTCTAAGCATAGGACCTGCTGGAGAAAACCTTGTTAAATTCGCCTGCATAACGAGTGACCGTTATAGACAGGCTGGTAGATGTGGACTTGGAGCTGTTATGGGTGCGAAGAAGCTGAAAGCCATAGCTGTTCACGGTTCAAGCAGAATTGAAGTTGCTAACCCAGACGGTGTCTTAGAAGTCGCTAAAGGGATCGTTGAAAAATCTAAAAGTGCTAGAATTGAACACCATAGGGTTTACGGCACATTGGGAACCCTTGAAATAGCTAATGCGCAGGAAGCACTTCCAACTAGGAACTGGACATACGGCTTCTTCGAAAAAGCTGAAAACGTAGATGCTGAATACATGCTTAGAAATACGTTCGTCAGAGATGTTGGTTGCTTAAACAGATGTCCTATAAAATGTGGAAAATACAACGTTGTTAAAGATGGGCCGTTCAAAGGAACAGCCATAGTGGGGCCCGAATACCAGAGTACTTATGCCTTAGGCCCCAACTGTTTTATAGATGATTTAAAGGCCGTGATTAAGGCTAACGAACTCTGCGATAAGTTGGGCATAGATACAATTACTGGAGGTTGTACAGTGGCCTTTGCTATGGAATGTTTCGAAAGAGGGATACTATCGGAGGAAGATTTAGGGTTTAAACTTAGATTTGGAGACTCGGAAGCTCTCATGAGGCTTTTAGAGCTTATAGCCTATAGGAAGGGTATAGGCAACCTTTTAGCTGAAGGTTCTAAAAGGGCCTCTGAAAAGCTAGGGGCTGAAGCTTTAGCCGTTCATGTTAAGGGATTAGAGTGCCCAGGATATGATGCTCGTGTACTTAAAGGAACAGCTCTTCAGTACGCTGTTTCAAGTAGAGGAGCCTGCCACTTGAGAGCTAGAGCGCAAGTGCCAGAGCTTACAGGGGCTATTGACCGTTTAGAAATTGAGGGGAAGGGTAAGCTTGTCAAAGAGAGAGAAGACCTATTCACGCTTTTTGACTCACTAATAGTATGTAAGTTTGCCCTACCAATATTCGAACTATCCGATATAACTAAAGCCTACAACTACGTTACTGGCATCGCTCTAAATGAAAAAGAACTTCTAATGGTAGGTGAACGTATAATGAATATGGAAAGACTTTTCAATGTACGTGAAGGTGTAACACGTGAACACGACACTTTGCCTAAGAAAATACTTTCACATCCAAATCAAGGCTTGGTGACATCTAAAGAGGAACTCAACATTATGCTCGACGAATATTATAGACTTAGAGGATGGGATTTAGAAACAGGTAAACCTACGGTTGAGAAGCTTAGAGAGCTTAACCTGCTATAGTTGATAGAGGTTATAGTGATTTCTTCGGTGATGCCTAAAGAGGCTTCTCTCGATCTGGCAGATGGAAGGGAAGTTTAAAAATTACCGCTCAAAACTATAAAAACGATAGACTACATCATTTAAGGGTTGGAAAATAACGTGTATGAGAAGTTTTCTAAAATTGTGAAAACCAGCAATCTTCTATTGGCTAAGGTGAAATGCGTAGTTTTAGGAGTGATGCTTTAAGACTCCCCTCAGGAGAATATCTTGCTGCACGTGGTGAAGAGGTTATAGTACACTGTGAAGTTGGAGGAGGCTTTGGACAAGCTTTCACAAGCTTCCCAAGGGAATTTAATGGAACTGTTGGAGATGCGCTGGATTTTATCTATGGAGACTATTGGATGAGGGCTGTCTTTTTTCCATGCTTAATGCCGTCCTCCATAAGTTAGGCATGGTTAAGGGAACGATTCACTGTAGAGGATCTGAACCTGAAATCTGTGGTAGAGAATTGGTTTCCCACATCTTGTCGAAATTCGGTCGAGTTAAAATAGCTCATATCGGCTACCAGCCTGGGCATGTCAAAGCCTTAGCCAGGCTCCTAGGCTCCGAAGGAGTCTACGTTACAGATTTAGATCCAGCGAACATAGGTCAGGTTAAATTTGGGATTGAAATATTGGATGGAAGATTAAACCAGGATGTACTACGTAAAGTAGATGTAGCATATATTACGGGTAGTGCAGCAGTCAATGGAACCCTCCCAGAGCTACTCGACTTATGCAAAGTCTATGGCGTTAAACCAGTAGTCTATGGAGTTACAGGGAAAGGCTTAGCGAATCTGTTAAAACTGGAGGTCTTCTGCCCCTACGGTCACTATTCGCTAGATTCTTCATCGAGATTAAATGTAAAACTATAGTTTTCCCCTAGTTGAGAAAGGCTAATATTTGAGGAGTACAAACTATCTAGACGATGTGGGCCCGTGGCGCAGAACTCCGCCTATAGTAAGTGAGACATAAGCGGGGTGTGCAAGCAGGACAGCGCATCGGCCCTCTAAGCCGGGGGTCGTGGGTTCAAATCCCACCGGGCCCGCTTCTAAGACCTTGTCGGAAGAATTCAACCCGTAATTTTGAATCCATGCCTACTCCATCTTCTCTATCTGATACAGAATAGTAGACGTTAGTCTCTTATTCCTGAGATAAACTTCAAAGGATATTAAACAGCGTCTTACACATATAAAGACCCATTTTCCAAATGTTGGAGAATAGGAAGGTTCATATCAGCAGTCATGTAAAGATGCGTGGGTGATAAACTTTTAATAGAAGCTTAGACCCAAGTCTAAGCGATAAAATGGGTGAGTTCTTCCTACAGTTTTCTCTTGAAGATGCTCGTAGGTCTGTATTTTCTCCATACTTTGGAAGGCTTATCATAACGAGGGAGGATATGCGTAGAGTTCTTGACTTGGAATATTACGATAGAAGGCTTTTCGAAGTATGGCACGCCGTCTACGGGATAGCGGAGTTTAAGGATTTCCAAATGAAGATAAACCTAGTTAAGAGAAGAGAGGAAGCTAAAAGGCTGTATGAGGAATTTCTACAGCGTTTAAAGACTGAGGATAGAAGGCTTATGCTGGAGGCTTCTGAAGCGCAGGATAGGCTAGAGCAGGAGGTGGTTAACACAGTTAAGCCTTGGGATTTATGGCTTATAGGCCCTGAACTCTCGCTTAGAGTTTCTTGGCAGAATAGGCTATTCATATGTAGATGTATGAAGGAGGAGGTTACAGAGGAAAAGTCTACTTGGAGCCCTGAGAAATGGCGGGTCACCTATAGAGTAGGAAGGAAAGAGTATAGGAAGGATTCAGATAAATACGGCTTCCTCACAATCTGGTATAAGTGGATAGAAGCACCCATTGAAATAGTAGAATTTCAGGTGTTTGGATTAAGCGCCCCTAAGTCTCAAACAGCTCTATCTAAGGAAGCGGTTTTCAAAAACGAACTATCCAACCTAGGATACACCATAATATACAATGGTAACGTACACTACAGCAACTGCAACTACCATGTCGAGGTAGTAGGAAGATGCGGGGAACAGACAGAAAGTAGAAACTACTGGGGACCATAAAATGCGTGTTAAAGATGCGGTAAATTCATTCTACTTCTAGAGAAAATATGCCTCCTTTGATAAAAGGCAAATTTTTATCAAAGGCTGTTCAATAGCCAGCTCAACAATTTCCGCAGTATTCTCATAAAATAAGGCGTCACAGTACCTCATATCGTATGCCATCTACGTAGAAGTCACCAATAGTATATCTCTTTAGCGTTTTTAATAATCTTACGTACGGTTCTCGCATCTAAGCGTTCTACCCCTGGCCTCATAGCGTACTCATCAGCGTAATCGCTTCTACAAAGCTCCAATCTAACCTCAATCGGCGGTTCGAGAATAAAGGGTTTAAACACCTCAGTTTTAATACGTTGAACAGCCCTCATAGCAGCGTCATGTATCATCTTATTGGCGAGCTTGGGGGAAATACACTTAGCTCTATTTCTGCCAAGTCCCTCTTTAACAGCAACCAATTCGATATTTCCGAAGAAGCTACAGGCCTCTTCACATGCGGCTTTATCTCCTGTAACCATGATGACTGGTACGCCGAAAGCACCAGCATAAGCTCCCGCTTGACCAATTTCACCGAATTTCCTCCCGTTAATGTAGAGGTTTAACCATGAAGTCGACGATTGAGTGTGGTCTAGAAATCCATTTAGAGTTCCAGCCATTGCATGACATCCAACTTGCATCAACCCATCGAAGGTTTCATCGAGGCTTGGCATAACTTCCAATGGATTTTTCACAGTTTCATACATTGCTCGTTCATCCAACATCTCAAGTATGAAATTATCACCACCACCATGTCCATCTAATACAACAACATCTGTAGCTCCACCATCGAAGGCTCCTGCAATAGCTGAGTTAACGTCTTCGCAAAGTAACCTGCGGGCTTTCTCATATTCTGAATGCCCCTTCTGAACCTGCTCAGGACGCCAAATACCGCTAACCCCCTCCATATCCGTTATAATGTAAATCTTCATCAGTTACCACGATACTTCTATTAAGAGATTGTTTGTCTTCAGATTTATGGTCTAATTTAAATAAACTTAGACATTCGTCGCTGATTTAGTTCTCTAAACTCTTACCCTCCCTAGGCATCTTCAGGGCTATCGTCGTTTAGAGGTATGGTTCTCCTGGGGATTAAACTATTTAACTCTAATCTTCTTCCAGTATATATTTGGAAGATATTGCTTCGGTCTTTCAAAAGATTTAACTACTATTTTAAGAATGTTCCAGTTTTAACACCTTGGATAGTCAAAGAAATCTTAGACTCCACCCCAGCAGGGGAAATCAATACATCCCTAGATATGGGGCTTTCCAAAGAGAAGGTTTACGTAGGCAAAGATTACGTTACAATACGTAACTCGAAAATCACCATTGAAGAGTTTAGAAGAGCGTTGGAGGATGAAGCTGTCTACGCCGTTTTGAATAATTCCCTCGTTAAAGTTGCTAAAACTTGTGGAGTACACTACTATAAGCTTAAGCCAGTGGCTCCAAATACGGCTCCTACGATAGAAATAGACGGTATTCATATGCATCGTATTTTAAGTACCACTCCTTGGGAAGACTCAAAGGTCAAAGTTAAACTACTATCCGTTAGAAGAGGTTGCAGGGTCTTAGATACTTGCACCGGATTGGGCTATACTGCTATATGGGCTTTAAAAATGGGGGCTGGTGAAGTATTAACTGTAGAGAAGGACGTTAATGTACTTGAGATTGCCTGCTTCAACCCGTGGAGTAGATGGCTCGAAGACCATAGAATCACCATAATAGTTGAAGATGCTTTAAAAGTTGTTGAAAATCTAGAGGATGAATACTTTGATAGGATTATGCATGATCCACCTAGACTGTCGTTGGCTGGAGACCTATATGGGTTGGATTTCTACCGTGAGCTCTACAGAGTTCTTAAAACTAAAGGCATACTTGTACACTATACCGGGCAGCCAGGTCACAGGAGAGGGAAGGATATAATGGCTGGTGTTAAAACTAGACTTGGGAAAGTCGGCTTTATCGTTAAAAAGGCTCCAGAGGCATCAGCTGTAATAGCCTACAAGACTGGTTAAACTTAAACATTATCAGAGGATTATTCTCAATCGGGAGGTCGGGTTTTTGAAGCTATCTCTCCATAGTGTAAGTCTATCCGGATTCTTCTACAGGGGGGATCCAATTCCTCTTGAAGAACTTGTAACGAAGGTTAAACAATATGGTTTCGATGGGGTTGAATTGATGGGTAAGAGACCACATGCAAACCCCTGCGATCTATCTGCAGAGTCTAGGAGAAACTTTAAAGAATTGGCCTCATCAAACGGGCTTGAAGTAGCCGCTATAGCTGGCTATAATGACTTCTCAGGTCCTGATGCATTTAAAAGGGAGCTTAACATCCTATACGTGAAGGAGTTGGTGAAACTAGCGAGAGACCTTGAGACAGATATTGTACGTGTTTTTGCAGCTGGTATGGAGGATGTAAACCCTTCCGTACCGTACCATGAACACTGGCGTCTATGTGTTGAAGCCTTTAAAGAAGTCTCAAAATTTGCTGAAGATTATGGTGTAATTTTGGCTTTACAAAACCACCCGCCGATAATGGAGAGCTATGAAGACGTACTGGACATGATTGAGGAAGTGGGTTCAGACGCGTTGAAGGCGTGTATAGACCCTGAGCTTCTAATATGGGTTAGGGATGTAAACCCCTACGATGAAACTTTTTCAGAGAAGCTTAAAACAATCTACGGGAGGGTTGGACGGTTGCTTGTCCATGTACACGTTGGTGACTCCATAGAAAGGACTGGTAAATTCATAGTAGTCCCAGCTGGAGGGGGCTCTGTGTTAAGAGCGTCGAGGATTGAGAGAGTCCCAATGGGGACTGGCGTGTTTAAAAACATAGTTAAGCCGTTCGTAGAGGCTTTGAAAAGTATAGGATACAATAGGTATGTTTCATATGAAGTTTGTTCGCCAAGATATGTAAAGCATAAGCTTATAGACTTCCTCACACTAGAATATGAAATAGCGAACGGTGTTCGTTTCTTGAGGGAGTTTTTATGTTGAGATGGAGGTGATTTATTGAGGAAGGTTAAATTAGGCTTCGTCCCGTTACATAGAGAGCCTTTTGATGAAGACTGGGCAGTAGAGCTTAGAAAGCGATTCATAAAGGCTCTTTCCGAAGTCGAGAATATAACGCTCATATATCCGTCTGAGAATTTAACTAAAAATGGACTCGTTAGAAACGATGAAGATGCAGATAAAGTCACACGGCTTTTTAAAGCCGAAAACGTTGAAGGCCTGCTTTTAGGTACTATGACTTTTGGAGACGAAGTAGCAGGCGCTAGAATAGCTGACAGTCTGAGGGTTCCAGTGATGGTTTTTGCAACTAAGGAGCCTGCTATAAGCCCCGAAGGTTTTAGGAAATCCGACAGTTTCTGCGGCACGTTGTCTCTAACGTCGGCCTTGTACCGTAGAGAATTGCCGTTTAATTTTCTAGGAGTGGTGTTTCCAGAGGATGAATTATTCGTTAAGGGCGTCGAAGTATTTGCAAGAACATGCGCTATTGTAAGTGGGTTTAAGTGGGCGAATATAGGACTTATCGGTCCTAGACCTGAACGGTTTGAAACCTGTACGTTCAACGAAGCTGAAATGTTGAGACACTTCAGTCAGAAGGTTGTACCGATAGACTTGTCTCAAATAGTTTTAGCCGTTAACTCTCTCGGTGACGAAGACCCCGATGTTGTGAAAACCGTGAGAGAAATCGAGAAGTATATTGCTACATCAGAAGTCCCGCCTGAAAAACTCAAAGTCATAGCTAAAGTTGAAGTAGTCTTAAGAAGACTATTCCGAGATAAGCAGCTTTCAGCGGCAGGTGTTAGATGTTGGGTTGAATTTCAACACATTTACGGTATAGCAGTCTGCCATATTCTGGGAAGACTAACAGATACTGGAATGCTATGTGCCTGTGAGTCTGATATATACGGTGCTTTAACAATGCTAATACAGTATTTGGCTTCGCTTGAAACAACTCCTCCACACTTCGTAGATTGGACTATACGGCATCCAGAGAAAGACAATCTCGTTTTGATGTGGCATTGTGGTAATGCACCTGTATCTCTCGCATGTCCAGAATGTCCCATAAACCTCAGATATCACAGTATTCTCTTCAGAGACGTAGGTATAGATAGGTCTCATGGAACTGCGGAGTTCAAGCTTAAATCCGGCGTCGTAACCATAGGTAGGCTTACAGAGCATAAAGGTGAATTTAAAATGCTTATAACACGTGGTAAAATCGTAGAAACCCCGCCGTATACTAGGGGTGCGTATAGTTGGGTTGAAGTTGAAGATTTAGATAGACTCTACAGGGTTCTCGTAGAGGAAGGATTTGTACACCATGCGAGTATGATCCATGGAGATTATACGGCTGAAATTAAAGACGCGTGTAAATTCCTAGGAATTAAACCGGTAGTCGTTTAACGGAATTAAGTCTATGTTCGACGGTGTTTAACTTTGAGCATAACAGACCTTAAGATAGGCTTCATAGGATGTGGAGGTATAGCCCTCCACCATTTAAATCAGCTTGTAAGCCTAGGTGTTAAGCCAGTAGCCTTCTGCGATGTAGATAGGGCTAGGGCTTCATCGTTTGCTCAAAGAGTTGGAGCAGGCTCTGTCTACACAGATTACCATGACATGTTTGAAAAAGAGCGTTTAGACGCGGTTTGGATATGTATCCCACCCTTCGCTCATAAAGACGAAGTGACAGTAGCTGCTGAGAAAAACGTTAACGTTTTCATAGAAAAACCCATAGCGCTTGACATAGCTACAGCTAAATCTATGGTTGACTCAGTTCGTAAGTACGGCATTAAAAGCTGGGTTGGCTATCACTGGAGACAGTATGATGGCATCCAGAGGGTACGTACAGTCCTCATGAAGGAGGGCGGTAGAATAGGTCTAGTTGAGGGGTATTGGTGGGGTTGGATTCCATCGACAATTGGAGGGTGGTGGATTAGAAGAGATATGAGCGGCGGCCAAGTTGTAGAGCAAACCACCCACATATTCGACTTGGCTAGATTCCTATGTGGTGAAGTTGAAACCGTTTACGCTGAAATGGATACGATTCTACATACAGACATACCGAACTTCACCATAGAAGATGTTGGGGTCTTCACGCTTCGATTTGCCAATGGTGCAGTAGGGGTAATATCGAATACGTCTGCTGCTCAACCTATAGGCGGGGCTGTAGGATTGAAGATTGTCGCTAAAAACGTTCAGTTGGAGATAAGCTCTCAATCTGCGAGAATGTATAAAGGCATGGAGCTCACAGAGATAAGGCATTCCGTAAATCCGTACCTTGAAGAAGATAGAAAGTTTCTCAAGAGTATAGTTGAAGATACAGACACAGAGGTTCCCATAGAAGAGGGTTTGAAGACTTTAGCTGTAACCCTAGCCGCCGTAGAATCTTGGAGGAGGAAGACACCAGTTAGAGTTGGAGAGTTACTCGGCTCAGTTTAATCCCAGAATGGGCGTGTTCTGATATATTCGATTTCGGCTTTCTGTATTTCTTTGAGGAGTTGCTCCTCATTTTTATACGGTTTGCTCAGTATCCTTGAAGCTGTAGTAGGTCCTATCCCCCTCCCAGCCATGACCATGACTGCAAGTTTACCTAAGCTCTGGACTAGACTAGCGCTCCTCCACAACCCCATCCATGCATTTTTCACTTCTCTACTCATTTTTCTATTTTCAAGCCAGCTTTTGATTATTTTCCTAGAGTCTTGGTCGGTTGGTCTGGTGACGGCTATAAGCGTCGATTTACACCGTGGGCATCTGATTTTCTCAGGTAGGTCTGCAACTTTAACAATCGTCTCCCAGTCGTTGTTATAGACGCATATAAGTTTCACACGTGTATTCATGAGTCTGAGTTTAAGCAGTCTCAAAGTCTCACCGTCTGAGCTTGCTGGTCTAAGGACGTCCTGCGGTAGAGCTCTTTCAAGTATAGGCATAGCCATTGGTGATGGGTTTAAACTGAAAGGTAAAACTTCTACGGTTATTTCACCTCTAGCAATACCCCCTAAAACATTCATCGCTCCTTTTAAATCCAGCTTATCCACCAGTATCTCTCTGAAGGTTTCACGGAAAACCGGGCTGGCTCTATATACTTCGATGAGTGCTTTAACTCTCGAAGAATTGTAATCTGCATCTCTGCTGACTATACCAGTTCTCTTCGCTACGTGCCAGAATCTCCACTTGAATAGGTTAGTCTCAGGAAGAACTGCTTCAAGCAATTGGCCGAGTTCTCCCGGTTTAAGTCTTTTAATTTCTTCAGCAACGTTTTGAACCGACAAGTTGAATACGCCTAGGAGGCAAATCCTATACGGGTCTACTTGAAAACCGACTGAATAGCCCGATCTATTACTAAGTACAGCTGTCAACGCTAAAGCCAGTGTCCTGTTTATTAAATCCCCAAAAGGCATATGTACGACTACTGTTTCTCTAAAACCTTCAACCAATATCCTTCTAGGGTTGGGAGTGGGAAAACCTGCTTTACTCTGCTCTTTCACATATTCTACAATCTTAGATTTTGCAGACTCCGTCAACTGGTAATCCTGTAGGTGTTTCAAAGGGTCTCCGCCGCGTCTAATCTCATCATAGATCTTGCTGAAGGTTTCATAAACTTCAGATGCTACTTCTCTTGATACTGGGATAAGCTCCCCTTCCCACGAAGGTATGGCGCCGATCAATTCCCCCACAGGTTCAACGTTAACTACGTTCTTCTCGTGGTCTATACTTAAGATTCTCCAAGTCTGGCCTTTCATTATGAAGATAAGGCCAGTCTCACCAGTCCCACCTACGAACTCTTGGTCTAAGACACCTATGGTTTTCCCATCTAAAGCGTTTCTAACGGTGTATTGTTCAACGTCTGGAATAGTTGAAAGATTTTCAAAGTAGTAACTATAGGTTTTACGTGTGGCCCGCAGCTCGCCATTGAAGAATCTAACTACTCCAATGTTGTTTAATAGGCTGGCAACCTCGAGAAATTCGTCCATCGTAAGCATCCTATACGGATAGGCTCGTCTAATTATACCGTAAGCCTCCTCTGCTTTTATGCGTTTAAAATCGAGAGTTAAGCCAGCTATTTGATGAGCCAAGACGTCGAGCGCCAGCTCATGTACCCTATTCCTCTCAAGAAGTCCATCAAACATTCTTCTGACTATTACTGCTGCTTCAAGGGAATCTTCAGGAGATACTGTTACGATTAATCCTCTACTCACTCCGCCTACACAATGTCCGCTTCTACCGAGTCTATGCGTGAATCTGGTGACCTGTCTAGGAGACATATACTGGATAACCATATCAAGCCTTCCAATATCTACGCCAAGCTCCATACTGCTAGTACATATTAAAGCGTTGAGACCTCCTTCTTTAATCCCTTCTTCAGCTTCTTGTCTAACATCTCTAGATAGAGAGCCGTGGTGGACTCCTACTTTAACGTCGGACGCTAAAACCCTCAACCTTGAAGCTAGTACTTCAGAATGTTCCCGCGTGTTCGTAAATATGAGTGAGCACTTATCTCTTGCATATTCCTTTAAAATTCTAATCCTAGCCACCGCATCTGCTGGCAGAGCGAGTTCCGTAGATTTTTCAAGGTCTTCTTTTGAATGATGAGGGTTGTCGACGACTACTTCGGCGTTTCTAGGCTCTTCAACAACGGCTAAGCTCATCGGTTTCGACCCGGCTATAAACTCTGCTGCGATGTTCGGCTCAGCTAGAGTAGCTGATATTCCGATTAGTTGAAACTCCCCATTTTTAATGGCTTTAAGCCTCTCTAACGCTACGGCGAGTTGTACTCCACGTTTACTGTCGAGTAATTCATGGACTTCATCGATAATGACCCACTTTAAGCTACTGAAATGTTCACGCATAATTCTACCTGGGATAATGGCTTGAAGCGTTTCAGGTGTTGTTATCAACATTTTAGGGGGTTTTAACGCCTGTCTTCTCCTAGTCTTCTCGTCTGTATCGCCGTGTCTAACATCTACTTCTAAACCTATTTTCTCGCACAGCGTTTTGATTCTCCTTAAAAGGTCTCTGTTTAAAGCTCTTAGAGGGGTTACATAGAGTATAACTGTACCTTTAGGTTTATCTCTAAGTCTAAGATATGCTTCAAGTACAGGTATTAAAGCCGCTTCGGTTTTACCGTAGCCAGTAGGCGCTATAATAAGAGTATTCTTACCAGATAGAATAAGTGGTATTGCCTTCTTCTGTATCGCCGTTGGCTCTTCTAAACCCACCTCTTTGAGAGCCTCTAATAGTCTATTTGTTATCCCTTCAAACGGCATTCGTCTGCTAATCCTCCTCTTCAAATAAAAAGAGGAACACAAGATACATTATCACAACTAGAATCACTAGTATCCACGTGATCGTAGGCGCGTTTTTCAGGAGCGTCTCCACCATTTATCTCCGCCTCTCCCAGCCTTTTTAACATTACTTTAATTAGCACACTCATAAAATTTAAAAACTACAATTGCTTATAATTCTTGACCCCGTCATGAGCAAAAGTACTGTAGAGTCGAGAGAGGTTAAATTTCCACCGAGTGAAGCATTCAGGTTTAGCATCGAAAGTATAAAGAGGCGTTTTGTAAGAGCTCTAATAACCGCGGTGTCGATAATCCTAGGCATAGCCTTCTACGTAGGTCTTAGAACTATGTCAGACATAATGATCGCTATATATGGGTCTTCTGAAGCAGCTAAAAGTTATCAGCTCTGGATGGCTATAATATCTTTAATCGTCTGTGCAGTTGGAATATTAAATTCTATGCTGATGGCCGTTACAGAGAGGACTAAAGAGATCGGTACTATGAAGTGTCTTGGAGCAATGGATGGCCACATACTGATGATATTCATGTTTGAAGCCATGCTGGTAGGCATTATTGGAGGCTTACTGGGAGCTGTAATAGGTTGGCTTGCCGGCGTCCTCATATACATCGGAGAGCATATGAATATAGTATTCTCCTCTACGCTTCTGGTAAACTACTTCATGAGAATGGCTGAGGGGATTCTAATAGCCATGATTTTGAGCGTTGGAGCTACGATATACCCAGCATACCATGCTGCTAGTATGGACCCAGCTGACGCTTTAAGATTCGAGCTTTAGATTTCAAAAGAAGCCTATTGAAAAAGGAAAACCTTTTATTAACATTTTTAGTCATAAAAATAAGGTGGCTGAAACTTGCGGTATGAATATACAGTTGAAACGGAAGACCTGGCTAAGTATTACCAGCTTGGAGAGGTAGTTGTCAAAGCGTTAGACGGTATCGATTTGAGGATCAGACGTGGCGAATACCTATCTATCATGGGTCCCTCGGGGAGCGGTAAAACCACGCTTTTCAACATGATCGGTGGTCTGGATAGGCCTACGAGGGGAAGAGTCTACATAGATGAAGTCGACATATCTAAGCTTGACGCATATGAACTCGCTTGGCTTAGATGCCGTAAGATAGGCTACATATTCCAAACCTTCAACTTAATTCCAGTTTTAACGGCGCTTGAAAACGTTACGTTGCCTATGATATTCGCGGGTGTCCCTAGAGAAGAGAGAATGCGAAGAGCTGTGGAAATTCTAAACAGAGTTGGTTTGGGAGATAGGCTACACCATAAGCCTGCTGAGCTTTCTGGAGGGCAACAGCAGAGAGTTGCAATCGCAAGAGCTTTGGCTAACGACCCGGTCATAGTCTTGGCGGATGAGCCTACTGGAAACCTTGACCTCCACACTGGATTGGAGATCATAAACATGCTTAGGCAGCTTAATGTTGAGAAGGGTGTGACGATTTTCACAGCTACACACGACTTAAAGATGATAGATGTATCGGATAGAATAGTATGGATACGTGACGGTAAAATAGATAGGATTGAGAAGAGGGTCGACGTAGTAGTAGGTATGGAGGAGGTTTAATAGATTATACCCTATCTATTTCACTCCAACTATCCATAGCCTTAATGTTTTCAATTCTGCATGGTATTTTAGTCGATGCTACTCCTTCATAGGACTAATTGTGGTCTATTGATGAGCTTGTATTTGCGAAGTTGATTTACGTTAAATGTTAATTATGCGGCGATGGTAAATTCTATATGTAGGTCATGACGTTAGTAAATGTAATATTTAAGTTGAGAACATGATATGTAGCTACGTCGCTAAAGGAGGAGTGCAAATTTGAAGATGCTTCTAGTACATGCTGACAGCTTTGAGTATAAAGTCACTAGTAAGGCAATAGATATGGCTGAACCGCTATCAGAGCATATGAAGGAGGGGATGTTCAAAGAGCTTCTAGTAGTCTTCACGACGATTGAAAAAGGAGACGGTAATCTTCAAATTCTAAAGTCGGCTGTTTCAAACGTGAAGGATGTAGCTGATAAAATCGGCGTTAAATCCGTCCTGATATATCCCTATGCACATTTAAGTAGCAACCTAGCGGAGCCGGATGAGGCTCTAAAAGTCTTAAAATTGTTTGAAGAATCTCTGAAGGAGGAGGGCTTTACTGTTTACAGGAGTCCATTCGGGTGGTATAAGAGTTTCAAACTCAGTTGTAAAGGCCACCCCTTAGCTGAGCTTTCAAGGTCGATAACAACTACGGTAGAAACTGAAGAGTCTGAGAAGGCTGAAGGCACCCCGTCTAAACTGAGGGAATTTCACAGGTTTATAGTAATGGATGTCGACGGGTCAACGTATGAAGTTAATGTCAATGAGTGGAGAAACTGCTCCGTATTCAAGAAAGAGGGGAAAATCTACAGACTTCTAGAGACTTTCATCAGGAATGAGATCGAGGGAAACCCGCCTAAGAAGAAGCCCAAACACATAGAGTATATGCGGCGTCTAGAGCTTGTAGACTATTGCCCTGAGAGTGACGTTGGAAACATGAAGTTCTACTCCAACGGTGTTTTAATAGCCGACCTCATAAGGGACTATGCGCTTTTTAAAGTGGCTCTTCCATGGGGCGCTATGAAGATACAGAACCCCTTAATATACCGTGAGAGTGTTAAAGAGATCCGTGAGCTTATGGGAGAGTTCCATGAAAGAGACTATAGAATGAGCTATGGTGGGGAGAATTTCGTTTTAAGGTTTGCTTCGGATCCTGGAGCTTTTCCATTTATGCAGAAAACAGTCTTCAGCTATAGACATCTACCTGTTAAAATATACGAGGAGGTTCAGTGTTTCCGTCGGGAAAAGAGCGGTGAAGTCGTCGGCTTACGTAGGCTCAGAAGTTTTACGATGACCGACCAGCATTGTTTCTGTCGTGACGAAGAACAGGCTAAAGGTGAATTTAGAAAACTATGTATAATGTTTAAAGACCTCATGAATATGATAGCTCCAGATTCATGGGTCATGGGGTGGGAGGGCGTAGAGTGGTTCTACGAGGAGAATAAAGAGTGGCTTAGAAGTTTAACTGTTGAAATGGGTGTACCTGCATTCTTTAAACTCAGCCGCGAGATGAGCCATTACTACGCGATTAAGAACGAGTATCAGGTTATTGGAGCTGATGAAGCTAATGTGCAAATAGCAACCGTCCAATACGATATTAAAAACGGTGAAAGATTCCAGATAATGTACACAGGTGAAGACGGAAAGAGGCATCCATGTATAATCATACACGCCTCTTCATTCGGAAGCATAGAGCGTACTCTCTACGCCCTACTCGAAGTTGCAGCTAAAATGGAAGAAGAGGGAAGGCCTCCAATGTTACCAGTATGGCTTTCACCTGAGCAGGTTAGACTTATACCAGTCGCTGAGAGACACTTGGCGAGCTGTAATGAGATAGCGGATATACTGGAGAAATCAAATATACGTGTTGGTATAGATGATAGAGAACTATCAGTTGCTAGGAAAGTTAGAGATGCGAAAACAAGATGGGTCCCATTTATTGTCGTTATAGGCGATAAAGAACTTAAAACGGGTAAGCTTCCAGTAGTCATAAGGGATAAGTCTACTCTGAAGGAAGACTATATTAAAGAGATGTCTCTAGAAGACCTCATCGGGGAAGTTGCATCTAGATGTGCTGGCATGCCGTTTAGAAGAATGTACGTTCCAAGGGAGTTAAGTAAAAGGGTGATGTTCGTAACTTGGGGGCATGGCAAAAAACAATAATCCGACGAATAAAGGTAAAAGTTAAAATAGTTGCCTCTCTTTCTCTTTAAAGCCTGGGGATGGATATAGAGATCGTGGAAGAATTTTACAACCCACTGTTAGAGCGGCGGGAGATCAAATTCCTCGTGAAGCATCCTAGACAGCCTACTCCGGCGAGGTTTAATGTTAGACAGGCTCTTAGAGAGAAGTTTAACGTAGACTTGGATAGGGTTATAGTTATCCGATTCTTTTCTAAGACGGGGTTGAATGTTTCAGAGGGGATATGCCATATATACGACAACTTGGAAAACATTAAATACCTCGTTTCTAGACATATTCTCCTAAAAAATCTTCCACCTGAAGAGAGAGCGAAGCTTAAGGAGGAGAAGTAGAAATGGGTAAGGAGGCTAAAGAACTATGGAAGCTTTACGAAGTCGACTATAAAAATATGCGTATAACTTTTAAAGGTAGGAAGTGTCCACGCTGTGGAAAGTTTATGGCCCACCATTTAAACCCTATGAGTAGATGGTCATGTGGAGGATGTGGATATACAGAATATGAAAGAAAACAATAATCATATTAGGTGTGGTTATGAGAAAAAGCGGACGTCTAAAGTTCGTATATTGCAATAGGGTTTCTACATAGAAGGTCTTCAGCAATTTCTAACGCAAAGGATTTATCGTAGTACCCGTGTTCAACCATATCCGTCAGCGCATAGGCTAACTGCTCCTTCAAGAGGCGAACTTTTCCATAAATCCACTCGGCTACATATGCGTCACTAAAGAATGCATTAACTTTATTCCTTGGAAGCATTTGAATCCTCTCGAGAAGCCCCGCTCGCATGATATGGGGGTAGAAACTGTACCACCAGAAGCCTGAAAAGTATACATTGGGGTAGTTTTTAGCTACAACGGCTATTTCATGTGACTGAATACTGTTAGCTAGGATTAAGTCGAATTTAACATTCTTAAATCTGCTGAATAGGACGTTACAGTAGTTTGTCAGAGCGTTTGGATTGAAAGCCACTATTGCGTAATCTGGTGGTGATGCGCCCGGCACAGGGCGTCTAACACCGAGCATTATCTGAAATACGATATTGTGTTCCTCGCATAAGCTTGCAACCCTGTAAATAATGTACGATGAGAGACTTCTTAACTGCGCCCGTTTTAGAGGAAGCCCTTCAATTATTCTCCTTAGAGAATCATCAGCCTCTTCGGTGTTTACAAGTTTAAACTCATCTTCGGGCTGTAGGCTGACTGTTACAGTCTTAATATGTCTACTGAAGAATTTGAAAATCCTATCTAAACTCTCGTCTAGGTCTCTAAGTGTATTTATCTGAACACCTGTTGTTTTCACAAGTCTATCTAAGCTTTCCTTTGACAAACGGCTTATCAAAGGGTCTATTCTAAGGCCTCCTACGAATATCTTCGGGTCATAATTAGGTATAGGTGACGCGTAGTCTAAGGTTATGAAAACCCTCCTTGCCTTAACTTTTCCATACAATACTTTCTCAAACCATCCGGAGCTTTTAGAATTGGATTCAATAGTTCTTTTAACCTCATCCCAATCCTCTGGTTTAATCTTCTCTCCGCTCAATCCATATAGGTCGTTCAAAATCTTAAGTAGACACCAGAAGGTTGAGGTGTTCTTAATAATCTCCATATTTCTCAATACCTTAGCCATATCTGCTTTCTCTAGAATGTCTCTTGGGACTCCTGCTGTAGCAAGCTCTGTCGCAATGTAATGGTAGAGGATGATTCTTTCAGCACTATCTGCGCACGGTTTTTCAGGGTTTACATGTGTGTGAATATCGACCACGGCTATTTCAGCCAGCTTCTCCCTAATCTCATTGAATAAGCCCGACGTAGTCATGTGTTTTAAATGTACTATCCTCGGTTAAAGAATTTAACTATTCTTCATCCAAACTATTTGAACATCTTCTATTCTCCATTTAGGCTTCACCAAGCTATCTTCCACATTTAACCTCAATCCGCTTTGGTAGGCTAGAATGCCGGTCCAAGCGATCATAACACCATTGTCAGTAGCGTACTCAGGTGGAACTACATGGAAACTAGCACCGTGGAGTTTAACCATTTCAGAGAACATATCTTTAATCCGCTGATTTCTCGCAAAACCACCTGTTAAGAGGACTTCTCTCTTACCTGTTTGAGCTAGGGCTCTTTCGACGACTTCAACTACCATAGATAATGCAGTCTCTTGAAGGCTGAAACATAGGTCTTCTAAAGATGCAGTCTTCTCTCTGAAAATCTTGAGAGCTGCAGTCAGAAGGCCTGAGAACTGTAAGTCCATACCCTTAACCGTATACGGTAGAGGTATGTAGTTTCCACCCCTTCTAGCAATTCTATCGAAAGCTGGGCCCGGCCAGGGGTTTTCAGCGTCAACTATTCCAGTTTCCCTGGCGAAAGTATCTATGCAATTTGCCAGAGTTATATCTAAAGTTTCACCGAAAACCCTGTATCTACCAGCTTCATAGCCCAGTATTTGAGTCGTCCCTCCGCTTAGAATAACCACTAAAGGGTCTCTGGTTTTACTCATAAGCTTCCCAATTTCCACATGAGCTACTAAATGGTTTACCCCTACGAGTGGTTTATCAAGGTAAACCGATAGTGCTCTCGCTACTGTAGCAACAGTCCTTAGACATGGTCCAAGACCGGGGCCTTGAGAGAAGGCTATTAAGTCTATCTCCCTAGGTTTTACACCGCTTTTATTGAACGCTTCTCTTAAAACCTCATCTGCAACTCTACTGTGGTGTTGCGACGCCTCCCTAGGGTGAATTCCTTTACCAGACGGTGGTATGTAAGAAGACTTAGACTCTGCAATGACTTCTCCATCTGAGGAGACTATGCCTACTCCAAACGTATGTGCGGTGCCCTCTATGCCGAGGCATAGTAAACGCTTCATTCAACCTTGAGAATTTTACGCTCCTCAAGATTTAAACATTAGCCAGACCTATTCTTCTGTAATCGCCTTCAATATTTCCTCTTCTGCGAATGGTCCATTTGGGCGTGCCCTTTGAATAAGAGGCGGTTTAACAGTTAAGTCAACTATTGTTGAAGGTGGGTTTCTAGGCAGTTCTCCAAAATCTAAAACCAGGTCTACATCGCTAACAGCGTCTTTAATGCTATAAGGCTCTGTCTCGCCGTGGATGTTTGCGCTCGTCGCTGTTATTGGCTTTCCAAGCGCTTCAACTATTGCTTGAGCCAATGGGTGGCTTGAGATTCTAGCTCCAATCCGAATTGGGTTTACAACGTCTGGTACCGTTGGTTTTTTCCATAGGACTATGGTTAAGGGTCCAGGTAGAAACCGCCTTATAAGCTTCATCGCCTCCTGGGTTAAATGGGCATACATACTCCACATTCTTACGTTAGCTACGAGTATTGTAAGGGGTCTATTTAATGGCCTATGTTTCACAAGGTATACTCTTCTAACGGCTTCAACTTCGTCTATCGCCGCTGCTAATCCATAGCAGGTTTCTGTCGGATAGACTACGATTCCGCCGTTTGTGAGAGTTCTTACGGCTTCTTCTACGGCTTTCTCAAATCCAACCTCTGAAACCTTTAAGATCTTCATATGGCTGTACTCCAAAGCTCTGTTCCAGGTGGTGCCAAGACGACTTTTACAGCGTCCTCCAGAGACTTCTCAGAATACTCCATGGCTACTTTAAAGTTTTCAAGTTTGAAAACATGTGTAACTATGCTTTCTGCGTCGACTTTCTTCGTTCTAATGTACTCTATCGCCAGTGGATAACAGTATGGGCCTAGGTGAGACCCGTAAATCGTGAGTTCTTTTCCATCCCCTATATCGCTCCAGTCTACTGTGACAGGGTCTCTGAATACGCCGAATTCGACAAACCTACCCAATTTTCTAATCATACGTAAGCCCTGAACCACCGAGCTTGGGTGGCCAGCAGCCTCTATATATACGTCGCATCCATATCCTCCAGTTTCACGTTTAACATACTCAGTTACGTCTATTTTAGCCGGGTTTAAAGCCTCATCGGCGCCGAGCTTAAGAGCTCTCTCAATTCTACTGTCTCTTACATCTAAAGCTATTAGTCTACCTGGACCTTTAAGCTTCGCCACTTGAAGCATACATAGTCCAAGCGGTCCCATTCCAGATATGACTACGTAGTCTCCAAGCTTTATATCGGCCCTCTCAACAGCATGTATTGCACATGCAAGAGGCTCTATTAGAACTGCCCATTTATCTGAAATTTGCTCTGGAACCTTATGTATTATGGAACCACTCGGATATATCATGTACTCGGCCCAAGCACCGTCATCTAAACCACCGTGGAAACCGAAAACCATCTGTTGCTCACACATCCAATACTCTCCTCTAAGACAAAATCTACACTTCCAACATGGTATTATCTGCTCGGCAATCGTCTTATCTCCCACTTTAAATCCATATTTTTCCGCCACTTCTGGATCGGCATCGACCACTCTACCTATAAACTCGTGACCTGGTATTACTGGTGCTTTAACGTACGGCTTTGGAGGACCCCAATACCTTGGAGACCCTCTGTAGCATTTAATATCGCTTGCACATATCCCTGCGGCTAGAACTCTTACTAAGACTTCACCCTTACGAGGTTTAGGCTTAGGTATTCTCTCAAGTCTATAATCTTCAGGACCGTGGCATACAACGGCTAACATATAATCATTCAAAGTGAACACCAGAAGTTAATCCCAGTGGGTTTAATTTAACAATTACCATTTCCGATGTTCTAAAAGGAGGGGGAATTTATTAATTAAAATACTGGTATTACCCTCTCTCCTATCATTCTTATGGATTTTATGACGTCTGGGCCTATCGGTGAACCTACTACAAACTGAGTTACACCGGTCGCTAAAACCTGTTCTATTTTATCTATGCACTGTTTAGGGGTACCTGCTATTGAGAAGGCTTCAACCATTTCGCTCGTGACGTTTTTGAACGCTCTACCGAACTTACCCTGTACTAATGCGTCTTTTATGGCCTGAGCCTTCTCAAGATCTATCCCGTGTCTCTCTAGAACTATGTTTGGACTTCCACCAACTATAAAAGCGACAACAGGTATGGCTGCTTCAACGGCTTTAGCCTCCTCCTCCGCTATGGAGAAGCTCGTGTACGCGGCCACATCTAGATCTTCAATCTTTCTGTTTGCCTTTGAAACCCCTTCCCTTATTCTAGCGACGGCTTCCTTCAAGTCCTTGGGATGTGATGCGTTGATTAAAACACCGTCGCCTATTTCACCCGCGAGTTTAAGCATCGCTGGACCTTGAGCTCCTATGTAGACGGGGATTTTAGACGGAGACTTGTAATTCAACTTGGCACCTTTAATCTTAAACGCTTGACCATCTAGATCTACAGTCCCGCCGGATGTTAAAGTCCTAATGACTTCTACGGCTTCCCTAACGTAAGCCAATGGCTTTTCAAATTTCAAACCGATTGTTGACAGAGTTACATAGTCTCCAGCTCCTATTCCGCATACAACTCTATCTGGTGCTACTTCAGCTAGGCTGGCAATAGCCGTCGCAGTGAAAACAGGGTTGCATACATATGGGTTCGTTACACCCGTCCCAAGCTTTATACTATTGGTGTAATTGGCTATCAACGTCAATATCACATAGACATTTCTATTATTGTAGTGGTCAGTTATCCAGACGTAGTTGAATCCAGACTTTTCAGACTCTACAGTATAGTATACGGTTCTCCAGTATACTTCTCTCGGTACAAATTCTATCCCAAATTTAACCATACAACCACCTCTCAACCAGATATTGCATCGCGTAGTTTGCTAAACTCCACCCTTTCCGATAGGATACTCAACGTCTCCTCTTTCTCCATACTCGTGGCGATGTAGAGCATAGACTTCAAACACTCGCTACTCTTTAAAAGCCCCTCTCTAGCCAAGTAGAGAAACCTCACTACATGTGTAGGGTCTGCTTTATCTACATTCTTGGACTTAAGAAGAATCTCAAGAAGTCTTTCGAAAAGTTGACTTTTCAAGTCTTCGGGGAGGCTATTCAGAATGTTGTTAAGGCTCATATAGACACCTACTACATATAACCTCTAATAGTTTTAAAGAATTTCCCTCCTGTCTCTTATAGACAGGATTTCTAATACACCTCCTACAGGCACTCATGTACTATTTCAAGAATCAGTTAAACCACTTTTGCCATACTTTCGTAAACTCTGTTGTTGTAAATAAAATCTAAATCCAAGTGTATTTTAGTTATCCCTAAAGAGTTTCTAACTTCTCCTAAACAATGCTTTAGTCGAATTCCACTCTATATTCTTCTAAGTGGGAAATTGAGCTCAATTGAATTAGCTGTGGAATACTTCAAAGCTATAGGCTATGATGTTAAGAGGAATGTAGAGCTTCAAGGCAGGTGGAATATGAAGTGGAGGTTCGACCTACTGCTTGAAGACAAGTTTAACCAGTTGAAGGGGGTTTGGATTAGAAATTGGAAGAGAACGGTTGGTGTAAACGTCGTAGTAATGCTCGATAGGGCATCTGAAGACGTAGGGCTTAGTAGACCGTTTCTCATAGCTAATGGCTTCAGCGCTTCAGCTTACGCATACGCCGATAGAAGGAGAATTGAACTTCTAACGTTTGAAGAAATCCTGGGCTTCATGAGGAGGTCTTTTTTAATGCCTCGCAAGTATGTTTCTGAGCGTTCGTCTAAATTTTGAGTTTCCACAGTCCTTTTTCACAGATAAACCTCTTCTTAGGATCATTCGCTAAGAAATTAGCTAGACTTTTCGGGTTCGGCACTTCGAAGCCAGCGGCTAATACTTCACGGTGTACTTCTCTGATGCTCATAGACCTGCCCGCAAGTATGGATTCTACAAAGTTTCTGATATCTTCCCTATACTTCACGTAGGTTCTAGGCTTTCCAAGCCTTCTAATTCTCCTGAAAATACTAATGAACTCATTATAATCGCTATCGTTTTTTTCTACGGTCAAATACTTACCCGTCGCTTCAGCTAAACCCTGTGCTATTAGATGATAGCATAACGATGTTTTTCCGTTTAAAACTCTAAAGTAGAAGTCGTCGCAACTACAGTATGGTGCTTCAGGTATGACTTCATAGACACCCTCCCTTCCTTCGACAGTCCACACAATTTTCCCGCTCGGTTTAAACAGGTACATCCTAACCTTATCTTGTTGGACGATTTTAAGAGCCTCATCCAATCTTAAGCCTAAAGTCCTTCTAAGAGTCTTGATTTTTTCATCTATGCTAAGACCAGCTATGGAGGTGAACAGGTCTTTAAATTCTTTAGCCAAACCAAGAAATAATATTATTCCTTATTTAAATATTCTAACTAGCCTCTATCAACATATGACTTTAGCTACATACCCTCCCCTATCGATTTTAAGACTTTTGGCGATTGGGTTGCACTTTGCCCTTAGAAGGAGGAAATATCCTTTTTCCCTTATTCTCCGCAGGTTCTGCAAATTCTCATAGTTCGCCATACCCTTCAATACGGCGAACTCCGTATTTTTGAACATATTTAAAGCCTCTTTAGATAAGACCTCTGGAGCTAGATAGGTACAATCTCCAATAGCAATTACTTCATCAGCGTCATTTATGATACCAGATTCTTCAGCCTCCTCCATAGTTGCATCATTCTGATACGGTTCACTTCTAACAGCTACTACGACTCTAGCACCCAACCTCTTAAACTCCCTAACCAAAAGCCTATCTAAAACTATCTCTCCAGCGTTATCACACACGTAGAGTACAGTTGATGTTCTCCTGGCAAGCTCATACGCGGTAGTAACATCGTCTACATCAAGTTTAATGTTCTGAAAGGCGTTGTTTAACCCGTTTAAGTTAAATGTGTACCCCGAAACCCCTAGGTCTATAGCATTACCGATCAGACTGAACCTCACGGCGATGTTAAATCTTTCAAAAGAATCATTAGACTTATTGACCATCTCCAAAGCTTTAGGTAGTATCTCCAAAGCCCATCTATTCGCCTCCCTCTTTTCACCTCTGTACGGATCTACGCCCAGCCTCTTACGTACAAGCCTATAGAGCTCCGTAGCTATCTTAGTCGTATGCTTAGTCTCCTTAATAAGCTCGGAAAACTTTTGAATGACCTCTAGACATATCTCGCAGGCCTCAGGACTATCATTCAATACCTTCATAACTTCGCGGCATCTAACGTCTACGAGACAGGGTATACACTCGGCTTTAACTTCCAACCCCTATTAAACACCTCCACGCAATTGAACTGCTTCAACCAGCTTCCTTCTCCAACTTAAGGCTCATACATAAAGTTAAATATTAGCCACTAGTGAATCCTCCTGATTCAACCCTTACGTACATTAAATTATCGGCTTAACCGAGGGATTTTTACGGCTTCTAAACTCCCCAGTCTATTGATAAGACTTTTTAACTACGTAGCTTATGCCACTATTACACTAAGTATCGACTCTTCTGAATATAACAACCGAGGAATATTGAGTATTAACTTTAAACAACAAGCGTGTGAACAATTAGGCAACCCATCTTCTAGATAAACATATCAGATGAAGTTATCTTAGAGTCGGAGGAGGCCTTCAACCCTAAAGGGAAAAATCGGAGAAACGTAAGGCTAGAAGGGGTCTACTCGAAAATACATATAAATTTCATTGAAATTCGATGGAGGAAATACGCATCTTATAGAAATATTCCCCTTTTAAGCATAACCTATACAGTGAGGAATTTATGAAAACATCAAATATTCACAGCGGACATTTAGAGGATAAAAGTAACTGCTCGTCATTCAAACTCGCATCGTCGGATCTGCTGTTCAATAGATGCAAGTGGAAGTAAACATTTAAAGTTAAATGCTGGCTTTCTCCATTTAGCTTGTTGGGGGAATATTCATGAAGATCTGCATAGCTGGCAAGGGAGGCGTAGGTAAAACATTTGTCGCGGGTACACTCGCTAGACTTTTCGCTAGAGGTGGTTTTGATGTTTTAGCCGTTGATGCGGACCCAAATCCAAACTTAGCATTATCACTGGGGATACCTGCTTCAGATGCGTTTAAAATAACTCCTCTTCTGCGAGATTCAAGATTGATAGAGGAGCGGACGGGTGTAGCCCCCGGTTCTGGATGGAGTGTGATATTTAATATTGCCCCTGACGTTAGAGACATAGTTGATAGGTTTTCGATAAGAGGCCCAGACGGTGTTAAACTTCTCGTAGTCGGCTCCATCGACTACGGCGGTGCTGGATGCTTCTGTCCTGAGACCGCTTTTCTGAAGACTCTCCTAGCCTACATAATGGCTAGGAGGCGGGAGGTTGTTCTAGTCGATCTGCAGGCTGGTCCAGAACCTTTTGGAAGAGGCGTTGCAAAACACGTAGATGCTATAGTAGTGGTTACAGACCAGTCTCTCAAATCTATGGAAACTGCTAAGCGGATTTTCCGCCTTTCCAAGGGTTTAAACGTTAGTAGAATAATGGCTGTCGTCAATAGGGTTACCAACCTCTCAGATGCCCCAATATCTACACTGGAGGAGATTGGCTTTGAAGTATTGGGTGTTATACCTTTCGATGAGTCTGTAGTCGAAGCAGATGAAAAAGGGTTGGCTCTTATAGATTATAAAGCAGGCTCTAAAGCCCTTGAAGCAGTTAGAAAAATCTACAGTAGACTTTCGTCTCTTTCCAAGGAGTAATTAGGCTTAGACTTTAAGCTTATTTACCAGGTCTTCTAAGAACCGCTCCCATTCATCAATATTCATGTTTCTGAGGCTCCAAGAAGCATTCGGCTGGTAGAACCTGTCTAGGCTTATAGTTTTAACGGATTGAGCGAAGTTTTTAAGCCCCGTCAATATCAGCCACGCCATGTAATATGGGAGGCCTACAACCACTAATGTTTTATAAGCTCCCTTTCCATCTAAACCCATCCACTCCGGGTCTGAAGCTTTATTCGCTACCTCTACCGGCGAAATCCAAGCGGTATTCAACAGTCTACTCTTAATTTTAACGTAAACCGTAGAAGAAGTGGCAATATGCGCATCTACAGCTTCAGCTACGTCTACTATATAGTCTAGAAGAGAACGTTTAGAAAGGACCGTTGAAATTCCATCGCCACATACCATTAGTATTCTCCCACCCTGTTTGAGGAGTTCTGCTGCAAGCTCAGGCTTCTCAATTATTGTTGCTCTCCTAGTGCCTGGGACTTCAGCCTTCATCCAAGGCTCGCTACGCCACAAAGCTATTCCCTCCTCCTGATGAGCCTGGGCAGTAAAGTCGGGTCTGGTATTGTCTTCTCTTTCCAACCCTTCTCCTTTAGAAGGGCTAGTATCTCATCTTTCATCGTTATGGGTATGTCGGCGGGGGTTCTAACGAAGAGGTGTACATCTTCTGGAAGTGTATTGTAAAACTTCTTGTACAAGTCTACATAGTGTGAAAGCTTTATGGCTCTACCCTTAGTAGTGTCATTCGGCCTCATACACAGCTTCGCTATCATAACAATGGCCTCCTCCTTCCTCTCAGCCATGTAGAATAGGTGTTCAGGAGCTGGTCCACAGTAGACTCTCTCTCCTGTTCTAGCGTTGTAGACAAACCAATCCTCCTCTCTATCGGCACGTCCTAGTAGAGCCCTCCTATACTTAGAACCATGCGGTCCAACTATGACTGGGACTCCAAGCCTCCAAAAGCCTGAAGCTATTGATGCTGCCTTCTGGCTCATGGCGCCCCAAGCAACTCCAACGGCTCCGACCCTATTAAGTACGTAGTCCGCAATTTCTTCGTAATTCGCTCTCAATGGCCTTCTCGCGAATATGTTTGCTATTTTAATGGCGGCACCAGCTATGTGCGCGTTTGATATGCATGAGCCTACGTTTACAACCCCCCCTGCGTCAAAGCCTCCTGGGAATCTCTCGTAGAGCGTCTTCCCCTCTTCGTCCTTATACATGCCTAGTGTCATAGCGGCACATCCAGATGCGAGTATTATGTAGCGTCTCTTGGCAAATTCTTCAGCCATTTCGTAGACTTCTCTCCCGCCGTATGCGTAGTTTGCGCATCCCACGAATGCTATAACGCCCGGTATTTCGCCAAAAACAATTGGTCCACCTACGGCTCTTATCTCAGTATCTTTTATAGCCCCTCTTCCGCTTCTTATCTTATAAGTCTCCCTCTCAAACACGTCGTCAGCCCAAACTATCATACTGTGTATTGGAAGCTTCGCCCTACATACGCCCTCACACTTTACACATCCAATACATTGTTCATAGAGACTACTCAGCATCGATAGGTCTCCTTTAGCCGCGGCAGTCATAGCATCCATTATGGGGAGGTTGTTTGGACACGTCCTCACACACTCCATACATTTGATGCATCGTTTAGCGTACTCTACTATGGCTTCTCTGGAAACGGGCTTCTCCTTATACTGCTTTCTCTTCGGAGCTAAAGCAATAGCAGCTTTAACAGCCACTTCTCCAACCTTCTCCGCGTCGAAAATTAAAACCCCATCCTCCCTTCCTTCAACCAAGTCTTTCACGATTTCATCTACAGGGTCTTCCGTACGGTCCCTCAAACCTTGACAGTTCTTCTCACTCGTAGCTATGAAGACAGCGTTCACTTTCCTAGCTTCATCTATTAAATTCGTCTTTATACACTGTTCATCGACAACGACAACATCAGGCAGTCCCGACCTTATATAGCGAACCTGCCAGGAGATTGGTCCGATTATCTTCGCTCTAGGATTGTATCTTGTAGCGTCATGGGCAGTGCAGCATAGGCCTGTAACTTCAACTTGTCCCAATAAACCACTTTCAATAAGGTAGTCGATTATACCTGCTGCAGATGGGACATTATGCCCTACGACCATTATAACTGGTTTAGATTTATCAACGGTGCCGAATCCTAAGTCGACCAATGGGGCATCTGGGTCAGACTTCGGAAAACCCATGACGGATATTTGCGCTATATCTGCTACTTCCATGGCTAAATGGTCCAGCATACCCGTATGGAGGACTTTAGATTCAAAATCTAGCGCATTACCCTCTTGACCAGTATGCGTAGAGGCAAGTAAGTGTATCAGCTGGTTATCCACATAGCTGAGCACGTCTTCAAGGTCTCTCAAAGTTCTAGGCCTTATACCTGTAACAAGTCTAGTTATAGGCGCTTCAACGCCGACCCCTTCGCCTAAGTCTATCGGGCTATCCCTCCCATATCTTTCGATTAAATATTCAACCAAGTGTTTGGCATGGCTCGTGTGGGTTGACGCCCCTATGCAACAGGCGAGTAGCACTATCCTAGACTGTTGGGCAGCCATATCTAAGCCACATGCCCCGCGTTTACCCATGGATAAGTCACACTTTCCAAAAGTGCATAGGCAGCATAGCTCGCAGAATGGCATGTAAAACGGTCTATAGCGTTTGAGGAGAATATGGTCCCAACTTCTGAGGTCTCTTATCGAAGGCATCGGTGTTGGACCCATGGGCTCTTCAAATTCTTCGTAGATTATACGGTCGATGGATATTTCAACATCTCGTAGCACTCCAATTGTAGTAGTAGCTTCTTTTAATCTAACGTAGAGGTCTTTTTTAACCACTAAGCTCACCTTTTTATGAGAAACACCTCAAGTATTTTCAATCTTCAATAAAACTTTATCTTCTTCTAAAAACCATTTATCCTCACGTAGAAGGAGGTTAGAAGAATTGTCTATGTTTCAAGATATACCAGTTGACGTAGGTATTGCCTACGAAGGGGAGCGGATTAGAAGGGCTGAAATGTACGTTGAATTCGGCGGACCAGATATTAAATTTAAATTTGAACTTGCAAGGGTTAGAAGACCTGAAGAGGTTAAAGATGGCGAGATAATCATCGTCGGTCCAGATATTAAAGATATCCCGGAGGGTAGTAGTGTACCGTTTGGTATACTCGTTGAAGTTGCAGGTAGCCAGCTTGAAGAAGAGCTTGAAGGCATTATAGAGCGTCGTATCCACGAGTTCACAAATTACGTGCATGGTTTTATGCATTTAAATCAACGCTACGACATATGGTGTAGGCTTAGTAAGGAGGCTTTTAAGAAAGGGTTTAACAGCTTCATCTACCTAGGAAAAGTCTTAATCAGGCTCTACAAGGCGGATTTCCCAATAATCGAGAAAATCCAGGTGACATTCATAACAGACCCCAAGGAAGTTGAACGAATGTATTATGAAGCTCTTAGAATATATGAGGCTAGGGATGCGAAAGCTAGAGGTCTTAAAGATGAAGACGTTGATGAGTTTTACGGGTGTACTCTCTGTCAATCTTTCGCTCCAACACATGTATGTGTAATCACTCCGCAAAGATATTCAAACTGTGGAGCCATAAGTTGGTTTGACGGTAGAGCTGCGTCAAAAGTAGACCCTAAGGGTCCAATATTTAGAATACCTAAAGGTGAATGTTTAGATATGGTAAGAGGAGAGTATTCTGGAGTCGATAAGATTGTACAGGAGAAATCCCTTGGGGCGATTAAACGCGTTCATCTATACACCGCCTTCGGCTATCCACATACCAGCTGCGGGTGTTTTGAAGCAATAGCCTTCTACATACCGGAAGTTGATGGATTTGGAGTTGTACATAGAGATTTTAAAGGTACGGCTGTAAATGGATTGAAGTTTTCAACTATGGCTGATACGACTGGTGGAGGTAGACAGGTAGACGGCTTCCACGGGATATCCATAGAATATATGCGTTCTCCTAAGTTTCTCGTGGCGGATGGTGGATGGGAGCGGGTCGTCTGGGTTCCCAAAGCAGTATATGAAAGGGTTAAAGATTTTGTGCCAGAGAAAGTCAGGGATAAAGTAGCGACAGATGAAGATGTTAAAACTATAGATGAACTTAAGGAGTTTTTAAAGGCTAAGGGGCATCCAGTAGTCAGTCGGTGGAAGCTGGTAGAGGCTGAGGTTAAACCAGCGGAAGTTAAAGTTGAAGAGACTGCTGGAGTAGCATTGCCTCAGCAGACGCAAGCTACGGTTTTAGAGGGTGTATCTATTTCTGGTGTTCCTATAACGTCTGGAGGATTTAAGATAACTTTGAAAGGTGCTAGGATAAACATTGACAAGGTCATAATTAGACGGAGCAGTTCGACAAGCTAGGAGGCGTAGGTATGGGCTCTACTAAAGCCCCTAAGAAGACTTTCGAGGCGATGGTGTTTGAAGCGCTATCTCAGCTTTTTCAGAACCTTAAAGATGCGGAAATAGAGCTTCAGAACGTTAGCATTGAGGCGGATGAGATAGAATTAGAGCCTGTCGTTAGAACGGTTTTAGCTCAAATACCTACGGCTAAAATAGCTGAAAAACCCACTGTTAAACGTCTTCCAGAGAAGCTTTTAGAAGCCGAATTCACACCTCCCATAAGCGAATACCCAGGCCGTGTGGTAGAGGTTAAAATAGGAGCCACTAAGAGTGAAGGCGGCTCTAGAGGCAAAAGCATCACCATCGGCGGTGAAGTAGCTCCGGCTTTATACGTATTTGACGGTTTAAACCCCCATCCTCCTGTTGTATCGATCGACATATTCGACGCTAGAATACCTCTAGCTAAAGCCGTTAAAACAGAAGTTGAAGATGTTTTAAACGACCCTGTTGAATGGGCTAAGAAGGCAGTTCATAAGTTTGAGGCGGAAATCGTCAATTTACACCTTGTAAGTATAGATCCTCTCCTCAACGATACTCCGCCGACTGAGGCCGCTAAAACTGTTGAAAATGTTTTACAGGCTGTTGACGTTCCTATATGCGTCGGCGGTTGTGGCGACCCTTTGAAAGACTTGAAGGTTTTTGAGAAAGTGTGTGAAGTTGCAGAAGGTGAAAGAATACTGATAAACTCTGTGACTTTAGACATGGATTATAAAAGGCTTGCAGAAGTCGTTAAGAAGCATGGTCATGCTGTCATAGCGTTCACATCTATGGATATGGATATGGCTAGAGAGCTCAACAGGAAGCTGTATGAAGTGCTTCCTAGGGAAAGCATAGTTATTGATACTACGACTGCAGCCTTAGGCTACGGGTTAGATTATGCTTTTACAGTTATGGAGAGGACGAGGCTGGCTGCTTTAATGGGTGATGTTGAACTTCAACATCCGCTATCTTCAGGTACGACTAATGCTTGGGCTGCTAGAGAAGCTTGGATGAAGCTCGACGAGTCTAAATGGGGGCCTAGAGAGCTGAGAGGACCAATCTGGGAGGTTGTAACTGCTCTTACGCTTCTGCTCGCTGGTGTAGACTACTTTATGATGATGCATCCTTTGGCTGTTAAAACGACAAAGCGTGTGATTGAGAGGTTTACCAGTGGAGGGATGTTTGATTCGTCTAGGTATCTAAGCTGGGCGTCGTTGGACATTTAATAGCGGAGGTGTATGAGTTGGCTAGAAGTTTAAGCCCACTAGAGGTCTACAATCTCCTACCTAAGACAAACTGTGGGAAGTGTGGTGAAGCTAACTGTCTAAGTTTTGCAACTAGGCTTGTAAACCTTGAAGTTGAGATTGAAGAATGTCCTCCCTTGGTTGAAGAGGTGAAACACCGGGAGAACTACTTTAAGCTCAAAGACCTCTTGAAGCCTCCAGTCAAGGAAGTTTTAATAACAAGAGGGGGGAAAGCCGTTAGAATAGGTGGAGAATACGTCCTCTATCGTCACGAGTTCACCTATAGACGTCCAACGGCTATAGCTATAGACATATCTGACAGTATGACGCCTGAGTCTATAATCGACCGCGTTAAACAGATAGAATCGCTATCCTACCCGTATATCGGTAAAGAGCTTAAGCTAGACTTAATAGCCGTTAGGTCTGTTACGGGTGATCCTGAGAGTTTCCGTAAAGCTGTTAGAGTGGTATTGGATAATTCAAGCCTTCCCATTGTGCTCTGCTCGTTAAACCCAGATGTTTTAAAGGCTGGTCTTTCTGAAATGCCTGGTGACAAGCCGCTCATATATGCTGCTACCGTAGACAATTGGAGTCGAATGGCTGAACTGGCTTTGGCATACGATTGCCCACTCGTCGTCTCTGCTCCAAATAATCCCGTCGCGCTTAAAAGTCTAGTTAAAACTCTACTCGAATGTGGCTTGAAAGACTTGGTTTTAGACCCTGGATGTATGGGCGGAGAAGGCCTCTACGATACAATTGTCAACTTCACTATGCTCCGTAAGGCTGTCTTCAGGGCGAACGATTCCCTCTTGGGTTTCCCTCTTCTAGGGGCTCCAATATCAGTCTGGCTTGAAAAGGGTAGAGCTTTAGATAGGAAGTGGGAGGAGTGCTACCTGGCGGGTATGCTCATAGTTAGATTTGCAGATGTTCTCATCATGCACAGTTTAGACGGTTGGGTTCTTCTACCGCTGCTAATACTTAGAGACAACATATATACAGACCCTAGAAAGCCCGTTTCAGTTAAACCTGGGCTTTACAAGATAGGTACTCCGGATGAGAATAGCCCCGTTATGTTCACATCGAACTTCGCATTGACATACTATACGGTTTCTTCAGACATACAGGCGGCTAAAGTAGACGCGTATCTCATAGTTGTCGATACTGAGGGGCTTTCAGTAACTTCAGCTGTAGCTGGAAGAAAACTCACGGCTGATAAAGTTGCCGAGGCTATTAAAGAGTCTGGTATTGAAAATCAGGTTAAACACAGATACCTCATAATTCCAGGTAGAGCTTCCAAGCTTAGTGGTGAAATCGAAGAGGCTACTGGTTGGAAGGTTCTAGTAGGACCATTAGACTCTTCAGAAATCCCTAAATTCTTGAGTGAAAACTGGTATGGGAAGAGACTCTGGGAGGCTGGAAGATAGAGTGATAATTTCAGTAGCAGGTAAAGGTGGGACAGGTAAAACCACTATAGCAGTTTTAATCTTGAAAGCTCTGATCGAGGAGACGAGTAAGACAATCCTCTTTGTAGACGCGGATCCGTCTACGAATGCTCCGGTTGTTCTAAGTATGCCTGTTAAGAAGACGGTTGGCGAAGTAATAGAGGAGTTTAGAAAAACGGTCTTAGATACTACGGAGCTTACCGTCGACAAGAGTAGGATTGTTGAGAAATGGGTTATGGAGGTTCTGATGGAGTCTCCTAGGTTCGACCTGTTGGCCATGGGTCGTGGTGAAGGAGAGGGGTGTTACTGCTACGTAAACTCTGTTTTAACGTCGATATTAGATAAACTGGCTGGTAACTATGACGTCGTTATAATGGATATGGAGGCTGGATTGGAGCATATAAGCCGTAGGACGGACAGAGACGTAGACATTATGTTTGTCATAACAGATCCTTCTAGGATGAGCATTGAGACGGCTAGGAGGATTAAAGAGCTAATACCGGAGGTGCATGTTGAAATAAGAAGGCTCTATGTTATCGGCAATAAGATTCCGTATGAGGAATTTGAAAGCTACGCTAGTAAAGTCGGAGAATTCGACCTACAGCTTATTGGAGTAGTACCTCCAGACCCTGAAATATTAAACTTCAGCGTGAAGGGTTTATCTCTTCTGAATATACCTGATAATTCCCCTTCCTATGAAGCCGTTAAAAAGATATGTCGTAAAGTCGGGTTAATCTAGCAAGGGGGCTTCTACACTGTCTCTTCCCCTTCCAATAGAGTCCTATAGAGGTGTTGTTGCAAGAGTGAAAATAGGAGCTACGAAATCCGAAGGAGGCTCGAGAAGTTACTCCACTACCGTCGGTGGGGCTGGGACACTACCATTCTACACGTTTGAGGGTTTAAACCCTCCGCCTGTACTAGCGCTTGAAGTATACGACTATTTAGATAGTCCTCCAGTCGGTGTTATGGAAGCCTTCGGCGACGTAGTGATGAATCCTGTAGAGTGGATTAGGGTTATAGATAAGTTCAACCCAGACGTTATAAATTTAAATGTTAGGTCTATCTCTCCTTTATCTCTAAATAGGAGTGTTAGACATGCTATACGGTTATTGGAAGAGGCTTTACAGGCTACCAGCCGCCCATTAATGGTTACAGGTATAATGGACCCGATTCACACGGAAGACATATCTAGAAATAGCGAGTTTTTAAAACTAGCCGCTGAATCTTTCAAGGGCGAAAGGCTTCTCATAGGTCCTGTAACAGCTGAAGCATATGAGGCTGTTGCTGAAGCCGCTTTAACAAATGGTCATAATCTACTGGCCAAGTCAAATATGGATGTTAACCAAGCCATTAGGTTAAACGAGCTCCTCTCGGCTAAAGGCTTTTCAACCGACCGTATCGTCGTAGATGTTACGACTGGAGCATTAGGCTATGGGATTGAATACACCCTCTCCACTATGGAGAGGCTTAGGCTTAGAGCTTTACAAGGGGATAGAATGGCTGGAAGCCCCATGGTATTCTTTGCCTCTGAAAACGTCTTCATAGCTGAGTTTAAAGAAACTCCTCTAAACCCTTCAGTCTACGAGGCTGTGGCCGCCGTGGCAGGTTTAATGTCTGGAGCAGACTTAGTGTCGTTATTCTACGTAGAAAGTCTACACATGGTTAGGTCGTTTTTAACAGAATTTCCCTGGGGAGGCGGTTGAAATCTCAGAGAAAAAGCTTAGTCCAATGGATATATATAGGCTTCTGCCTAAGACGAACTGTGGAAAATGCGGGTCGCCAACATGTATGGCTTTTGCCTTTAAACTAGCCCAAGGAGCTGTAACAGTCGATAAATGTCCATTTCTCACGGATGAAGCTAAACGTGCCCTAATGGGTTTAACAGCTCCCCCTGTAGCCGTAGTCTCTATAGGTCATGGGGGTAGAGAAGTCAAATTAGGTGGAGAGCGCGTTTCCTTCAGGCATGAAGATAAATTTTACAATGAGCCAGCTATAGCCGTAGAGTTAAACGACCTTATAGATGTAGATGCCCTTGAGACGGCTTTGAAGACGCTAAAAGAATATGAAGTTGAGAGAATGGGTCAAACTTTAAAGATAAATATGTTGGCCCTTAGAAACCTCTCAAGTGAGGATGATGCCTTCATAAGGCTGGTAGAGGCCGTTAAAGCTGTGGAGTACCCGTTGATAATCTCCACTGAAAACCCCACGTTGGCTAATAGGACTTTAGATATCCTCAAAGGCGAGCGCCCCCTCCTACATGGTGCGTCTCTGAGAAATATCACTATCATGGCTATGCTCGCTAAAAGGTTCAACTGTCCAATTTCTATAAAAGCGTCTGACTGGAGGGAGCTTATATCCTGCATCGATAGGCTTAAGGGGTTGGGCTTCTCGGAAATAGTCTTACAGCCTCCAGGCGATACGCTTAAACAACTCGTAGAGAATTTGACGATTATACGTAGACTCGCTATCGACAAGAAATTCTCTAAACTTGGATATCCCACAATAGTTTTCTCTAGCGATGTTAAATCCAATGTGCCAGAACATCTAACGGTTTCAGCATTACTGGTTCGATATGCGAGTATAATCGTAGTTAAACCTGAAGTCTTGCCACTTATACGTCCAGTAATGCTTCTCAGGCAGTCGATAATGATGGATCCGAGGGCTCCGATATCCATCAAGTCAGGCCTATATAGGATAGGTAAGCCTAGTGAAAACAGTCCAGTACTATTAACGACAAACTACGCTTTAACATTCCATATATTGAGAAACGACTTAGAAAATCAAAATGTGGACTGTCATCTCCTTGTGGTTGATACGGGAGGTCTCTCGGTAGCCTGCTCTGTAGCTGGCAATAAGCTCAAGCCGGACTCTGTTAGGCAAATGATTGAAGAAACGGATTTAGAAGCTAAGGTGGTACATAGAACGCTTGTGATTCCAGGTAGAGCAGCTAAACTGGCTGGAGAAATTGAAGATATAACTGGCTGGAGGGTTTTAATAGGCCCGTTTAATTCGAAGGATATAGGAGATTTTCTCAGAAAACATAATCTTATTGGACGGTAGCCTCGTTAACGATTTCCTTTATCTTGGCTTCTGCAACGGTTAAAGCCTTTTTAACGTCTTCAGGGCTTATCACACCGTTTGCAGTGGCTGTTTCAAAGATTCTCTTGGGGATTTTAAGGTTTTGAAATCTAAAACCCTCTTTGAACTTAAACTTATACTTTAAACCGTAGGTTATCCTTCCGATTTTCTCAAGACTTTCAACATCGTGGCTGAAACCTATCACGTTTAAAGCCTCCAATACTGTATGCTTATCGTATATGTCTCTTGCGAATAGACATACACCGCAGCTTTCCAATATACATCTCCACGCCTCTTCCTTTAAGAGGATCTCCACGGCGTTGACAGGGTCTATAGTGAAACCAAGCAGTTTTTGATCTAAACTGTATCCGGCGTTGCTCAGATGGCTATGTCTCGCCCCTATAGCCGTACCTATTATGAAAGCCAGTCCAGTATGGTAGCCTGCTAAACCATTTCCTCCAATTGCAACTAAGAATTCCTCGCCAAGGTTTTTATACGGCCTCCCTTGGGCCATAGACAGGTAGAATTCGTTCGGCATAGTTATAATATGCTTAATCATTTCAATGTATTTCTCTACGTCCCCCCACTTGGGTTCAACAATCGTCTCATCTAGGCCTATCAATCCTTTTTCATATGCTTCAGTAGCCCATGCAAGCATAGTTCCAGTCATCATAGCGTCTAACCCGTATCTATCGCAGACAGCTCTAAGCTTAAGTACATCCATGGAGTTTCCAACGCCTAGGTTTGAACCCAACGCGTATATCGGCTCGTAGTCGTATCCTACCTCTAAAGACTCGACTTCATGCTCATCTGCGAAGAAGCTTCTCAATATGGCTACGTGTTTACATCCTATTGGACATAGGGGGCAGGTGTTCTTCCTAATTAGGAGGTTGTCGGCGAAGTATTCTCCTGAAATTTGGTCAGCATATTCGAAATATCCAAGTTTAAAGTTCATCGTTGGGAGTGCTTTAATCTTATTTAAAGTTAAAACGTTCTGAGGCGTTCCAAGGTCGTGGTATTTGCGCATCTTACCGCTTTTAACAACATCATCGTAGATTTTCTCAAACATCCTCTTATATGCATCTAGGCTCTTAACAGATATTTCACCGCATCCTGTGATACGTATGGCTTTAAGGTTTTTGGCGCCCATTACTGCACCCAAGCCTGTTCTTCCAAAGAAATTATACCCGTCTACGAGAACGTTGGCATAGTAGACAAAGTTTTCCCCAGCGGGTCCTATGGCTGCAGTCGACCGTATACCGCATGGGCTTGGTTCATCCAAAGCCATGATAGTGCTTAAACTACTCATCTTTTTTAAAGAAGATGCACTGTTGATTTTAACCTCTCCATTGTCTCCAATATCAAGCCACACCAGTTTTGAAGAAGCCCCTATGATGACTATGGCCTCGTATCCAGCCAGTCTTATGGCTACCCCGAGTCTTCCACCAGCATGGCTTTCACCCAGGTTTCCAGTTAACGGCGATTTGAACATGGCGATAGTCTTCGAGCATACTGGGTAAAGACCTATGAACGGCCCCGATGCTAATACGATTGGGTTTTCAGGTGCAAAGGGGTCTACGCCGTCTGGGCAATATTCATTCAGTAGGTTTATTGCCAGTCCGGAGCCGCCTATAAACCTCTCCACAAGCTCTCTCCTATTTTCAACCCAGCTTAAGCCATCTGTCAAGTTTATGAAGAGTATATCTCCGTTCATTTAGACTTCCTCACCGTAGTATAGGACTTCGTGTGGACAGAATTTTGCGCACACTCCACACTCTATGCATATTATCGGCCTCTTACGCTCATCATCCCACTGTAGGGCTTTCAAAGAGCATGCATTTAGGCACGGTCTGTCTTCACAATTTTCACACTTTTCAGGGTTTAGGAGTTCTACTCCTCCGCCACTCCTCGGCTTTAAAACCTCATATGGGCATGCTGAAGCGCAGTCCGGCTCTTCGCATCCAGAGCATACTGTTACTTTAAACCCTAATCCGCTTCTTGAAATCCTTATAGCTGAATACTTAACCGATAAGACACTTCTCAATTCTCTAGAACATACAAAGACACATGTAGCGCAGTTCATACATCTGTCTTGGTTCTTCACTATAAGCTTAATAGGCATATTTTATCAAATAGTTAAGCCTTAAAGCATTATAAAAACCTCTTGAGCCTACTTAGGGCTCGACATATCTATTCATTCTTCGCTCTTCCAATGCTTGACCTCAGAGCGGTCTACCGGGTTCAGCTCGTAGAGTTCTTTCCTCCTAGCCTCAAGCATATTCAACTCTTTCCCAGCGTATTCTGCAGAGGTTAAAATTTTCACACCTCTTCTTTCAGCTTCTAAGAGGAGTTCAGATACTCTTTCTCTCCACTCTAAATCCCTGAGCAGATGATGGTCTAGAATCATCTGCTCGACGCCTGGCTCTAAAACCCTGCGGAGATTGGCTATAGACGCTTTCAAACTGTTCACAGAGTATCTATAGCCAAGCATGTACGTCATAGGTCCATCGATCATGACTACTTTAGGCCTCTTCTCAAGTATGAACTCAACCTGGTCGTTTAAACTCGGGCCTTCGACATCGCTCGTGTATAGGAAGCTTTCATCGCCTTCACGTATATAGACTTCAACTACATACCCGAGTTTGGAGTTTGTGCCGTGGAATACAGGCTTGGAAAATTCAAGTCCAGTCTCTCCAACCTTCATTTTAAACCCTTCAGCTATCTCTATCTTCTCGGGCAGCCCTTCTATCTGTTTTAGGAAAAACCGTGCTCTTTCTCTTTGGCTGTAGTTTATATTGTCTCTAGGATTCTTAATGATTACAGTCTTCCCCTCGTAAATCTCAAGGTTTTCCCAGGGGTTGTGATGGTCATAGTGGTAGTGTGTAACTATGATTACGTCTACTTTAAGAGCGTAGTCGACGATGGTCTTCCAATCTTCCTCCAGCTTCCTCCACTCTAGAGGATGCGGAGGCAGACCATACCTGTAGGGTCCTAGGGCGACACCTGGGTCTATTAAAATCTTTAAATCTCTAGTTTCCACAAAAGTAGCCATGCTTCTAGTGCCCATTGAGTCTGAGCTTAGAGGTAGAATTTTCATAGTCACTAGATTAAGTCCTCATACGACAATATAAAGTGTAGACTAGGCCGTACACGTCTGGCTATCGACGTCCGTTTAAAGCTGATTTAATTGTCTCCTATTGTTCTCCGCCGATTTCCTCCAACACTTGAAAGACTTCTCTATAGGTATTCTTAACGGCAGGGTACAGTTTAACGTAGACGCTGTAGAACCTATCGTATGCCTTTTTAACGTTCAAATTCGGCTGGTGGATTTTAGACTCTCTGTAGAACTTAGATACCGCGTCGTCGACGTCTTTATACAGCCTGGCTCCCAATCCAGCAAGCATGGCGGCTCCAGCGGATGAGGCCTCCGTTATATTTGGCACTACGACGCGCTTACCCGTTATATCTGCTTTAAGCTGAAGCCAAAACCTTGACCTTGCACCGCCTCCAACAGTCCTAATCTCTTCTATTTCAACGCCGAGCTTCTCCAGTGTTTCAATGTTTAGTCTAAGCTCATACGTTACTCCTTCAACGATAGCTCTTATTATCTCTGGCTTTCCATGTGCTACTGTCAAGCCTATGATCAATCCTCTGGCATACGTATCCCAGTTCGGTGTTCCAGCACCCATAAAGTACGGAGCCACTAGGAGACCCCCTGAACCTACAGGGGCTTTAGACGCATCTTCCATCATGAGGTCATAAACGCTAACCCCCTTCTTTGAAGCCTCTTCAACGTATTTTTCTCCAAACTTGTCTCTAAACCATCTTAAGAGTAATCCAGCAGTCGGGTTTGCTCCGAGTATTAGGTAGCGATTTGGAGCTACATGGCAGTAGCTTGCAAAACCCATCGGTATCATCTCTCTAAGGAGCAGAGGCGTATACAGAGATGCAACTATACTTTCGACTGTACCAGTTGCAACATATGTGGCTCCCGGGTTTACAGCACCTACACCTAGTGTTCCACATGCCTGGTCGTGTCCACCCGTGACTACTAGTGTACCTTCGGCAAGTCCAGTTTCCTCTGACGCCTTTCGAGATACTTCTCCTACGACTTTACCAGATGGATATGGTTCTGGAAGCTTATCCATATCTAAACCTGAGAGTTCGAGTATTTCGTAACTCCAGTTAAATCGTCTGATATCGAAAAGCATGGTTCTAGAAGCCAGCGAGTAATCTATGGCTGGGACTCCACAGAGAACCATATTGATATAATCCTCCCATAGAAGAAACTTCCAAGTCTTCTCGTATATCTCTGGTTTATTCTGCTTAAACCACATGAGTTTAAATAGCGTGTAGACAGGTGAAGATGGGTGTCCAGTTATATTAAAGAGCTCCTCTCTCTCTATGAGCTTGAGAAACTCATCGTGCTGTTTGACAGCCCTATCGTCCCACGTAGTTATGCAGCGGTATAATGGGTTAAGCTCTTTATCTAAAGGTGTGAAAGCTTCTCCCTGGGCTGAAACGCTTAGGGATTCTACTTCCTCCGCACGAATCCCAGCCTTAGCTATAACCTCTTTTACTGTTTCAACCACCCCATGCCAGACGTCTCCAGGCTCCTCCTCAGACCAGCTAGGCTTTGGATGATATAGAGGGTACTCCCTGTACGATTGAGCGATTAAACGTCCATCTACGTTAAACAAGACAGCCTTACATCCAGTCGTACCGACATCCAACCCTACTAGATACATCGGTAACATCTTAAACTTATTCTCAATTATAAGTATCTCCTTACTAAAGACGCTAATTCATAAATACCCATCTCCTTTAATATCATCATAGTTCAGCGAAATAAGCTAAGTATTTAAAAAGGCAAAAACGCAATAAGCAGATAGCTTCATCTCAAAACCTTTAGGTATATGGCTATGCATGTTAGATCTATAAGTCCTATGAAAGTTGCTGCAAGCCTCTCATGCGTCATGGAAAGCCTCCTAAAGCCTACCTTTAGCCATGCGAAGAACCTTTCAACGCACCCCTTCATATGCTTGTAAGCTCCCTTTTCGAGCATGTATCGGCCTTAAGTGGAAGAAGGGAACTTATGAGCTACCATTCCCTATCACTTAACTCCCTAAACTCCATAGAAAACTTCTACGCTAAGAAAAATTTAATAATTTCTAAGACTTAGAACTTTTATAATGAAACGCCTCATTCTTTCCAGTTTTTCAGTTCTAATAGTAATGCTAATTTTTACAATTTCAATCGGCTTTTCAACAGAGAATGTGCCAGAAACAATCGTTTATGTCGATGGACGATGGATTCGTAGCGACGGAACTACACTCAAACTCAGTTTCATACAAGACCCAGGGATTCATGTTAAGCCTCGGACTCCAGACTTCTTAATGATGCCATATGAGGAGTATCTTAAGCTAAGTGAAAGTGGAAAACCAATAATTAAAGCCATGAAGGTCATATGTCAGTACAAAGATACCGGAGTTACGAAAACCTTTGCTGTTGTAGAGCCAAAGCTCATCATCATAGAGTATCCCATAAGCGGCTCTCTTTCCTCAGGATACGGCCATCTTTACGGAAAGTTCTGCTCTTGCGTACAGATAGAGGTTGAGGTGACTTGGACACCGGGCGATCAAGTACTTGGCATAGGTATCGTAGACGCTGATACTGGAAAGGTGACCGGATATTGGTACACTGGCGGCTCTGCACTGGCGGTGTTCAGCACGGATTGGACGAAGTGTTACTATATCTGTATCCTGAGTTATCATGATAATACTAAGATTATTACATATAATGGAGTAATAAGATGTTATGTATGGTAGTCACCAACCTTCTTAAATTCTGTACATCTTTACATCGCTTTCTCATCGATAATGATAGAGTTTTAGCTATTTTTGGATCTTTACATCAACCGATAATATGCCTAGTTTAAATTACATGGTCTAGGATAGGTAAGAGTTATATTCCTTCCGCCTCTATCTTTGAAGTAATATGGTCAACGTTATTTTAGACACGGATATAGGTGACGATATTGACGATGCACTGGCTCTTCTACTGCTTCTGAAATCTCCAGAGCTTAACGTCAAGGCCGTCTCGACGGTTACTGGAGATGTCGAGGCAAGGTCTATGCTGGCGCTTAGAATAATGGAGGAGATGGGTGTTAAGGATATCCCTGTAAAGCCTGGTGCTTCCAATCCTCTCTTTGGACGTTGGCCGCCCGGTGTTAAGCCTAACCAGGCTGTTGCACTTGAAGGCTGGGAGAGTAGACTATTGGAGAAGTGGCGTAGCTATAAGATGAGCATTGCAGAGTTCATAGCCTCGTTTATAGAGGAGTCTAAAGGTGAAATTGTGATCATAAGCGTAGGTCCTCTAACTAATATAGCTTTAGCTTTAGCGGCGAACCCGTGGATTGCAGATAAGGCTAGACTTGTCATGATGGGTGGATGCTTCTCTAAGCAGGTAGCTGAGTACAATATTCATAGGGATCCTGAGGCGGCTAGGATAGTGTTCGAATCCGGTATTCCATTGACGATGGTCGGGCTGGACGTGACGATGAAGTGTGTAATGAGCGATGAGCAGGTTAAAGCGTTTAAGTCTTCGAAGCTTCCAGAGGTCCGGTTTGTATCTAAAATGATGGATGTTTGGACAGACGCCACAAAATTTAAGAACCCTGTACTTCACGATCCCCTAGCTGTAGCCGTATGCTTTACACAGGGTTTCGTCACGGTTAAGCCCATGCGTATATCCGTTGAGACCCGAGGAGAATACACCAGAGGCTTTACAGTGCCGGTGGATGGGACACCCAATGCAGAGGTATGTATCGACGTGAATAGCGACGCCTTCCTAGACTTCTATATGAAGCGTGTCTTAGGATAGCTATTGGGAGGTTGCCGTGTTTTGAAGGTTTCCGATTTAGGTGAAAGACTGCTTATCGAGCAGATATGGAAGGTTGTTGAATCAGACCCTGAGGAGCTTCTAGGTGCAGGTTTAGACGATGCGGCCGCCAAGGAGATTGGCGAAGGTCTCGTCTTAGTTGTACATACGGATATATGGGTTGAACGTGCCGATCTACTGCCGGGTATGAGCTGGTATTCTGCTGGTAGGAAGGCTGTAATAGCTAATATTTCAGATATAGCTGCTAAAGGAGCTAGACCTTTAGGTATTCTGTTTAGTGTAGGTCTACCGTCAAACTTTCCCTATGAATCGTTTAAAGAGCTTGTTAAAGGTCTTGGAGATGCCGTTGCGGAATACGATACCCACTTGCTCGGTGGGGATTTAAGCGAAAGTAGTGAAGTCATACTGGCGGGTTTCATAGTAGGTTTAACTCATCGTGGTAGGTTACTCTCCCGGAGGGGAGCTAAGCCGGGCGATATAATCGCTACGACGGGGACTCTGGGCCTTACATCCGTAGGCTTTAAAATACTCTTAGAGGGGTTTGAAGCCCCGGAAAATTTAAAGAATAAGGCTGTTGAATCACTGTATAGGCCTACGGCTAGGCTTAGAGAGGGTTTGGCTTTAGCAGGCTCTGGAGCAGTATCAGCCTCTATGGATATAAGCGACGGTTTAGCCGTAAGCTTAAATCAGTTAGCCGAGCTCAATAGTGTGAAGATAGTTGTAGAAGACATTCCAATAGCTTCTGAAGCTGAAGAGTTTTCGAAGATGTATGGATTTGACGTTGAACAACTCGTCTTATACGGAGGGGGTGAAGAATATGAGCTACTTTTAGCCATCAAGCCAGAGATGTGGACTGAAGCAGTAAAAACCGTGAAAAACGTAGGTAGCACACTCTATAAGATGGGCATAGTAGAAGAGGGTAGTGGGGTTTACACAGTTGATGGTGAGAAAATCGTAGCCAAAGGATGGGAACACTTTACAAAAGCCTAGAGGTTTTATCTGCTTGGAAGAGGTAGGCCAACTATCGTATGCTCTATCTCATGTGGTCTTTGATTTTTTCAGCTTCTCTGTAGATCATGTAGGGATAGATGAGGCCGATTAAAACGAAGACGCCTACTATGATGAAGACTGTTTTAAAGCCGTATTTTTCAACCATTATTCCGCCCACGGCGGCGGTTAACGCCTGTCCTAAGCTCGTCACCGCGCCGTTTATACCCCATTCGAAGGACTCTTGACCTCTATCTATGTATCTTGTGAATAGGCTCATGAAGGGAGAGTATCGAAAAGCCACTCCGACGGCATTTATAATCTGGAGTACGTAGATATGCCATGGCAGTCTAGCGAAGACGTATAGGAGGTAGCAAAAGCCTATTAGAATCGTCCCTACTGCTGAAAGAGTTATTCTCTGCCTCTCACTAAACTTTTTGTCTACGTAGTAGGCTGAAACAAGTCTTGCAATTGAGAAGGAAGCCATGTAGACTGCTGAGGCAAATCCTACAACACCTATTGAACCACCTACAATACTATTAGCGACGAATATTGCGAAAATAGGAGCAGTTAATCCGCTGACCGTTAAAACGTGAAATTCAAAGGCAATTAAATACTTCACTATATTATTGATCTTCATAGTCGCTCTCTCTTCTAGCTTGCGTAGGATTTCAACGTGATTTATAAGATTTCCTCCAGTAATACCTACGCATCTATGGATTTACATAAGGCCAATTTACCCTTAAGATATGCTGAAACAGCTAAGCGGGAAGAAGATTGTCAACGTCAAAAGCCAACCTAAAAATTTAATAAAACAAATTTACAGAAATCTCCCCGTAAACAAGACCCCGATTCAAACCGAGACGGTAGGAAAAGCACCATTTAAGAAGCATTGGGCCGGTAGTTCAGCTTGGTATGAATACCCGGTTTGCACCCGGGTGGTCGCGGGTTCAAATCCCGCCCGGTCCACTTAATTTTTAAGCAGATCCTTAAATAATGGAACATCCTTTTCCCTTAATCGCGCGACTAAGTTAAAGAATGATATTACGAGGAGGATTGTCCTTAATTGAAAGCCCTAGGTCTGCGTTTGTGAAGTTTCAGGAGGCTTATTGGAGGGATGAACATTTGAGG
>Ga0209080_1000038_pt1 | contig 103887 bp, 101 predicted proteins | sample JNZ110809AmetaG_FD_184123 | JGI IMG/M metagenome (GOLD analysis project Ga0209080, IMG submission 184123) | Hot spring microbial communities from Jinze hot spring, China to study Microbial Dark Matter (Phase II) - JNZ 110809A (SPAdes) (version 3) ...
CCAACCAATATGAGTGACCATTTATTAAACGCCATAAACCATCTATCCAAATCGTCGAGCTACGCCGTGGAAGCCTGCAGGGCCTTATCCGAGGGGGACGTGAACCTGGCGAGGGAGAATTTAGAGAAGGCGATGGAAGAATACAGCTTAGCGGTGGAAGAGCTGAGCAAGACATTTTAGCCAAAACAGCATTAGAGCTTAAACAATATGTCTTTGAGTAGAATACTGATACCCCTCACAATATTCGCCCTAGCATTAACCCTAAGACTCTACCCCTACCTCTCAACAGGTATTCCATCACACACCGATTCTTGGCCCCTAATACGCAATGTAGAAAACCTAGCTAAACATACGCCAGTAGACCTTAACCCCTCAAAGGGCTTCGACAACTATAATGTATACTGGCCCACCGTAATGGTTTACACGGTTGTCTTAAGTGCATTGACGGGTTTGCCAGTTTTCCAAGCCTCAGCCCTCTCAGTCCCCCTGGCATCAGCCTTAGGAGTACATATTTTCCTAGCGCTATCGAAGAAGTTCTCTAATAGTTCTCCGATGGCTTACGCTTCAGCCATACTCCTCGCCTCCATGGCCCCACACGTTATAATATCCTCAGGTATTACGAAGGAGGGTTATGCACACCCCCTCTACTTGACAACTTTAATGCTTTTGATGTTGGGGTTGCTTAAGGGCAGATGGAGCTTTTACTTAGCATCTATTTTAAGCTTTACGACGCTTCTCTTAGCACACCACTTTACATCACTCATACTGCTCTTAGCGAGCTTAAGCTTCACGTTAACCCTGAGCCTCTTCCAACCATTTAAACAGTTAAACCGTAAACTTGCAGCAACCATTATAACGTATCTGATCTTAACAGCCTTATACTATCAACTACACGCTTTAAAGGGTCTACCTGTAAAGCTCGACTTCAACGACTGGCTCGCACTCTGGTCCTTTGAGACGATTTCAGTGGCCCCTGTTGTTTTCACATTTGTGAGGCACAGGTCCTCCTTTGACAAGATATACCTATGCACGGTGCTGGCGTTAGCCGCCTCCTTAGCACTTATAAGCGTTAGAGTAAGAGTTTTAGAGGAGGCTCCGACACTACCCATACACATGCTTCTCACGGCAACACCATACATGGCTTTAGCCGTAATGGCTGTATTAGGCTGGTTCAACCTCAGAGACGCAGCCCCTGCGAAAGAGTTTACAGTTCTCAAATGTTGGATTATGAGCTTGTTAGGCCTACTCCTATACGGCTTCTTCGCCTCCCAAAGCCCATTGACATTCATCATCCGCGTGCCGAGCTTCCTATACCCACCACTATTTATATTAGCCCCCATAGGTTTGAAGCGGCTCTTAAAGGGTGTCGGAGAATCCAAGTATAAGCTCTCAACATCCATAGTGTGGATACTAATCACGCTAGGCTTCTTAAACCACTGGTACAGCTATCTATTTACACATGGTAAGTACTCAGGTGCATACCACATATACGACGTCAGAGACTTAAACGTAGCATTATGGCTTAGATACTTCATGGCAGAGGGGTCTACTACTTCCTCGGACATCAAATACGGCTACCTACTGAGCGGATACCTCAACTTAAGCTTCAACCCTTACGACTGTCTAACCTTAATATACGGCTCCAATGCCGTGAGCTCGCAGAACATACTGGTGTATAGGTATATGGATGTAGACGGGTACGTGGGGGGAGCCTATGCAGTACCCTTAACAGTCACCATATCTAAACTAGACGGTGAAAATTCGCTGAGTAGAGTTTACGATGATGGGGAGAATATAGTCTATGGGGCCGGTCGAGAACACCATAAGTAGAGGCGTAAATCGCCTTAAAGCACTTCAAATGTTATTAAGATTCCACGAGTACGGTCCAGCGTTTACGTTGGCTGGTTTATTCGGAAGCCTATTTACGTTCGAACAGCTCGAATTGAAAACCGTATGGCTTGTCTTCTTCATAGCTTCATCCTCAGCTCTAGCCTTTGTAGTAAACGACATATCAGATAGATACGTAGACTCCCACTCAGAAAGCCCTAGGAACCCCATATCCCTCGGTCTAATAACGGTCAAATTTGCATCCATCGTAGCTACGGTGTTGCTGACCGCGTCTATGCTAAGCCTAATTTTGCTACCAGCGAATTTAACACCCGTGGGGCTCGTAGTGATATTCATAGCCTTCACATACTCCTATGGGATTAGAGCCAAGGCTAAGCCTCCCTTAGACGTATTATACCACTCCATTGGACCAGGCCTTTACGTGGCCATGGGATACATGACCTATAGAAACCTAGACTCAACTGGACTCATCTTAGCGATAATCGCTATGCTATTCTCAGCCGTGGCTGAGCTCATTCAAGAAGTTAGAGATTATGCTAAGGATTTGAAGAGCGCTGGTAAAGCAACAGTTGCACTCCTCGGCGAAAAACCATCCCTCATGTTGGCGAACATAATCATGGCTACGGCTTTAATACTCATAGTAGCCCTAGGCATTACAGATCGTAGGTTTTACTGGGTTTTACCCTTGACCCCATTAGCATCCCTCCTGATGCATCCCATGGTCAGATCGCTCAAGGAGGAAGGCTATCGTACTAGACTTCCATACGAGCTCAACAGAAGGGGTGTGGTCGTAGCTTTAATAGTCCTACTGGTTTTTCTAGCAGTCAGACTTTTAGGTTTAAGCGCTTAAGTTTACCATCAACTATAACGTAGTCTCCATTTGTTGGAAGCTCTTCGTATACGTCCGTAGTCGCCATAACCACGGAGGCCTTGAATTCTACGCATGCCTTTAAAAGCATGTCCACCACAAGCTTAGAATTCTCAGGGTCTAGGTTGGAGGTCGGCTCATCTGCAAGTATGAGCTTGGGATTGTTTGCCAAAGCCCTGACCACGGCCACCCTCTGCTGCTCACCTCCGCTAACCTCGCCTGGATACCTATCGGCGAGTTTTTCCAAGCCGAATACGCTTAGAAACTTACGCGCTCTATCCTCCATTTCATCTTCCCTAACCCCGGCCAATGCCATGGGGAGCTTGACGTTCTCAACCACAGTAAGCCACGGTATTAAGTTGTACGATTGAAAAATAAAGCCTATGCTTCTAAGCCTAAGGTTCGACTCTTCTTCATCGCTCAACCTAGAAGTATCCATCCCAAACAACCTCACGCATCCCCTATCTGGCTTATCTAGAAGACCGATTAAACGTAGAAGCGTAGACTTACCTACTCCAGACCTACCTCTAATGGAAATAAACTCTCCAACTTCAACCGTTAAGTCAACGCCCTTCAATACATACGAGTTATAGTACTTCTTCCAAACGTCCTTAACTTCGACGGCAGCCCCCATCCTAAATGGATTATAGCTTATCCAGTAATAAGGATTTAGCTTGTTAGTTCCACTGGCCTTCAAAGCAATATTGAGTAAAAACGGCCATGTAGTACCGGCACTACTGATCATAACAATCCTAGTAGCGGAGCTCACGGCCGTTGGAGCTATAGCAAACGCTTACATGGATAAAGTCGTCAAGACCGTTGAATACGTTGGACTGAACTTACGTTCAAACTTCATACTCATTACATCGAGTGGAGAATTCATGGACTACAGTACTTTAGAGGGCGTTCCTTTAAACGCAGATGTCGCCATAATTTCACCGGAGCTTCTAATAAATAGCATAGTCACATTAGGTAATAAAAGCGTGGAGGCTCGAATTAGGTGTGTAGAACCCGAAGTCTTTTCAAAGGTGGCGGGTATTGAGGTCAAGGGGCTTAATGATGACTACGTAGTATACATAGGCCGTGCGCTAGCCGATGCACTCAACTTATCCCAAGGGCGCACTGTATGGTTTACCTCTGAAAATGAACCCCTCAGGTTCTCCGTGAAGGGGGTTTTTAAAACGCAAACGCCTCTAGACGGAGAGGTTTTAATGGGTTTGGAAAAAGCATGGATGTTACGGCCCAAGTTGAAGGGTAAGATAAGCCTCATAAGAATCCTCGTCAAAAAACCCTACGACTACGTAGGCTTTGAAAATTTTGAGGTTAAAGGACTTAAAGTCTTATGTGGCTCTGGTTTACGATCCGCCTTAAACGACTTAGCCGAGCAGACGTATAGGCTAATAGACGTTTGGAGGGTCATCATCTGCGTGCTAATCCTCACAACGGCGTACGTACTGGGGTTGAGGCTTATAGAGGAGTCTAAGTGGGAGTGTACTCTTTTAAGGGCTTTAGGGTTATCTAAGAACTCAGTCGTAAAGCTTATAGTTTACGAGCTGCTTTTAATCTGCATTCTCGGTTTGACTTTAGGCTTAGCTTTAGGAGTTTCAGGTGTTTACGTGGCCTGTATGCTTTTGAAAATCGTAGGCCTATTAGAGGCTGGCGTGAGGCCGCTTTATACAGTCGAACTGATACTTAAAACGTCTGCTTACGTCATCGCATCTACCACATTCGGGGGATTCGTAGCAGTTGCTAAGATCCTGAAAAAGCCCATAGCCCTATACGTAAGGTGAATTCATGAAAGTAATTCCATGGAGGAGGCTCATACTCATAGTGCTCGTTACATCCATAACCTGCACATCGTTTACTTTAACATTTCAACTCTTCCTATCAGCGTACGACGCTTTAGTACACGGTTTAAGCGGAGGCGGGTTGATCGTATGGGATGAGAAGGCTAGAACCCCAATTACAAGCGTAATACGTTGTGAAGTTGTGGACTTTCTGAAGAACGTTTTAAGAGTTGAGAGTTTAAGTCCTGAGGTCTTAGCTCCCTGCATTATAAACGGTAGGATGTTGATGGCTAGGGGCGTTGATCCAAACTTATTCTCCAGCTTTGAAGAGTTTAAAGTAGTGGAGGGCCGTATGCTAGAGCCATACGATTTCCATAAGGTGGTTCTAGGAGTTAGAGCCATGAAGAGGCTTAACCTGCACTTGGGGGAAAGAGTAACCGTTCTGAGCGTGCTGAGAGATGTATGGGCTACTTTAGACGTGGTAGGCGTCATATCTACAGACAGTTACATAGACGACGAAATCATAGTACTCACGGATGTGGCTAGGTGGCTCAGAGGACTTAAAAATGAAGAGCTGACAATAGTTAGGGTTAGTACAAATCTAAGTCTACTATCTCCAGAAGGATTTAAAGGCGTCGTAGCCGAGGGTGAAGTAGTGAAGTTTGAAGTAACGTTTCCCAACGGAACTAAAGCTGAACACGTTGAAATTCGGGTTGAAGATATGGTATCCGTCAAAGCATTAACCGATGAATGGGGTATAGCGTATTTAAGGCTTCCACCAGGGTCCTACGACGTTGAGTTTTACCTTGGAGGTAGGAGGTTTAAGGAGACTTATAGAGTCACAGTGTCAGGTAGCTTGAAAATCGACGTTAAGCTGAACCCCGAATTCGCTGAAGCCAGCTCTGAGCAGCTCAGTTTACGGACTCCTGATACTAAAATGCTTTTTAAAATGTCTGAGCTATCGGCTGGAAGAGCCGAAGAGCTCGTCAAAAGACTCTTCGAAAGCGAACTAGGCCTTACTGAAGATACTTTAAAGATATTATCCGCTTTAACATCCATCTTCACACTGACCTTATCTTACTACGTAACTTACACCGTGGTATCCAATTGTAAGTTAGACGTGGCCCTTTTAAGGGCCTTAGGATCGTCTAAGAGGAAGACCCTAAGTTTAATGGTCTCTACGCTCCTTAAAGCGTCCGTTTTAGGCATCGCCTCAGGCTTAGGTTTAACCATGCTCACGGTCTACTTCATAAACGGCTTAAACATAACGATCATAGGCTACTCTGTAACGATAACTCTAAACGCCTACGTCCTAACGGCAGCGTCGCTAAGCCTCTTAATTTGTAATTTAGCTGGAGGACTTAAGGCTTTGAAAGACATCCTTGGAAAAACCATAGCCGAAAGCCTTCAATCTGCTCTCTTTCAGCAAGAGGCTGAGCACACTTGACAGGTTTGCTTTTAACACTACAGGCGATTTTAGCCGTACTAGTCGGTTTAATTTTCATCTTTTCATCCTACGCCTGTCTTCTGATACTGCTCGGGTCAAAGTTTAAAGTCCAAGGCATAGAGAAGTCCTGCTTCAACTACCCCTCAGTTTCCATCCTAATAGCGGCTAAGAACGAGGCCAAGGTACTCCCCTATACGCTCAGCAAGCTCTTAGACTTAGATTATCCCAGGGATAAGCTTGAAATTTTAGCCGTCGTGGATGACGATGAAACTTTAGAAGCCTGTATGAGCTTTAAAGACGCGGTCAAGCTGATGAAGTTCTCAAGTCCAAAGGGTAAGCCCTCAGCCTTAAACTACGCACTACCCCTCCTCAAAGGAGAGCTGGTCCTCCTCTTAGACGCCGACTCCATCGTAGGCAAAGATACTTTAAAAACCATGGTTAAATTCATCCTCCATGAAGATGCCGTAGCCGTAACAGCGGTGCCCTACCCACTAAACCTACAAGAGGGGGTGCTACCCCAGCTCTTCGCCCTCGAATGCTCGCTCTGGGAGAAGTTAACCTATGCTAAAAGCCGTCTAGGTCTTTTCACCCAAGCCCCAGGCTCCTCCTCCCTCATAAGGAGCTCTTGGATAAGAGCGTTGGGAGGCTGGGATGAGGACTCCATAGCTGAGGATAACGACTTAGCGGTACGCTTAATGTGTAGAGGCGGCAAAGTCAGTCTAGCTCCAGTTAAAGTCGGCGTCGAAGCCCCCTCTAAGCTCAGCACGTTCATCAAACAGAGGTTTAGGTGGTATAGGGGGACGGTTGAAGTCTTTAAACGGAGGTTTAAAGACTTAAGGGGACTTAAACCTATGAATAAGCTGGATGTGATTCTAAGTCTTCTCTCACCTCTAAGTATAGCCCTCTTCTTGCCAGTACTCATATTAGCTCTAATCTTCGGACAGCCGATACTGGCCGCGTTTTTGGCATCCGCCATAATCCAGCTGGCGCTCACGGCATCGATCTTCAGCTATCTCCCGCTACATCTTAAAACCAAGGCTTTAATCTTAAGTCTTCCATACTTACTCCTTAACTCGCTCATAGCCATAGTAGCCCTAATATCCATAGTCCTACGGCTTAAGCCCCGCTGGACCAAGACCGACAAATCTGGATCATATTTACGTGGTGGGCATCAGTTAACGAGAGTCTGACTTAAACCCAACCAATGGGTCCGTATTTATGGAAGCCACCTCATGGATAGTTCAACGGCTTAGAGTTCGACCTGATCTAGGTCTCACCTTTCATCTCTAGTGCGTTGAGGAGAGAATCGTTGACCACTCCATGGACTTATAATCCCCTAAGGGGTGATATATGAAGAGCTAACGTAGAATTTTAGAAGGCATATCATCTAAGACCCGTCCCTTAAACACCTTCTGAACGCCCCCGTAGCCCATCGAAGCGACATACGAAGCAGTGTACATACGATGTTAAGTGCTTTTACACTTGAAGATATAAGCCCGCCGGGGGCTTTCAACTCATTCCCCCGCAAAATAATAGACTAGGCACTTGGTGTATCAGCTTTTCAATAAACGTTTCGCTTGACTTACTGGCAAACATTGATCTATCAGCCTAGCTTCAGAATTATTTAGAGGGTATGTTCGTCTTCATCTATCTTTACCTTTAAACTCATCCGAGAAGTTTTTCGTGAGTTTTAAGTATTGAGTTCCATATTCAATGCTCGGCTCTATTTCAGTCCCCTCGTGCCATTCATTCCAAGAGCATATTAGAGCCCAGTCTGAACCACTATTTATAATAGCCTGCCAAGTCTCATTATACACTTTCCCGTCTTGCCTATCCAAGAAGATTCCAGGCTTACGTATTCTCGTATCATCGTAACCTGGAAGAGCTGTTCCAGCGAAAAACCCATCGTACTTAGAAGCCAGTAGCTTAGCATTAGTATAGACTTCTGTTAGATTTCCGCCTCTTAGAAGGACATCTAAAGGGCTGTATGTGTATAGGCCATCGAAGACTTTAGCATAGTCTTCCTCGAATGCATCAGCTAAGAAGATTGCCTGAAAGCCTTCGTATCTTAAGGTGCGGATTACGTAATCCCACTGTCTAGACGTGTAGAACCTGCTGGCGTATATGAAGATCAAGGAGTAATTTCCCACTCTCAGGAAGGATGAGCGCTCCCCATAAGTCTTTAGAAGGTATCTCAGCTCATTCAGAGAATCTGAAAGGGGATACTTAGCGTAGTGATATCCATCGTAAAGTATACTGAAACGTATGCTTCTCCCATGCTCTTCCACATAATCCATCAACGTCTTAGTGTAGTTGTCTACTGGTCCATCTGGAGGTCCAAACCAGTCTATGACGAATACATCGATTCCAGCTTCTTCCGCTAAATCCAACTGGTACTTTATCAGCTCTGGGTCTGAGCAATCGTATGGGCCAGTAAGAGGATAATGAGCAGCTCCAATATCTCTAATATTGGGCGCTATGAACTTTTCAGGGTCGTGACGACCTATCACCTCACCCGTAGCAGTATCCCATATTGGATGATCCCAGTGGAACCACTTCCCCGAAGGACCAGTAGTATTACCATACCAAGCGTGGTAGAAAGCCATTACCAGCCTAGGTAGTTTTAATGCCTTTAATAAAGGCCTCTCAACTGCCCATAATTCTGGATGTAGAGTTAAAGGGTCTCTCATTGCAATCACCAAAACTATTATTGAGAACATTGTTAAAGCGCTTAATATAATGATTGAGAACCCTCGGTTCATCATCTATAGTCTTCTAAATAGCTAATCTTCACTATGTGTTTTATATCGTTTCACTCCATTAAGTCGGATTGCGTTAAAACATTTACCGTTGTTGACCGGAGAATAATACTGCTAAACATTTAAAGAGTTATCTGTAAGTTTTTAAGTAGGTCAGTACGGAGCTTAAGGTTTATTTGTTGAAACTGGTGTTTCTCGTTGAAACTTGCATCATGGAGTATATTAGCTAAGCTTGTAAATAAAGCCGATGTCATACTTGAGGTTTTAGATGCTAGGGTTCCCCTTGAAACCCGTAGCACTAGGATAGAAGAAACGGTTAGAAGAGCTGGCAAACCCATCATAATTGTGCTCAATAAAGCTGATTTGGCTCCTAGAAGAGTAGTCTTGGAATGGGTTAAGTTTTTTGAGAACTTGGGTTTTAAAACCGTTCCTTTTATCGCTAAACATCGTAGAGGTGTAAACCGTTTAAAGAATGCCATAAGAAGCGTCTCCTCTAAAAAACCTACGACCGTTCTAATCGTCGGACTGCCGAAAACTGGCAAATCAACTGTTATAAACGCTTTAAAGGGAAAAGCTTCGGCTTCTACAAGCCCCTACCCTGGAACCACAGGCTATACTAAGGCTTTTCAACTCTACAAGGTGGATGAAGACATTAAAATCATAGATACCCCTGGTATAGTGCCTTCTGGTGAAGACTGGCTTGAAACGCTTATACGGGGAACGCCTATAGATGGCTTTTCAAACCCCATTAAACCTGCCGTTGAACTCCTTAAACGTATAATCGATCAAAATCCTAAGGCTATTGAGAAGACCTACGGCTTCTCTGAGAAGGACCCATATAAGATATTAGAGCTTATTGCACGTAAACGTGGATGGCTTTACAAGGACGGTGAACCCATGATAGAGGAGGCTGCTAAAGTCGTAATAAGAAACTACCACGATGCTAAACTGGATTTTTACAGAATGCCTCCGAAGACATAATGCTATGTAAAAATTTAAATTTCTGTGTAGATAACTACACAGAGTATGAGTCTACTTAAAACTAGAACATTAAAGGTGGCGACAATTTCAACAATGGCTGCTCTAATAGTCGCCGTTTCAAGGCTTCCAGGTTTTCCAGCTATAGGTGCTCCAACAACCATAGAGCTTACCACAATACTTTATGCCACTATAGGCATTATACTCGGTCCTAAGCTTGGCTTCATAACATCCCTTCTAGGAAATCTAATAGCTTGGATGATCCCCTCGACGACTGTATTTGGGCTTCTGCTGATACCCGCAGGTGCTCTAGCATCTCTTGTAGCTGGCTTTTTAACGAGTAAAATTGAATTAGGTTGGCTCTACGGATCCGCCGTATTGCTTGTACTTATAATCGGTTGGTATGTTAGTCCAGTCGGCTTCGAAGCGCCACTATACCCAGTATTCCATATCGTCGCTTTAATCCTCAGTTTAACATTGGGTAAGAGGCTTAAAGGTCTTATAGAGGCTAAAGGAGGCCGTCTCATTTGGGGTTCTGCGGTTACATCTTTTATAGCAACAATGACCGATAGCATGTATGGAAACTTAGCCTACATAAGTGCCTTAGGCATACTAGTACCTCTTAAAGCACTTAAAGACGCTCTCGTGGCTTTAGGCATCATCTGGACGAAGACAGGCATCCCTAAGCCAGCCGACTACTTGGCTTTCCTAGGGTTGCCAGTTCCAGAAGAACTATCGCTAGGCTATTTATTTATGGCCGTTCTACCGATAACCATAGCTGAAAGGGCCACTATAACTGTGGCTTCGACATTAGTTTCCATAGCCATCATAAGAGCCTTTAGAACGGTTTTCATGCGTAAGCAAACCCCTAGCAAAACTGAGGAAAAGGGTTAAAATAAGAACCACTTCTTTTTTTTTTGGAAGAAGAGGAAAAAGACTCGCATGGTGGTCTTCCCCTTCGTACATCCCCTTGTGAGACTTAACTTGAGACTTCTCAATCACCTTGAATAACTTATGGAAAAGCTTATAAACAGTACATGTGTTAGAAATTTCCGAGGGAAAACGTTATGAAAATTAAAGCTAGCCTATTGGCAATCGTCCTCTTAGCTTCGCTTTTCTCCAGCATACTTTCAACGAGTATTTCAGTCTCCATTGCTCAAGCACCGCCGAAAGGACCGTGGGTTGATGAAGTAGACTTTTTCGTAGAAACAGATGAAGCGAAAGCAATCGACATGCTGATGAAAAATGAGATGCAAGTGTACTTCAGAGATGTAAGAGACCCAGGGTTATTCAGAACGATAAAAGCTTCACCGGACCTATGGTATATTACGTCCTTCGGACTCTACTTTGAGTTAACGTTCAATCCCGTGGGTCCAGAGTTTCCAGCAACTGGTAAGTTAAACCCATTCGCCGTTCCACGAATTAGAGAAGCTGTAAACTATCTAGTTGATAGAAAGTATATAGTTGACGAAATAATGGCTGGTATGGCTGTACCTAGATACACTTGCTTAACGCCTGCTTTTCCAGACTATGCGAGGTATGCAGATACAATTATGGAAATTGAGTCAAAATACAGTTACGACCTTGATAAAGCAAGGGAGATTATCACCGAAGAAATGATTAAGCTTGGCGCTGAACTAGTCGGCGGAAAATGGTACTACAAAGGCGAGCCTGTAACGATAATATTCCTAATCAGAGTGGAGGATCAGAGAAGAGCCATAGGTGACTACGTAGCCTCACAGCTTGAAAAGCTAGGTTTCACAGTCGATAGACAGTATAAGACTAGTAGAGAGGCCTCTCCAATATGGATTAGAGGTAATCCAGCAGACGGCAGGTTCCACATTTACACAGGAGGGTGGATAACAACACTCGTTTCCAGGGATGAATCGGATAACTTCGGCTTCTTCTACACGCCGAGAGGGGGCATGGGACCACTATGGAGCGCTTACAAGCCAAGCCCCGAATTCGACTATGTAGCGGGTAGGCTCTGGGCTAGAGACTTTACATCGATTGAAGAAAGAAACGAGCTAATGAAGAAAGCCTTAGAGCTTTCGATGGAAGATTCCGTGAGGGTATGGTTGGTAAGCCAAGTGGCTCCATGGCCTGCTAGGAAAGAAGTATCACTAACATACGACTTAGCGGCAGGCTTTTCAGGTGCAAGACTATGGCCCTATACGATCAGATATGTTGATCAAGTAGGTGGAACTGTTAAAATAGCGTCTACAGATATTCTGGTTGATCCCGTAAATCCAGTTGGAGGAAGCAACTGGATATATGACGCAATGTACTACCGTGCGACGTCAGATCCAGCCGTCATACCTGATCCATTTACCGGGCTTTATTGGCCGCAGAGGGTTAATAAGGCTGAGGTTTACGCTTTAGAAGGATTACCTATAGGTGTTACTTTAGACTGGGTTTCCCTAGAATTCGTTGAGAGTATTACTGTACCGACGGATGCATGGTATGATTGGGATGCTGAGAAGCAGGAGATCATCTATGCACCACCAGGAACAACTGCAAAGACGAAGACCATAGTCTACTATGACGATAGCATATTCAACATGACGTTCCACGACGGAAGCAAATTCTCACTAGCAGACATCGTATTCAGCTACATACTTACCTTTGATAGAGCTAAGCCGGAAAGCCCCCTGTACGATGAATCATACGTGCCCGTGTTTGAAGCCTTCAAAGAGTACTTTAAAGGCTTTAGAATAGTAAGCGAAAAACCACTGGTCATTGAGTATTATTCGGATGCCTTGTATTTGGACGCTGAACAGATAGCAGCAAGTGCTGCAAGCGCATTCTACCCAGACTATGCATATGGCCCTGGCCCGTGGCATACTGTCGCAATCGGATGTTTAGCAGAAGTAAACAGTGAGCTAGCGTTTTCAGCCGATAAGGCTGAAGCACTTAAAGTCGAGTGGATGAGCTTCATAGCTGGGCCTTCCCTACCGATTTTAAGAAAATACTTAGATGCAGCTATAGATACGAAATTCATACCGTATGAGAATGTAATGGCTAAATACGTCTCTGAAGAGGAAGCTTTAGAAAGGTATAACAATTTGAAAGCTTGGTATGAGGCTAAAGGCCACTTCTTGGTAGGTGCAGGGCCATTCTACTTGGATAAAGTCGACCCGACGGCTAAAATAGTCGTACTGAAGGCCTACAGAGAATTTACAGACACTGCGGATAAGTGGCTCAGGTTCTCGGCGCCTATGATACCTGAGGTTAAAGTAGTTTCAGTTCCTACTATTACGCCTGGATTACCATCTGAAATAGATGTTTCAGTGACTTTTGAAGGGCAGCCATACCGTATAGATGACATCTACTATGTAAAATACATCGTTAAGAGTCCAACTGCAACCTTGATAGGTGTTGCTGAGCCAGTTGAAGATGGCAGATGGAGAATCGTGCTTAAACCCGAAGAAACATCTATGTTAACAGCTGGAACGTTAAGTATTAACGTACTCGTTGTGTCTAAGCTTGTAGGTATGCCAGTATCTACGACCGCTGTAGCAACAGTTATGAGTGTAACGGAATTCTTAATGGATGAGTTGGCTAAGGTTAGAGCAGACTACGAAACTAGAATAGCCAGTTTAACGAGTGAAATTGAAGAGTTGCGCTCTGAAGTCAGCTCATTAAGCAGTAGTGTAAATACGTTAACCAGTGTCGCAGCACTAGCAGTTATAATCGCAATAATAGCGATAGTTATTCCATTTGTCAGGAAAAAGTAAGCAATATCTTTTTATTTCCCCTTTTTATTTCTATCTATTCTCTGGTAAGTGATGCAATGATTCCAAAGCTCGGAAAGTATATAGTTAAACGTGGAATCATACTCTTCCTAACTGTGATTATTGCTGCATATATGACTATTCTGATTGCAAACATGGGTGGATACGTAGATGAAATAATTAAAAGTGATTTATATTTTTCAATTTCGCAAAGTATACGTCAAAATCCAGCATATAAGGCTTTAAATGAAACCCAAATAAGAGAATTGATAAATGCAATTTACAACAATGAATTGAAGAAGATAGGTTTTGACAAACCATTCATATATAGGAGCTTTTCCTATTTAAGAGACGCTTTATCGTTAAGCCTTGGTAGGGCACTCTTCATAAGTAGCGATAGCGGTTCCAAAAGTGTCCGTATTATAATATTGGAGAGGTTGCCAAATACTGTACTCCTGTTTACAACAACACAGCTCCTCCTGTTCTTCATAGGTTTATTCACAGGGCTCTTTCTAGCTAGAAGGTACGGTAGCGTTTTAGACAAATTGTCTGTATTGTTCGCACCTCTATCGTCCATGCCAGGCTGGTTCTACGGAATATTCTTAATATTGCTATTTGCATCACTGTTAAGATTGCTACCTTACGGCGGGATGGTGGATGTCCCACCACCGACCAATAAAGTCGATTATACATTAAGTGTTTTAAAACACATGATTCTTCCCATCACATCTTGGTTGATAGCCTATGCCCCTATTAATGTATACGTAAGACGTACTTTCTTCCTTATGTTTTCAAGTGAAGACTATGTAGAGCTTGCAAAAGCTAAAGGCCTACCTGAATCCTTAATCCAGAGAAGATACATACTTAGGCCTACGTTACCGCCAATCATAACGGACTTCTCCCTAACACTAATAGGCTCGTGGATGGGTGCAATAATGACAGAAACTATATTTAACTGGCCTGGAATAGGTAGTCTATTCTACCAAGCCTCTGTTATGTTTGACAGCCCTGTACTAGTTGGTCTCGTAATAATCTATGCGTACTTACTGGCTTTAACGGTCTTCGTTTTAGAATTTGTATACGCAATCTTAGACCCAAGAATTAAGGCTGGAGGCACATAATGTTGTCAAACATTAAACAGTCTCTTAGGACTCTATTCGTTTATAAGTCTGCCTTAGGTGGACTAACAATAATACTCATCCTAGTGGGAATATCGATATATACTTTATTTGCCATACCTTATGATAATGCCACTAAACTTTGGAGAGCTGGGGAACAGTATTGGTTAGATAGTCCACGTAACGCCATGCCATCATGGGTAAATTTATTCTCGTCTAAGAAAATGCCTGAAACGTTAATACTAGATACTCAACAGCCTCAACCTGGTGTATCTAAGGCTTTAATTCCAGTATCCAATAAGTTCACAAGGATTAAAATCGAGTTTTCATTCAACTACGAATACGACGACTTCCCAAGCGAATTAAACCTATTCTTTAACTCTAAGTTCAATACTTCAGCACCCCAGTTAACAATACACTGGGTTAAACCGAATGGTGAAGACATAGTTTTAAAGTCTTTGATGGTGTCTAGAGGTGAAGATAGGTACTACATATCTAATGATGATAGACTGGCTAAAGAGCTTAAAAACATGGTTTCAAGGAAAATAAACGGAACGATAGGATACGATATTCCGATTACTATTTTACTCTTCGCATCAGAAGACAGCAGTATTCTCAACCCAAGTACGGTTAAAGTGATGAAGGGAAATTACAAGCTCTGGATCGATGGCGTAGTGTTTGAAGCCGATGTGAATTTAGATGCTAAGCTCGTCGTATACGGTAAAGTTTACGGTTGGGCTGGTACAGATCATTTAAGAAGAGACTTAAGCATAGCTCTACTCTGGGGTACACCCATTGCATTATCATTTGGTGTAGTGGCATCCGTTTCCATAGCACTTATACAGATGTTTATCGGAGCCGTTAGCGCATGGTTTGGAGGAAAAGCCGACTCTCTATTGCAGAGAATAACTGAGGTTTTCATGGTTCTACCGTTTTTACCAATCTTAATAATGATATCTACATTTTACAAGTTCAACATTTGGATTCTCCTATTGGTTGTCATAATGTTAAGCATATTCGGCGGTAGTGTTAAAAACTATAGAGCGATGTTCCTACAGATTAAAGAATTCCCCTATATTGAGGCTTCTAGAGCCTATGGTGCTAGTAACCTGAGAATTTTAACACACTATTTAATCCCTAAAGTTCTACCAACGGTAATTCCATCTATAGTACTCTCGGTAGCAGACTTCGTCTTCCTTGAGGCGGCGTTAGCGATACTTGGTTTGGGCGATCCACTAGCTCCAACGTGGGGCAAGATAATAAACGACGCATACTCTAACGGTGCTCTATACAAGGGTTTATATTATTGGGTTTTAGAGCCTTCTCTAATGTTAACAATCACCTCTTTAAGCTTTGCAATGCTCGGCTTTGCTCTAGATAAAATATTCAATCCAAAATTGAGGGAAATGTAAATGGATAGAGGGCTTCTCATAGTGAAAAATCTAATCATGTATTATAGGACGTTGAAGGGAGAAGTTAGAGCCGTTGATGACGTGTCATTCTCACTACTTAGAGGAGAAACCGTCGCTATTATTGGAGAGTCTGGCTGTGGAAAAAGCTCTCTAGCAAAATCGATAATAAGACTGCTTCCCAGAAATACTTCCACGTATAAAGGGTCTATTTTATTTAACAATTTAAACCTAGTAGAGTTAGATGAAGAATCTTTTACGAAGGAAATTCGATGGGTTAAAATCACATATGTCCCGCAAGCCGCATTAAACTCATTAAACCCTGTTATTAAAATCGGGGATCAAATGATTGAACCACTAATCCTACATCAAAAGATAGCTAAACATGAAGCACTTGAGAAAGCTGCAAAAACGCTGAGAATAGTAGGTATAAGTGAAAACTTCATTCACCACTATCCATTTGAATTAAGCGGCGGTATGAAACAGAGAATTATAATAGCGATGTCCCTGCTGACTAATCCTGAGCTTATGATTCTTGACGAACCGACATCTTCACTAGATGTGCTGACTCAAGCCAACATTATGAATCTGCTAAAGAGCATCAAGAGAGATCTAAAGCTAAGCATGATATTCATAACACACGATGTTAGCCTATCAAGCGAATTAGCCGATAAAATCGCCGTAATGTACGCCGGGCAAATCGTTGAATTTAACGATGCAAACGCCTTCTATCATAATCCAAAACATCCGTATTCTCAGAAATTGATGGAGAGTGTTCCTACGCTCAGGACAGACAAGAAGTTGGACTTCATACCTGGAGCGCCTCCGAGTCTTTTAAACCTGCCTAAAGGGTGCAGGTTTGCAGAGAGATGTCCATATAAATTCGAAAAATGCGTTAAAGACCCTCCGTTAGTGTACATAGATGAAAACTTCTACGTAAAATGTTGGCTTTATGTAGGGGGATAACCGTGCATACACCGATATTGGAAGTTGAAGGGTTGAGAAAATACTTTGAAGTAAGACGAGGCCTCTTCGGGAGAAGAGGATACATAAGGGCAGTAGATGGCGTAAGCTTAACTCTTAGCAAGGGTGAAGCTATTTCAATAGTTGGTGAGAGTGGTTGCGGCAAAACCACATTAGGTAAGACAATACTTAGACTATATGAACCCACTAATGGTCGAATTGTATTTAATGGCAAGGATATAACGCATCTGAGTTGGAAAGAGTTAAAATGGTATAGAAGAGAAACAGGTCTTGTTCAACAAGATCCATTTGGAGCGCTCCCATCGTTCATGACTGTTAAAAAGATTCTAGAGGAGCCTCTAATAATACACGGAGTTAAAGATCGAAGAGAACGTGATGAAAGAGTATATAAGGCTCTTGAACAGGTTAAGCTAACTCCAGTCGAAGACTTCATCGGCAAATATCCGCATATGTTAAGCGGTGGACAACAGCAGAGACTTGTGATTGCAAGGTCTATAATTTTAGAGCCTAAACTAATAGTTGCTGACGAACCTGTTTCAATGCTAGATGCATCAGTTAGAATAGAAATTCTTAAACTGCTACAGAATCTTCAGAAAGACTACGAACTAGGCATTATGTATATTACACACGACCTCTCTACTACGCGATACTTCTCAGAGAAAATACTTATAATGTACGCTGGTCATATTGTTGAAAACGCGGAAACAAAGAAGATACTAGCTAATCCAATGCATCCGTATACTAAAGCATTGTTAAACGTTATACCAGACCCAGACCCATCTAATCGTTTCGTGATTAAGAAGGTTCCAGCTGGTGAGCCGCCGAATCTATTAAATCCTCCAACCGGTTGCCGCTTCCACCCTAGGTGTGAAAACATGATAAAAGGTGTATGCGATATCAAAGAGCCCCCAATGATCGAAGTCGATGTTAACCACCATGTGAAGTGTTGGCTCTATGGTCATGCTTGAGAAAGAGTATGTTGAAATTACTGTTGGTGCTTTCCTCCTAGTTACAAGCTTCCTCATATCACTCTTAATGGTGATTGGCGTTTTAGAGCCATCTTTTCCCCTATCCTTCTTAGCCTTTTCAGCTTCATTTGCAGGTTTGCTTATAGGCTTCCATGGATTGTACGGGGTAATCCTGAGGTATAGAAAGAAGCAGTAGCGTTAGCTACATGTGTGAGCTAGGCTTCAAGGAAAAACTATATATCTGATAGCTCTATCTTTAAAATCTCATGCCCTGTAGTAGACGCGAAGTCGAGAAAGACCTAATATTCTGCCCATACCTCTTAGGCTGTGTAAGAAAAAAGGCTCCAATATGTGAAATTTGTACATGGGATGATCCGTCTAAAGAAGAGGAACTATACCTCAAGTTTATGAAGCATATTGAAGAAGTGAGATCTAATTTAGCTAGAGAAACTCCAGCTCAAATAGATGAATTCTGGTGGGAAGTTAAAATCAAACCTACTGAAATCGGACTTCCTACTGGAGAAATTGAAGCTGAAGTTGAGGCTGTAACTAAGTCTGAAGAAATACCGGAGCAACCTAGGCCATCTCTAACCATAGATTACCATCTCAGACGTTTAAGCGAAGATTTGAAGGAAATCGTTTTAAAACTAAGAAGTGAAATACTGAGATTAGATTCAGATATCGAGGAGAAAGTCAATAAAACGTTTATAGGATATAGGAGTAGAAAAATGAAGCACTACTTTGTAAATTTAAGAGTTTTACCACTTAAACGTGAAATCGAGATTAGATTCCGCTCAGGTGGACCGATAAATGACCCTGAGAATTTAAGTAAACCTATACCAAAAAGCTTCGACACCCCAATGGATCGCCGAGTAAGAATATCGAGTCAAGATAGAGTACCCTACATCATTAACCTCCTCAAACAGGCATATGAAAATTTGGCTAAAGGCTAGTCTAAGCCTCTATTTCTACGTATATCGCTGGTTTACACGGTCTAGCTAATGTCGCTCTTTTCTTAGGGTCGTAAATTTCAGAAGAGTCTTCATAGTAGACCAAGACCTCGCATTTAAACTCTCTTTCCAAGAATTCTTTAACCTCCTTTAAGAGAAGGTATTCATGTTGTTGTTTAAATCCAACCCAAGTTTTTGCAAACTCTCTATTCATCTTAGGTAGCATATCTATCGTACTCCTGATAAACTTAGCAACCGTCGCTTTATCTACTTTAACACCTGTGTTTTCAAGCTTAACTAGGATCGTTTTAACATCGGGCTCTTCCATGTTTAAGACATCTTCATAGACACTCCACTTCCAATCAGCTGCGACATAATACACTATCCTTGATGGTCTCCCGGGAAGCACTCTAAGTATCCTATTAGTATCTTCGATCAATTCTTTAATAAACTCTTCACTCTTTTCAGCCTCTTCATCGATCGTGCTTAAATCCGGTTGGGGCCACTCGGCTTTACAGATTAACCCATATCCTCCAATCAAACTCCAAGCTTCCTCAGCTGTATAGGGTGCTAGAGGAGCTAGCAACTTGGCTCTAACCTCCATAAACTTTCGCAGAGTACTTGAATATTTAGAAGCATCTTCAAGGTTTAAACACCCCTTCCTTCTAAGGAACCAATTCAACTCGCCATCCATCTGGTAGAGTACAATTTGAACAGCCCTTCTTACGTCAAGTTCTTCAAAAGCTTCGGTTACATCTTTAATCGTCTTCTGCAATCTACTTATCAGCCATCTGTCGACTCTATCGGCTTTAGATTCTACGATGGGCATACTTGCTACGGCTCTATACTGTCTAAGGAGCGCTTCGAGAAAATCTGCCACAGATTTAGCTAGAGATGGGCTGAAATTCGCATCTTGAAGTAGTCCAGCTGTAGAAACTACAGCTATCCTTAATGCGTCCGCACCGTATTCTTTAATCGCTTCTCTGAGAGGTACTATATTGCCTAAGCTTTTAGACATTTTACGTCCTTCCATTAAAACGCTACCGTTTGTAACTATTTGCCTCGGCCAAAGCTCCCTTGGAAATATGGCTACATGGTTGAATACAAAAAACGTCAAGTGGTTTGGAACAAGGTCTCTACCAGAGTGTCTACTATCTAGAGGATAGTAATAGACGAATTCTCTCCTTATTTCCTCAACGAGCTTTGTTTCCACACCCAATGAAGAAGCTACGTTTTTTGGGTCACCTATTCCTAGAAACACGTAGTCGAAGAAGTCGTCATTTAGCTTAGTAGGCTCAAGCAAACCCATGTTTATGTACTTGGCCACGATGTAGTAAGCCATGTATATTGTGCTATCGGATAGAGATTCTATCACCCAGTTCTCATCCCATGGAAGCTTTGTCCCCAATCCTCTCTGTCTAGCGCATGCTCTCTCTTTAAGCCACTCTACGACGTTCCTAAACTCAACTCTAAGCTCCTCCGGAATTATACGCATAGAGTTCAAACACTCATACACCTCTTCCTTCCAACGGCGGTTTCCGTAGTCTATGAACCATTGATTCTCCAAAATCTTAACAGCACATCGTTCACCACATCTACAGTAGACCACGTCTGAAAGTTCATAAATTATCTTGGCGTAGCCCTGCTCAATAAGCTCTTTCTTAATAAGCTCTCTAGCCTCTGAGACCCTCATACCTGAATATTTACCAGTATTATCGAGCATAACTCCAAACATTAATTCACGTCTATAGAGCTCTCTAGTCGCCTCATCAAGCTTCGGATCAACTTGACTTCTAATACCCATTTTACTACAAACGTCAGCCGCTGGAGTGCTTCCAGACCCCTCGAAACCGATAATAGTTATAGGCTCAATCGAACAACCAATTCTCTCTCTAATCTCTTTAAGCGCCATGTAGTCGTACGGAGCATGGCTCGGTACAGACATGACTACGCCAGTTCCATGGCTTGGGTCTACGAATTTTGCCTCTAAAATTGGTATAGATTTATCGTTAACGGGATTTAATACACTTCTTCCGATAATATCCCGCCCCTTGAAAATTTCTAAAGGCTCTATTCGGAGATTTTGATGTCTAAGTCTTTCCAAAGCTTTTAAGCCTATTATCCACTTCTCCCCGTCGACAACAGCTTTAACATAATCTGCCTCAGGATTCACCCATATATTTGTAACCCCGAAAACCGTTTCAGGCCTAAGTGTAGCTGTAGGTATGAAAAAGTCTCCCATTTTAAATTTTATAGCTATGAATTCAACGACTTCAGGTTCAACATCGCCTTTTGTATCGTGTTGTCCAACTGGGTTTCCGCAGCTTGGACACCAACCAACGGGGTGTGTACCGATCTTAATATACCCCTTCTCTTTAAGCTTTCTAAACTGCCACTGTATAAACCTACTGTAGCCCGGGTCTACGGTTGTGAATTCTCTTCTCCAATCTATTGAAAAACCCATTTCTTTCATACCAGTCTTAATTTCCTCGTGGAAAAACCTCGCCATTTTAAACGGGTCTTCAAGCTCCTTTAGCATTTCCTTTGGAACTTTATAGATGTTGATGAAGAGTTCTCTGAGTTCTTCATCTCCTGATGCAAGTCTCTTAGCCATAGCAAGGATGGGTGTGCCAGTGTAGTGAAAACCCATAGGGAATAGTACTTTAAACCCCCTCATCCTCTTATATCGTGCATAGATGTCTGTTATCGTGTACGTCCGACCATGACCTACGTGTTGAGGACTATTAGGATACGGATAGGCTACTGTCAAAAAGAACTTGGGCTTAGAAAGGTCTAAGTCGGCTTCGTATACACGTTCTCTCTCCCATATTTTCCTCCATTTCTCCTCGATGGATTTCGAGGTTGAAGCAATAAAAGTCACCAGCATGGATAACTGTTAACATTTTCATATAAAGCTTTCTTTTCACTGTGGATATTTTCCAAATAGATCTTTAGCAACGTTTATTTTGGAAAATCTTCTAAGACTCTTATTGGGATGATGATAGAGGTGATCTCTGAGCCTTTAAACAGTGGCTTTGATGGGTCCCCCGAAACTGACCGTCGTAATTTTACGACTCTCTTCTAGGGATGAGGCTATCTAAAGATTTTTAATCATACAATTCTTCCTAGTTACTATACGAGCAAATGAGCGAAAGAACTCATCAAATCGTCAACAAAGTCTTGAGTATAATCCACAGCTTAAACGGTTTCTTGGCATCTGAGATTTTAACTCAAACAGATAAGGAAATCATAATTACTCTGGAGAGTGAGGAAGAAAACGTAGACTTCTTAGGCTTTAAACGCTACAATGAAGGTTTGAGAGAAGCTTTAAATAGAGAGTATTCAATGGCCTTAGTCTTCAGGAGCTCCATATTCCCTATGCCGCATAAGCCTCCTGTTAAACTCTTATACGGTAATCTAGTGGTCGGTGAAATGTTTTATGGAGATATCAAGCCAAGTTATAGAGGTAAATTTATAGAAGTATTCAAAGGCTTCGTCGTATACCCTGACCTACTGCCAAGAAAACCGTCTGAGAGGTCTCAAGTCAAATTAGTCTATCTCAAGAGATTCCCCTCATTTATAAGCGAGTTAGACGACTTTATTGAAGATCCAGTTTATGGCGACCCGTCACCTAAAGTCCACAGTTTTCTATTGAGAAAGCTTAAGGTCTCTGAGTTTTCCAATGATGTTGCCACGGGTATTGTAGGATTCAATATCAGGAAGTCTTAAGAGTAGGAGGGTTTTTATAAAATCTATCTGATCAACGGAGGTTAGACTATGTGGGAGGAATATGTCGAAAAGTACAAAGCCATTACAGTAAAGTCTAGGGAACTTTACCAGAGGGCTTTAAAGGTCATGCCTGGAGGCGTTTCTCACAATATAAGATTCTTTCCACCATATCCATTCTACGCAATTAAAGCGAGAGGCTCAAAAATATGGGATGTTGATGGCAATATCTACGCAGACTATTGGATGGGACATATGGCTCTAATACTTGGGCATTCTCCTGAACCTGTTGTAAAGCGTATCAAAGAGCAGGTTGAGAATGGCCTCCACTTTGGAACGGTCAATCCTTACGCTTTAGAGCTTGCTGAAGCCATCCAGAGAAACCTACCTTCAGCTGATATGGTCCGCTTGGGCTGTTCCGGAACTGAAGCAACTATGTATGCGGTGAGGCTTGCTAGAGCATATACAGGCAAAAGAATAGTTGCTAAAGCCGAGGGGGGATGGCATGGCGGAAACACAACTCTTCATAAAGGTGTGAGCATGCCATATGATAAACCCGACTCATTGGGTATTTTGGTGGAAGAGCAACAATTCACGAGAACAATACCAGTTAACGATATTGAAAAAACCGATTCCCTTCTCAAAGAATGTAAAGACGATTTAGCGTGTATAATCATCGAACCCTTGATTGGAAGTGGTTGCATCCCTCTGGATAGAGACTACCTCTTATTTCTGAGAGAAACATGCGATAAGTATAATGCTGTTCTGATATTTGACGAAGTGATAACTGGTTTCAGATTAGGCATTTCAAGTGCCCAGGGGTTCTACAGAGTTAAACCGGATTTAACAACATTGGGCAAGATCATAGGGGGAGGATTTCCAATAGGAGCTGTAGCTGGACTTTCAGAGATACTTAAACTGGCTGATTTAACCTCTGGGCGTAAATGGGAAAAATGTTGGATAGGTGGTGGAACGTTCTCCTGCAATCCTATGTCATCAATAGCAGGATTAGCTACTATAGAGTTCTTGGAGAAGAACGCCGACCAAGTTTATGGTAAAATTAACAGGTTTGGTGAGGAAGCCAGGAGGAGCATAGATAAAATCCTTAATGGCTTGAACGGTTTAAACGTTAAAACAACAGGTATTGGAAGCCTGCTATTGACACACTTTCTGAAGGAAGGAAGCGATATAAAGTCTCCTAGAGACCGCTTAAAGACAGACTTGGAAATCCAAAGGAACTTCTACATTGCTCTTATGACTCATGGTGTGTTCTTCCTACCCGGTCACGCTGGTGCGATATCTTACGCGCACACAGATGAAGACATCAAAAGGCTGATCGAAGCAGTCGAGAAAATAGTTGAGGGAGCCTGATGAGCGAGTTTGATGATATTGTTAAAAGCTTTGAGAATCTCTCAAAAAGCCTTAACAGGCTTCAAGAGATTGATAATAAACTCAAGACCTTAGATAAACTCCAAAGAAACATATCCAGCTTCGAAGAGATCTGCCGAAGATATCCAGAGCTTCGGATTGACGAACTTAAAGAAGCGGTCCTAGATGCATTAGAGAAACCAAATTTAACACGTGCTCAGAGGGTGGTAATCCTAGCTAAAAACGTAGAGGTTCTTGCGAAGAAAGGTGCTTTAAACGTTAGAGGTCCTAGAGACCTTGAAGTAATAGGTTTAGCTCTCCTTCTCTTCCCAGAACCGACGGGAATTAGCGATGTCATAGGCTTGGCGTTTATCGCAGCGGGTTTACTCCTTAAAAAATCTAAAGGCAGAAGTTAATCTACCTACATCGGTCCCTGAGATACACTTTTCTCCTTGTTTGCAACAGTTAAATTTGTCTTGCTATGTGTAGGGCTTTGAATAGTCGAATTTTAGAGGCATCGTCAATCGTAATATTTTACCTCTTACTTCTCTATTCAATCCCAGGAGCTCTATGTCCAGATAACTATTCAAGTTTATACTCCTACGATAAAGATATGCCTTTAAACGCTGTAGAGGCTCTTCTAACTGAAGGAGACAAATACCTAATCTACAAAGTATATTTTGACTCTGTAAATGGGGAAAGAGTTCCAGCTCTATTAATCCTGCCGAAGGTCGAAGAGAAGGTTCCATGTATAGTATTCCTTCATGGATATGGAGGTAAAAAAGAAGACATATTACCGTTAACAAACCTAGCGGCATCAGAAGGATATGCTTTAATCGCCATAGATGCAGAATATCATGGTGAACGTAAAGAGGAAGGTAAAGCGTTATACTCTATAGATATAGAGGATTCTGTTAGAGGCATTTTACAGACGGTTATAGACCTGAGGAGAACTATTGATTATGTTGAAACCCGTCCTGAAATAGATTCCAGCAGAATTGGTTACGTTGGCGGTAGTATGGGTGGTATACTAGGCGCTATATTCATAGGAGTAGAGCCTAGAATTAAAGCAGCAGCGCTCTTAGTAGCTGGTGGAAATATGAGTCTAATGATAAGGGAGAGTCAACACCCGGCCATACAGCCTATAAGGGAATACCTTCAACTCAACAACATATCTTATGAAGAACTCCAAGAGACGCTTAACCCAATAGACCCTATAAATTTCATAGGTAGCTTTTCACCTAGACCTGTAGTCTTCCACTTAGGCAAGTATGATCGTATAGTTCCAGCTGAAGCAGGTGAACAACTCTACAAGCATGCTAGAGAACCAAAAACCGTTTACTGGTATGATTCTGGACATGATTTGCCACTAGAACTTGTAATTGCTAGGATTTTAGATTTTATGGATATGGAATTGAAGGATAGAAGACTGGCGTTTTATGAAATGCGAGAGTTTAAATACTGGCTTTCGCGTTACGCGTTGCCGTTAGTCACAGTTATAGTGGTTATATTGTTTTTAGTTTACACGTTTAGAAGGAAAATTATCAGGTCGATTCAACGTACTTTTAAAATACTTTAGACATCCTTATCTGGAAAAAATTTCCCTTACGGAAAAATGTACAATTCCACACAACTTCATTTGATAATGGGCTTAAAGTTCTTTAAGCCATGCAAACGGTAACTTCAAATCTTTCATCGTTTTTAGACCGGGTTCGGCATCTAAAACCTTAGGAATCATATTCATTATGATTGCAACAGTAGCATCATCACCAGGTATGCCGTTTTTAACTTCAAATTCTAGGTTTGGTACTCCGTCGATTTTGACGGCATCTCTAGGGTTTTCCGCTCGAAGGTACATTTGGAGATTAAGTCTAAGCTTTTCAACGCCTCTGATAAACCCACTTAGACTTTGAGAGACGCCTATAACTTGTCCCGGTTTAATTTTGAAAATCTCCGTTTCAATAGGCGTAGATGTTACAACAGGTTTCAGAGTCTCTTCAACTCTGTCAAAATTCCATCCTAAACTGTCGGCAATCATATCAAAGGATTCTCTAAGGCCTATATGTCCTATTCGACCCTTTTGAGCGGCATCTCTGAACTCCTCTACACTCATACCAGATCCTATCTTCTTCTGGAGGGGAAGCCGTCTTTTAGATGCATCAACAATCCTCCAAGCCTCTATCCTATCGATGCTGATGCATATTGTTGTCAAGGTTAAAACGAGAGTATCTAAGACGAAGCCTGGGTTGACCCCAGTTCCAAGTACTACGACTCCGTTCCTCCTAGCCGCATCATCTATACGCTTAGCGGGCTCAGGATTCCTCCTCCATGGATACGCTAATTCTTCGCAAGTAGATATTACACTCAACCCATTCTCAACTATTTCCAATATCTGAGGTTCAACCAAATCCAACCAAGAGCTTGTAGCATGAAGGACTATATCTGCCTCCACTTTTTTTAAAGCCTCCGTTAAACTGCCATAGACATTAACATCAAGCCTCCTACTAAGACCAGCAACTATACCTAGATCTTTACCTATTTTCGCTTCATCTGAATCCACAGCCCCCACTATTTCAATCCAAGGCTTTGACTGCAAAGCCCTCGTTAATCTTAAACCTATCGACCCAACGCCATACTGTAGAACCCTAACCATTCTAGACCACCTAATCTAAAGGCTTGTATTCCACAGCTTTTACACACTTCTCACTTATAAGCTCCTCTCCAAGCTTATCGAGGGGTTTAAAACATTTAGAGTAATCTGCTATCGCGATCCACTCGGCACTCTCCCCACGTCTTAATGTTCTAGACTCTGAGAATAGGAGGTCTATACCGTTGTTCGCGAGAATAGAAGCGGCTTTAGCTAAAGCCCCAGGTACATCGTTAAGACTTATTCTAAATTCTACGAGTTTAGCCTCGGGGTCTGCAAATGGATTTATAGCGATTTTTCTCTCTTCTATGTCTGCGATCAGGAGAACCCTCATGCCGTCCTTTAAACCTAAAGCCTCTCTGACCTTCACGGGTATTGAAATCCTACCTTTCGCATCAATCTTCTGAATACTTGCTATACGCATAGTCTCTAAATATCATTAGAAGAGTAAAACTTATAAATTGTGGGTCATACTAATTTTTTATCCCACACTTTTCCCACAGGAGGAATGCGTGTGAAAAAGCGTAAGAAACTCCCGGAGACACTTTATGAGGAAAAACCCTTTATGAAAGATATAGTTAAACTGGATGCCAATGAGAATCCATATCCTCCACCTCAAGAGGTCTTAGAGGCTATAAATAATGTTTTAAGATTTGTGAATCGCTATCCGCCAGAGCCTAAGAAGCTTAGAGAGGCAATAGCTGAACGAAACGGTTTAAATAGCGATAACGTTGTTATCGGGGCGGGTTCGGATGAAATAATAGACCTCATAGTTAAAGCTTATGTCTACGAAGGTGCTGAAGTAGCTGTTCTACACCCGACCTTTCCAATGTATGAGAGATTTGCAACTATAGCTGGCGGTTCCATAGTGAAAATCCCCTTAAATCCAGATTTTACGTTCAACTTAGCTACCGTCATTCAGACATTATCCTCTAGAAATATTGAAGTCTTCTTTTTACCAAACCCAAATAACCCAACTGGTTTAGGTCCATCTGTAGAGCAGATTGAAGAAGTACTTAAGGTAGGTGTTTTAACGGTTGTAGATGAAGCCTACTATGAATTCTCAGCCAAGACGGCCGTAAGATTGCTGAAAGACTATGAAAACTTAGTAATACTCAGAACTTTCTCAAAGGCGTGTGGATTAGCCGGATTAAGGATAGGGTATTGTCTTGCCCCAAGGCATGTAGTAGAAAACCTTTTAAAAGTCAAACCACCCTACAACATCTCTTTAATAGCTCAAGAGGCTGCTCTAAAGATTCTCGAAAACTGGCACATAGTAGATGCTAAAGTTGAAGCTATTAAGAAAGCTAAAAACTCGTTGTATGAATCGTTAAAACGGTTTAATTGTATTAAGCCATATCCTTCAGAGGCGAATTTTATCCTCATAGATGTATCAGACTCAGGTCTCTCTTCAAAACAAGTTTCGGCTAGACTTCTAAAACGTGGCATCTCCATCAGAGCGATAGGTGTTCTAGATGGTTTTAAAGGAGACTTTATTAGAGTCACTGTTGGAACAGACTATGAAAATACCATGTTCATTAAGGCTTTAGAAGCGATTTTAAGCTCCAAAGGTGATTAACATATGGCTGGTGTCTTACTCGCTTTACCGAATAAGGGTAGACTCCACAAGCCAGCGTTAGATATTTTGGCTGAGGCTGGCATAAAAGTTCTAGATAAAGGAAAGCTCTACGGTAGAACAAACGATTCTGAGCTTGATGTAATATTCGCCAGGGCTGCAGATATACCTAGGCTTGTCGAATTAGGAGCCGCAGATCTAGGGATAACAGGTTACGACTACGTCGTCGAAGCAAACGCAGATGTTGAAGAACTACTGGACTTAAAGTTTGGAAGGGCTTCTCTCGTTCTAGCCGTGAGAGAAGGCTCTGGAATCGAAACTGTTAGAGATTTGAAAGAAGGGCTTAAAATTGCAACGAAATACGTTAATATAGCTTCCAGATTTTTCTACCATCTCAATCTGAAAGTAGAGATCATACCGATTACAGGCGCTGCTGAAATAATGCCCCACTTAAATGTAGCAGACGCAATTGTAGATGTTTCAAGTACGGGGACTACCTTAAAAATCCATGGTTTAAAGCCGATAGACGTATTACTTGAATCTTCATCTCGTTTGATAGCGAATAGAAACAGCCTAAAGGTGAAAAACGACAAAATAATGGAGATTAAACTCGCACTCGAAAGTGTTCTTAAGGCTAAAGGTAAAAAGCTTCTCATGATGAATGTACCCGATAAGTTTCTAAATAGGGTCTTATCAATTCTACCAGCCATGGCGGGGCCTACCGTTGCAGAAGTAAAAGCTGAAGAGAAAATGTGGGAAGTTTACACGGTTATAGATGAAAATGAGGTCTACAAAATAATAAATCTTGCTAAGAAATCTGGCGCACGTGACCTTCTAGTGGTGCCTATAGAGAGGGTTATCCCATGAAAGTTGTGCCATCCATAGACATTAAAGATGGAAGATGCGTAAAACTAGTCCAGGGGAAACCTGGGACAGGTATGAGTCTCCCCCTCGACCCCGTTAGTATGGCTAAATACTGGGTTGAAGAAGGCGCCCAACTCTTGCATGTAGTAGATTTAAACGGTGCAATGGAACGTTCAAGAGTAAATAGGTCTGTGATTTTCGAAATACTTAAACAAGTAGATGTACCAGTACAAGTTGGTGGCGGGATAGGATCGGTTGAAGACGCCCTGTATTTTGTTAATGCAGGTGCCCACCGTATAATCCTTGGAACGGTGGTATTTGAAGACTTAAAACTATTTAAGAAAATTGTTGAAGCCGTTGGTCCTGAAAAAATCATAGTAGCCCTAGATGTCAAGCATGGTTTGATAGTTAAGAGAGGTTGGACTGAAACCACGGGCATCAAACTACATGACGCAATCGAAATACTAGACTCCAGTATGTTCTGGGGCATACTTTACACGGATGTTCACCGGGAGGGTTTAGCTTCAGGTGTCTATTTAGAAGCATTGGAGGAGATTCTAAAGACAATCGAGAAACCCATGTTTTACGCTGGTGGAGTATCCTCTATTCAAGACATTTTGACCCTAAAGAAGGTCGGTGTTTATGGTGTCATACTAGGTAGAGCTTTATATGAGAAACGTTTTAGTTTGAGAGAAGCTATGGAGGTGGCTCAAAATGGATAGAATCGCCGTCTGCGAAAGAAAAACGCTAGAAACCTACGTTAGAGTTGAGCTTAATTTAGACGGTTCAGGCACTTCAGAGATTAAGACAGGCTATCCATTTTTCGATCATATGCTTGAGACATTGTCGAAGCACAGCTCGATGGATTTGAAGGTATCTGCAAATGCATTGAAAATGCCTAATGTTCACCACATCGTAGAAGATGTAGCTTTAACAATAGGCGAAGCTTTGAATAAGTCTCTAGGGGATAGAAAAGGCATACGGAGATTTGGCTTCGCAATAATACCTATGGATGACGCTCTGGCAGAGGTTTCCCTAGATATTTCAGGCAGACCGTATCTGCATGTGGAAGGTCAATTCGTCGGATTCGCTGAAGGACTAGACTTCAATATTCTAAAGCATTTCCTACGCAGTTTGGCTCAATCGGGCAGACTTACAATACATGTCTCCCATATATACGGAGAGGATGCCCACCATGTTTTCGAAGCACTATTCAAGGCTTTAGCCCTAGCTTTAAGAGAAGCATGTAAGGTTGAAGCTGAAAATCGGAGTAACATTCAAAGTACAAAGGGGGTTCTAATTTGACACGTTTAAAACCAATTAGATTGAAAGTTCTATCGCAGGATGATATAAGGTATCTTCAGAAAAGAGGGTTACCAGAAATAGGAAGCATTAGAAAGACCGTAATGGAAATAGTTGAAAATGTAAAATTGAAAGGGGACGCCGCAATCATAGAATATACTAAGCTCTACGATGGTGTGGAATTGAACCATAAAAACTTAAGAATACTACGTGAAGAAATGGATGTAGCCTACAGTATGTTAGATGGCACTACATTGGAAGCCATGGAATTTATACGCTCCAACGTGGAGAAAGTATGTCTAGGACTTTTACCTGAAAACAGGCTTATAGAGCCTGTAAAAGGCTTGCGAATATACGTGGTGTGGAAACCCATCGATAGCATCGGCGTCTATATACCAGGCGGTACTAATCCCTACCCCTCGACTATCTTAATGACTGTTACACTCGCGAAGACTGTTGGGGTTCGTAGAGTCATAGTCTGTACTCCTCCTAAGAATATTAAACCAATAGTACTTGCAGCTATGAAAATCGCTGGTGTTGACGAAGCATTCAGAGTGGGCGGTGCACAAGCTATTGCGGCTATGGCATATGGAACGGAAACCATACCTAAGGTTGATAAAATAATTGGACCCGGAGGACCTTATGTTGAAGTAGCTAAGCGTTTAGTTTACGGAGATGTCGGCATCGACTTACCTGCTGGTCCAAGTGAAATACTAATACTAGCAGATGAGTCAGCAGACCCAGCATTGATAGCAGCAGATCTTTTATCTCAAGCTGAGCATCCATATGCCTCAGCAATACTCATTTCAACTTCTGAAAAGCTTGCTTTGGAGGTTTCAAAAATCCTAGATACTTCTGCTGACTCACTTACTCTTGAGAGCTTTGAAAGAGGGGGATTATTCATAGCTGATAGCTTAGAGGAGGCTATTGAATTTATAAACATGTATGCTCCTGAACACCTTGAAATAATGCTTAAAAATACGGAGGAGGCATTGGAGAAAATAAGAAACGCGGGTTCAATTTTCATAGGTCCGCTAACGCCAGTTGCTCTCGGAGACTATGCAACTGGAGTGAGTCACGTTCTACCTACTCACGGTGCTGCTAGATTTTCATCGGGTCTCAATCCACTCCACCTTATGAAGGATTTAACTGTCCAAATTGCCGACGAAGAAGGGTTTAGGATGCTTAGAAGATTTGCAGAAATAATGGCGCGTGTAGAAGGGTTAGAAATGCATTACAATGCTTTAAAAATAAGAAGTACATTAATAGGCCTATAGTTTAGGCATTAAAAGGCATTGATACTGAGTATGGATATGTTCAAGAAGTGGTCAATATGAGTTGGCATTTTATAGATGAGCTTTACAGAATTATAGAAGAGAGACGTGATAAGCCCATCAATGGCTCTTATACTTGTAAGCTTATGTCAGAGGGCTTGGAGGCGATACTTGATAAAATCCTTGAAGAATGTTTAGAGCTTATTGAAGCCGCTTATAGATACTCTGAAAGAGACACTGTAAGCGAAGCATCAGACCTCATATACCATGTTCTTGTCTTAGCTGCGTTCATGAAAATTCAGTCAAGCAAGATCCCTGAAGAACTCATTAGGAGGAGGTTGTTAGGTCATGGAGGGAGAAGTGTTCAAAGTGAGTAGCCACACTGTGAATCTTAAAGAGGTTGAAAAATTAGCTGATTCTTTAAACTACAAACACAATGGAGGCTTCGTAGTAGCTGTTGCCCAAGATGTTTCCACGGGAGAGGTTCTAATGGTAGCTTTCATGAATAAAGAGGCATTTATAAGAACGCTGACAACAGGTTTAGCCCACTATTGGAGCTTATCTCGAAAGAAGCTTTGGCGCAAAGGTGAAGAATCTGGACATATACAGCTCGTAAAAGAAGTATATATAGACTGTGACCGTGACTCAGTATTGCTTAAAGTAAACCAAATAGGATACGCTTGCCACGAAGGATATAAGTCGTGTTTCCATTATAAAGTTTAAATTTAGAGCCTTGTTAATACAAGTCGTTAATGTTTTATACAGCCTTCTAAATACTCCTATTCCATGTACTTCAAATCTCCGTTTTACTCTCTGTATGGTGTTGTTGCATCCGAACATCCTTTAGCTTCTATGGTTGGTGCTAGCGTTTTAAAAGATGGTGGAAACGCTGTTGACGCTACGGTAGCTGTAAGTTTTTCATTAAGCGTAGTCTTACCCCATCTTTCTGGAATCGGTGGAGACTTTTTCGCTCTATTAATGGACCCAGATGGGCACACGTATTTTCTAAATGGAAGTGGCTATGCTCCTAGTAGGCTTACACTAGATTTCATGTTAAGCTCAGGTTTCTCCTCTATGCCGTCTCATGGAGTTTATTGTATCTCTATACCTGGATTGGTTGACGGTCTATATAATTTATGGAGAAAGTTCGGAAGATTGGAGTGGAATAGGCTTATTCTTCCATCTATTAAAATTGCCCGGGGCTTTCCAGCTACTCAAAGCCTCTGTAGAGCTATCAACAACTTTAGAAATGGGCTTGCGAGCGATAGGGGTTCAAGAGAAGCGTACCTAATAGACGGAAAACCTCCACGTGAAGGCGACATAATAGCGTTTAAAGGTCTTGCTAAAGCCTTAGAATCGATAAGCTTTGACCCAAGGTGTTTCTATGAGGGTGAAATCGCTGAAAGCATCGTAGAATACGTTAATTCTCTCGGCGGCATACTAGAACTGAAAGACTTTAGAGATTATAAGAGTGAGTTTGGCACTCCAATATCAATTGATTACCGTGGTAGGAGGGTTTATGAAATGCCTCCAAACACGCAGGGGATAACAACACTACATATTCTAAAACTTTTAGAGGACTTTGATCTTAAAAGCCTTCAGTCCAAATCCATAGATCGGATTAAAACAATTGTTGATGTTGCAAAGACAGCCTACGATATTAGAAACCAATATGTTACAGATGCGAGATTTATGAGGTTGAAGGTCCACGAACTGCTTTCTGATAGTTTCATTAAAGCCATGAAGATTTCATTGAGTAACAAGACTAAAGGGCTTTATGACGGCGATACGACGTTTTTTGCGGTAGCCGATGAAGAAGGCTGGATAGTATCTGCAATTCAGAGTATTTTCCATAATTTTGGCTCTTACATCACTGAACCAAACTTTAACGTTACTTTGAATTCTCGTGCTTCTTCATTCTCTCTAGATGTAAACCATGTAAATAGACTTGAACCGCGTAAAAAGCCCCTGCATACACTTTCCGCCGTTTTGATGGATGATTGTGGCAGTCTTATGGCTGTTGGAATTTCAGGTGGACATTATAGACCGCTATTTCATAGCCAATTAATGACGAATATTATCGATTATGAGCTCCCCCCTCAAGAGGCCATAGAGCATCCGAGGTTTCAGTGGAACCCCGGTACAGCTCTTATAGAATTTGAAGAAGGTTATGTTGGCAATTGTATAGAAGGATATGAGCTTAAGAAACTAAGTTATCCCGCTAGAATGGGCGTAGCTTCTATTGTTGAAGTTAAAGGCAGATTGAAAGCTGGATATACGGATATTCGCGGAGATGGACTACCCATCGGAATAGTCTAACCGAATACTCTACCATGAAAAACTTGAAGTATCTAGCTTTTACGTAAACTAGACTCAAACATAACCATGTTGAATAAAATTTAAACCCTTTTAAGTAGAAATTACTCTTTAGAGTTCAATGTCTTTTAAAACGGAAATTATGGAGTTTCCAAGATGTGTAATAATGGGTGCCGAAGCTATTCAAAAACTACCGTATGCTGTTAAAAAGCTCCATCTTGGAGGTAAAATACAACTTGTCTCCGGTGCGACGTTCACTAAGAATATAGCCGAAAAAGTCTACTCACTGCTTTCAGATAATGGTTTCAAAGTCTCAACATTTGTTGTCGAATCCAATCCAGTTACATACATGGATGTTAAAAACTTGGCTAAAAGGCTTAAGGCAGATGGCTCAAGTGTGGTTCTAGGAGTCGGAGGTGGACGAATTATCGATGTTGCCAAACTTGCCTCAGCGTGGCTTGACAAACCGTTCATAAGTCTTCCAACATCAGCATCACACGACGGAATAGCATCCCCAGTTGTCAGTTTCCTACTTAGGATGGACATAACTGAAAACATGGGGGTGGAATATACAGAGGCCAGAGCTCCCGTAGCCATAATAGCTGATACCTCCATTATATCGAGTGCATCCAGAAGAAGTCTAGCTGCTGGATGTGGAGACTTAATATCTAAAATAGTAGCTGTGAATGATTGGCTCCTTGCACAGAAGATTAAAGGTGAAGAGTATAGCGAGTACGCTGCAGCAATGGCACTTATGGCTGCAAACATAGTTAAAAACGGTGTCAACATAATTAGAGCTGGAGGTGAGAAAGCCGTTAGAACAGTGGTTAAAGCTTTGATAGGAAGTGGTGTTTCCATGAGTATAGCTGGCAGTAGTAGACCAGCAAGTGGTGCAGAACATCTCTTCAGTCATAGTTTAGACCTGTTATCGCTTAAGTATGGTTTTGAACGTGCTGAACATGGTATGCAGTGCGGTGTAGGGGCGATAATGATGGCTTATCTCCATAAGCTTAATTGGGAGGATATTAGAAACTTCCTCATGAAGATTGGTGCCCCCGTCAATGCCAAGCAATTAGGTATAGACCCAGAGTATATCGTAGAAGCGCTTACAAAAGCGCATAGGATAAGACCAGAAAGATTGACCATTATAGGAGTTAAAGGTTTAACTAGAGCCGAAGCCGAAAGACTTGCATCTGAAACAGAAGTTATATAGGTTCAAATCTTTGAGATGGCAAGACAGATGTCAAGTCTAAATTTGTAAATTTGAGGTAGAATCCTTGAATGGTCTTGTTGAGACTAGAGAGGGACTTGTACGTTTATTCCTAACATCTCAAGCATTGAAACCGTTATCTGAAAGGAGACCTAAACCCCGTGTTTTCTACAATCCTGAGGCCTCCTTAAATAGAGATATAGCTGTTTTAGCTGTTAGAGTCCTCTCTAGAAAGAGAGGCGGAGATTTGAGGGTCTGCGATCCACTCGCCGGATGCGGTGTTAGAGGCATTAGATTTCTAATGGAAGGGTTAAGTGTTAAGGAAGCAGTTATAAATGATTTAAACTCAGATGCATTGGAATTCATACGTATAAACCTTAAGGCTAACGGCTTCTCTGAAAAGGCAAAAGTTTTCAATTTAGATGCTCGGGAACTTCTTTTAAGGAAGGATATACGTCAGGATGGTTTCGACTTCGTAGATGTAGATCCTTTCGGTTCTCCGGCATTTTTCATACAGCCAGCTCTCCTAAGCCTTAAAATAGGGGGAGTACTAGCTGTAACAGCGACTGATACGGCGCCTTTATCTGGAAGGTATCCAAGGACATGTCTTAGAAGATATTGGTCTAAACCCTTAAAAACTGAGTATTATCCAGAAGTAGCCGTAAGAATTCTGCTGGGCTTTATCGCGAGAAATTGTACGTTGCTCAATAGAGGTCTTAAGCCTCTGCTCGTCCATAGAACGTCACAGTACATCAGAGTATACGTTGAAACCACTCGTGGCACAATGGCGGCTGAGAAGACTCTGGATAAACTGGGGTATTTAAACCACTGCTTCAACTGCTTATACAGGAAATTTGTAGCCTTAGGAGATAATATAGTTAATCTATGCCCGAACTGTGGCTACAGGTTGGAATGGGCTGGTCCACTGTGGATTGGAGAACTTTTCGATGTAGAATTCTGCGACCAGTTAGTTGTAGAGTACAAAAATTCGCATTTAAGCAGTAACAGAAGGCTTGGCAAACTTTTAGAAACCATAGCTTCCGAATCTCTAGGTGATCCAACGTATTACGTCATAGATGAATTAGCCTCTTTCCTCAAGATACCCCCACCATCTAAATCCTTAGTGCTCGAAAAGCTTAGAGAAATGGGTTATAATGCGTCTCCAACGCATTTCGACGGCAAGGGATTTAGAACAAATGCGCCTCTGAGGGAAATCTTAAACGGGATTAATGAGATTACCCGCTCTTTAAAACCCACTCTATGATTTTCCTACAGTTAATGGGGGAGACAACTCCTTCGACACTACATTTGGAGTTGTTTGCGCATATTATACATGGGCTTTCTACTACTGGGAAGAATGGATGGTTTTTTTTGACTGGGTATAGACGGTATGTCCATCGTTTTGAATGGTACTCTTTTTCCCTCCTTATAAGCTTCTTCTTCTCGAGTCTAATCGCTATCCTAGAGCCTTCTCTACTAGTAACGCCTATGCGTTTCCATAAGTCGCTTTGTAGAATGCCCCCATCACCACTCTCGTTGATTATCTTTAAAGCCAATTTTTCAAGGTTTCTTCGCTTCTTACCGCTAGTCGTCAATGCATTATCCTCCGACGTGAAAAATAAAAGGTAGCAGGGTTAAGTAAACATTTCTATTAAACCCAGATGATTATGTCGAGGTTTTTTAAAATGTCTGAATATCTGTTTCTTACAGTAACCTCCGTTACATTGGCCACTTCAGCAACCTCACGTTGCGTTCGTCTATTTCCAGTTAGAATTGACGCGAGATATAAAGCCGCTGCCGCTACACCAGTAGGACCCCGACCACAAGTAAGTTTAAGCTCTACGGCTTTTTTAACTATCTCGCATGCTATTTCCTCAGTTCTTCCTTGGATACCCAATTGGTTCGAAAATCTAGATACATAGGCGATTGGGTCTACTGGGGGGATAAATTCGCTAAGTTCTTTAACTATAAAACGGTAGCTCCTGGCTATCTCTCTCTTATCCATCATCGTTACCCTTGAAATCTCATCTAACGTTCTAGCCAAACCGCAGAGTCTACACGCCATGTATATGGAAGCCGCAACGATCCCTTGAATACTCCTACCCCTTATAAGCCTCTTCTTAAGAGCCTTCCGGTAGATCAGTGAAGCCGTTTCAAGAACGTGCTTTGGAGTGTTTAGTGACATAGATATTTTACTCAACTCCGTAAGAGCAAAAGCAAGATTTCTCTCGGAAGAATCTGAGAGTCTAATCCTTCTCTGCCATTTACGAAGATTATATATCTGCAAAGCCTTTGTTTGATCCATCTTTCTAGTTGAATATGAAAACCGCTTCCAGTCTATAGTCGTAGAAAGTCCTTTATCATGCATGGTATAAGTTGTAGGAGCTCCAACTCTAGACCTCTTATTACGCTGTTCATCGTCAAAAGCTCTCCACTCTGGACCACTGTCTGGAAGTCTGTCATCAATAACATAACCACAGTTGGAACATACGATTTCGCCTGAATCATGGTCCTTAATAAGATTACGATTTCCACACTCGGGGCACTTTACTCCACCACTCAAACAAACCCCCCTAGGAGGGTGAATCTTTAACGTAAAGGCTATCCCCCACTATTTTACCAGATTCTTTAGATTCAAGAGGCCTCACAACCATATATGGAGACTTAACATTACCTATCACATCTACTACAACCCCTAAGGGTTTAAGGTTTTTATCATAAACTTTTGTACCAAGTCGCGGTACAAAGCCCTCAAGTTTAACTATGATACTGCCTTGCTTAGAAATTGTAAACACTCTACCAGCCGCTCGTAAAATTTGAGGTTTTTTAGGATTTTTCAAGGGGACAGGGAAGTAAAAATCTAAAAAGCTTAAATAAAGTTTTCTATTTCAAGATTTTTCTAAATAACCTCCATGTCTACTTTTTTCACCTCTTAACAGTCTCATTTCCAAGGCTAATGCCTCTAGAAGCCTCCCCTTAGATGTAGACTTATCCACTATAACATAGCCTCTTCTACTCCACCACATCCTAGGGTATCTAGCAGACTCCCTCACCTGAAAACTTAGATTAAGCCGTTTACATGCCTCAACAAGTTCTTCTAGAGTTGGAGATTCAACAGCCAGTTTTCGCGGGACTCTTCTTCCAAATCTACGGGTTATAGAAGCGTCAAAATAAATAAGCCACACGATGGCTTTACCCGGAAGCTTCATGTAAAATCTTCCAAATATGGAATCGTGGAACTGTGCTTATAAACATTTAAGAAATTCTACCGTAAAGCGATAAAACCAGCAGTCGGAGATAGATAATGTCCGGAGTAGGAGGGGTATTATCGTAAACGTTTCAACATTTAAGAATTTACTTAAAAATTCGCGTGGGCCGGGCCGGATTTGAACCGGCGATCTCCACGGTGTGAGCGTGGCGTCCATACCAAGCTAGACTACCGGCCCCATACTATAACTGTTCTAGGAAATTGGGATTTTAAGTTTTAAATCTACTTCTTACCCATGATTTCTCTATGTTTCCACCTGAGGTTGTATGAGTGGCACTTCCTACATTTTTCTGCCTTCGGAGAATTTCTAGCTCCGCATGTACGGCAAATTTTAATAAACAGTCTCCTAGCTTGAGCTATGGCTTTTTTAGCCGGGTCTCTTACTGGCATGGAAATCCTCCTTACCTATTCTAGATTAAAAATCTGACTTATATTCCTTTTTATTGAATTGTATTTTGGAATGGTTTTTAAATGCATTGTTTTAAACTTTAAATAACCTTATATCTGGCTTTTACTCCGCTTGTTCTCAAGGGCTTTCCATAAACCTCTCCAGTTCACGTTTTCTGATACGAGTTGTTTAGCCAGATTAATCCGCTTACTATCTCCGTATCTAATCTTACCAGCTATATCTTGAAGCATATTCACCGTAGTATAGGTATCATACGGAACCAAGAGAACGGGAACTCCTTTCTCTTTAGCCCTACTAAGCACCAATGGGCTTGGACGTAGATTTCCAGTAAGCACTAACAGAGAAGTATCGGTTTCCAATGCAACGAGACATATTTCAGGTCTATCTCCGCCAGTTATTACAGCTTTCCTAGGTGTTGCCCTGAAATACCTTAAAGCACTATCAGGAGTCATAGCACCTACGATATAGTTTTCAACTAAAACTTCTTCCAACCTCTCTTCGCATGTTAAGACCTCAGCCCTAAGTTGCTCTTTGACTTCTAAGCCAGTCGGACTCTTCAGATTTGAATTCTCAGGTACAACTCCCCATATTTCTACGTCGTTCTTCTCAAGAATTGGGATATAAACCCGCTTTACTCTATCCAAATCACCCGTAGAAACATTATTCATTATAAGTCCGAGGAACTCAACGTTCTTCTCGACTATGTACGATTTATTGAATACTATTTCATCTACTACGTGATCTCTTTGAACGGACGATACTAGAATCATACTCAAATTTAACTGTTGAGCTATGTCAACGCTTGAAAGACCCATGGATTTACCAGACGATAATTCGTGTAGGGCTTCTACAAGTATAATATCCTTGCCCTCACATATCTTCTCAAAGCTTTCTCTTATAGATTCTAAGATGACACTCCTATCCATAGAATTGAGCTTCTCAATGTAAAAGTAGCTTAAAATTATAGGTGAAATTGTTTGAATATCTTCTTCAAGTTGCAACAATTCTTTCATTAAAGCGGCATCTTCATCTGTTCTAACATTTTTATAGAGGAAGTTGTTCCAGCCGAGGGGTTTAAAAAAGCCAACCTTAAGTCCCTCTTCTCTAAAGAGAAGAGATAGCCCTACACATAATGCGGTTTTACCGAAGCTCTCCCTCCCTGTTGATGCCACATATAAACTTAGAGGTTTCCCATCCAAACTTTTACACCACCCACTTAACTGTACGACAAGGTTATCTTAACATCTAAAGCTAAAGAATTTTTCCCCCTCTCATAAACTATTAATGGGTTGATATCCAACTCGGCAATTTCTTTAAAATCTAATGCTAGCTTTGATACCCTTAGCAATACATCTACGACAGACTCTACATCTGAAGGTGTCTCACCTCTAAACCCTCTTAAGAGGCTGTAGGCTTTAGTCTCCATTACCATATTGTAAGCTTCTCTACGATTCAGTGGAACTAATCTAAAACTTACATCTCTCATTAAGTTTACATATACGCCCCCAAGCCCAAACATGATCAAAGGCCCAAACTGGAGGTCTCTATGTATTCCAACGATGACCTCCTTACCGGGTGGAACCATTTCTTGAACTTCTACACCGTATATGCGCGCTTGAGGCAGTAGAGTTGCAATGTTACGCATCATGGAATCATAGGCATTTTCTAGCTCATAGTCTGAGTTTATGTTTAAAACAACGCCTCCAACGTCTGTTTTATGCACTATATGTGGAGAGACTATTTTCAAAGCTACAGGATAACCAATGCTATTTGCTATGCTTAGAGCCTGTCTAAGGTTTTGAGCAAAACCAGACCTGGGAACGTTTAAACCATATGCCCTTATAACGGCTTTAGCCTCATGACTAAGTAGCACAGTTCTACCCTCAGTCTTAGCTCTCTCTACGATTCTTCGTACAAGGTTTATATTTCTTTCAAACTCAAAAGGCTCCTCCCTGTACCGTATTCTAAGGTATTCAGCATAGTCAACCATATTTCTGAGAGTTTTAATAGCATCTTCTGGGAACTCGTAAACTGGTATGTAGTTACTTTTAAGAATATCGATTGCCTCACTTAGAGAATCACCTCCCATAAAGACGGCTAGAATCGGTTTGTCTGGATACTCGTTATGGATTCTAGCCAAAGCCTTAGCCGTCTCATTGGGCTCTGTAACTGCCTGTGGAGTTAGAATAACCACAACGGCATCTATTCCTTGATCCTTAAGCAGTAGTCTTAAGGCTCTTTCATATCTCTCAGCCGTAGCGTCTCCAAGTACATCCACTGGGTTTATGATCGAAGCCTGCTCTGGAAGAAACGCTCTAAGGCCATCTATCGTCTCGTCTGATAGCCATGCTAATACCAAGCCAAATTTTTCACAAGCATCCGTCGCGACTATACTTGGCCCACCAGCATTCGTTAATATGGCTACATTTCTACCGTTAGGAATAGGCTGTGATGCAAATGCCCTAGAGTTGTTGAACAATTCCTCAATAGACTCTACTTGAATAACACCACATTTCTTAAACGCGGTTGAGTATGCGACGGCACTACCTGCCATAGACCCAGTATGCGATGAAACCGCTCTAACACCCATACTTGTTAAACCAGCTTTAAGTACAATTATAGGCTTTTTTCTTGAGGTTTCTCTAGCAACCTCTACGAATCGAGCTCCATCAGATACCCCCTCCATGTAACAAGCTATAACCTTAGTATTCTCATCGTCCTTTAGAGCCTCTATAAAATCGATAATATTAAGGTCTGCGCTGTTGCCTAGGCTTATAACTACGCTAAAGCCCAGCCCCTCTTTGGGAGCCCAGTCCAGTATAGCTGAACATAAGGCCCCACTCTGCGATAATAATGCTATTTTACCCGGCAATGGCTTAGAAGAAGCGAAAGTTGCGTTCATTGGCGTCGATGTGTTTATAACGCCTAAGCAGTTTGGACCCACCATTCTCATATTATACTTCCGACATATGCTAAGAAGCTCTCTCTCGAGTTTAGCTCCCTCATCACCAATCTCTTTGAACCCAGCTGATATCACAATAAGCCCTTTAACACCTTTCCTACCAGCTTCTTCAGCGACCATTGGAACCATGTTAGATCGGACTGCTATAACGGCCAAGTCTACGCTATCTTCTATGCTCATTATCGACGGATAACACTTTAACCCATAGACTTCATCTGCATTAGGGTTGACCGGGTAAACTGGTCCTTTAAACCCGCTATCTAAAATATTCCTTACAATACGGTTACCGACGGCTTCGGTCCTTCTAGATGCCCCTATTATGGCTATGGAGTTTGGCTTTAAAATGGCGTTGAGGTCTTCTCGACCCATTTTGTATCACTCGTTTTTGAGAGGCTTCAGTCTTGTAAAGGCTTGTCTCTCATAAATGGTTTTCTACTTTTAGAGAGTTAAATTAAAAAATTAAGCTGATAAATAATACTTTTAATGGTTAAACTTGACGATATTGATAAACAGATCCTTGAAATACTTAAGAAAAACTCAAGGGTAAAATACACAGCGTTAGCCCAAATTGTAGGTGTTACAGAAGGTGCCGTTAGAAGAAGAATCAACAGGCTTGTTAGAGACGGAGTTATAAAAAGATTTACCATTGAAGTTGTTCTTCCAGAACCGTCATTGAGGGCTCTTGTCCTCATATCTGCTAGAACTTCCTATCCTCTGCCCATGGTCTCCGAGAAAATCAGAAAACTCCCCAATATTGAAGCGGTGTACGAGGTTTCAGGGCTTTACGATATAGTAGCTATAATAAAAGGTGCTAGTATATCCGATTTGAATAATTGTATCGACGAAATTCGTAAAATTGACGGCGTAGAATCTACAAATACACTCGTAGTTTTAAGAGAATCTTCATAGAATATCCGAAAAGCTTATATTCTGTTAAACATCATCGTAGTAGTTGTCAAGCGGTGGTTAAATCGTGTCATCTATAAAGCTTGAACACATAATAGATTCCACCCTTAGAGAAGGTGAACAGACACCTAGAGTTTACTTCAAACCAGAGGAAAAATGTACCCTAGCTAAGATGATCTATGAGACAGTAGGGGAAAAGCTATACATGGAAGTGGGTTCACCATATAGCCCCAAGTATAGAGTGGGCGTCGAGAGCGTCGTAAAATATTTTAAAGAACTTGGATATGGTGATGCTAAACTTATTGGACACTGTAGATGTTTGAGAGAAGATGTTGATATCGCTTGGAAATGTGGGACTTGGGGGGTTACGATTTTCCTTTCACCTACAGAAAGACACCTTCTTTACAAACTCAACGGAATGAGTTATGAGAAGGCTTTAGCCACCATAAGAGACGTGGTACACTATGCTAAAAATAATATCGGCTTTGAATGCGTCATATACACCATGGAAGATGCAACCAGTCTACCAATTGAGAAAATCATAGAAGTTGGAAAAGTGGCTGAAGAAGCTGGAGCAGACATATTGAAGATTCCGGATACTAAAGGTCAAGCCGAACCCCTACAATTTAGGGAGATTTTAGCTGAGGCGTCAGAAGAGATAGATATTCCACTAGACGTTCACTGCCATAATGACAGAGGGCTGGCAGTTGTGAATAGTATAATGGGTCTACTCGGCGGCGCTAGAAGCTTTGATGTGACCGTTATGGGGATCGGAGAGAGATGCGGAATAGCCGACTTAGTAACTTCGGTTGAAAACCTTGAATCTCTCTACGGTGTGAAGACTGGCGTAGACTTTAAAAAGATTCCTCAACTCTACAGTTACCTATCTGCTATATCAGGTATACCGATTAACCCATTTCATCCAATTGTTGGGGTTTTCGCTAGGACTCATAAAGCTGGTACGCATCAAAAAGCTGTTTTAAAGTGCCCTGAAACCTATGAGACAATAGACTTCTCTAAATATGGCCTTGAAAGACTGTACGAGTTTGGAGCCATGCAGTCTAAAGAGCTTATAGAGGTACTTCTAAGTGAGTATGATATTGACCAGGCGGTTAAGTCTAAGATAGTTGATATAATACGAACCATATCCATGGAGAAGGGTCGAGATTTAAGGCTTTCAGAAGTGTGGAACATAATTCAAGAGGAAACCGGTAAACCAGTTAAAACAAAACCGGGCTTCAGTGTAAGCATAGGTGATGCAATTATATTTGTTAAAGTGAAACCTGGACATAGCGAACAAGACGTAGTAGAAGGCATTAGAAAACTTCTTGCCAAATATAATGTACCGTTTAGAATTAGAGAGATAACGGGCTACTGGGATTACATTATCGATATTAAAGACGTATCCAGTACTGGTCTCTTAGATAGTATAACTCAGAGCGTCAGAAGCTTAAGTCTAGGTATAGAGGAGACAAGTACGTCAATAGTTTTCGATGAATTTAAGTAAACTTATTTCTCTCCTGTTTAAGATGTACTTTTCTTAGTGTCTGCTTTGAAAAATCTTCTACCTCAGGTTAAGAGGAAAAGAGTCTTCATAGAGGGTTTTTATACTGTGGAAATTGATGAATCCATTATTGAAAAACTATTCGATGCACTAGCTGAAGCGTTATCAATGACTCCGCTAACAAAACCTATAGTTTTCAGCCCGGACGCACGAGGCCATCAGATCCACAAAGGATTAGCCGGATACATGGGCTGGGTTGAATCCGGGGTCTCCATATATACTTGGCGGGATTTTAAGTTTTTCACAATAGACATTTACACGTGTAAAGATTTCAACTTAGAGGATGCTTTAAAAGTGATAAGCAAATTTTTAAATCCATCCTCTATAGTATCAGAGGAGTTCCATTACAAAGATTAACTTTCCTCAAGTGCCTCAAAACATAGGTCAACGTATTTTTCAGCTGGATTTATTCCTGTTGCATTTCTAGTATTCATAGCGTAATCAAACCTTGAATTAGCCTCATGAACTCTAAGTTTACTATTTTCAAGTAGATTTGAAATTACGTTTCTAAGCGCTATGTAAGATTCATGCATTTTAAGCTTTTGAAACATAAGTTCCATTTCATTTTTCCATTCAATATATCGCCTAAACTTGTTTTCATCCACAAATTTTCTAATTTCATCATACATTTTTGCGCACTCATTGGTAAGTTTATATACAATATTATAATCTATATTTTCTATCTGAGGCATTGCATCTAAAGCTATTATACCATATTTTTCCTCTTGCATTATAATTTCAGCAGCCTTTAAAGCCTCATCTACATGCTCTGGATAATCTTTCAACTCAACTCCTACTGGCAGTCCTCCAAGGTGGGTGTTCGTTCTAAACTCCTCAGGCTTCCTAGAGACCCTCGCTATACAACATAGTATACCCATTCCATGCTTCTCCTTAAAAGCTACTATTCTAAGGTCAAAACCTGGTTTTTCAACATACTCCTGTAGAAAAATGCCTTCTGGGTTTATCTCATTGGGCTTAGAATTCTCCCTAAGAACTTCTATTAAACGTTCTCTACAATCGATTTTGATTATGCCTTTACCCCAGCTTCCATGTGTAGGTTTAAATACAATCGGGTATTCTAGTCTAGCCTCGGCTTCTTCAACAACACATATTATCCAATCTTCTAACTCATGTAGGTTCTTTGGAAAAGGTTTGAATAAACCTTTAGGTACTTTAATACCATACTTTTCAAGTAGTTCAATCGTTTTAATCTTATTAGAGCATAGTTCTTCAACCCTGTAGGAATTTATAACTATTCTATTTAGATTTGCAATTCTTCTAGCTGCTTCTAAAGCTCTACTTTTGCTTTCACACCGATTTACTACGACATGGACTTCTGCTAGGTCTGTACTGGAAAGCGTTGACGGCTCTTTAGTAAAGAGCTTCTTAAGTAATAGCCCCCTCCTATCAGCAGTTAACATTAATTCGGCCTCATCTATGGTTAATCTGTCGTAGAGGAGAGCGGCGTAACTCATCTTAAACTATCTAAAGACTTATGAAGCTTAAAAATCTACCTAAGAGAAGTTGAAAGAATTAAGGTGCTAACTTTTGAAAGTCATACCGGTTTTAGATGTTAAAAACGGTTTAACTGTTTGGGCTAAAATGGGTTTTAGAGACCTATATAAACCGATTAGAAGCAGTTTATATCCATTTTCAAATCCGTTAGCTACTGTTAAAAAGCTGTCTTCACTGGGGTTTAGAATGGTTTACGTAGCAGACTTAGATGCCATACTTTACGGTTTTCTAAACACAGAACTATACAGATTCCTATCTTCAGAAGTAAATCTAATGTTGGACCCAGGGATTAAAAGTCTTGAGGAAGCTTCAAAGGTATTTAATGCTGGTGTTAGAAAGCTCATAATGGCTACGGAAACTCTTCCAAAATTAGAGATCGCACGATGGATTCTAGAAACTTACGGACGTGATCGGGTTGTTTTAGGTTTAGATCTTAAAAACCGTGAAGTTTTATCTAAGGCCCCCGAATTCGAGGGGTTTTCACCTAAATATTGTCTTAATGAAGCTGTGAGGCTCGGCTTTGAAGAAGCAATTGTTATCGATTTATCTAGAGTTGGCTCTGACAGGGGACCCGACTTAGAGCTAATAAGAGAACTGAAAACCGTCCCCATTAGACTTATAGTCGGCGGAGGTATTCGAAATTTAAACGACCTTTTAATATTGAGAGAAATAGGTGTTGAAGCAGCTCTAGTGGCTTCTGCACTCCATCAATCTAAGTTGACAATTTCAGAGCTCAAGAAGACTGGCTTCCTCTAGGAGGACACCACATGCAAATTTTACTCATTGAAGCCATATTATCCGGCCTATTTAGAAACGTAAATTCGAGCATTCTATCTGAAGGTCTTGCAATGGTTTCCTCTTTGATTCGAGATCTCTCTAAAGCAGGCCATAATGTTTATACTGTCGTCTGTAGGGATCTCTTGAAACTCTCTGGATTTTTGAAAGCCTCTACTATTGTGAGAATAGATGGCGCAAGTCTTCCCAAACTTAGAAAGCTTGCACAATCGTACGATTTAACATATATTATAGCTCCTGAAAGCGATGGACTACTAGCCCGTCTTCTCGAAGAATTTGATGGTTTACACGTCTGCTCAAACCATGAAACGGTTAAACGCCTTTCAGATAAAGCCGTGACACTATCAGAGCTCTTCAAGGTAGGTCTTAAAACCCCTAGGACTTTGGAATATAATCCTGAGGTTCCGATAGATTTAGACTTTCTTAAACCACCATTCATAGTTAAACCCAGAACAGGTGCTGGATGTGAAGGTTTAAAATTGTTTAAATCCTTCGGAGAACTTAAACGCTTCCTCTCCAAAGAAAAGCGTGAACTTTTAATACAGGAGTTTATCAGAGGAATACCCGCAAGTGTTTCTCTACTTACGAACGGTCTTAAGGTTATACCCATTAGTTTAAACCGCCAATTTATATCAATCAGTAGATGTATGTACCTCGGCGGTTATACACCTGTACATCATAGACTTCTAAAGGAGGCATTAGAAGTAGCGACTAACGCTGTTGAGGCATTTAAAGGTTTAAGGGGGTATATTGGAGTAGACGTAGTATTATCCAAGGATGGAGTCTATATTATAGAAATAAACCCAAGATTAACAGTATCCTACGTTGGGTTAAGCAGATCTCTATCAGTGAATCTTTCAAATCCGATTATTGAAACGGGTTTAGGCAAAACTTGCGAATTCAATCCTAATTTTAAGGCCGTTTGCTATTTTAAAAAGACTCTATTTGAAGGTCCGATTTCCAGAGTTCTTAAAATATCAACTCTTCTAGATGATATTGTTTCTCCTCCGTTTCCAATTGAAGACCAGGCTAAAGCATATGGATTTATTGCGGCCACATCAGACAGCTTTAAAAATGCAAGAGCCACCTACTTTAAAATCTTGGAAGAGCTTAGACGTGAAACGAGGTGTAAGATACTGTGGTGAAAGTTTTAGGGCTCGACATAGGCGGGGCTAATTTAAAGTTGACGGTTATAGATTGTGTAGACGGAGTAATATCAAAGGTCGAAGTTTTCACAGAGTATTTCCCAATATGGCGGAGGGGTCGTGAGAATCTTCCAGTTGCAATAAGTAATCTGATTAAAAGGTCTGCTGTAGAAAGTCCAGATTTAGCGGCTATAACGATGACGGCAGAGCTTTCGGATGTCTATTTTTCGAAAACTGAAGGTGTGCACCATATAGTAGACTCTACCATACGTGCTTTAAAGGATGTTAAGCTTAAGTTTTTAAATGTTCACGGTGAGCTTTTAAGCCCGGAGGAAGCTAAATCAGAGCCCTTGGATGTTGCTGCCGCAAATTGGTATGCCTCAGGATGGCTTGCTTCAAAGCTTTCAAAAGACTGTCTTCTAGTGGATACTGGAAGTACTTCGACGTCTCTAGTTCCGGTGCTAAATGGTAGAGTGGCTGCTAAGGGATTTAACGATTTAGAGAAGCTTATGAATGGCGAATTGGTATATACTGGTGCTTTGAGGACGAATGTCGCGGCAATAGTATCGCATGTACCAGTCAAAGGTATTTTAACGCCAGTATCATCAGAATTCTTCGCTCAGTCTGGAGATGTACATCTAATGCTTGGGAATATAAAACCTGAAGATTATACTGTGGACACACCGGACGGTAGAGGGGTTTCTAAGATTGAAGTAGCCGCTAGATTGGCAAGGGTTGTGTGTGCAGATCTAGACATCCTGTCACTGGATGAAATTCATTCCATAGCATCGTATGTCTATAGGGCTCAGTTGACCCAAATAGTTGAGGCATTGAATAGGCTTTCTGAAAGTTTAAATGTAGATTTAAGGGATAAACCCGCATACACGGCAGGAATTGGTGGAGAATTCTTGTCTAAGAAAGCTTTAACAATATCTGGCTTTAAAAATGTCACATCAATTTCTCAGTATATAGGTTCAAATGCTGCTAAAGTTGTCCCTTCTTACGCTTTAGCCCTTATGGCTGTGGAGTTCCTAGAGGGGAGGGAGCCTAAAAATTGGAGGCTGTTTTGAAAATAGGAGGTAGCTTATATTCGAAGCCCACAGTTCTTGAAAAACTCTGTCTTGAGATCGGGAAACTGTCTTCAGGATATAGGTTAACCATTGTACCTGGCGGAGCCGTCTTCGCAGATGAGGTAAGGCTATGTTATAAGGCCTTCAAGATTTCTGAAGAAACAGCGCATAGGATGGCGATATTAGCCATGTCTCAATACGGATTGCTTATATCGGATTTAATACCTAGTTCTAAACCAGTTTACACAATCAAAGAGTGTTTAGAAAGCTGTTTTAAGGGTCATATTCCAGTTTTCCTCCCTCATAGATTATTGGAAGAGAAAGATCCATTTCCACCATCTTGGGATGTAACTTCAGATAGTATATCCGTCTATATAGCTTCTCTTCTGAACGTCAAAACTTTGATTTTAATCAAAAGTATTGATGGCATTTATGATGAACACGGTAGACTACTCAAAACGGTTGATTTAAATTGGCTTAGACGGCATAATTCATATTTAGACCGTTTCTTCCCAGAGGTCGCTAGAAAGTTAAAGGCTAGGTGTTTTATAGTTAATGGTTTATATCCCGAGCGGATCACTTCGATTCTGACTAATAGGGAGACGATATGCACAGAAGTACTTATCAGTTGACTGACAGCCTTAAAAATCACCTAGATTACTTCTGGTTGCTGGTATTTCAACCGTAATATGGACATATTATCTAATGCTCAATTGATATCAATCCCGTTTAAATAAACCTTGTACAAACTATCTCTTTTCTCTGCATACAGTTTAACAATATTTTTAGGTTTAAATACCGTCATTTTGTCGAATAATATGTTTTTCAAACGTAGAAGGATCGATTTCAGAGAGATCCTATTAAAGCTGAATCTATGTCTTGAATTGACCGAAGAAAATCTCCATCGAGCTAAATGCTACGTTAAAAGCCTCTATGTCAGTTACTTAACGATGTATGCCTTGGGTGATCGCTATAAGTCTATGATTTACGTAGCTGAGATATCTGAGGCAGAATATATGGTCGAATTAATGTCTAGAGTGTGCTTAGCGTTGGAAAGAGCAATAATAAGGCTTAAAATTTTCTCAGAATTCTACGATGTCTTCTCATTTGAACTTTTTGAAGGTGGTATTGAAAGTCTTGGAAATATCATGTCTTCTACTTTAAACTCTAGCATAATGTTGATAGATAGCGTACGTTCTTCTTCTCAAGACCTCATAACTTCAACCATGCTTGATTCAGTCGAATGCGAATTGGACTTTGAAGGATTGACCGTTAAAAACTTAGCCGAAGGACTAGTAAGACACTTAATGGAAAAATCTAGGGAGGCGTCTTAAGTTTTAGAATCCTTTCTTTCATATCCCTAACCTTTTCCAATCTAACCCTGCCATATAGCCATTCACTTGAGTCGCAGACACCTCTACGGACACCTAAAACATCTACTTTAAGTTTAGCAACGCTAATTACATCTTCAGAATCTAATCCTCCAGCTAAAGCAGTCATCAATCCAAACTCTCTGGCCTTAGAATATATCTGAGCTAATTGCTCAATATTTAAGTATTCGAAAACCTTTTTCCCACCTTTCGTTTTTACATCTATAAGTATTCCATCTGCTCCACTTTCATAAGCAACAGTGGGCAGATGGATCGGGTCTAGTGAACCAGTCAATCTATAATCCGCATAACAGCATGCTACCACCTTAACGTTCACATTCTCCTCTTTAACGGCTTCCACAATCCAACTCATGAGTTTCAATGCACTCTTGAAGTCGTAAACACCTAATAGTCCTGCTTTAATGTAGTCTACACCTAATGAAGTAGCCCCTAAAGCCGCTAAAGAAGCAGTACCCGGGAGATTCGGTAAATCTCCAATAGTTGCACTAATTTCAACTTTGCCCTTAAATCTCTCAACAATCCGCCTTACAAGAGACGGATGATTTGCCCCTAGAGAGCCTTCATACGGGTTTTTTACATCTAGTATGTCGCATCCACCTTGAAACGCGCTAAAAGCCTCTTCTTCATCTACTACGCTAACCAATAGCTTCAATCTGACCGCCGCAGTTATATACCAGACCACTTAAATCTTAAATTTACCGTTTCAAACTCAATAACCTTTATAAATAGGATTGAGATTAAAAACGGCGAGAGGGATCTTAAAGGTATGAATTCCGCTTGAGTAAAAACCTTCTCCATTAGAAACTATAGAGCACAAGATAGAGATTCCGTTATAAATCTCCTCGCTCAGCTTGTAGCTACTGAGGGTAAACCTGTAAAACCGAGACTACTTAAACTCTTCCTGACGAAGATCAGGAAAAATGGTGGAGTGGTGCTCGTCTCCGAAGTAGATGGTAAAATCGTTGGAACAGCTGGTGGCTACATAGTCAGACCAACTAGTAACGTCGATGGTGAACACTTCGGCTTCATCGAATTTCTAATTGTAGACCCAAGTTATAGAAGGCTTGGAATAGGCGGAGCTCTACTCAAAGAGTTGATAACACGTCTGGCCTTTAAAGGTGTTAATGAAATATGTCTAGAAGTCGATCCTAGGAATGAAGCGGCAGTAAATCTATACTCTAAATTTGGATTCACAACAAGCTACGCCGTAATGCAACTTACATTAAATCCGTCTAAAGATGAGCCTAAACCATATAAACCAATCCTAGTGGCAAGCCACAAGTTACAACCTGGAAGGTTTGGGAAATAATTAAGCCAATCTCAAAATTGCTTGAACTAGCTATAGTTACTACTGCAACTTTTATAAGGTCGATTCTACATAGCCTAATTACTCATGTCTGACGAAGAGTTAGAGAAGCTTAAAGAGAGGGAAATTCGCAAACTCTTAAAGAAAGCCCTCAACAAGGAACCGTCAGATGACTCTGCAGGCGCTTCGGAAGTAGATGTTTTAGAAGTCGATAGCAGTAACTTCACCAGAATTTTAACTGAAAACGTAAGGCTTGTGGTAGACTTCTGGGCTCCCTGGTGTGCTCCATGCCGCATGGTGGAGCCCATAATTTACGAACTTGCTAAAGTCTACGTTGGGAAAGTGAGATTTGCCAGACTTAACGTAGACTCCAACCCTGAGATAGCTGCTAGATTTGAAGTTATGAGCATACCTACACTTATACTGTTTGAAAATGCCATTGAAGTGGATAGAATAGTTGGGGCTCTACCTAGAGGGTTTATAGAACATAAGATTAAGAAGGCCTTCCACCTTTAAATTTTAAAACCTCCTCAATTATTTTCTCAATTGTTGGTATCTTTGAAGTATTTAATCCCCCTCCCTGTCCAAGTCTAACTGTGCCTCCTCCTCTACCGCCACACAGGGTCGCTATATTCCGTGTTATAGCTCCAGCGTTTAATCCAAATTCTCTAGCTTTATCGCCAACCATTACAATGATGCTACTCTTATCTCCATCTGAGATGAAATAGATTGCCACAGCTTCTGGAAACCTATTGACAAATGTATTGGCTTCATTTATTACAATATCCGATTCCTCATTCTTCCTCCTCTCTACGATCAGTTTTACACCATCTATTTCAATGATATTTTTAACGAGAAGGTCCAATCTAACCTCAGTAAGCTTTCGAGTTAAATTTTCAACTTTACTCCTCTCAAGTTTAAGGTCTCTGAGGAGTTCCAAGATAGAGTCTTTAAGTCTATCCGGTGCACTCTTAAGAGCGGCTGAAACTTCTTCAATCAGTCTAAACTTCTGTTGTATGTATTTTAGAGCTTGTTCACCCGCAACGTATTCTATTCTCTCTACGCCGTCTTGTATCCTATCTACGCCAATAATTTTTATAAATCCTACATCGCCTGTACGTTTACAGTGAATTCCACCGCAAGCTTCAACATCCCAATCTTCAATTTCTACGACTCTTATAGTCCTACCTGGGTATACACCGCCTTGGTATAGTTTAAAACCATACTTCTTCTCCGCTTCATCTCTAGACGTAAAGAAGCATCTAACTGGACGATTTTCAATTACTACTCTATTCGCTAGCGTTTCTATCTTCTCCACCTCTTCTAGAGTCAAGCTTTTATAGTGTGTTATGTCGAGCCTTGCCTTCTCCACAGTTTTCTCAGCACCGCTCTGCCATACATGGGGTCCTAAAACCCTTTTAGCAGCCCCTAAAATTATATGCGTCGCTGTATGGTGTCTAGATAAGCTCCTCCTCCTATCCATATCTACTTCACACTCAACATCATCTCCCTCTACTGGCTTAGCTCCTTCAACCTTATGAACTATCACACCATTTACATCTCTAACGTCTACGATTTTAGCGACTCCATTAATAGACCTCATAATCCCTGTATCATGAAGTTGTCCACCGCTTGTAGGATAGAACGCGGTTGACTCTAAAACCACCCAGTCGTCTAAAACTTTCAAGACTTTAGATTTAAATTTCCAAGCCTCGTCGTCTTCGTAGAATATGCGTCTAGTCTTAGGTAGTTCTTCGACTTTCCCTCTAAGTTTCAATTCTTCTATAGTTTTTTCTGAAGTCGGCTTCTCGTGGATTTTAGCAACTAAGCTGTAAAAGTCCTGGGGGATTTCGACTTTAATACCCATGGGGGCCAGCTTCTCCCGAAGGAGCTCTGGTGGGAGGCCGTGAGAGTCATATAATGTTATGAGGTCTTTAAGCGTTAATTCGCGCTTTTTAGCGTCTTTTACAACCCTCATTGCTATATTTAATGCTTTGCTGATTGACTCACGATACTTCTTGGCTTCTAATTCAAGCATTTCCATTATCTTATCTTCTGCTTCCAGTAGTTCTGGAAAGTCTAAGGCGAGGTTTTTAAGATGTTGGTGGACAATCCATCCAATTTCCAAGTCTAACTTAAGCTCATCTCTAGCTCTTAAGCATCTTCTTATAAGCAACCTAGCTAGGTATCCTGCTCCAGTATTTGAAGCTACAACACCGTCTCCGAGTATCCAAGCCAATGCATAACTATAGTCTACAAGCTTGTATATCAACTCGTAGGGCCTGAGAACATTCTCAAGTTCTTCTAAGGTCATGCCTGTTTTTACAGCAATCTTACTTCTGATATTTTCTAAACCACTTTCTCTGGCACTGAGGATTCCAGCTGTCTTCGAAGCCTCTAAAAGTATTCTTTCGTCTATCTTTTCAACGCCAGCTTTTAATCTAACCTTCTCTATGAGGTCTCCATAGATGGCTTCGTATATGTTGGGTTTACCTGAGAAAACCCAAACGTTTCTTTCAAGTCCATACCCAGTGTCGACGATCATATTGTTCATGGCTTTAAGCGTTCCGTTTTCACCCGTCTCGTAGTGCATGAATACTAGAGTAGCTATCTCTCCCCCTCTTAGTAAGACTTCAAAGTCTTCACCTGCATTTCCACCTCCAGACCATAAATCCTCTATGAATGTAAGTTCCTCTGGATTTACTTGGACAATCTCTTTGTAGAATCTAAAACAGTATTCCACTGTTTCATTATTCCAATATACGTATTTTCCATTTACGTTGAAAGCGTGATGAGCCATCATTTCAAAACCCGTTAAATGCCTCCCAGTTCTCCCCACATTTTCGAGGTCTGTAAATCTTATAGATGGCTGTGAAATAACAAGAGGGTTAGCTGGCGGAGGCACCACTCCACTTGTAACCCAAGGCTGAAAATCATATATTGACGCACCAACGAAGTAAACGTCTTCCCTCCATCTTGCTACAACCGGGTATCTTCTAACTATGCTATGTCCATTCTCCTTGAAAAACTGTAGGAAAGCTTCTCTAAATTCTCTCTTATCGAGTCTTCTAGCCTTTGGAGGATTCCCTATGAAACCATATTCTACACAGGGTTGATCGCCACAGAACTCCTGATCTGGGTTTAAACTCCAGAAGTACCTTCCACACCTACCGCATTTTTTCCTAACAAACCCCTCTCCTCTGAAGATTTCAACTTCGTATATGTTTCCATTCAAATCTGTCACCGATACGATAAACGGTCAAACTACTAGCTTGAATAGCTATATTTAAAACTATATTATAAAAGTTCAACCAAACGATTTGAAGCATAAGTGACTCTTAAGCCTAGTTTCAAAGCTATAGAAGATTTTTTCCACTATGAAGTTGTAAAGGAGAGACGGTTGATCCAGAGCGTTTAACAAAATTTATATTGTTTCAGGGTCTGAAAACAGATTATAGGTAAGAATGTGTCGGAAAATCCGTTGAAGAGTTTAGGATTAAGCCCCCTTTAATGGTCCTATTAATAGTATTGACGGTGGTAGTGACATTTGCAGGAACCGTTAGCCTTTTTCTAAACTTATCAGTTGGTGGCATTTTCGGCTGTCGTTATAGTTTCGGACTGGCAAATGAAACAATAATGGTACCAACATTTGCAATCACGATTTTACTGTTAGCATATCCGCTTAAGGGTAAAATCTCCACTACTACGCTTACTTCGCTGTACATTATAGGTTCCGTTATTGGCATATATGGTATTGGACACTTCCAAAATAACGTGAACTTCCCAGTCAGCATAGCTAGGTTAACCCTATTCACGGAGCCGCCCCTCAGAGGAATGCTTGAAAGCATGTGGAAGGATGTTAACAACCTACATTATCAATTTCACTTTTTTGGGTTGAAGAGAACGCATTTAACGGAGGTTGTACCTACATCTACGCCCAGCAGATAGCCCATAAACATCCTCATGTCTATCTACTTATAGTGTTGACGCATTTCTTCATGACGCGGTAAAGCAAGTATATCTTCTAAAAGGCTTCTAGCCTGCTCTTCTGACCTCGTCCAAGGATCCATAAGTATTAACTGGAGCAGTAGCTCTCTACTACCAGCTTCATACGCCTCCAATTCGACTTCAACAGGCGCTACTCTATCCCTTAATATATATGCTGTTAAAGGCTTGGGCAGTCCATGGGTTCTAATTCCCTGAACGCCTCTTTTACTAACAAGTGCAGGGATCTCTACTTCAAAATCTCTCGGTACACCTGGAACGAAACCTCCAATATTTAATATGTTTACTATGAACGTTCTCGGTATGTCGCATGCGATGGACTCTATCAAGGGAACAATTATCTCACCAGACTTCGCCGGTGGAAAGATGCTTGTAACTTTAACAGCTGGGTTTTTCACTATTTCAATCAGCCTGGCAATAGGATCTTCTTTCGGTTGCTCAAGTACGAAGCTCCACCATTTACGTGGGTTTTCCCTCCACATCCGCTCAGTTTCATCGTCTGTATGATACCACCAAGGCCACGATCCACCGCCAGGTGTACACGTATCTCCGATAGGGAAAACGCCGAACCTTTTGTAAAGGTCTACGGCTTTAGGACCTAAATCATCACTAGGAGGACAGTTCTCCCAGTATTTGGGTGCATCCTTCTCGACCCATTCGTCTAGTTTTGGAAATGCATCTTCACCTTTATGGTAGAACTTGGTTAACCATATAAAGTGGTTGACACCTGGGGCTTCAAACGTTATATCTTCCCTTTTAAACCCTAAGACATCTGCCAAATGGTATACTCCACTAAAACCGTGACATAAGCCGACGAGCTTCAACTTTGGATATTTTCGTCCTAAGTAGGTTACCCCGGCTAAAACTGGGTTTGCGAGTTGAATATACCATGCATCTGGACATATTTCCAGCATATCGTCTACTATAGATTCGAATAGTCTAAACTGGTAGAAGTTTATCCAAAAACCTTCATCATGCATTATGTGGTAGCTTCCACCAAACCTATAGCCATGTTTAAATCCTATGGACCATCCAGCCCTATAACCACTATAGCCAACGACGAGAGCAGTATTTACTACAAAATCCGCATCCCTTAACGACCCCCTCCTATCCAAGGTAGCTTCAATATTCAATTTAATACCCATTTCATCTGCATATCTTTTACAAAGCAGGTAAACAGCATCAAGCCTCTCTTTATTTATATCCATTAAACTGACCGTACTTCCCTCAAGATTCGGCGTAAGACATAGGTCTTTAATTAGGGCAAGTGAAAACGTCGCACTACCAGCACCAATAATACTAATTTTAACATCTATCATGCAAGTCATTCTTTGAGACAGTTTCAAATCATTTAAATTTTTATATCATCATGTTTCCATAGGCATTATGCTACGAGTACTTTGAATGTTAATTTAGCCTTTCATACCTGCCATTATTCTTCTAAAATTGATGGAGGGAGTAGTAAATGTGAACTATAAGACAACATATTCACGTTAAGTGGTCGCTAGAAATTTCAACGCTTCTTCTACACTGTAGTTTTCATGTACTATTTTACTAGTGCTTTGACCATGGCTGCTGGGTTTCTATATCCCCATACGTTTCTACCCATTATTACGCCTTTAGCCCCTACGTCTACCACGTCTCTAACTATCTGCAGTAGCCCCTTCGGGTCTTCAGCACCAGGGCCGCTTAACACTATTATTGGGACTGGACAGCATTTAACAACCTTTTTAAATGTATCTGGATCGCCAGTATAGTAGGATTTTACGACGTCTGCTCCAAGCCCCGCAGCAACCCTATCCACGAATTTAACGTGTTCAGGCTCAGGCCACCTCCACTTGGCCTTGGGCTTGAAGTGGTGTTCAACTATTTCAGGTGGCGGTGCTTCAACAATATAGGGTATACCTCACTTTTCACACTCCTGCGTAATACGTCCAATCTTCTCAGAGTTTACATTCCACCTAAAAGTATATTCACTATTACGACAGTAAAGTGAATAAAGTTGATGTTGCTATTCTATTGAATGGAATAGGCTCTTAAAGCGGAGTTGGTCCATTATGGTTAAAATAGCTATTATAGGTGTAGGTAATTTAGGCTCTTGTATAGCGTTTGAATTGGCCGTTAAAAACCTCGCAGATGAGCTTGTACTACTCGACGTGGTTAAGCCTCTAGCTGAAGGTCAGGCTATGGATATTGCACAATCCTCCCCCTCCATATCCGACGTAGAGGTTAAAGCTGGAGATTACGAAGATATTGCAGATTCGGATATAGTCGTTATAACGGCTGGTAAGCCTAGAACGCCAAGTATGAAAAGTCGGCTCGAACTATTATCTGTAAACGCTCATATAGTAGCAGATATTGCTAAAAGGCTTAAATCAATCGGCTTTAAAGGACTTATAGTAACGGTTACAAACCCAGTGGATACTATGAACTTTTTAGCCTGGAAGATTATTGGATTGGATAGGTTTAAAGTTTTAGGGAGTTCAAGCCTATTGGATTCGGCTAGGTTTAGACTGATAGTATCTAGACGGTTCGGTGTTAAACCTAGTTGTATTGAAGGATACGTGATAGGTGAGCATGGAAACAATCAAGTTCCACTATTCAGTAAGCTTAAGGTCATGGGTAAACCAGTAGCATTATCTGCCGAAGAGAGGAGTAGCATCTCCGAAGAGCTTAGAGGTGCCGCTTTAGACGTAATTTCTAAGAAGGGTGCAACCGTATATGCTCCTGCAAGTCATACGGTAGCCTTAATAGAAGCTCTGCTTAGAGGTGGGAGCTCTCTGAGCTTAGCGTCTCTAGTATTGGATGGAGAGTATGGAGTAGAAGGATTAAGTATAGGTGTTCCATTTAAACCAGGTGTTCTCGAAGTCGATGAGATAGTTGAATGGGATTTAAACGAGGAGGAAGTTTCACTATTTCATAAAGGGGTTGAAGTACTTAAACAAGCATGGGATGAGGTTAAAAGTTTAATAAAGGTTTAAATTAAACCATGTGATTATCTTTTCTCCCTGAAAACAACAGTTTAATTTAGCTTCACTCAGAGGTGTAATTATTGGTGACGGTTTACGATGTACCGGCTGACGTATTGATTAAAAGACTAGCTGAGGAACTTAAAGAAAACTTTCCTGAGGTAACCCCTCCACCATGGGCTATGTTTGTTAAAACAGGTTGCTTTAAAGAGAGGGTTCCCGTAGATTCAGACTGGTGGTATGTCAGAGCAGCCTCCATTCTTCGTAAACTGTATATTAAAGGGCCTCTAGGGGTTTCTCGGCTTGCTACGGAATATGGGGGTAGAAAGAGGGGGAGGCGTAGGCCTCCCCATTTTAGGAAAGCTGGTCGTAACCATATAAGGAAGATTCTACAACAACTTGAGAAATCTGGCTTAGTTCATAAGGTTGATAGGAAGGGGAGGCATCTCACATCTAAAGCTGTAAGTTTTCTTGATTCTTTAGCTACAGACATAGTGAAAAGGTATAGGGGTGGTGTAGCCTCCTCAGCCTGAGGGAGGTGGAAAATGGTGGCTGAAGACCTTGAACTTGAAGAACTTAAACGTAGAAAACTTTTAGAGCTTCAGAAGAAGCTTGAAGAAGAACGTAGAATTACTGAAGCTAAGGAGAGGTATGAAGCTGAAAAACAAGCCGTGTTAAGAACTATTCTCACCCCTGACGCTAGGCAGAGACTGTCAAATCTTAAAATTGTTAAACCTGACTTTGTTGAAAGATTGGAAAATGAGCTTATACAAGCGGTTCAATCTGGACGCATAGAACCACCCATAACGGATGAAATGCTTAAACGTATATTAATTAAACTTCAAGATTCTCAGAGGAGGGAGATAAGAATTAGGAGGATTTAAAGTTGGCAACTCATAAACCTGCTGGTAAAAAGAGGAGACTTGGTAGAGCTTTAAAACAAAACAGACCAGTTCCACCGTGGGTTTACCTCAGAACCAAAGGCAGGGTTCGTACAAGTCCTAAGCGGAGGAATTGGAGGGTAGTTAAACTTAAACTTTAACGGAGGTATATTATTTGAGTGGATCCGCTTCTGAAGAGAGGGTAATCTCCATAAATCTTAGGAGAGTCTGGGACTATTCAGGGTATGCTCGAACATCTAAAGCTATAAGGCTCCTTAGAGAACAAGCTGCTAGACATCTTAAGACAAGCATAGATAGCATAAAGATTGATGAAAGCTTAAATGCACTAATATGGTCTAGAGGTTTGAAAAAACCACCTAGGACTATCAAGGTAAAAGTTGAGAAAAAAGAAGATAACTATATTCTTAAATCAGCTGGCTAAATTTAACGTACAAACACGCTCCCTATTTTCCGTAAACGTAGATTTAACGTTTTAATAATTGAACTATCCAAGAATAGTTATGTGTCTCTCCAATACTTTCAGTATTTAGGTAATCCAAACATAGGTCTCTTTATAATAGCTACAGATGAGTTTCTACTTGTCCCAAGTGGTATGAGTGAAAACAAAGTGGAGTTTCTCAAGAGATGTTTTAAAGTAGATAAAGCCCTAAGTCTAAGGATTAGAGGGTCTAAACTTCTAGGTGCTTTATCAGCAGCAAACTCTAATGGAGTAGTATTACCCTTCGGTTGTGAGCATGAGGCTGAGCTGATACGTGAAAGGCTTGGCGTTAAAGCCGCCTCCATACAAACCTTCATATCTCTAGGCAATAGAACTTTGGCGAATGATAAAGCCGCAATAGTAGACCCTCAGATGCCTGAAGAAGTGATCCGTGTCATTGAAGAGGTTTTAAACGTCAAAGTTAAACGCTCAACGATAGCTAATCTACCCTATGTCGGTTCTTCAGCAGTAGCTTCAAATAGAGCCGTTTACGCCCATCCAAAAATAAGACAAGACGAAACCCTCCTGATAGAAGACTTTCTAGACGTACCTGTTCATACTGGAACAGTGATGAATGGGATACCCTATGTGAAACTAGGTTTAATCGTAAATCAAAAGGGCGGGGTTGTGGGGAGAGGAACTTCAGGTAGTGAACTTATGGCTATAAGCAGATGTTTTTCACTGTAAGTGAATGTTTTACTTACGTCCCCTAGGCATCTTGTTGGAAGTCATTACATACTCAAATCCCGTCTCTATAAGTTTAGAGGCTTCTACCGTTGAAGCCGTTTTATAGTGGAATTCGTCGTTAGGCTGTTGGAATAAGACATTTTCAATACGTTATTGTAGATCATGATGTTCCGGACGTTTTCATGCCTAAGCATTTCCTTAACATGTATAATACCTCCTTTGTCTTATGATGCTCCATAGTCGGCTTTTAATGCCTGAGCAGATGGAGTGTTATTTTCTTTTTGATCTCGGATTATTAAGCTTAGATGCTGTAAGAAATATGGATTAACGTTGTTTGGAAGAGAATAGGAAAAAGCAATCCCTAAATCATGTTTAAAGTTCAAATAGGTGTAACTTCTTCGAAGTACTTACATCATGGTCATTAAAATATACTAAATCTCTTTATGGCTTAATTCTTATTCCAGTCACGTGTGAAAGTGTTTTAAATAAAATCCATAGGTTAAGAAGGAAGAAACAGACCCTATACTCCACGTAGTAGTACGGGTAATTTTTATTTAATTCTACTACTGTGGGTTTGTCATAGTCTGGATGTTGCTTTAACACGTTTATGGAATGGGAAAAATCTTAAGTTCTTCTGATAGCTATTCCAAGTCAGAGAATTCTTCATCAGTTCATTAATTCGCAAGTTATTCCATTACCATTTTTCCGGCATAGGGAATCCTTAATACGGTATGTAGAAAACTTTAAGCTAACGTTAATAGATTTAATATCTCCGGCATCCATAGGACAGTATTGCATACATTAAACACGGGTGATCCTATGGCTGAAGTTAAAGTCTTCCGCGTAGTAGGAAGATTTTCAATGGGTTTTCAAAAATCGAGGTTTGTTAAAGAAGTTAGAGCCTTAAAGCCAGAGCATGCAGTTGAAAAGATATACTCTGAATTTGGGAGTCGTCATAAATTGAAAAGGACGGAGATAGAAATAATTTCTGTCGAAGAAGTTACGGAGCCTCAGCCAGAGTCTTAGGCTTCCAAAGTCCTTTTGCAACCGCTGGTATGAATCCTCTTAAAACTTCAGGGTTAAACTTCACTTTTTTACCCTGCTCTGCAGACATATAACACGCCATCATCAATTGAACTATCAATAATCCATCCGTCCAGTCCTCCCTAGGCCTCCTCCCATTGATGAAGCAGTCCACCATGTAGCGGTCCTCATCCATATATCCATATGTGAAAGCCTCATTGGGAATGGTTGGAATTAAACCCTGCTCAGCAACCTGTTTCTCAACAAATTCTTCAGTAGGCGGTATTTTCACATTCCGGCTGAAGAACATGAAGAGTTCAGGCTGTAAAGTGTTAATAGTCATGGAGTATTCTGGACCTAAAACTTCGAAGCTTAATCTAAGAGCTGGTCCTGTGAAACTCCAAGAGGTTCTAGTTTCCGATACTATTAGACTGCCGTCCTCCGCTTCATATGTTACAATTGCCAAAGCGTAGTCTTCAGCAGGCTCCTTCGAATAATCTACCTCTCCTCTAAATCTATCTCTAAGCGTTGAGACGTAAGGCTCCTGAGCCCATTTAAGTGAAGCTATCTCAGCGTAAACCGTTTTAGGTTTTAAAGAGCTTTTAGAATCCTCTGGATTGCTCAGTAGGAATCTAGCGGCTTCTAAGCTGTGGCACATCATGTCTAGCATAACTCCTCCACCGGAAAGTCTAGCATTCCAAAACCAAGATGAATGCGGCCCACCATGTTCTTCAGCGGCTCTAGCTAAGTAGGGCCTCTTCGTATACCTAGCGCCATATCTCCATAGTATGTCTCTACCTTTAACCACGGAAGGCATGAAAACCTGGTTTTCAAGATACCCGTGGAGAAGGCCCACCTCTTCAATCATTTTTACAAGGGCTTCAGCCTCATCCACGTTTCTAGCTAAAGGTTTTTCACAGCAGACACCTATTAAATCGCTTCTACCCTGTTTAACTTCTTCAACTATTGATTTAACAACATCCAACCTTGCGAAATTTGGATTAGCTATCCAAACGGCATCCACAGATTTACTGGAGAGCATTTCAAAAATATCCGTGTAGACTTTCGGTTTACCTACGCCAAGATTTTCAGCTAAAGATGCAAGCTCACGGGCACTTCTTTCTCTAATGTTATATATGGCTGTGATTTCGGCGTTTCTAACACCCACCCAACCCAATATGTGAAATCTAGTAGCGAAACCAGAACCTATAAACCCCACTCTAAGCTTATCCACCATCACACCCAGAATATTTTTTCACAAGCTACTTAAATATAATTTTAGGCTTTATGTTGAAATGGCGAAACTCATTTACACCTTGGTTATGTAAATTCATCATTTCCAACGTATTAATGGAAGAGCCCATGAAGCATCAAATATAAACCCTTAACGTGTTGCAATTTGTATAGAGCTCAATCAGCATTGAAAAGGTTTTAAGTCATCGTGAAATAGGAGTTTTACCAGTTGAGGAGGAGAGAGTTAAAGGGAAGACTTGCCTTAATCTTACTTGCAGCTTCATGGGGTGGAACTTTTCCAGCTATGAAGATTGCCGTATCAGGTTTAGACGTCTTCTTCTTCCTGTTCTTAAGATTTGCAGTCGCTTTGCTAATATTTACACCGATTTTATTGTTGACGAGAAGAAAACTATACCCTAATCTAGAGGGTTTAGGCCTTGGAGTTGTAGTATTTCTAGGCTTCCTATTTCAAGTCTTCGGAATAAAATATACGAGTGCTATAAACTCAGCCTTCATAACGAGTTTAAATACTCCGCTTATCCCCCTGTTGGGCTTGCTACTTTTCCGTAAAAAGCCTAGTTTAAAGGCTATTTTCAGTATAGCCTTAGGCATGGTGGGATTAGCTTTATTAACAGGAGCCTATAAGATGACTTCTTCTTCAATCGGCGACTTGCTGACATTTATATGCGCCTTTCTATGGGCGTTACAAATACTCTTAGTAGGTAGATTGTCTGAAAAATCGGACGCATTAGGGCTCGCATACTCTGAATCTATTTCAGTGTTAATACTCTCAGCGTTGTTCTCCATATTCATCGGGGAAAATTGGATAAAACCCGAGAATAGTACAGTAATAGCAGTGATGTATACGGGTGTTGTCGCTACGGCCTTCGCATTTTATATTCAAGCTTGGTCTCAAAAAGTAGTCCCTCCAGAGTTCACAGGTGTAATACTTCTACTTGAACCAGTTTTTGCATCGATATTCGCATTCTTCATACTCCAAGAAACACTCAACTTGATAGAGGCTTTGGGAGCTATTTTGATACTTCTGAGCGTCGCAGTATCCATGTAGTTTAACGTAAAAACCTACTTTATCACTGAACTTTTCTATGGTTTATTCTAAGGGTACGTTTAAGTTTTGATTAAAATGTTTAAATCTCTGAAGAATAAAATTTAAATCTTTTAAAGAAAAATATTCAAAAACGGGGAAGATTTTTATGCCATCTGCTACAACACTTGAAAAGATCCTAATAGTATTGATGCTTCTTACTCTCATAGTCTCTATCGCTACTTTAAGTTACATCGCAACCCTTTCAACTACTCTATCAGAGATAAAATCTGCTGAGGAAAGTATAAGAGCCTCCATGGAGGAGCTTGCGAGCACTCTTGGCGAACGGATTAAAGCCTTAGAGGAGGTCGTAAAGCCTAAACCAATAATCATGGGTACTACTGATAAGATTACGGTATTAGATCCCGCCAAAGCCTACGATTTCTATACGTGGGAAGTCTTCAATAACATATGCGAGGGTTTGCTTAAATACAAGCCGGGAACGACTGAACTAGAGCTTGGAATAGCTGAATCTTACGATGTAAGCCCCGATGGAAAAATCTATACATTTAAGCTTAGAAAGGGATTAAAATTTACAGATGGCGCTGACTTAGACGCTTCAGCTGTTAAATACTCTATAGAGAGGGTTATGAAGCTTGGATTAGACCCTTCATGGCTCGTTTCAGCTTTTGTTGACGAAGTTGAAGTCGTGGATACTTATACTGTCAGATTCATACTTAAAAAGGCAGTCTCCTACTTCCCAGCTCTAGTGGCAACTCCTCCATACTTTCCAGTAAGCCCCAAATCCTACCCACCAGATGCTGTCGCAGAACCCACAGTAGGCCACTATGGACCGTACAGGATCAAGAGCTGGGTTAGAGACGTAGAGTTAATATTGGAATCAAACCCAGACTACTATGGTCCACCACCGAAGACTTCTACATTCATTGTCAAATTCTATAAAGATGCTGCCTCCCTAAGATTGGCGGTGGAAATGGGTGAAGTAGATATAGCTTGGAGGACTCTAAGACCCATGGATATTCAAGACCTTAAGAGCAGGGGAGTTTTAACAGTGGAGGAAGTACCTGGACCCTACATCAGGTACTTGGTCTTAAGATGCAAAGATGCACCGTTTAATGACGTCCGTCTAAGGAGAGCCGTAGCTGCGGCTATCGATAGACGGAGAATCGTTGAAGAGGTTTACAAGGGTACTGTCCAACCGCTATACAGTATGATTCCAGCAGGTATGTGGAGTCATATAGATGCTTTTAAAGAAGAGTATGGTGAAAGAAATCTGGAGCTTGCTAGAAGTTTACTACAGGAAGCTGGTTATAGTGAGACGAAACCCTTCGAATTTGAACTATGGTATACACCTACGCATTATGGAGATTTAGAAGCAGACGTAGCTGCTGTGATAAAAGAAAGTCTTGAGGAAACTGGTATGATGAAAGTTACGTTGAGGAGTGCTGAATGGGCTACCTATGCAGCCGAGTATATTTCTGCGGGTGTTATGCCTATATTCCTTCTAGGATGGTATCCAGATTACATCGACCCAGACGACTATACGACGATATTCTTACACTCCGAGTGGTCTCCTGACATGGGTGTATTTTATAGCAACCCCGAGATGGACGCGCTTCTAGATGAAGCAAGTATTAGAATAGATATTGAGGAGAGAGCTATGCTCTACGTAGAGATTCAGAAGCTTATGGCTAAGGAAGCCCCAGTAATTCCGCTATTTCAAGGCATATTACACATAGTCTTTTGGCCCAACGTAAGGGGAGTAATTCTAGACCCGACCATGCTCCTCAGATACTATCTCATCTACAAAGAGTAAAATCAATTTCCCAATTTTATTTTTGGAGGAGGTATCTTGTCTTTAAGAGTATATATTGCTAGACGAGTTCTACTCGCAATTCCAATGATACTAATTCTCTTGACCGTAGTATTTTTAGTAATGAGAGTAGCGGGAGACCCAGTAAGTGCTATGCTTGGTGCTCATGCCCCTAAAGAGCAAATTGAAAAAATGAAGGAAAAATTGGGACTTAATGCTCCTCTACACATCCAGTTTTTAGATTATCTCTGGAAGATTTTGCACTTGGATTTAGGTAGGTCGTTAATATGGGGTCAAAGGCCCGTATTAGAAGAAATCATGGAGCATTTCCCAGCTACTTTAGAGCTTTCAATCTCAGCCTTTCTATTCGGAGTGATTATCGGCATCCTAACAGGTACTTTTTCAGCCTGTAGATATGGCAAGTTAATAGACCATTTCTTCAGAGTCTATGGGATAGTAACCTATGCCATCTTCATACCATGGCTGGGTATATTCCTTCAACTCATCTTCGGAGTATACTTGGGATGGTTGCCGACAAGCGGACGGATAGATCCACTTATGGCCCCTAAAACGATAACAGGACTATACGTCTTAGATAGTCTTCTAACGTTTAACATACCAAGTCTAATAAGTGCTGTAAGGCATTTAATTCTACCTACAGTAACCCTAGGATTCTACCTCTCAGGAATATTCACAAGATTAACGAGAGCCCATATGTTGAATGTACTTCAAAGAGACTATATACTGGCTGCGAGGGCAAGAGGGCTCTCCGAACGACGAGTAATCTATAAGCATGCGTTGAAAAATGCATTCATCCCCATACTGACGATGATGGGTCTACAGTTTGCAGCACTACTGGCGGGTGCCATACTAACGGAGACGACTTTCTCCTGGCCTGGTATGGGAACCTTCCTCACCGAAAGAATCTTATATAGAGACTTTACAACGGTCCAAGGGACTATAGTGTTCTTCGCTATTCTAGTGGTCTTAGTAAGTCTAATAGTGGACATCATATATGTCTACATAGACCCTAGAATCCGTTACTGAAGGGTGAAGATAATATGCTATTCCCCAATATCATTTCATTCATTCTAAGAAGGCTCAAATTCAAGAAAGGGGTAAAATACTACTTCACCTTTGCAGGATTCATCATAATAGCATCTTTCATCTCAATGGCTCTACTTGCGCCCTATATAGCACCCTACAATCCCATAAAGAAAGCTGGGGATCCCCTTGAAAGTCCAAGCTTTAAGTTTCCCATGGGTACGGACGGCCTTGGACGGGATATTTTAAGCAGAATAATATACGGGACGAGAATCGTTTTACGAGTTACATTGATATCCATGGTGTTATCTTTTCTAGTAGGCGTCCCTATTGGACTCCTATCAGGTTATGCTGGGGGTAAATTGGATAGTATAATTTCACTTTTTATGGACAGTCTTTACGCTTTTCCAGGTCTAGTTTTAGCCATAGCTCTAGCTGTCATGCTTGGTCCAGGTGAAATATCCATGGGGATCTCGTTAACCGTAGTATACATACCAACATACTTTAGAATGGTCAGAGGAGAGACGCTATCGGTTAAGGAAAACCTATTTGTGGAAGCGGCTAAGGCGATAGGTGCTAAGGATAGAACGGTAATGTTCAAGTATATATTTCCAAATATCATTCCATCCCTGCCAATAGTCTTATCACTTAATGCTGCAGACGCTGTGCTCACAGCGGCAGCTCTAAGCTTCATTGGACTCGGCATAACTGCCCCTACGCCAGATTGGGGCTTTGATTTAAGAATGGGATATCCCTACCTCACGTCAAAAATATGGTGGCCGAGCACTTTTCCCGGTCTCATGATAGTTTTATTGACTCTTGGCTTCAGTCTTTTCGGAGAAGGGCTTACTGAAATCTTAAACCCTAGGTTGGTCCGGAAATGATCGCCATGAATCGAAATAACCTCCTTTCATTGGAAAACCTGAAAGTCTACTTCTATACAGAGGAAGGCGTCGTTAAAGCGGTAGACGGCGTAAACTTCATTATGGATAAGGGGGAAACCGTAGGATTGGTGGGGGAGTCTGGATCGGGTAAGACTACCTTAGGTCTATCCATACTTAGATTAGTCCCTCCACCTGGTAGAATTGTGGAAGGAAGGGTACTATTCGACGGGATGGACCTTACTAGGTTAAGTGAGAATGAAATGCGCAAAATCAGGGGAAGACGTATAAGTATGATTTTCCAAGACCCAATGACATCGCTAAACCCTCTGATGAAAGTTGGTGATCATATAGTTGAAACGATAATGACGCATGAAAAGATTCTCCGTGAGGAGGCTATTGAAAGGGCCCGTCTTCTTCTAGAAGACGTAGGAATACTACCTGAAAGGTTTAACGATTACCCACATCAGTTGAGTGGAGGGATGAGACAGAGGGTTATGATAGCTTTAGCACTGGCTTTAAAGCCAGACCTGGTGATAGCCGATGAGCCCACATCAGCGCTCGACGTAATAGTCCAATATCAGATTTTAGAGCTTATGAGAAAGCTTAAACAGACGTATAACATGGGACTAATTCTAATAACGCACGATGTCAGCGTTGTCGCTGAGGTGGCCGATAGAATAGCAGTAATGTACGCAGGTCAACTTGTGGAATATAGTGATGTGAATTCGTTTTTCAATAAGCCTCTACATCCATATTCTGAAGCTCTTTTAGAATCTATACCCAATATTCAACTCTCAGACAAGAAGCTGAAGTACATAGCTGGTGCACCTCCTAATCTAATCGACCCGCCTCGAGGATGCAGATTCCACACAAGATGCCCCTATGCAGAAAATCGATGTAGTGAAGTAGAGCCGCAGACTGTAGAATTTGAAAGAAGAAGGTTTGTAAAGTGTTTTAAATATCTCAGGTAGGAATGTCCAAGGATGTAAGAGTATGATTCAAGTAAAAGACTTAAAAAAGTATTTCCCGGTACAAAGGGGCCTCCTTGAAAGAGTATTAAGCCGAAAAGTTGACTATATTAAAGCAGTAGACGGCGTCAGCTTTGAGATAAAAAAGAAGGAGATATTTTCTTTAGTGGGTGAGAGTGGGTGTGGTAAAACCACAACTGGAAGACTTATTTTGCGTTTGATCGACCCCACGAGTGGTACGATCATTTTTAAGGGGAGAGATATAACATTCCTTAGAGGCGAAGAGCTTAGAAGGCTTAGGAAGACTATGCAGATTATATTCCAAGACCCCTATGCGTCATTAAACCCCCGTATGAGAATAGGCGATGCGGTTGGGCATCCGCTTGAAATCCACGGCATAGCAGAGGGGCAAGAGAAGAAAAGAATCGTCTTTGAAACACTTAAGAAGGTAGGCTTAGAGCCTCCTGAGAAATTTTATAATGCCTATCCTCATGAGCTTAGTGGAGGGCAAAGACAGAGAGCAGCCATAGCCAGAGCCATAATAGTGAACCCAGAATTCATAGTAGCAGACGAACCGATCTCGATGATAGACGTCTCTCTCAGGTCTAAACTACTTGAGCTTATGAAGCAACTGCAAGAAGAGCTAGAGTTAACATATCTATTTATAACACATGATCTAGCGGTATCTAAATACATTTCAGATAAAGTGGCGATAATGTATCTAGGAGGAATAGTAGAACTCGGTTCGAAGAAAGAAATATTTTCAAACCCAAGTCATCCATATACTATAGCTCTTCTCTCTGCTGTACCTGTGCCAGATCCTAGTGTGAAACGGAAACGTATAGACTTAAAAGGTGAAGTGCCCAGTCCTATAAATCCTCCCTCAGGATGTAGATTCCACACGAGGTGTCCGTTTAAAGAGAAAATGTGTGAAATCGAGAAGCCGTATTTCATAAAAATTTCAGAAGACCACTTCGTAGCGTGTCATAAGCCATTCTCTCTTAATATTAATCAACATTACATCTAGAATAACCATATACGAAAATTCTCAAACCATCCCTAAGTAGATGGTGAATAGGCTCCGAGTCATTAATGGGAGATTAAGAGAGGTTTAACGCAGACTCTAAGTATTATCGAAGTAGTTTTCAAAAATTTGTAAATCTCTCACGCCAAAATACGAAAGTGGAAATGAAAGGTTTTATATTTCTCCTTGAGTATGGATTATGGGATTTATGAGTAGCCCTTCAGACGAGGAGATTAATAGGCTTGCCGCGGAAATCCAACTTCTAGAGGCGACTTTAAACGTTATTAAGTCTAGGCTCGATATGACAGAAGCAACATTAAATGAATCTCGAATGGCTCTTGAAACTTTAAAGGCCATAGAGTCCGCTAAAGAAGGCGATAGTATACTTGTCCCTATAGGAGCAGGTTCGTATGTATTTGCTAAAATAGAAAACGTCAGTAAGGTTATTGTAGGTGTCGGCGCAAATGTATGTATAGAGAAGAGTATTAAAGAATCCATAGATATAGTCAACGAACGTATAGCTAAACTTGAACAAATTAAGTCATCTCTTCAACAACAATTCGTGCAAGCCTCCCAAAAGCTTGAAGAAAGCAGGGGCAGCCTTGAACGAATGATAAGGAGTAGGGAGGCTGGTGGCTCTGCTAGAAAGTCTTAGAAAAGCCTTCTCACAATTCCTAGAGAAAATCAGCTTAGAGGAGTTAAACCCAGAGAAGATCAAACCCTTACTGGAAGACTTTAAGGTTGAACTTGTAAAAAACGACGTTGCTTATAGTATAGCTGAAAGCATATGCTCAGAGGTTGCTGAAAGACTTTCAGGAGTCAAAGTTAAAAGATTTGAAGACATTAGACCTACCGTTAAAGGTACGTTGAGACAAATTCTCCTCGAAAAATTGTCAAAAAATCGCCAGAAGGATCTAATTGAAACCGTTAAGTCCAAATTATCGGAAAGGATACCAGCCGTCATACTCTTCGTGGGGGTTAACGGATCTGGTAAAACTTTAACAGTAGCTAAAGTCGCTAAGCTTCTACTTAAAAACGGATTTTCAGTTTGCATAGCGTGTAGCGACACGTTTAGAGCTGGAGCTATAGAACAAGCTGAGATATTAGCAAATAAGCTTGGGATTCGTGCTATAAAACAGAAGTATCAAAGCGATGCGGCTGCGGTAGCTTTTGATGCAATACAGTATGCTAAAGCGCATGGCATAAATGTTGTTCTAATCGACACGGCTGGGCGAATGCAGACTAAGAGAAACCTTATGGAGGAAATGCAGAAGATAGCTAGAGTAGCTAAGCCAGATCTTGTAATATTCGTAGGAGATTCTTTAACTGGTAATGATGCTGTAAATCAAGCCGAAGAATTTATGAGGTATTTAAACATTGACTTAGTTATACTTACTAAGATGGACGCTGACGCCAAAGGTGGAGCTGCTATATCGATTTCTTCACTGATAAATAGACCCATCGCCTACGTAGGAGTTGGTCAATCTCTAGACGATTTAGAGCCATTTAACCCAGAGAAGTTCGTTGAAGATATACTATCGTAGTTTCTGAGGAAAGGTTTAAGAGAGAGGCTAATGAAAAACCTGACGGGTGTATTTTTGCCATTTAAAGTAAAACACCTTCTAACCCTTCAGGAATTAGAGGCTGATGACATCCGTCAGATAATAGACGTAGCATTAGCTATGAAAAGGACTCCACAAGCGTATTCGAAATCATTAGAGGGAAGGGTTTTGGCGATGATTTTCCAGAAACCATCGACTAGAACGAGAGTGTCATTTGAAGTCGCAATGCGTCAGCTGGGGGGTTACGCCATGTACTTGAGGTGGGATGACCTACAGCTGGGGAGAGGAGAAGCGATTAAAGACACAGCTAGAGTTCTCGCGAGATACGTCGACGCCGTTATGGCTAGAGTTTTAAAACACACGGATCTAGAGGAATACGTAAAGTGGTCTCCCATACCCGTAATAAACGGCTTATCTGACAAATGGCACCCTTGTCAAATACTAGGGGATATACTCACGATAAGAGAGGTTAAAGGCTTTCTAAAAGGGCTAAAATTGGCTTACGTTGGTGATGGTAATAACGTTTGTAATACTCTTTTAATCGGCTGTAGCAAAGTCGGCGTAAATATTTCAATTGCATGTCCAAAGGGGTATGAACCCATGCAAGAGGCTATTGAATGGGCTTACAGGAACGCTGAGAAATCGGGTGCGAAAATCGAAATCCTCAACAGTCCTGAAGAAGCGGTTAAAAACGCAGACGTCGTTTATACAGACGTCTTTGTATCCATGGGTTTTGAAGCTGAGAGGGAGAAGAGACTTAGAGATTTCCTCCCTAATTATCAGGTAAACTCTAGGCTCATGTCTATGGCTGGAAGAGACGCAATTTTCATGCACTGTCTGCCAGCTAGGAGAGGCGAAGAAGTTTCAGATGATGTTTTAGATTCACCCCGGTCGGTTGTTTTGGAGCAGGCTGAAAATAGGCTTCACTCTCAGAAAGCACTACTATACCTCATGTTGAGCTAGAGGGTGACTTTGAAGCTTATAGTCTTCTCAGTCTCTGATAAAGCTGGTGTTAACATAGCAAATAACCTTATAAGTAGATATGGTTTTAAAAGGTCTGAAGTTACATATCAGAATAGGCCGATTTATAAGCTCGAAATTAAAAACGAAACTATTATGTTGACCTCTATCGAAGGAGATATCGTTGATTCTCAATACATCCAACGCGACTTCAAGCCAAGCCTCGTGATCTTTCTATCTAAACATGCGAGTTCGAGCGGAATAGCTACGCTCTCAGTACATGCACCTGGGAATTTAGGACCTGAAACATGCGGTGGATTGCCTTATAAATTATCCATAGCACCGGCTAATGCCATGAAGGCAGCTTTAATCGAAATGAATAACCTCGTCGAAGAAAAAGGTCTTAAGTTTAGAGTCTCCTATGAAGCTACACACCACGGTCCGTCACTCGATGTTCCTTCAATGTTCGTAGAAATAGGTAGTACTCAGAGAGAGTGGGAGAACAGCGAAGCTGGTGAAGTTATTGCTGAAGCCACTATGGCGGCTGTTCAATCTCTCCAAAGGTTTCCAGCCGCCTTAGCCGTAGGTGGACCACACTACAATCCCAAGTTCACCAATGTGGGTCTACGGATGGATTTAGCGCCAGCCCATATAGTTTCCAAATACTCTCTTGAAAATGTTAGAAATATGCAAGTCCTCAAGGCTTGTGTTGAAAGAACGCTCGAGAAGGTTCAATGTGCTTTAGTAGACTGGAAAGGGATTCCTGGTGGCATCAGACATGAGGTAATCGACTATTTGAAAAATATGGACCTAGACATAGTTAGAGTTTAAGAGGGCATCCCTTGTGTGCCCAGCGGAATATTTGTCGGTGGAAGGATCGTCTAGAAACATTTATCTTTAAATAATTAGATCTAAGTGTTGATCTAATGGGTCTGGTCTCTTTCGTCAAATCCTGTGTGAGAATGTTCAAGCTATCGGTTAAACCAAGTAGAAGAGAATTTTGGCTATCTGTAAAGATATCCGTTATAAGCGTAGGTGCCATCGGTATTATAGGGTTTATCATTCGTCTCATAGCTTCTCTACTTGCGGTTGTTGGTTGAGGAGGTTGTTTTATGAAAAAACAGTCGAAAATTTACGCCATCAAAACGATGATAGGTCAGGAGAAACAGGTTTTGGAGATGTTTGAACGAAGAGTTAAAGCCAAAGGTGAACCATACACATCGGTTATTAAAGCCATAATGTGGGTTAAAGATGTGAAAGGCTACATATTTGTCGAAACGGAAGACCCTTCTCTAGTGGATGAGCTCCTCCAGGGTATTAAACATTCTAGAGGGAGAGTTTCAAGCTTTATAGATCCATCAGAGATAGATAAGTACTTGGCAGCAAAACCTGTTATAGAGTCTCTGAAAACCGGGGACCTTGTAGAGATTATTGGAGGGCCTTTCAAGTCTATGAAGGGTAGAGTTGTAGCAGTTGATAGACAAAAAAGTGAGGTGACATTAGAACTTTTGGAATCTGTCTCACCATTCCCGATAACTATATATGCCGAATATTTAAGGAAAATCGAGGGGGGTGCTTAACTTTAGGCGAGAAGAAAACAGTAGAAATTCTTATCAAAGGTGGTGAAGCTACAGCTGGTCCACCGATAGGTCCCGCCTTAGGGCCTCTGGGAGTAAACGTACCAGCAATAGTCAATAAGATAAATGAAGCTACGAAAGCGTATGCTGGAATGAGAGTTCCCGTGAAGATCATAGTTGACATCGAAACTAAAGCATTCGAAATCGAGGTGGGTATTCCCACCACCGCGGCTCTTATATTAAAAGAGCTGGAATTGGATAAAGGCTCGAGTAAAACGGGTTCTGAATTTATTGGTGAGTTAAGCTTCAATTCTATAGTTAAAATAGCTAAAGTTAGAAGGCCGAAGAGTTTAGCAAGAACCATCAAGGGTGCTATAAAGGAAGTTTTAGGTACTTGCATAAGTATGGGCGTTAAAGTAGATGGTAAACATCCCAAAGAAGTCATAGAAGAGGTGGATAAAGGAGTTTACGATGACGTCATAGGTGAAGATTGATTGCTCAGTGGAGGTTTTAATAGAAAAGTTTTTCTCTCGCGAAGTTTTCTCAATGGTTGAATCTACGGGCTGATGAGAATTGAGCTTCGAACTCAACGATATTATTAACGTTGTTGACGAAATTAAGAAGAGTTGCGAGGGGAAAAACTTCACCCAATCCATAGAGCTTATTGTAAACCTTAGAGATATCGACCTACGTAGACCAGAAAATAGAATCACAGGTACACTAGAGCTTCCCAACGCACTGAATAAGCCCATAAAGGTCTGTCTTTTCGCTACAGGAGAACTCTATATGAAGGCCAGAGACCTTAAAATAGACCTCATACTGGATAAGGATGAACTTACGAAGTTAGCTGGTGATAAAAGACAGGCTAAGAAGATATCTAAAAACTATGATGTATTCTTATCTGAAGCGTCTCTAATGCCCCTCGTAGGTAGGACATGGGGCGTATACCTGGGGCCGAGAGGTAAAATGCCAACACCTATTCCACCGACGTTAGATCTAACCAATGCTATTGAGAGAGCTAAGAGAACTGTTAACATAAGGGTTAGAAATCAACCGCTAATTCAGCTCAGAGTTGGCACACAGAGCATGGATACTAAACAGATTGCTGAAAACGTCCAAGCCGCTTTAAACTGGATTATTGGAAAATTGCCTAAAGGTTTAACAAATATCCGAAGCGTTTATCTTAAGGGTACGATGACCCCAAGTTTCAAGCTTACGATTAAGAGGTGATACAATGCCTAGGCGAGTCGATAAAATACAGGCTATTGAAGACCTTAAGAGACTTTTTAAAGAGTATCCTACAGTTGGATTTGCAGACCTCTATAAGGTTAAAGCTAACCAACTCCATGAAATACGTAGAAAACTTCGAGGCATAGCTATACTCAAAGTTTCCAAGAATACACTCGTCAAGAACGCTATAAAAGAACTTATGGAGAATGGTGAATTCAAAGGAAGCGATGCTTTGTTTAAGTTTCTCGAAGGCCAAAACATCATACTGTTTACTAAGGAAGATCCATTTAAACTCGCTAAGATATTAGATGAAGCTAAAATTCCAAGCTTCGCGAGACCAGGCGATATTGCTCCAGAGGATATAGTTGTCCAAGAAGGTAATACTGGGCTTCCTCCAGGACCATTGGTTAGCGAGTTCAACGAGGTAGGACTTCCCGCCAGAATAGTATCGGGAAGTATTTGGATTAGCAAGACGACGGTCGTTGCTAAAAAGGGTGACGTAATATCTGATAGGCTCGCATCAGTACTTACCAAGCTGGGTATAAAACCAGTTAAAGTGGGCTTAAATCTCAAAGTCGTATATAGTAGCGGGTCAATTTATCCAACGGAAGTCCTTAAGCTCGACGTAGAGTCTTATAGGAGTACGCTCTTAAAAGCTTGGGAGGATGCCTTCAAACTGGCTTTAACATTGAAGTACTTTACGCCCGAAACTCTACCTGCGATAATAGTCGAATGCTACGGCACTTCACTAATACTGGCGGTAAACATTAATTATTTGACTCCCGAGACGCTTCCATTGTTTATTCAAAAGGCTCTAATTGAAGCGTCGATATTAAGTTCTTTACTGTCTAAGACTGGAGAATCTGAAAAGCGGAAAGTTGAAAAGGAGGAACAACCTAAGAAAGAGGAAGAGGAAATTGGTTTGGCGTCTCTATTCGGTTAGAAAAATTAAACGGAGGTTGATATAAAATGGAGTGTATATATGCAACTCTCCTCCTCCATCATGCTGGACAGAAAATAAATGAAGAAAACATAAGAAAAGTTTTAAAAGCGGCCAATATAGAACCCGAAGATGTTAAAATAAAGGCGCTTCTAGCCGCGCTTTCAGAAATAGACCTCGGAGAGGTTTTGAAAAACGTTGCAACCATGCCTGCTATGTCAATAGCACCTGCGGCTGGAGCGTCTGTGACAAAAGAAGAAAAGAAGGAGGAAGAAAAGAAGGAGGAGAAAGCTGAGGAAAAGAAGGAAGAAGAGGCCTTAGAGGGACTAAGTGCACTATTTGGATGACGGGAGAGCTCCAACCACCCGTCTTTTTTCAATAGGTACTCGAACTATTCGTCCACACCTTAGACATGTATATGTTATATGTCTAACACCTCCATGTTTAACTCTAACTCTCAATGTACAACCGGGATGTATAAACTGTTTACAGCCTCTACATATAAGCCTCCTATATTCACGGGGTATTTTAACACGTGCCTTCATACCTATGCGACGTGCTAATTCAACATATCTCTGTGCGAGTTGGGGCTTTATCTCGTGAATTTGAATGGCTTTCTCAAGTAGAATTTCCATACGTTCTCTAGCTATCTGCCTCATACTGTTCTTCAAACTTCGGTCTCAAAAGTCAACTTATAAGCATGTGATTATAAGTCTTTTACTTACAAGTAAGGAGGACAGTTTTCAATTCGAGGTGGGCATTTGAATAGGTTAATACTAGTGTTGGCTGAATCCGCTTTAGAAACAGTGCCTCAAGCTCTATGGGGACATCCTGAAGTAAGGCGTAATTCTCGTGAGAGGGGTTTAAGTCCAGGTGAAATACTTCTAGATAGGTCTTACCACCATAGAGCTATGAGATATCTAAAGGACGCGCATAAACGCGGTAGACCCGATATTGTGCATTTCTCTCTCCTAAACGCTTTAGAAACACCCCTGAGCGATAAGGGTCTTCTGAGAGTTTATGTTCATACATTTCAAGACTTTATCTTAGAATTCAACCCCAGAATTAGACTGCCACGCAACTACATGCGGTTTAAAGGCCTAATGGAGCAACTTTTCAGAATTGGAAGAGTTCCTCCTGAAGGTGAAGTGCTAATAACCCTTCGGAAGGGCTCCTTAGCCGATTTAAAAAACGAACTTAAGCCTGACATGGTGATCGGCTTTTCAAGTGGTGGGCTTCTAAAGCCACTGCAAAATATAGTCCTAGAGTTAACCAACGTGGATTCGGTCATGACGGTTGTCGGTTGCTTCCCACATGGAGAATTTAAAGAAGCAAATGTGAAGTTATTCGATTCATGCTATGCCATATATCCTAAGACTTTAAATGCTTGGGTTGTGGTGGCTAGATTGGTCTACGAAGTCGAGAAAAGTATGAATCTAAACTTAAAGGAAACAAACATTTAGCTTTCCATTTATATCTTTAGAAGTATTTCCCATATTTACGCGCAAGTACAAACTCCCCCTATGGTTTCACACTTAACCCATAGGTTTAATACTTCCTTAGTTTAAATAGTCGATTGATGTAACTTGCCTCCCCTGAAAGTTATCAAAAGAGATGGTCGTATAGTCGATTTTGATAAGAATCGTATAATTGAAGCTATTTGGAAAGCGTTTAAAGCAACGGGTTTAAATGATAGAGTCCTCGCCGTGAAACTTGGAAACGAAGTGGTCAGTATTCTTGATGAAAAGTTTGGCTTCGAACATACACCACATGTTGAGCAGATTCAGGATATTGTCGAAGAAACGTTGGTTAAGCATGGACTTTATGAGGTTGCTAAGGCCTACATACTTTATAGACGTAAACGTACTGAAATTAGAGAATTTAAACGCATGCTTGGAGTCGTAGATGATATGAAACTTACGGTTAATGCAATAACAATATTGAGAAGCCGATATCTCTTGAGGGATGAGAGAGGTGAAGTATGTGAAACGCCTAAACAGATGCTTATAAGAGTTGCAAGATACATAGGTCTAGTAGATGCTTTTTATTGGGATGATGTCTACGATAAGGACGCTAAACAACCGGTAAGACAGGTTCAAGACTATGAATATAGAACTAGTATTGAACTTTCAAACTACGAACTTGAAATGATGAAAAGGCTCTATAATAGACTTGGCAAAGAAGGTAAAATGAAAGTTGAATTTGAAAAATTATTGTCCTTGCTAGAAGAACGGTGGAACGACCTCTACGAAAACGTTATCGATGTGTTTTTCCAAGTAATGGCTAACCGATACTTCTTACCGAATTCACCAACACTTATGAACGCAAACGCACCTTTAGGTCAACTTTCAGCGTGTTTCGTTCTTCCAATAGAAGATTCTATGGAGAGTATTTTCGAGTCTCTAAAAAACACAGCATTAATTCATAAGAGCGGTGGAGGCACAGGATTTAACTTTTCAAAGCTTAGGCCTAAGGGTGATGTCGTCAAATCTACAAGTGGTATTGCATCGGGTCCTGTGAGCTTTATGCGTATTTACGATGTGGCTACTGAAGTTATTAAGCAGGGTGGAAAGCGTCGGGGAGCCAATATGGGAATCTTGAGGATAGACCATCCAGATATAATTGATTTCATATACGCAAAGAGTGAAGAAGGTATTTTGAGGAACTTCAATATCTCTGTTGCTGTGACAGATGATTTTATGGAGGCTGTTGAAAAAGGTGAAGATTTTGAGCTTATAAACCCAAGAACTGGTGAATCTGTTCGGAAAGTCAACGCTAGATATCTGTTTGACTTAATAGTTTACAATGCCTGGAGGACTGGGGATCCAGGGTTAATATTCATAGACACGATCAATAAGCATAATCCAACTCCGCAATTAGGGGCAATTGAAGCTACAAACCCATGCGGTGAGCAGCCTTTACTTCCATATGAATCATGCAATCTAGGATCTATTAACCTGGAGTTGATGGTGAAGAATGAAAACGGTAGATGGGATGTTGATTGGAAGAAGCTTAGAGAAGTAGTTAAGGTTGCTGTTCACTTCTTGGATAATGTGATAGATGCGAATAACTTTCCAACAGATGAAATCGAGAAAGCAACTCTTAGAACTCGTAAAATAGGGCTGGGAATCATGGGTTGGGCTAATATGCTCTTCAGACTTGGAATACCGTATGATTCTGAGGAAGCAGTGGTCCTCGCCAGGAGGATTATGGAGTATATAAACTACCATAGTAAGCTTGCTTCAATAGAACTTGCGGAAAGTAGGGGGCCGTTTCCTGCGTTTAAAGGGTCAATCTACGATTCTGAAGTCCCTATAATGCCGTTTGAAGCTGGAGGGGAAGCGAAATACCGCCATTTGAACTGGGATGAGGTTAGAGATTTGATTAAAAACCATGGCATTAGAAACGCCGCTACGACAACTATAGCTCCAACGGGAACCATAAGTTTAATAGCAGGGACTTCAAGTGGTATAGAACCTAACTTTGCCCTAGCCTATTCTAGGACTGTACTTGGGAGTGTGAAGCTTTTTGAAGTAAACCATATTCTTGAAGAAGTTCTTAGAGAGAGGGGGCTTTATTCTGATGAATTGATAACTGAAATATCTAAGTCTGGCTCTCTTGCAAACGTTCAAGGGGTTCCTGAGGACATTAAGAAGGTCTTTGTAACGGCATTAGAAGTAGACGTAGATTGGCATGTTAAAGTTCAAGCGGCATTTCAAGAGTTTACAGATAATGCCGTTTCAAAAACCATAAATTTAAAGCAGGATGCTTCACCTGAGGCTGTTAAAAAGGCATTCTTATTGGCACATAGACTAGGATGTAAAGGTATTACAGTCTACAGATATGGTAGTAGAAAAGAACAGGTTTTAGAAGTTGGAGTTAAACCCATCAGTAGTTGTCCAGTTTGTGAGGTAGAGTAGTCTATGGGTAAGATTTTCCTCTACTATGGGACTGGCGCTGGAAAGACGACTAACGCTTTAGGCTTGGCTTTAAGATGCATAGGCCATGGCTTAAGAGCTGTGATAATTCAGTTTATGAAGGGTCGTAAAGATATAGGTGAATATAAGGTTATGGAGTTGCTTAAACCCTACTATGAAATATACCAGTTTGGAAGGAGAGAATGGGTGGACTTACGAAACCCATCTGAAGAAGATAAAATCCTAGCGAGAAAAGGTCTTGAGAAGGCTAGAGAGGTCTTAAAGAGTAAACCCCATCTACTAGTTTTAGATGAGATTTGTCTTGCCGCCTTCGTAGGACTTTTAGATACCAAGAGTATTCTCGAGCTTTTAAACGAGGTTCCAGATGAAACAGACGTTGTACTAACTGGCAGGTACTGTCCACCCGAGCTTATAAATAGAGCCGATATAGTGAATATGGTTGTCGAAGTTAAGGCTCCAAGAGAAATCTACACTAGAGTAGGAATAACTCATTAGCTTTTTCAAGTCTACTCCGCGGATAATACAACGGCCTTATAAGTCCAGTCCTGAGGCAGTCTTCCGATAGATTTATAGTATTTTGAGAGCCTATATATCTTCGCCTCTATTATTTGAAGAGCCCTTTTATTCGATTTATCTTTTCGATGGCTTTCACAATGTCTTCTCAACCTGGTTGCTTTTCTTAAGAGGTTTGTTAAATCTTCAGGGATGTTGGGGGCTAAGCCGTGCTCTTCAAGTATTTCCATAACTGTTTTCCCTGTTATTTGTTTAACAAGAGGTATTCCATATTGGTCTCTCAATATGGTTCCTATCATACTCGGTTGTATCATGTCTTTACCAAGTTTAACAACCAATGCCTCTACTTCCTCAGGCTTATAATTACACCAAGGTGGTGGTCTCTTCGCTATAGGTCTAGTTGAGTGGGATTTACCATGTGCATGGGCTCTTCTCTTCAATTTTACCTCCAACCTTTTAAAATCGACTTACAATATAAAGCTTTTCCCTAGAAGAAATAATTTAAGTAACTCTACTGTTATGCTAATGTAGCATGCCGATAAGAATCTACAATACTCTGACTAGGCGGAAAGAGGTCTTTCAAACCATAGACCCAGGTATCGTTAAAATTTACGTCTGCGGTCCAACAGTTTATGACAGTCCTCACTTGGGACACGGTAGGGCAAGTGTCGTCTACGATATACTTATCAGGTGGCTTGAATATAAGGGGTTCCGAGTTAAATACATCCGAAACATCACAGATGTGGGGCATATTCTGGAGGCTGTTGGAGAAGATCGTATGATTCTAGGGGCGAAACGTGAAAAGCTCCATCCAATGGAGATAGCCGATAAATATCTACTCGAGTACTTTGAGGCTATGGATAGACTTGGAAATAAAAGGCCGAGTATTCAACCTAGGGCTAGTGGTCATATCATGGAAATGATTGAAGTAATCGAGAGGCTAATAGAGAAGGGCTACGGTTACGTAGTAGATGGAGATGTTTACTTCGACGTCTCAAAGTTTGAAGATTACGGTAAATTGTCAGGTGTACGGAGAGAGGAACTTATAATGCACAGAGTTGAACCAGACCCAAGGAAGCGTAACCCCGCTGACTTCGCTTTGTGGAAGACAGCTTCAGAAGATTATCCGTTGAGGTGGAGATCTCCTTGGGGCTATGGCTTCCCAGGATGGCACATAGAGTGTTCAGTTATGAGTATAAAGTACCTCGGAGAACAGATAGATATCCATGGTGGTGCTAGAGAATTAATCTTCCCCCACCATGAGAATTCTTTAGCTCAGAGCGAAGCATATACTGGTAAGAAGCCGTTTGTGAAGTACTGGGTTCACTGTGGACTTTTAACGATAAACGGAGAGAAGATGAGTAAGAGCAAGGGCAACATCATAAGACTTAACGAGGCTTTAGATAGGTGGGGGAGAGATGTCCTACGTATGTTTTACATATCGGCACACTATAGAAGCGATGTTGACTTCAATGAAAACTCCATTAAAATGGCTGAAGAAAACCTACGCCGTCTCTCAGACTTTATTGAAAAAGTTGAATCTATTGAAAAAGTTGAATCTACTCTAAGCGAAGATGAAAAGAAAATCCTTGATATTACTAAAAAGGCTAGAATAGATTTTGAAGAGCGTATGGATGACGACTTAGATACCCCAGGTGCTTTGGCGGTTTTATTCAACTACATGAGAGCTTTCAACAGCATATTAGGAACAGCTTCTAAGTTGAATAGAGAAGTCAAAGAGCAAGTCTTAGAGCTTCTAAACATGGTCAGAAAAGTTTTCGGAATCCTCGAAGTATATGAACCCTTGCCTTCAAAAGGACTCGTCGATCAGCTTATTCAACTCATAGTAGAAGTTCGAGAAATCTTTAGAAGAGAAAAACGATATGATATATCAGATATGGTAAGAAGTAGACTTAGAGAGCTAGGCGTAGAACTTGAGGACGTTTCTGGGGAGACAAAATGGAAGATTAGAAAGCCAATATAATAGTCTGTCTTCTATAAACTCTAAAGTATCTATTATGAGTTTATTCTCCCCTATATCCATAGTCCAACTTCTACTTAAAAGCGTAAATTCATTATGAAACATTTAGTAGACGTAAAAGGTAAGAGCAAATACAATTGTGGTGCTACTTGAGTTATTTCGTCTAAGCTATTCGTAAGGAATCTAGAATCGTAAACCCATTCTTTAGGCTCTTTTTTACTCTGATCGTATATACCTGTTGATCCTACATACCAATAATTCAGGTACTCATAATTCCACCAGGATATTATGATGTAGCCTGCGTCTTTAACTTCTTGTTTACAATTAGCATATGCATTTATAGCTTGAGTTGGTTTTGAAGGATTTTTCTTCTTCTCTATTACCTTAAAACCATCTTTCCGTTTGTACGGATTATGGCGAAACCATCATCTGTCTCTACAGTTCACTTTTCATTTCCCGTCTGGTATGTTATCTTCTTTAATATCCTTTTCACTTAGCTTTTCGGGGAGAGCTTAATCTAACCAATAAAATTCTACCTACGTGTTCTTTAAACCCTTCGCAACGCACCACTACGATGTCCTTTGACCTTAGAAAGTTTAGAAGTTAATCTAGCCAAAACAAAAAGACAACGATGAATGCTTATATAAAATTTAATTGGAATACACGGAAGGTCAAACTACAGCTAGTTATGATGAATATCGCTTAATTAAATCCATGTTAAACATCGGAATCCACACGACCATAGGTCCCGGTTCTCTATTAGCCCAGGCATAATAAGGTATGGCTGTAAATTTAACTGGCTTAATCTCTATCGTGGTTTCTTCAAGACTGGAGTAGAGAGACTTAGGATTTTTATTAACAACGAAACCATCACATTCGATTGTACGAATTCCGCCGAGTAAATCTGGTCTTCGCATAATGTTAAACGATGGGTTTGGAGAAACTATTAAATTCCATACGTCGAAACCTGGGTTATCCGCCTGTTCTACGCAGTAGACGAAAGGCCCCCGTTTTAATGCAATTCTGCAAAAGTTCTCCAGAACGTGCGGATGGGATAATAAGACGTTCACTCGCATATCCAAATCCATCGATATTACATCTCCCTTCTCCCAGGTTCTTTTAACCTCTAAATACTGCGGAGGTTTTATATTGCAATCCAAGGGCTCACCATTTAAGGCTACAGTCGTCCGTAAACTCCACCCTGGGATACGTAAGAATATTGAAAACTCTGACAGCTTTTCAGGGTATACGGTTATTTCAACGTGACCATCCCAAGGATAATCAGTATTCTGGGTTAACTTAACAAGTCCACCGTTAAATTCTATGGTCGTCTCATTAGTTGCATAAATATGTATCCATATTCCATCTTGTGAAGTGCTGTAAAAGTAGCCTGAAACAGACGCTATAAGCCTCGCTATATTCGGTGGACAACATGCGCAATCGAACCATCTGCTTCTTCTATGGGCTCCTCTATCTGCCAGTGGGTTGACGTAGAAGTACGTCTCACCGTCTAAACCAATTCCTGCAAGAGCTCCATTGTATAGAGCCAGCTCTATAATATCAGCGTACTCTGCTTTACCAGTTGCTAAAAGCATACGCCAATTCCACATAACATTCGCTACGGCGGCACATGTTTCAGCGTAAGCGCGTCTATTCGGTAGTTCATAGTTTTCTCCAAAAGCCTCACCCTCATACCTAGAGCCTAATCCTCCAGTAACATACATTTTACAATTAACCATATTTTGCCATAAACGCTCTAAGGCTTTTAGAAGGCTTTCATCTCCAGTCTCCATGTAGACGTCTGTAGCACCACAGTTTAAGTAGACGCTTCTCACAGCATGGCCAACTATTTCGTCTAACTCTCTAAATGGTTTGTGATCTATGTGATATGAGCTTCCACCGATTAAACCTCTACCACGGTTATCTATGAAAAACTTCGCTAAGCTTAGAAAGTCGCTCATACGTGTGGTTCTATAAAGTTCTACAAGTGCCATTTCAACTTCAGGATGTCCTGGTACTCCTTGTCTTTTACCTGGTCCAAATATGCTGAGTATGTGATTTGCCAGTTTAATACTTACATCTAAAAGCGTCCTCTTGCCAGTTGCCCTATAATGAGCAACGGCCGCTTGGATAAGATGACCTGCGCAATACAATTCATGCATATCACGTAGATTGGTCCATCGTTGAGCTTTTCTTTCAAATGTAAAATATGTATTTAAGTATCCATTCGCATCTTGGGCATCAGCTATATCGACAATCACATTATCCATAATTTTTTCTAAGCGTCTGTCATAATCGTAAGCTAAAGCGTAGGATGTTGCTTCAATCCACTTATAGACGTCTGAATCGTTGAAGAATAACCCTTTAAACTCAGCTTTTATCTTCCTAGTTGCTCTACGGAAGTTATCTATCCTCCCCGTTTCCTCAAGCATTTCATATTGTGTCGGAAGCGTCACCTCTATGAGCGTTTTTATTCTAGGAGCCCAGAAACCATCCTTAAGTTTGACGGAATCTATGGGTATGGGTCTAAGTAATGAATACGGACTTTGGGAACTATCTACCACAACAAATTTGGGCTTCAATTAGATCATGTTAAACTCTTTACAAGATAAAAGCTTATAGGTTCTCTTTTAACTCGATCAAGTACATATAAAAATGCCATATTATTCTTTAAAATTAAATTTCCACTGGGCTCCAACCTTTCAAGATTTCCAAAGCGTTGGATGTACCTATACGTTCAACACCCATTTTAATAAATTGAAGGGCTTTTTCAAAAGATGAAATTCCACCAGCAGCTTTTATCTTAGCCATCTTAACGTTTCTCTTTATGATTTCAATATCCTCAATCGTAGTGCCACGGGGACCGAAGCCAGTACATGTTTTAATGTAGTCAGCCCCTGTCTCATCAACCATCCTACATGCTAATGCTATCTCTTCAGCTGTTAGATATCCCGTTTCAATTATCACCTTGACCTTTACACCTCTGGGTTTTGAAATTTTCAACACGGCTTCTATATCGGATTTAACCTTCTCATAAAGCTTAGATTTGAAAAATGGGATATTCATAACAATGTCTATTTCACAAGCTCCATCATTTATGGCCTCTTCAGCCTCTAAAACCTTCAACTTAGTGGTTGATGAGCCAAATGGAAAACCCACGGTTGAACATACCTTTGTCTCGGATCCTTTAAGTAGTTTAACTGCATGTTCCACCATAACTGGTAGGACGCAGAGGACGCCTATACTGTTTGCTTTTGCGACTTTAGCCGCCTCCTCTATATCTGTAAGACTATGCGTGGGTTTTACTAGAGCATAGTCTATCATAGATGCGAGTTTCCTACGCGTCAGAATCATACGTAGATTAAATTTTACTAGATCTGAAAATTAAACTTTCACTCCGATTCAGTTTTAACAGTAGGCTACGTTAGAATAGTATTAAAGCCGAAAATCGAACGGACAGTTTATTTGAAATTCCTACGGCTTCGCATTGTTTCTAACGGTATCTACCGTATTTGTGGACGAGTTCTATTACGCGTTTATAGTTTTGAAAACTTACATTCTTTGGAATAGAGTGGTCTGAGTGATATATGTAACCTCCACCCTGCTTCGCAAAGGTAATCTTCCTCTTAATCTCCTCCTCTATGGGTTTAGGGTCGTCTAAAGCCATGAGTCTAACGTCTATACCGCCCATGAAAGTCATCTTATCTCCATATTTTTCCTTAAGTTCTATGAGATCCATACCTGCTTTAACTTCTAGAGGCTGTAGGACGTCTATCCCCTCCTCTATGAAGTATGGTATTAAGTCTTTCACATTGCCGCAACAGTGGAGAAACACGTACATTCCTCTAGACTTGAAAAACCTGCACAATTCCTTGAACACTGGATGCAATTGTTCCTCATAGTGTCTCGGTGAGAAGAATAGCCCTTTTCTATAACCTAAGTCACAGTATAAGAATGCTCCGTCGAATTTAAAACCCCCTTTGATCATGATGTCACACATATCCATGGCGAGTTTAGCGTCTGTCCAGTACATGTCTTTAACCCATTCAGGGTCTCTTATAACGGCTTTAAGGAGCTCTGTAGACTTTACATAGTTTTGAATCTTATCGTAGCCTACGGCTGCACCATACATTATAAACTTTCCACGGCTCCTCTCCCTATGGTATGCGTTCAATGATGAGACCCAATCAACCCTCCTCTCACTAGGCTGAAGTCTAACCTTAATCTTCTCCCAATCTTCTTTGGTTTTACATGGCCAATCTATTATCTCTGGAGTTGTAGAGTAATCCTTATGGTTTCTACGTATTCCTCCATATGAGGTCCTCTCAATTATGTACTCCGCGTCTTCATGTATTACTTCAACGGGGAACATAGGAGATGTATCTGCGCTAAACTGGGCAATCTCGTAGCCGAAATAATCGTCAGGAGATTGACCGTCAGGTAAGCCTTCTCTTATCCACCTATTGACTGTGGCAGCCCACGGACTATCGTGTATGGGTATTCTATCCAATCTATCCTCTCTATGTTGTAAAGTAGCAATAATTCTCTCACGGGGTGTCAAAATAACCACGTTTAAATATTTTCTCTAAGGTTTCTTTTTAAGAATTACTAACCAACCTAATGTTTTTAAGCTGTGTTTTACGATTGGGCTGAGGCTATTTGCATGGATAAGAGGTGAAAAAGTTTACATCTACTTATATTCTAAATTTCTAGACGGTGTTAAAGTGTCAACCCGTTTAAAGTTTGGCGTTGTAGGTACGGGTGTGGGTAGTAGCTTTATATCTGGAGCTGCAGCTGAGCTTGCCAAAGAAGGCCTTCTAGAACTTACTGGTGTTGTAGCTAGAAATAAGGCTAAAACTGAAGAATTTGCTAGAAAATACGGGTTTAAAGTTGCATATTCAAACGTCTACGATATGTTCAATTTAGAGAAGCCTGACATATTAGCTGTCTCAGCTCCTCACTATGTGCATTTTCAGGTAGCTTTAGAGGCGATAGAGAACGGTATTAATGTACTCGTGGATAAACCTATGGCAATCAATCTAACAGAAGCTGATGAGCTTATAAGGAGAGCTGAGACTAGAGGTGTTAAGCTTGGTGTAATCTTACAATCTAGATTCGACGACTCCTTCAATTTTGTGAAATCTCTTGTAGATAAGGGTGCCCTTGGAAGACTGGTAATGGGTGAAGCCGTAGTTGAATGGTACAGAACCGAGGAATACTATACAAGTAGCTCGTGGAGGGGTAGACTAGCTACGGAGGGAGGTGGGGCTCTAATAAACCAGGCAATTCACACGATAGACTTACTTCTATGGATTATGGGCGAACCTGAGTCTGTCTGGGCTAAAGTAGCTACAGTAGGTCATAATATTGAGGTTGAAGACCTAGCGGCAGCCATAGTCAGATTCAGAAACGGTGCATTAGGAGTCATACAGGCTAGCACCGCCACGTACCCGGGTCTACCCACGAGATTGGAGATTCATGGTTTGAAGGGAACAGTTATAGTTGAAGGGGATGAAGTCAAGTTTATGAAGATTGCTGAGGAAATTCCAACTTTAAAGCCTCCGGTTAAAAGGATAGAGGGACTTAAATCATGGGAGAGACCTGAAGCAGTTCCCATAGAAAACCATAAACGTCTCTTAAAGGATTTCGTCGATGCGATTTTAGAAGATAGAAAGCCTCGAGTGGACGGTTATGAAGGGCGTAGGAGTCTAGAACTCATAAGGGCGATCTATAGGTCTTCCGCTACTGGAAGCGTTGTGGAGCTTCCTCTGAAAGAATAACACTCCTTCCATTGCATCTTGGGAGCGTTATCTAAACGTTAATCTACTTCTTCTAGCCAATTATCTTTCTGTATGGATATATTAAGTTATGTGAAGCTTACGCTTGACGATTTTATAGATAAGTACCGGTGTCTCCTCAGACAACCGAGTATTTCGGCGAAAAACATAGGCATCAATGAATGTGCTCTTCTTCTGAGAGATTTAATGGAAGATCTAGGCATGTATGCTGATGTTGTTCAAAGTAAGGGTAATCCAGTAGTCTATGGTGAAGTTAAATCTCAAGAGTCTAGTAAGACTCTTTTAATCTATAGCCACTACGATGTTCAGCCTCCAGACCCCCTAAGCGAATGGGTCTACCCGCCTTTTGAAGCGGAAGTGGTGGACGGTAAGATCATAGCGAGGGGGGCTTCAGATTCAAAGGGCAATATAATGGCTTTTCTTAAAGCAGTTGAATATTATATCAAAAGTGGAAAGTCTACGCCTGTAAACGTCAAGTTTCTCTTCGAAGGCGAAGAGGAGATTGGAAGTCCAAACCTTCCAGATTTCGTAGAAACCCATAAAGACCTTCTTAAGTCTGATGCCGTTGTATGTTGGGATGGTGGGCTCCATCCTTCGAATAGACCATCGATTTACTTAGGAGTTAAGGGTATGTTATATGTCGAGCTGAGGTGTAAAACTGCTAAGGTAGATGCCCACTCTTCTTATGCACCACTGATTGCTAATCCAGCTTGGAGGCTTGTATGGGCTTTAAACTCTATAAGGTCTCCAGATGGACGGATAAATATTAAAGGCTGGTATGATGATATTCAACCAATTACTCCAGAAGAAGCTAGGTTAATCTCGGAACTCCCTCATGAAGATGAGGATATTATGAGAGAATTTGGGGTTGAAGAATTCCTAGATGGGGTTAAAGGAGTTGATGCGCTTAGAAAGTTAATATGTGAACCCACTGCTAACATTGCTGGTTTAAGGTGTGGTTATATTGAAGAGGGTCCTAAAACCGTCCTTCCATGCGAAGCCGTTGTAAAGTTGGATTTCAGATTAGTAATGAATCAAAATCCAGATAAACTCTTAACCCTTCTTAGAAGACATTTAGACTCTAAGGGCTACAGAGACGTGGAAATCGTTAAATTAGGTTCTCTCTTGCCGTCTAAAACACCCCCTTCAGCACGGATAGTTAAAACCTCCTCGTATGCAGCTGAGGAAGCGTACAAAGCTAGACCAATATTATATCCAAGTGCTGCTGGCTCAGGACCAGATTACGTTTTTACCAGACTTCTACATTTAAACTCTATTTGGACTGGGTGCGCTCCACCTTTCTCTAAAGCCCATGCTCCTAACGAGTTTAATACAATTGACCATTTAGTCAAAGGCGTCGCATACGCCGCTAACATATTACGTGAATTCGGAAATTAAACTAAAGTTTAGAGAGCGGCTGGCCATATGGAACTACTATGTATTTATTCTGCGATGGATTTAGAGTTCAAAAACTCAAAGTTAGCTATATCAGTGTTAACTATATCAGTTGAGGTGAATACGTTCTAAGACTTATCTCACACTCTTCCCAGCACATCAAAAAAGAGTAACTATTTTGATGCATAGATCGTGGCTATTCGATGCTCCTCCTTTTAAGACTGCCTGTATCTCTTCCTAGCGTCTATGTGGTTTTTCTTGTCGAACCTATCCAGTAGATAATGCCTTTAACTAGGCTTTTAATGGCATCCTCCTTCAAACCATTTATGCTTCTACCCTTCATCAGCGTTTTTCAAGACCACTACTGTTATCCACTCTACATTTGGAGCATAAATGTCTTAGCAAGATGCAAATTAATAAATCGAAAGCCAGCGAAGCTTGCAAAGTATTATATACACCTTTAACATAAAAGAGTCGATGGGAGATAATGTCAGAAAAATCTATTGAAGAGTTTAAGATTAAACCCCCTCTACTAATTTCCTTGGCCATTCTATCCGTAGTACTGAGTTTCATAGGTACTGTAGAGATCGCTTTAAATGGTTCAGTGGGCGGTGCTTTCATGTGTCGTTATGCGTGGGGTACCGTTTCTAAGACTATGGGTATTCCAATAATGAGCCTTTTAGTAATACTGTTAGCGTATCCGTTTAGACTTCTAAAATTCAAGATATCGACTTCACCGTTTGTCTTATTGTACATCGTAGGTGCAGCAGTCGGTATGTATGGTATTGGGCATTATGAGACTTTCGCATCTTTTCCTGTTAGCTTTAGTAGAACTATACTACAGACACAGCCGGAGTTTTTACCTGTAGTTCAGAGTTGGTGGTGGATGCCTCCCATTGAAGTTGTAAGACTTATAACCGTCGGTGGTGCTACTGTGAATTGGAGCGCATGGAGTGGAAGCATAGTATTCTGGTCTATGTACTTTATTGTATTCTATCTTTTCGGCTCAAGCGTAATGCTTCTATTCAGACGTAGATGGTTGGACATAGAGAAGGTTCCATTTCCATATGTCATAGCAACACATGAGATTATAAATGTAGCTTCTGGCGAGCCTAGCTTAGAAAGAACTAGAAGTCTATTTATTATAGGCTTCATTATAGCGCTTGTCTACGAATTTCAAATTATGATGACGTATATGTTTCCTTGGTGGCCTGACGTCTTAGCCTTCAGAGGCACGCCTGTAGAAGAGACTAGCCCACAGGGCTGTGTATGTCTACTTCCAAATCATCCTATAGCAAGTGCTATAGTATGGTTTCCAGGCTACTCTAAAAACATTTTACCGTTCTTCATATACTATCTTGCTCCCTTAGAAGTTCTCTTCACAGTATGGGTTTTCCAGATAATCATAATGATACTGGCTCAAGTAGCCTACACTATGGGCTACTACACAGGTGTATTTAATATGGGTAGCGCCTGCAGAGTTAGAGCATGGGGTGGCTTCGAAATATCACCTCTGTACGGTCCACCGTACTACTGGATGTGGATGACCATGATAGGTGGAACAGCAGCTGTAACAGTTATGATGATATTCCACGCCAGAAGCTACCTTGCTGAAACAATAAGACTCGCCGTCCACGGCGGTCGTGGTAAAACGCCTGAAGAGGCTGGAGAACCATTCAGCTATAGAACTGTATATATACTCATAGTAGGCTCAGCCATAGTAGTTCTAGCTTTCTGCTTCTCGGCAGGTTTAAGCTTAGGAACAGCACTATCAGTCCTAATAATAGGAGCATTCATAAACGTGGTTGCAGCAACGTATGTCCTAGGACTAAGCGGATGCGGATACATTCATAACAGGGGCTACTGGCCTAGCTGGCCGCTAAGAATCATATGGTTCCAGAATCGCCCTGAAACCTATACGACAGACTGGGTTATGACCCATACATTCCTTGCCACAGGTGTAAACCACGTAACCATGGGATTGCAGACTGGAGCCTATCTTACGATTCAAAACCTTAAGATGGGAGGCTTAGCTAAAATCAACCTTAAAGATGTGTTTATATTAACTACAATCGTCAGCGTAATATCCATATTCGTTGCAATGGTAACAAGAGTTTGGATAGTCAATATTCTAGGCGTTGGCCGTGTTCCGATATGGGGAGAATGCTCCGTAACAGACTGGTGTGATAACGACTTCGGCGACTATGACCGTGCTCCTGCAAGCGGATTCCAATTAGCAGCTGGAGCCATAGGCTTTATAATAACCATGGTGCTTTTCCTCTTAAGAGCCAGATTCCTATGGTGGCCCATACATCCAGTAGGCTTCATAATAGCTACAAGCATCGCCCCCAACCACATGAAGGAATGGACCACTTTCCTAGCTGCTTGGATAGCTAAATTGCTCACTCTCAGAATGGGTGGAAGCAAAGCATATGAAAAATATGCTATACCATTTGTAAGCGGTGGAGTAGCCGGATATGCACTGGCAAACTTAATAGCTTACCTAATAGGAACGGTAAGGTTCTTTATACCGTTCTAAACTTCCCCCACATTTTTCTTCTTCATCAGCGGAGAAGACCATGGAAATCTATTGAAAGTGCTTGAAATAAGGCTTAGTGAAAATATATTGAAGTCTGTTTGGAGAAGCGAAAGTAATAAAAGGCAAACACTTAAGTCTCTAGATAAGTGTTATTAGTGGTCTCGATGAATATTGTTGAGAAGATATTGTGTAGAGTTTCAGGTAAAAGTAGAGTGGAGCCTGGTGAGATAGTAAATGCTAAGGTTGACCGAGTAATGTTCCATGATTTGACTGGCCCTTTGACCGTTAAAGCCTTTAGAGAGATAGGTGTTTCCAAGGTCTGGGATCCCGATAGAGTGGTTGTAATATTCGACCATTTAGTGCCTCCGAATACTGAAAGAGCCGCTTTAAACCAGAAGATCATTAGGGAATTCGTTAAAGAGCAGAGGATTAAGTGGTTTTACGACATCGGTAGAGGCGGGATATGCCATCAAGTTATGGTCGAGAAGGGCCATGCTAAGCCAGGTGAACTCATAATAGGTGCAGACTCTCATACGTGTACTTATGGTGCGGTTGGGGCTTTTTCAACAGGTATGGGAGCCACCGATGTAGCAGCTGTTCTAGCTACTGGTGAAACTTGGCTCAGGGTTCCAGAAACAGTCTGTGTGAAGATTGACGGTGAATTGGGAGATATGGTTACCCCTAAAGACGTGATACTTTACGTCATAGGATGTTTAAGTGTTTCAGGTGCCGTCTACAAGGCCGTTATTTTCAAAGGGTCTACCGTGGAGAATATGAGTGTAGGTGGACGTATGACTATGTGCAATATGGCTGTTGAAATGGGTGCTAAAACTGGAATAGTTGAACCAGACCACGTTACTGAGCAGTTTTTCAAGTCTAAAAACATACCATATAGTCCGGGCTTTCGTAGCGATCATAATGCTACATTCGATGAAATTTACACTTTTGACGTTTCAAAGTTGGAGCCTCAAGTAGCATGTCCAAACTCCGTAGACAATGTTAAGCCGGTATCTGAAGCCGAAGGTATTAAGATAGATCAAGCATACATAGGTTCTTGCACTAATGGGCGTCTTGAAGATTTAAGACTAGCTGCTAGAATAGCTAAAGGTAGGAAAGTTAAACCCGACGTTAGAGCGGTAATCGTTCCAGCTTCTCAAGAAGTGTATCAAGATGCATTAAAAGAAGGTTTAATCGATATATTTCTACAAGCTGGTGCTCTAGTCTGTAATCCAACGTGTGGTGCTTGCATAGGAGCGCATATGGGTGTTATAAGTGAAGGTGAAGTATGCATAGCTTCAATAAATAGAAACTTCATCGGGCGTATGGGTAGTCCTAAGGCTAGAGTTTACTTGGCTTCTCCGGCAACAGTTATGGCGTCTGCTTTAACAGGCGTTATAACAGATCCTAGGGAGGTGGTAGCATGATAGTAAGTGGTTCAGTTGTAAAATATGGAGACAACATAGACACAGACGTTATAGTGCCAGGTAAATACCTTGGTATAACAGACTATGAAGAACTTGGAAGACATGCTTTAGAAGGGATAGACCCAGAGTTCTCCAACAAGATTAAGCAGACTGGCATTCTAGTAGTTGGTAAAAACTTCGGATGCGGATCCAGTAGAGAAGAGGCTCCGGTTGCTTTAAAGCATGCTGGCGTTAAATGTATAATCGCAAAGTCATTTGCCAGAATATTCTACAGAAACGCCATTAACATCGGTTTACCTATAGTTGTATGTCCAGAGGCTTCGGAGAGGCTGAATAACGGCGACTCAATTACAGTAAATTTGGCAGAGGGAGTAATAATTAATACGTCTAAGAATGAAGTCTATAGGACTAAAGCTCTTCCAGAATTCATACTGGAAATACTTAAGGATGGTGGTTTAGTAGCTTATCTGCGGAGGAGGTTAACCTGAAAACCTACAACATTGCCTTAATACCCGGCGACGGTATAGGCCCAGAATTAACTGAAGCCACTATGACGGTTTTAAATGCTGTTGAGAATACTCTAGGTCTAAACGTCAACTATAGGTTTCTTGAAGCTGGGGATGGGTGTTTACAGAAGCATGGTATTGCGTTGCCTGAAGAAACGGTTAAATCGATTACGAAGTCTGACGCCACATTAAAGGGTCCCGTAGGTGAAACGGCAGCCGCGGTCATAGTGAAGCTTAGACAGCTACTAGACCTCTATGCAAATGTTAGACCGTTTAAATCCTATCCGAATGTTCCGTGTTTAAAGCCTAACGTAGATTTTGTAATAGTTAGAGAAAATACTGAGGGTCTCTATAAAGGCTTTGAATATATGCTGGGCGATGTGGCCGTAAGCCTACGAGTGATAACTAGAGCTGGGTCTGAGCGTATAGCTAAATACGCATTTGAAGAAGCTGTCAGAAGAAATGTTAAACGTAAGGTTACGGCTGTGCATAAGGCTAATGTTTTAAAAGCTACGTGTGGTCTGTTCGCAGAGACTTGTCGAGCAGTCGCTAGAAACTATCCCGGTATTTCATACGAAGAACTCTATGTCGATGCCGCAGCGATGTTTCTAATAAAGAAGCCTGAAGACTTTGATGTGATCGTCACTACAAACATGTTTGGGGATATATTAAGCGATGAAGCGGCTCAGCTTGTAGGCGGATTAGGTGTAGCACCTGCCGCCAACATCGGGGATAAGTATGGCCTCTTTGAACCAGTTCATGGAGCTGCATGGGATATTGCAGGTCGAAATATAGCCAACCCTACTAGCCTCATATTGGCGTCTAAGATGATGTTTGAATGGTTGGGTTTTAAAAATAACGATGAAATCTGCTTGGAAGCAGCTAAAATCATAGAAAAATCCATCATAGAAGCTTTTAGGAGAGGATACGTTACTCCCGATCTAGGTGGCTCTTTGTCGACTAAGGATATGGGTTTAAAGGTTGCTTCTTTAATTAGAGTAGTCGCTTCTGGCGGGTCTTTAAGAGGGTAAGCTTTTTAATATCAGGCATCATTTTATTCAATTATGCCCCCGCGGTATGTAAGGATATTCGACACTACGCTACGAGATGGCGAGCAGACGCCTGGCGTAGCTTTGACGGCTGAGGATAAACTCGCCATAGCCCGTCAATTAGATAAACTGGGTGTAGATGTTATTGAGGCTGGTTTTCCAATAACATCTAAAGGCGAAGCTGAAGCTGTTAAATTGATAGCCAAGGATGGTTTAAGAGTTGAAGTTTGCGGTTTGTCTAGAGCTTTAAAATCCGACATAGATGCTGTGATAGATTGCGGTTTGAACAGTATACATCTCTTTATAGCGACTTCAGATATCCATTTAAAGTATAAGCTTAAAATGAGTAGGGAGGATGTTTTAAACAGGGCTTTAGAAGCTTTAGATTATGCTAAAGCTCACGGTTTAACTGTCGAATTCTCAGCTGAAGATGCCACTAGAACTGATGTAGAATTTCTTAAGGAGTTTTATAGAGCGTTATGTGATGCTGGTGTTGATAGGATAAACGTTCCAGATACTGTGGGGGTGATGACACCTAAACGTATGTATGACCTAATATGTGATTTGAAGAAGGTCGTTTATAGACCTTTAAGTGTACATTGCCACGATGACTTTGGAATGGCTACTGCCAATAGTTTAGCTGCTTTAGATGCTGGAGCTGAGCAAGTCCACGTGACGGTTAATGGTTTAGGTGAGAGGGCTGGCAATGCCGCTTTAGAAGAAGTCGTAGTTGCACTTAAATTAATATATGGTTTTGAAACAAACGTTAATCCTAGTCTAATATATCAGACTTCTAGACTAGTTTCTAGGTTGACAGGTATTCTAGTGCAACCAAATAAGGCCGTAGTCGGTGAGAATGCCTTCGCCCATGAATCTGGTATACATACCCACGGTGTTATAGAACAGCCATTAACTTATGAGCCTATACCGCCAGAATTCGTAGGGCGTGAGAGGAGGATTCTAGCTGGTAAGCATGCTGGTACTCACGGTTTAAAAGCTATACTCAGTCAAATGGGTCTTGAACTTAGTGAGGCTCAAGTTAAAGAAGTCTTAGCTAGGGTTAAAGAGCTAGGCGACAAGGGTAAACAAGTTACTGAGGAAGATTTAATGGCTATCGCTAGAGTTGTAGCCGGAGAATTGGTTAGAGAAGAGAGAATTCTAAACTTAGATGAATTGGCAGTGATGACGGGTAATAAGGTGATTCCCACGGCTTCTGTTAAAGTCTCTATAGATGGTAAAGTCTACGTAGCATCTAAAACGGGTGTTGGCCCGGTAGATGCTGCAATTAAAGCTCTTCAAGAAGTTTTAAACCCGGTGGTAAAAGTCAATTTGAAAGAGTATAGACTTGAAGCTATAACTGGCGGCTCAGATGCTTTGGCGGAAGTTGTTATTAAAGTTGAAGATGATGAAGGTAGCATCGTATCTGCTAGAGCCACTAGAGAAGACATAGTTATGGCTAGTGTAGAAGCTATGGTTAATGCTATAAATAAACTTCTCCTCCGAAAGCGTACAGCGAGTTCAAGAGGTTAAAAGCTTGGATGTTTTCTCCTTCATAATATACGTATCGATAATTACAGCTTCGGGCGCATTAAGTCCAGGTCCTCTAACAATAGCTACGATCATCCGTGGTAGTAAGGGTGGTCTTAAGGCTGGTTTAGGTTGTGCACTAGGGCATACAATTGTAGAACTCCCACTGGTCATACTCATATGGTTTGGCCTACTAAGCTTAATCAGTCAAACGGTAAAACAGTTTTTAGGGATAGTGGGAGGTTTAGCTTTAATAGCTTTCGGTGTACTTCAGCTTCAGGGAGGTTTAAAATTAACTCAGTCTCCATCAAATAGCGAAGTTTCCCTGGAAAGAGGCTCCATTCTAACAGGTGTTATGCTGTCTGGTTTAAACCCGTACTTCCTCCTTTGGTGGTTTAGTATCGGTTCAGTCCTCATATATGAGGCTATGAGTCTAGGTTTAGTACAGGGGTTAACCGTAATGTATGTGTCTCATGTTTGGATGGACTATCTATGGCTTGGATTGTTAGCACATCTTTCAAAGTTCGGGAAGAAAGTGCTTGGCCTTAAAGTCTACCGCTACATACTGTTGCTTTTTAGTATAATTCTAATAGTTTTTGGCGTATCTTGGATATACTTTAGCATAAGCGGTTTATAGGCTTAAGGTTGTATCGGAATCGAAAACACTTTAAACATGGTCGTATAATTTAACTTCTGATGCACATTAAACAGTACGTTAGATTACTTAGACCTGTAAACTCGTTTATGATGGGCTTTGCTGTCTTAGTCGGTCTTTACATGGCTGAGTCAAATATTAAGCTTTGGGTAGTTCAAAGTGCAGTACTCGGCTTTATAACTGGTTTTACTCTAACAGGTGCTTCAATGACTTTAAACGATTACTTCGACCGTCATATAGATGCTATAAATGAGCCTAATAGGCCGATACCGAGTGGAGCTGTAAGACCCACTCGAGCATTAATATATGCAATTCTACTATTAATTATAGGTCTATCTGCTTCAGCTTTTACTTCCAACAAATGCCTCGTATTGGCTTTGCTATCCATATTCTTATCAGTAATATACACATCCTACGGTAAAAAGACGGGTTTTTTAGGCAATATGATGGTTAGTGGATGTGTTGCAATCCCCTTCATATACGGCGGTCTTCTAACGGGAAGATTGAAGACATCGAATATTTTAGCGGCTTCAACGGCCTTCCTATCAAATACGGGTAGAGAGGTGACGAAGGGTATAGTCGACGTAGAAGGGGATAGGATTTACGGTATTAATACGATAGCTGTGAAGCATGGGAGTAGAATAGCCTCCTATGTAGCAACAGGCTTATACTTATTAGCTGTTTTAATCACACCTATACCTATTCTTACTGGTAATCCACCTCTAGGATATTCGTTTACAGTAGCATTAGCTGATGTAGGCTTCGCGGTCTCCTCCATAATCATTCTGAGAAATCCATCAAGGGAGAAAGCCAGAAAAGTTAAAAACATAGTGGTAATATGGATGCTTCTAGGGCTTTTAGCATTTCTACAGCTAGAGGCGTAGAAGAAATTGCATTCATCCATTCCCCTTTAGGGTTCTAAGATGCTCACCGATGGAATTGACGTACAATAATGAATAAAATTTTCACTTATGGGTGTAGTAGAAAACCCATTCTCCATTTTTAGAGTCTAATCTGACGAATCCGAATCTTTCAAATTGCACGACTTCTCCGACTTCAACTGCTAAACAGTTGTTTTCAACAATCCCCTCCAGTTCTGTCGCATCTGGCATTACAACTCTAGCTTTAATGTACTGATCTGCTGGAAGCCAATGTATTAGCGGTATGTTTAACCTCCTAGCTTCTTCATAGGTTTCACTCAGGAGAATGGCTTCTAGCATATTGTCTGAAGACTTTTCTAATTTAACGTTGAAAAGCTCCATGAGTCTAACCATCCCCCTATCCTTCAGGAGCTTTGCGTCCTCCGGAGATATGAATAAACTTGCTCCGTTGTTCTTAACTTCAACTTTTAATCTACGGAATCCCATTTCAGGTTTAGATGGGTGGAACCGTATCTTAGCCTCATACTGTCTCGTTAATCCGTAAACTTTTAATCTAACTGGGTTATGTACGAAAAACAGCCTCTTAGCCTTTGGCTCAACAATCCGCTTATTGTAGGCGTAGAGGTTGTCCCAGCTTAGAGATACTTCAGACTGTTTAACGCCAACTTCTAAAATCATCTGGTGGATGGCTTCAGGCTGTATTCCTCTACGGCGTAGAGCTGCAAGAGTGGGCAGTCGAGGATCGTCAAACCCCTTAAAGAGGCCAGCTTTAATGGCTCTAAGGGTTTTAGACTTAGACATAGCTCCTCCCTTTGGAAGAAGCCATCTACCGTAGTGTATGGCTTCTGGATACTTCCATCCAAAGTGCTTGTATAGGTATAAATGTCTATCGAGTGTTGATAGGAATTCCTTTCCTCTAATTATGTGTGTAATCTCCATCAAATGGTCGTCTAAGCCGTTTGCAAAGTGATAAGTTGGCCAGAGGTTATACTTATCCCCGACTATTGGATGTGGATTCTTAGAAGCGTCTATTATTCTAAACGCCACCCATTCTCTTACAGAAACATTCTTATGTTGTAGGTCTGTTTTAACCCTTAATACCGCATCCCCCTCTCCATAGTAGTCACCTAGCATTTTATCCCATCTTTCAAGGTTCTCTTCAACGGTCAATCCCCTGCATGGACATGGTTTACCTACTATAACCATTTCTTTAAAAGCCTCTGGTTTACACGTGCAGACGTATGCAGCTTCGGCCTCTATGAGTTTTCTAGCATACTCGTAGTATATGGGTAGGCGTAGGCTTTGAATATACTCTTCATCCCATTTACATCCAAGCCATTTTATATCCTCTCTAATGGCATCGTAATACTCTAAAACTGGCTTTTTATTCTTAGGGTCTGTATCTTCAAATCTAAGTATAAATTTTCCTTTGTAGATTCTCGCATAGTCGTGGCTTAAGTATATGGCCCTAGCCTGGCCGAAGTGTAGGACGAAATCTGGATTTGGCGCATACCTCGTTACAACCATGGGATATTTATCTACGTTGGGGAGGGGCGGTAGGGTTTTTACGGTAGCCTCGACTTCTCTTTCAGCCAATAATTCTGGAAAATTCTCTTCCAGAATTCTTCTTTGTTCTTCTAAGCTCATGCGGTTGACTTCATCTACGATCTGCTGGATAGTGCTTGTAAGTTCTCTAGCCAGAGCTTTAAGCTCTGGTTTTTCAGCTAAGACTTTGCCTATAACGGCTTTAGACTGGGCTCTCCCTCCATACCTGTATGCGTTCTGTAAAGCATATTTCCATATGAGTGTCTTAATAGGCTCTTCCATAGTCTCTTCAATCCTCTTTCTAGATTACTCGTAGTGGGCGTTTAAAAGGTTGTCTGAAGAGTAATTGCCTTCTAGTTGTCTCTTTGGGGTAAGAAAACTCTATAAGTGGTTTGAAAGATAGTAGTGAAGGAATATGGATATTGAAAAGCAGGATAGAACCATAAGACAACCCATAGTTGTTGTCTTAGGACATGTAGACCACGGAAAAACTACGCTTTTAGATAAGATTAGGGGGACTGCTGTCACCTTAAAAGAGCCTGGGGAAATGACTCAACATATAGGTGCAAGTTTCTTCCCTCTGGATGCGTTGGAAAAGTCTTGTGAATCTCTACTTGCTAAAACTGGGTGGAAGATAAGAGTTCCAGGCCTCTTAGTAATAGACACCCCAGGTCACAGCGCATTTATGAATTTGAGGATGCGTGGAGGCTCCGTAGCAGATATAGCGATTTTAGTGATAGACGTTATTAAAGGCGTGGAGGAGCAGACGATAGAATCTATAGAGCTTTTAAGGTCTAGGAAAGTACCGTTCTTAGTCGCCGTTAATAAAATAGACCTTATACCTGGTTGGAAGCCAAACTACGACAAGCCGTTCAACGAGACTTTTAGGCTTCAAGACCCTTACGTTAGAAAAGACCTAGACGCCAGGCTCTATCTTATCATAGGAGAGCTTTCAAAATTGGGCTTCCAAGCAGATAGATATGATCGGATTAAAGATTTCACTAGGACCGTAGCCCTTGTTCCAGTGAGTGCTAAAACGGGTGAGGGGATACCGGACCTTCTCCTAGTCCTTATAGGTTTAACTCAGCAGTATCTTAAAGCGAGGCTTGAAACTACTAGTGGAGCAGCTAGGGGAACAGTACTGGAAGTTAAAGAGGAAGTCGGATTAGGGGTGACGGTAAACGTAATAATCTACGATGGTATTCTAAAGGTAGATGATATCATAGTTTTAGCTGGTAAAGAGAAGCCTATAGTTACTAAAGTTAGGTCGCTACTCCTCCCCAAGCCTCTAGATGAGATTAGAGCTCCCACAGGAGGTTTTATGAAAGTCGATAAAGTTGTAGCAGCAGTCGGCGTCAAGATAGCAGCTCCAAACCTCGAAGATGCTATTCCAGGGTCTCCGCTTTACGCTGTTCCGGAGGGTGCTTCGGTTGAAGAATATGTTAAAAAGCTGTCTGAAGAAATTGGTAGGCTTCGGATAAAAACGGATAAAATTGGAGTAGTAGTTAAAGCAGATACGTTGGGTGCTCTTGAGGCGTTGATAACCGAGCTCAACAAGAGGGGCATACCGGTTAGATTAGCTGATATAGGTGATGTTTCAAAGCGCGATTTCACAGAAGCTAAGGTTACAGCTAGGGAAAAACCGGAGTATGGTGTAATCCTCGGATTTAACGTTAAAATCCTACCTGAGGCTACGGAAGAATCGGCTGGGATTCCAGTCTTCATAAGTAATATAATATACAGAGTTGTTGAAGATTATGTTGCGTGGTTTAAGGTTAAACAGGAGGAAAAGACGAAGATGATAATTAGCACTTTGATTTTTCCAGGTAAGCTGAAAATACTACCAGGCTATGTATTTAGGAGGAGTAAGCCTGCCATAGTCGGTGTAGAAGTGCTGGCTGGAAGGGTTAAACCTAGGGAGGGGCTCATAAGAGATGATGGAGAAAGCGTCGGAGCTATTCTTCAGGTTCAAGATAGGGGTAAGACTATTCCTGAGGCGACTAGAGGCATGCAGGTGGCAATATCTATAGATAATGCGATAATCGGTAGGAATGTCGACGAGGGTGATATTCTCTACGTAGACGTCCCTGAGCAGCACTATAAGATGTTCAAGCAGACGTATCCTGATATCCTATCCGCTGAAGAGCATGCTGTTCTAGAGGAATTCGCGGAAGTAAAGAGGAGAAAGAAAGCTCTATGGGGTTTCTAAATTTCATGCAGGCTTAACTGGCACTTTTCTTGACCTAGGAAGAGAAACCTTTATAGTAGCGTAAACATCATTAGAAGGGGAGCACCATGGCTAAGTTTAAACTCGTAGTAGCCAACCCTAAAACAGGTAAGTCCAGAACTTTTGAAGTTGAAGGCGTACAGGCTGTTCCGCTTCTAGGTCGTAGAATAGGTGAGGTTATAGACGGTTCAGTCATGGGTTTAGGTAAAGTTAAACTCCTCATAACTGGTGGTAGTGATAAAGATGGAATACCCATGAGGCCTGATGTTAGAGGAGGAGTGAAAAAGTACATTTTAATCTCAGAGGGTCCTGGCTTTAATCCAAGGAAGGAAGGGGTTAGAGTTAGAAAGCTGGTTAGAGGGAACACTATAACAGAGGATACCTTGCAGGTGAACGTTAAAGTTGTTGAAGGAGACCCCGGTTTCTAAGAGAAATAGTCGTTTGATTTTTAACCGAATATGGAGGCGATGCAGTCTCCTATTAAATGTGCGATTATTACGACTACAACTACTATGATTAAATGTTCAAAGACAGTGTTCCAAGCATTCTCTTTTTGTTCTCTAGCGATAATGTAGCTGAAGAATCCAATGAGGATGATGCCCCAGATTACACTCGCAATTATAGCCGTCGTTAAATCAAACATTATTACTGGAACTATAAATGTTAAAGCAAATGTAAATTTAAATAGGAAGGTTGAAGCCGTAGACTCCCAAATTTCCTTTGAGCTATGCTTCGCCTCCGACTCTTCAGACATGTGTATTCCAAGCGCGTCGGAGAACGCATCGGCTATTGCTATAGTTAATATCCCTCCTATAACTGCAAGCTTCGAATGTGTGCCAGAGTGGAGGCCGACTATTAAACCGAGCGTTGTAATTATCCCTGAAGTCAAACCAAAACTCATGCCGACTTTAAAGGAATGCTTTAGTTTCTTCATTAGATATCAGCTTCATACTCCTCCGATAAAAGTTTTTAGTAGCTCTCCTAAATAGAGTCTAGTTGATGGTGGAATTGCTTGTTTAAGTTTGAAAAAACGCAGAGTATTTTTGAAATTGGAAAAGTTAAAGTCGGCGGGCAACCTGGAGAATTGCCTACAGTTTTAATTTGGAAGCATGTTCTACGAGGGGCTGGTACTATAGTAAATATCTTCTCACAATGGTCACGTATACAATGGCTGGCTGTAAACAATGGATAAAAGAATTGCCTTGCAAAGCGATTAGGTTAGATCGTTTAACATGTCTAATCCAGCCATTTTCAGCCTTGATAAAAATAAGTGGAGATATAGCCATTAGTCTAAATTGTTGATGTAGTGGACTGGAGTCTTCAAGTTTTGCTGGATGTGTACTCCATCATCCATGGTGTATACTCTTCGCCACTCCAAATCGTGTCTTGTCAGTGATTTTAACACTCGTATCTCTACTTTACTTTGATATTCTCTAGTTTCTAGAACATAGTCACATATGGATTTGACTTCTTCTTCTACACTACTGTTTTGAATGCCGCTGTCGACTGTGAAAATTGCTACTGCGTTGTTCTTCCTAACTAGTTCCTTCAACCTGTAGATTAGGCTTAGGACTAGTTTTTCATCGTTTATTATTTTAAACAGTTGAGAGAGTGTATGAATCAATATTCTAGTGACGTCTCCCGTTATCCTGTGTATGACCTCCCTGATTATATCACTCCCACCAGATTCGCTCATTACAAACTTGTAGGTTGAACTCTGAACTGCAATCGGCGAAAAGTACAGGAAGTCCAGTTTCCCATTTTTCACATAGCTCTCTAAATCCCAGCCGTAGTTTATCCTAAACTGCATGCTTCTAATTTTGAGATCCTGAGTAGTACTTAGACAGAAGCACCTCTCTCCAGATTTTAACCCAGTATGAAGAAATTGGAAGCCAATATGTGGTTTTAATGTACCGACGGGTCCTATGAGAAGTACTGTAGTCCCTTTTATGAATCCGCCTTTAAGGAGGAGGTCTAAGCCTTTAATACCTGTCTCTATTTGTCCTACAATTAATAACTCTGACGTATATTCCATCGTACTTATAATCATTTCTACTATATTTGTATAGAACACGGATGG
>Ga0209080_1000039_pt1 | contig 100649 bp, 99 predicted proteins | sample JNZ110809AmetaG_FD_184123 | JGI IMG/M metagenome (GOLD analysis project Ga0209080, IMG submission 184123) | Hot spring microbial communities from Jinze hot spring, China to study Microbial Dark Matter (Phase II) - JNZ 110809A (SPAdes) (version 3) ...
AGAAGGGGGAGCTAAAGGCTATAGTGTCTTCAACAAGCTTAGAGCTCGGCATAGACGTAGGCTACATTGATGCAGTAATCTTACTAAGTAGCCCAAAGTCTGTCAGTAGACTTCTCCAAAGAATCGGTAGATCTGGGCATTACGTAAGCCGCGTAAGTAAAGGGATAATAGTAGTGGTGGATAGAGATGATCTTGTTGAATGCACTACTTTAGCTAAGCTAGCATTAGAGAGGAGAATTGATAGAGTCCACATACCTAAGAACCCCCTCGACGTATTAATACAACACTTACTAGGGATGGCTCTTGAAAGAGAGTGGAGAGTAGATGAGGCTTTTAAATTAGTAAAGAGGGCTTATAGCTTCCACGAATTAACTTACGAAGACTTCATGCGCTCCCTAAAGTACCTTGCTGGTGCTTACTCAAATTACTTAGAGCACATGAGGGTTTATTCTAAGGTGAAATTGTATGAAGATAAAGGCACCTTTAGAGCTCGTAAAGGAGCTAGAATGATATATCTTCTTAACTTAGGAACCATACCTGATGAAGCTAAAGTAAGCGTATTTACAATTGACGGCAAGTACATTGGGGATCTAGAGGAGGAGTTTGCTGAATGGCTCTCTCCTGGAGACTTATTTGTGCTCGGTGGAAGAGTATACGAGTATGTTGGAGGCAAGGGCTTCAAAGTCTTTGTTAAGAGAGCTGATGGAGCTAAGCCCACTGTGCCCAGCTGGTTTAGTGAAACACTTCCTCTAGCATTTGATTCAGCTATAGAGGTGGGGAAGTTTAGAAGAACAATCAGTGAACTAGCTTCAAGCAAGGCGAGTGAAGAAGTAATAAACTACTTGGTTAACGAGTACGGTATTGAAGAGCGCCTCGCGGACATCATATATAGGTATATTAAAGAGCAAATGGAGTTTACTGGAGGGCTCATTCCCTCAGATAAGTTAGTGTTAATTGAAGTATACGATGAGTTAGATAGGAGAAATGTAATAGTCCACTCACTTTTCGGTAGAAGGGCTAATTCATCGCTTGCTAGAGCTTATGCATACTTAGTGGGTAACTCTATAGGGTGTAACGTTAGAATAACGATCAACGATAATGGATTTATGTTAACTCTACCAGGACATCCGAAGGCTGAGTGGAGGGAACTACTGCTTCAGCTGCATCCAGAGAACATTGTTGACATATTGAGGAGAGTTCTTGTAAGAACTGAATTAATGAAGCATAGGTTTAGGCACTGCGCTCTTAGAAGCCTAATGATCCTTAGGAGGTATAGGGACATTGAAAGAGACTCAAGAAAGCTTCAATTAAATGCTGAGGAGTTATTAAAGGTGGTGGGGGAAATAAAGGGCTTTCCAATACTTGAGGAAACTTTTAGAGAAATACTAGAAGATCACATGGATATTGAAGCAGCTAAGAGTGTCCTTAAGTGGATTCACTCTGGGGAAATAGAGGTTAAGGAACTTAGCGCAAGGAACGTGCCAAGTCCGTTTGCACTCAACATAGTATTACAGGGTTATAGCGACGTAGTGTTGATGGAGGATAAGAGGAGGCTTCTAAAGAAACTCTATGAGGAAACAATTAGATTCATGAGTGAAAGCTATTATAAGCACTCGATTTCCTAAAACTCCATTTAAAGAAGGTATATTAAGAAGTTCTTCTCTGACTGATTTCTCAGGTGTAATAGCCTTGTATGAAGATGTCAAGAGCGATGTAGCAAGAGTGCTCAAGATCCTTGAGGAAAAGGGATTAAATTACGGTAGATCAGGTAATGTAAGTGTAAGAATACCCGATAAAGGCCACATTGTAATAACGCCCAGCGGATTAGTTAAGAGCGCTTTAAGCCCTAAGGATTTGCTAGTGATAGATATAGAAGGCAACGTAATTGAGGGGGATGGCTCGCCCACTGTAGAGACTCCACTACACTTAGGGATATATAGGGAGTATGAGTACTTTAATGCAGTAATTCATGCTCATACAATATACTCTTCAGCTTTAGCTGTAGCTAGAGAAAGCATTCCGCCCATAATTGAGGAAATGGTTCTATACATTGGGGGAGAAGTTAGAGTAGCTGACTACGCTCCATTTGGCAGCAAAGAGTTGGCAGAGAATGCTGTGAAAGCATTGAGGGATAGAAGAGCTGCCCTATTGGCAAACCATGGGGTAGTAGCATGTGGTAGGGATCTTTGGGAAGCTCTAGAGGTTTTAGAAGTAGTTGAGAGAGTAGCACACATATACGTATTATCTAAAGCTCTCGGTAGAGCTTTCTCGATACCGAGGGAAGTAGCTGAATTTCAGAAGACTGTGTTCTTAGCTAAGCTGAAGCGTTAGGAGCTCTTTGAAGACAGCGCCTTAATTACGTCGCTTATGGAGCCACTTGCGATAAGAGCGTACTTTGCTTCATCTACATCAATACTGTAGATCGTTATTTTAATTACATCGATCTTCTTTAAATGCCTCCAATAATTGTTGTAACTTAAGATCTCCTCGTTAACAGGCTTAAACACTGGTGAACCTTGCTCTACTGAAATATATTTCCCAGCTGGGTCAACTATTATTGCGCTGCCCTCCTTAAATACCATTACTGCTACATGGCCTTCCCCACTTGAGAACTCCACAGCCATCAAGTAGATCTCTATATTGCTTAAGTTAGTGGAACTTACATATGCTTTAATCATAGCGTAAGCAAGGATCGCCATATCATCGCAATCACCCACTTTTGACGCAATAGTATAGCTTGGCGTCTGCACGTAATCTTTAATGATTCTGGTGCTTATTTTAGTTACGAGTGTTTCACTGCCTCGCGCCGAAGTCTCTGCTAATACAATTGGGATCTCTGGGTCTTCAACATACCTTATGTTCTTAACTATATAATTGTATACTTGGTTTAATGCGAAGGCTACATCTATGGAATTACCTGTGATCTCTAGAGTGATTTCACGAACAGCCTTTATTTCTTCACTATTTAAGACTCTAGGTATAGCGCTTGGTATACAGCAATAGCTGTTAATTAATGCTGATAACTCAATGATCTCCTTACTCAGCTCTCTATAATGCTCTGAATCTTCTTTAATTAAACTTAAAACAATTTTCAGCGTTGCGCTTTCAGCTGAAGTAAGAGTAAGCTTTTGCCTTAACTTAGTGTTTTCATCTTTTAGCAAGCTATTTTCATATGTGAGAGCAGTCAAAGCTCTCTTTAAGTCCTCATAGTCGCTCATTAACTTAGTGTAGTTATTGAAGAGCTTCTCGTAATCTCCGCTCTCTGAAGGAACCTCATATAGTTGGCCGCGATCGATAGTTAGCCTAAAGATCAATATTGCTTCCAGCAAAGCTATTAACAACAATACTAATGACGATATGGGAAGTAATTTGCTCAACTTTATTCCCAGATAAGTTACTATTGTTATGCTTTATTATACTCTTTACAACTTTTTAACTAATTATCTGTGAATATCATTGGCAATGAGCTTGTGCTTTAAAACAAAAGACATAAATATAACAATAATAAATGTAATTCTTAGTTATATATTTGGTGAAATATTGAAAATACCCTTACTTGTAATCGTGGCTGCAGTAGTTGTAATAGCTATTGCTGTAATCTTCGGCTTGATGCCCGCTTTACTGCCTGGAGGTCCAATTACTCCTACTGAAACAACGCCAACAACTACTCCCATAACAACGCCAGTAACTACTTCAACTCCTACTACATATACAACTCCATATACCTCTCCATCTACAACTCCACCGCCTGAAGGAAAGTATATTGAGGTGTTTGAAGAATTCGTAGACTTAGTACATTATATGAAGTGGAGGCTTAATGAATTCGATCGCAGTAGCGGTGAGTTAAAGACAACGCTATTTTATTACTACAATAGGGGGATTGAAGTAATAGAAGGCGTTGAGTATATGAAGATTGAATTTATTATAGTTGAGGAAAGTGGCGGTAATACAACGATCATTATATGGTTTCCAAAACAAGCTGGAGTTACGCCTAAGGTAATAGTTAATGGAGAGGAAGTGCCGCTATACATGGTGGAATACGTTGCTAAATCATTTATAGGCCTATTCATGAACTTCTTCGTCATTCCTAACCTCTTTATAGCTCAAATATTCTGGCCTTATACGCCTCCAGAAATAGGTACAGTAACTCACACATCATCAGTCCAAATAATGTATGGAAACACTACTTTAAATGTCGATAAATTTGTATTTACACCTAATCCCAATAACCCGGACTTTACTAATATAACCAAGGCAGAAATATGGATATCCGTTTACAAAGGATATAATATATGCGTCTACTTCATGATGGAATCAACAACTATTATAATGACGTATGAGTTATTGGAAATGTATTAATTTTTAAAGCTTATTTTTCTATAGCCGCATTTATTTAATCTAGCTATAGTCTTTTCAGCACTTATTTAAAAACATTGTCCTTTTCGAGAATAGCTTAGCATACTTATATGCTCAATGCATTAGCTTTAAGATATAGAGCTTTAAGCTTAGCTATAGAACATATGGCAATGAACTAAGTACTTTAACTCTCTACACTTTCTACTATCTCTTCACAGAGAATATAGTGAGGAGATAATATATTAGTATTGAATCTAGAATAAATGAATTTAAAAATAGATTGTTACATTTAATTTTTAATAATTAAACTTTATATTATATTATATAAACATTAGATGTTACTTCATATTGAGATAAAAGTATATATTGAGTTATAGCATCAATAGCGAATAGGTGAGTATATATGTGTAGTCAGAAAATAGAGCAGACATTAGGGCAGGTTTTTATAGCAGAAGTATTTGGCACGTGGGCTTTAACGCTATTTGGACCTGCTTCAGCTATAACACTAATATCTATACTTGGTGGAGGTCCTGCTGCGCTATTCGGTATAGGTGCAGCATTCGGATTCATCGTCATGATAATGATATATACTTTAGGCCACATTTCAGGAACACACATAAATCCATCTGTGACAATAGCTCTTTCAGTAATCCGTAGACTCCCAACTAAGCTTATTGGACCCTACATAGCTGCCCAAATTATAGGCTCTGTAATAGCTGGCTTATGCCTATACGGATTCTACCCAGATGTAGGTAAAGCCGTGCATTTCGGCGCCACTCTTCCAGGCACTGGTATAAGTGATGGCGCAGCTGTAGCTATAGAAATAGTCCTTACAATGTGGCTATTGTTCGTAATAATGGGTGTAGCTGTAGATAAGAGAGCTCCACCAGGCTGGGCTGGATTTAGCATAGGAATGATGGTAGCTTGCGACATATGGATGGGGGGGCCCTTAACAGGGGCCAGCATGAACTTCGCAAGATCTCTGTCATCAGCAATTGCTGCTGCTATAGCCGGCGACGTACTCCCATTATCTAAAATATGGATATATTTAATAGGGCCTATAATAGGAGGCATAATAGGAGCCACTCTCTATGAATACATATTCAAGCCTGCGAAGTAATAAATCAATATTTTTCCCAACACTTTATTTTCATTAGTGAAGGGAAGTCTATTTAGCCACCTTTAATAAGTTCACTGAGCTTAATCCATTACACATGCCGTTTACAATTATTTTCCACACATGTTTTAATTGATTGCTGTAAAGCAGTAATAATAGGTTGAATAGTGTTAGCTGTATTTGAGTGGTCCATGAGGGTCTATTGTGAAGGGATTCATTATAGGTAGAGAAGTATTTGAGAAAGAAGTTGTAGCTGGCAGTACTGCTGAGCTAGAAGTCGTTCATGCTCTAAGAGAGGTATTTGAAGATCTGGGGGGAGACGATGTTTACTTAGAGCCCATTCCAGTTATGACTTGGATTGAGGATGAGTGCTTTATTGAAGCACCTGGGTTGAAGATTAAGTGTCTAGCGCTCCCATACAGTCTTTCAATAGATGTTGAAGCTAGATCTCTTCATGCCCATTACTACGGCAGCAGCATTGCATTAAGAGAGGATCCAGCCAATAAAATAGTCATTGCTCCATACCCAGATGAACCAGATGACGCTAAGTACGTGTTATTAAAGCTCGCTAAAGCTGGCGCAACTGCAGTAGTGTTCTACGACAATTACCCGGGGAGAATTAGAAGAATAGTGATTTGCGGCAGTAAGGGGTATTCATATATTCATGGTTCACCACCTCCAATACCGGCAGCCGCTATATCTAAGGAGTCATTGCTTAAGCTCACTAAGTCAATTAATGAAGGGATATTGAGGCTCTACATTAAGACAAGAGTTGTGCATAATTCAACGGGGTACAATGTAGTATCCGTTTACAATGGATCACTGGAGTCTGAAGTAATATTGTCAGCACATCACGATCATTGGCTTAAAGGATATTCAGATGATTTAATAGGCTTAGAATCCCTGGCTAGAGCAGCATTGAAGCTAAAGGATATTGATAGAAGGCACACATACGTACTAGTATCCTTTACAGCAGAGGAATCAGGAGCGCCCGGTTACGCAAGTTGGTACTGGTCGTGGGGCAGTAGGAAGTACTTAGAGGGTAGACTTGTAAAGAGAGATCTGGATAAAATAGCGCTTGCAGTAAACATTGATGCAGTATTTACAACTCCCCTGAGAGCTTCCATAAACCCATTTCTATGGAGTATAGTTAAAGAGTTAGTTGACTTAGGCTACGTATCAATTAGTGGAGTAACCGTAGATCAACCGATATTCGATAGCTATTCATTCACAACTATTGGGGTACCAGCACTTACGCTACATACGTTTAATGAATTAAAGCCAAACTATCACACAAACTTAGACGATGGACGTGAATGGCCTTCAAACCTAGTTGAAAAAGTTGTTGAAGCAATAGGTAATCTACTGAAAATAGTTAACTCCTATAATACTAATGAGCTATACAGACTCGATATAAGTACATTCGTTAACGATCTTTCAAGTGAAGCACCAGTGGAAACACTGATCTTATTAATGAAGCTAAAGGAGCTTAAACACTTTGAGGGAAAAGTCGCTGTAGACACGTTCGTAAGAGAGTTCACTAGGAATTTCATTAAAGCATCCTCTGATCATAGGCTTGGGGGAAGAGCTTTATCATCAATTACATCAGAAATACACCTGTTGAGCGAGTTGATTAGAGAAGTAAAGGAAGGTCTTGTGGGGGAAGTTGATGCAAGCATCATTGGAGCTGATGAAGCGCTTTTTAACGCTTATGTAAGTACTTACACACAGCTTGAAGTGCTTAAATCAATGTATGTAACAATGGCTTCAATTGCTAGAAAGTACCTAGATCGCTTAAATAATGTAGTCAGCTCTAGCTTAATTCATTGAAATCTATTTTAATCCCTCCTTAAAGCTAATGTATTGATAGGTGTAAGCTAGAGTTGAGCGGCACCAAGCCCATATTTGATGTAGATAAGTTCGCTAACTTCGCTGAATGGTATCAGGAGATACTTTGGGTAAGTGATTTAATTGATGCAAGGTATCCTGCTAAAGGAATGATAGTGTGGAAGCCCTATGGACTAAAGGCGCTAAGGCTTACACAAAGGATAATGATAGAGCTCCTAGAGGAAACAGGGCATCAGGAAGCATACTTTCCGACAATGATTCCTGAATCAGTGTTTGCTAGAGAGAAGGAATTCCTGGAGGGATTCGGTGGAGATACATTTGTCGTAGAGGGTACTGGCACTAGGAAGTTTAATGAAAAGCTTTACGTAAGGCCTACTAGTGAAACAGTCATGTACTATATGTGGAGCATGTGGATTAAAGGAAGGAAAGATCTACCGATAAAGATGTATCAATTAGTCAACGTATTTAGATATGAAACTAAGGCTACACACCCAATACTTAGAGTTAGAGAAATAGTATCATTCATAGAAGCACATACAGCTCATGCAACAAGGGAGGAAGCTGAAAAACAAATGGCTGAAGCAGTAGGCATATATAAGGAATTCTACAATAGGCTTAGGATACCCTACTTCATAGTTAAGACAGCTCCATGGGATACTTTTAGTGGAGCTGAATATAACTATGATTTCATAACGGTTATGCCTGATGGAAAAGGGCTAGAGCTTGGTTCAGTTATAAACTTAGGCCAGAGATTCTCAAAGGCATTTGACATAAGGTTCATGGATGAAGACGGATCTTACAAATACGTGTATCAAACATGCTATGGCATATCTGAGAGGAGTCTTGGAGCAATAATAGCTGTACACGGCGATCGAAGGGGATTATTCTTCCCCCCTGAAGTAGCTCCAATACAAGTAGTAATAGTGCCAATAGCTAAGCCCGGGGAAGAATATGTATTGCAGTATGCTCATAGAATTAGCAAGATCCTTAGGGAAAGAGGTGTAAGGAGCTTTGTAGATGATGACCCTGAACATACACCCGGCTGGAAATACTATTACTGGGAAATGAAGGGAGTGCCAACAAGGATAGAAGTTGGGAGAAGAGAAGTTGAGAGCAATACAGTAACTATTGCTAGAAGGGATAGTTTACAGAAAGTCGTTATACCAATTGAAAGAGTTGTTGAATCACTAGCCCACATATGGGCTGAGATCAATGATGTCCTTTATTCGAGAGCTCTTGAACAGCTCAAGAAGCTTACTAAAATAGTTGAAGATCCTTCTAAAGCAGTAGACTTTAAAGGATTAATAATTACTCCATGGGATGAATCCCGTGAATGCGCTGATAAACTAGAAGCTTTAAGCAATAGACAGGTCTTAGGAACAATAATTGAATCACCATTACCTCTACCAGAAGCAGGGGCAGGAGTGTGTAATAGCTCTACGAATAAGTGGACTCTCCTAGGAGTTACGTATTAAGATCTGGTGTTATAATAGATATTTAAGTAATTTATTCAATTTCTAGAACTGAGGGGAATTTACATGTCTGAATACTTAGCTGAATTAAAGAAGAAGCTCTCTGGAAACATAGGTGAGTATGAAATCGTAGACAAGGACTCAAAGACGATCTACGTAGTTAAAGGCGGAAACACTGTAGCCACTATAAGGGATGCTGGAGATGTAATTGTGATAAATCTTCGGGGAAAGGAATATAGATACGATAAGTGGTATAGTAAGCCAGAGCATCTAGCCACTACATTAGTAAATTATTTTAAAGGCAAGTAATGATAGACGATCTTTTAACTAACATGAACAGTTTCTTTAATAACCACCTCAGGCTTATTAGAAAACCTTGCTTCAATAGGCACGAGTTCTGCCTCTAAATCACTATAGATCCTTAGGATTCCATGGATCGAAATGGGGCTTTTAAATAAGGGTGCTTCAAGAACTATCGTTTCTGCCTCCCCTCCTTCAAATGATGGGTGGAATCCATACCTCTTAGATAAAGTCAATATCTCCTTGAGCAAGCATTCATCAACTATTCTTCCAACGTACATCGGGCTTAGACCCATTGTTGATATCGATGATATAGCGTACTTTATGCCTAACTCTAAGAGCTCCTTCATATAAGCTACAGGATCCCTCCTCCATAGAGGAGTGTAAAGCTTTAACCCAAGCTCTATAGCTATTTGAGCTATCCTCATTCTCTGGTAATCGCTTTCCACTACTCCTATTACTAGCGCATTTACGCCATATTTCTTGAGAGCATCTTTAATGAGCTTTCCTAAGACTCTTAGCTCATCTCCTTTAGCTTCACTAACCATAATTTCTAAACCCATGGATTCAGCCTGAAGTTTCGTTAGCTCAATGCAGGGATAATGGAATAGCTCTGAGCCTCTCTCAGGGTATATAGTGATTAGTACTGGGACATCCATTCCCTGCAATACAGCCCAGTGCAAAGCCATAGTACTATCCTTGCCTCCACTGTACAGTACGGTTGCTCTCACTTTATAGACCTCTCAGTGTATATGAGTTAAACTAGGTGGTATTTATTTGAGTGATGTAGAAGTCACAGTGATCATTAATGATGAATCAGTGAAGCCTGAGTTAAGAACAGTGCATGGGCTATCATTACTTATTGAAGCATACGGCAGAGTTATACTATTTGACTTAGGCCCATCATCTGAGGTTCTGCAATACAACGCTGACTTACTAAACGTTGACTTAAGCCTTGTTGATGCATTAGTAGTGTCGCACTTACATGCAGATCACGTGGGCGGAGTCCCATACTTAGGCTGGATAGCTCCATCAACTAAGTCCTACCTACCTTATGCAACTGGATGCAACTTCGTACAGTATGTTAAGAGAAATGGCTTAAGCCCCATTGAAGTCCTTGACTGGACCCAAATATATCCAGGCATACATGTCTCTAAATCAATCCACGGCCCTCCATGGGAGCAGTCACTAATTGTAGAGACTCCTTCTGGAAACATATTGTTCACTGGCTGCTGTCATCCAGGATTAGAGACCTTTATAATCGAAGTCGAAAAAAAGATGGGTAAAATACGTGCAGTTATCGGAGGACTACACTTAAGTAGAGCTCCAACAAATGTTGTTGAAAGAACGGCAGTATATCTGTTGAGTAAAAAGATACTAAGCGCACCTCTACATTGTAGTGGGAGAGAATTATTAGAGTACCTAAGTAAGATAGGCCCTTCACTAGTAATTAAGGCTGGAGCAGGCTCTCAAATAGCTCTATGAATTCACTTTAAAGCTCTCCAGCTGATAGAACTAGGTTGTTATCCATGATTTCACTTCACATAGTTCCTAATATCATATCGATTCAAGAAATATCTCATCATTTAATGTGAGGAAGCACTTCTATACTTAGGATGATATTTCTTTATGTGCTCAACTTTTACTTGCTTAAGATCTTCTTCAGGAACTATTGATAGGAGCTCCCAACCTTTATCTAAAGTCTCCTCAATGGATCTCCTCTCATACTCTCCCTGGCCGATGAATTCTTTCTCAAATCTATCAGCGAACTCAAGGTACTTCTTATCCCTTGGAGTAAGGGCTTCTGTGCCTACAACTATGCTGAGCTCCCTAAGCCTCACTCCTTCCGCATATGCTGCGTATAGCTGCATGAATACTCCATAGTGATCCTCTCTAGTCTTTCCTGGACCTACTCCATCCTTCATAAGCCTAGAGAGATCCATTAATACATCGAATGGTGGATAGACTCCCTTGCTCCACAAAGGCCTAGATAACACTAGCTGTCCTTCAGTAATGTAACCAGTGAGATCAGGTATTGGATGAGTGATGTCATCGTCCGGCATTGTGAGCACAGGCATTTGAGTAATGCTCCCCTTTTTACCAGACACTCTGCCAGCTCTTTCATAAATAGTAGCTAGGTCTGTGTACATGTACCCTGGGTAACCCCTCCTACCTGGAACCTCCTCTCTTGCAGCACTAAGTTCTCTAAGAGCTTCACAGTAGTTAGTCATGTCACTAAGTATCACTAAAACATGCATGTCATGATTCCACGCTAAGTGCTCTGCAGCTGTTAAAGCTACTCTTGGAACAGCTATTCTCTCAATGACTGGTGAATCAGCTGTATTAATGAAGGCTACAGCATTCTCTAATGCACCATATTTCTTGAAGTTATCTATGAAGAACATGGCGTCATCGTAGCTCACTCCTATTGCTCCAAAAACTATTGCAAACCTCTCCTCCTTACCCAAGACCCTGGCTTGTCTAACTACTTGAGCAACTATTCTATTGTGCGGTAAGCCTGAGCCACTAAATATAGGTAGCTTCTGCCCTCTAACAATGCTTGCAAGTCCATCTATAGCACTTAAGCCGGTTTCAATGAACTCTGATGGAGGAAGCCTAGACGCAGGGTTTAGTGGTGCTCCATGTATATCTAAGTATTCCTCCGGCACTACTCGAGGGCCACCGTCAATAGGCCTTCCAAGCCCGTCAAATATTCTTCCAAGCATATCTATGCTAACTGGTATCCTTAGTGTTTCACCCTTATACCTTACTTTAGATCCCTTTAAGTCTACTTCGCTAACACCTCCGAATACTTGTACTACAGTTACTTCTCTACTCACATCTATTACTTGGCCGAGTCTAACTTCATTATTGGAAAGCGCTATTTCAACTAATTCGCCATACTTTACCCCAGGTATTGATTCTATGAACAGCAGGCTTCCCTGGGCCTTCAGGAGTTTTGATGACTCCCGTATGGAGAGGCTATACATAGGTAAGCACCTTTGCTTCTTCAATGAGTGATTCAAAGTCCCTCCTTATATCCTTGATGAGGTTTGAAAAAGCTTCTTCAACTTGATCACCAGTTATATCCTTCATTCTACCTATTTTAATTCTACATGGGAGCTTTCTAATAGATTCAACAGTGATCCCCTTCCTTAATGAATCCAGGGCTAAATCGTAGAAAGTCATAATTGCCTTCATCATTAGAAGAGTCTTCTTAGGTGGAGAATATGTATCTACTTCATGGAATGCACTCTGCTGCAAGAAGTCTTCCCTAATCATTCTTGCCACTTCTAGAATAAGCTTGTCCTCCTCAGGTAATGCCTCAGCTCCAACAAGCCTCACTAACTCCTCAAGCTCAGCCTCCCTCTGGAGAATTGATAGAGCTCTTTCACGCAGCTCCCTATACTCTGGCCCAACATTCTTAGACCACCAATCTGAAACGTTCTCAGTGTATAGGCTGTAGCTAGTAAGCCAATTTATAGCTGGATAATGCCTTCTATACGCTAAAGCTACGTCAAGTAAGTACAATGCTCTTATGATCCTAAGAGTAGCCTGTGTAACTGGCTCACTGAAGTCTGCTCCAGGGGGACTTACAGCTCCCATTATTGTAAGGCTCCCATATCTATCTGGCTTACCTAGCGCTTTCACATAACCGCTTCTCTCATAGAAGCTGGCAAGCCTTGAGCCAAGGTATGCGGGAAAGCCTTCTTCGCCTGGAAGCTCCTCCAACCTACCGCTGATCTCCCTCATTGCTTCAGCCCACCTACTAGTTGAATCTGCTACTAAGAGTATGTGGTAACCCATGTCTCTAAAGTACTCTCCAATAGTTGTTCCAAGGAAAACACTGGTTTCTCTAGCTGCAACAGGCATGTTGCTTGTATTAGCTATAAAGACGCTTCTCTCTACAATTAATTTACCAGTCCTTGGATCCAGGAGCCTCCTAAAGCTGTGCAGGGCATCAGCCATCTCATTCCCTCTCTCACCGCATCCAACGTATATAGCTATGTCAACCCAACTCCACTTAGTGAGAGTTTGAAGCATCACTGTTTTACCAGTTCCAAAACCCCCAGGTATAGCTGCCTTACCTCCCTTAGCTAGCGGGAATAAGAAGTCTATTATTCTCTGCCCAGTTATTAGCGGCTCGCTGGGTTCGTACTTTTCACTAATAGGTCTAGGCCTTCTAACAGGCCACTTCTGCAACATGGTTACGTCTCTTCCACCGACTTTAGCTATTGGCTCAACTATAGAGTAATCTCCTTCACTAACAACTTCCTCTACAGTACCATGTACATCCGGTGGAGTCATTATGTAGTGCTTAACGGCCAGAGTTTCATCAACTACTCCAATAAAGCTGCCTGGCTCAACTTTATCGCCTACCTTTACTAATGGCTTAAAGTGCCACTTTCTATCCCTGGGAAGCGGAGAAGCCTTTATCCCTCTTTTAACGAAGAAGCCCACTATGCCTTCAAGCACTGGTAAAGGCCTTTGAATACCATCGTATATTGCTCCAATAAGCCCCGGCCCTAGTTCAGCAGCTAAAGGCTGCCCAGTTCCTCTTACAGGTTCTCCAACTCGTAGCCCGCCTGTATCTTCATAAACTTGGATTATTGCTTTCTCACCCTCTACTCCAATTACTTCACCTATAAGGCCTTCTTCACCTACTTCTACTACTTCATATACCATTGTCCCCCTCATTCCATCAGCTATTACAAGTGGTCCAGAGATCCTATATATGCGTCCACCTGAAGTCAATTAATACACCCAGTGCTATAACTTATGGCTGAGCAGTTAAACTTATAGTTGCACTAATAAACCTATGTACTTCTTTAATAGCTCTTCGTAATATTTCCTTGGATCAGCTTCAGCTATAAGCTTTGGGTGCTCTATTATAGTTACAAGGACTTCTTCTGGCAGCTCATTTAGGAACTTCCTTAAGTTACTGCACTCATCTACAGCATTCTTAACTAATATCATTACTCCATACTTGCTCCACTCACTTCTCAATAACTCCTCTATTTCTTTACAATTACTCCCTAAGTACTCTATGGAGTCTATGCCGGCGGCAGCGCTCATTAAACACATGACTTTATCACCAATTAAGAGAATTCTCTTTTCAACAGGAGCTCTAGTTAAAAAGGCCACCACCTTAAGATGACCTCCTTTAACTCTCTTAAGCCAACTCCACTTAATAGTGAAGTGTAGAGAGTTCTTAGAATGATGGATGATGAAAGCACAAGTACATAGTACTTTAATGGAGCTAAGTAATCATACATATCAACCACTAAGTTAGCGCAATACATTGCATAGCTCAACTGGAGAGCACCCATGGCTTCAGTTAGGTTAAGTAAGTCCCTGAGCATCTGTGAGAATAAGTTGTATGGAGTTCCTGAGAGAGCTTGAGCAAGCTCATTTATAGATTTAGCCGACAATGCTCTCCTTAAATCTTCATAAGTTAGCCCCTTTGAATGTATACTTACTTCACTACAGCGGCCTCCCCCAAGACATATGGCTATAGCAATGCAATCTGATGTAAATGCTTTAAGTCTCTTAACTAAGTAGTCTTCCTCACTAAACCAACTAAGCCTCAACACCTCAAGTAAGTACTCAATAGGGTTACTTTTCTTGACTAATAGATCTGCAAGAACTCTATAGCCTAAATTACTCAAGATCTTTGACAATCCACTAACGCTAGTCAACTTATCTAATTCCCTATATGCATCCCTATAGAGTTTTCCAGCATGAATAAATATCGAAGGCTTAACTCCATTCATAAGTTCATTAAGTATTACTGCTGAGTTAAAGGCATCATAAAGCTCATCTAAAGCTACTAATACTGACTTAAGCCCTAGAAATGCCTTAGAAGATTCTATTATGGCTACTTGAACATCTCGTAAATAACTATCTAGAGAAGAACTGAATTCACTTACTCCATAGCGTTTCTCCTCAATTAATTTACTAAAGTACTTAGCTCTAAATGAGTTTAAGGAAATGTATTTAATAAATTCATCAGGGCCTGCACAGCCTGTAATTACATCAAGATCCTTTTTAGTTAAGACTGCCGTTGAAGCTATTTGAAATGCTTCAATCGGTAGCAAGCTTGATCACTCGATCTGAAGGACTTTCGCTACTTCCCTCGCGAGGACCTCCACAGATCTCTTCATTCTAGTCCTATAAGTACTATCTATCCTTACTCCACTCTCATCTTCTACTACGATGCCTCCATCAATGTCATCACTTTTAACGATCACTACATCATTTAAACCAAGAGCTCTAGTTATTTCTTCAACGAGCTCTTCATCGCATGGTGAAACGTATATTCTTACAGGCTTTGATGAGTAGTTAAGGGCTTCTTTTAATAGTGCTTCAATGGATTTCCTTCTATCTATGTTTTTTAGACTTTTCTCAGCTTCTTTAAATGCTTCCTCTATAACTTTACTTCTGGCACCAGCTATTATCAACTTTGCCCTCCTCCTAGCCTCCGATAACATGACTTCTGATTCCCTTCGAGCCTTCTCTAAGAGTTCATGCCTCTTACTCTCTAACTTCTTTAACCACTCTTTTTCAGCATTCGATATTATTTGAGCTGCTCTAGAATTCGCCTCAGCAATAATTTCATTTGCTCTTCTTCTAGCGTCTTCAATTATTTTCTCAAATGCTTTGCTCAACAAGATCCCTCAGCCGAGAACCAAGCTACTGAATATTATGCCTGACACCATGCCCATTATTCCTATGAGCTCTAAGTATACAGCTAAAATGATTGCGTTAAAAGTTATTGCTCCACGAGTTCTAATTAACTCAGCTATACCTGAAGCACAAGTAAGTCCCTGAAACCATGCTGAGAACAACTCAGCTAAGCCAACCATAAGTCCCACAGTGAATGTAAATAGCCCTTTATCTAATTCTATTGAACCGTAGAGAGAGTTGACTCTAGTGATAATCAAAAGAGTTACTATTAAGCCATAGAAGGTCTGAGTCATAGGCAATGAAGCTAGTATTATTACATTCCTTGCTTGTTTAATGTCTTCACCAATTACTGCTGCCCCAGTCCTCGTTGAAGCTCTTAAGCCAAGAGATGATCCTACAGCTCCTCCTAAAACAGCCAATACTGCACCTGAGTAAGCTAGGCCGAATGCCAGTGGATCCATGTACATCACCGAGCTCAACGATAGTTAGTAACTTTGGGCTTAAAAACCTTAGCCTATCAATTAATTTTACTTATTAAGCCCAAGTTTCTTCAATAACTCACTCTTATTATAAGCTAGGAAGAGTATTGATGCAACAGTCTTTGCATCATTTAACTCTCCACTGTAAATCATATCAATCACTTTACTTAACTTCAGTTGTTTAACTTCTATTACTTCATGTAATTCGGGTTTTTCACCTATATACTTCAAGTTGTAGGCTAGAAAGATGTGAATTAACTCAGTGCTATAGCCTGGGGCTAAGTATAGCTCTAAGACTTTCATCATTATGCCTGCTTTATAACCTGTTTCCTCAATTAACTCCCTTTCAGCTGTTTCAGCAGGATCCTCTTCCCCCTCAATTATTCCAGCAGGCACTTCATATATCCAGCCTCTGACAGCCGGCCTATATTGTCTTATTAAGACGATCTCCTCATCATTTAGCAAGGGGACTACGGCAACACTTTGCGGAAATCTCACTATTTCACGATCAGTAATCACTCCATTGGGCAACCTATGTCTTTCTATAGATACATAGACTCTCTTGCCGATGTATGCCATTCTGGCGCTTTGCATACCCAAGGCATTCACCTCATTACCCTCTCAGAGGATCCAGAGTTAAAATGTTGATGAGCTGCATTTACCTAGAATTAAAAGAACAATAAGCTTACGTAAGGTGTTTGAAATGTCTTGTATTCAATATGCGATAAGTAATCGTGCGGTTTAAATTACGTATTTTCTTCTTGAAACTACTTGAAGTGGAGTGTATGGATAGCCGTTTCCTTCATAGAACTTTGAGAGGAACTCTATAGAGCAAAGTCTTAGTGAATGTGCAAAGCACCCGATCGCTGATAAAGCTAGATTTATTAAGTGTCCTGGGAACGCCACTAATGCACCAACTAGTATTCCAATAATACACCCTACTGTATTAGGCAATAGTGATGCTATCGCCCCATAAGCCATTCTAGCCATGAAGTTAAAGCTTGTAGCTAAGTAAAATGTAGCCATTCCAACTCCTGCAAGCCTACTATAGCTTAATACATCGCCTAGTAAGCCAGTTATATTGAATATCCACATTATGACTCCTACAGCCTTCATAGAAATCATAGTTCCAGTTATTATGAGAGCTACACCAATTAAAGCAAGGTAAATTAAGTAATCATTCATCCAAGTTGGAAACACTGCTAGCCCTACGCCGACGAATTTCGGTAGGACATAAGGTATACCAAATACTTGTACTACGTAAAGCCCTATTACATTAAGCGCAGTAGCAATATCCTTCTTCTTAAATCCTTTAGCTAAAGTTAATGCATAAGCTATGTTGACGTGAATAAGCCCAATTATTAGAGAGAGCACAAGGAACTTCATTGGATCAGTGAAAGCCGTTATTAAAGCTTTTAAACCAACTATAGACGATACGTCGCCAAATAAGGCTCCCCCAAGGCCTCCAAAGATGATCCCTGATGCAGCTGATATGACTATTGCCTTCTTAAATAACACGTAATCCCTTGATGAAGGATCTTCTACGAACTTATCGAGAATAAATAGTGCAGCAGCGATGAGGCCGAGTCCATAGCCTATATCGCCAAGCATTATCCCATAGAATACAGCAAAAGAATAAGCTACAATTGGAGTAGGATCCCACTCCCAGTAGTTTGGCAACCCTATGAACTTCATTAGCGGTTCAAAGCTATTGATACCTCTTGGGTTTTTAAGCATTGTCGGAGGCTCTTCTCCAGGCAAAGGATCTCTAACACTGACATACACAGGCTCTCTCTCTAACTTATCCAATAACCTCCTTACACCATCTTTAGAAACCCACCCTGTTATAACTGTTAAGTGCTTTAATGCATGCATGCGGAGGATAGCGTCAAGCTTGCCGAATATATTTTCGATCACTAGCTTGTACTTTAATAAATCCTTTGCTGATAAGTGAACTACGTTCTTCAATTTCTCTTCAAGAACTACTAACTCATCACTGGCTAACCTAAGTTTTTCCTCAATTAATTTAGTAACTTCACTAACGCTCATTTCATCAGTTATGTCAACTAAGTCTTTTGGTATTGACAGAACATAAACTCCCTTCTCCTGAGCTTTTTTAATCAATAGATCTACTTGTTTAGGTTTAGCCACAACTACTGCTACAGAGAGTTCATCAACTACACTGTGGTTCATTAATGCTATTTCCTCCCCCGCTAAAAGCTCGTTCACTATACTTGACTTGCCGAACAGAGTTACTACAGCTACGTGCTTTCCATAGTAATTTAAGTGCTTTACTTTGATGCTCCCTGGAAGAGCCTTTAGTGGAGTAAGTATATGCATAGCTTTTTCAATAAAAGACCTTCTATTATTTACTAGGTCTCTAATGATCTTTATTTCACTTAAAACCTTATCTACGTCTTTCTCAATGTCGTCTAGGGTTATAGCGCTTAACTCTAACTGAGTTATAGACACGTCCACTGCAAGACCCTTTATATCGCTTAAAATAGAGTCTATTTTCTCCAATAGTTTTTTCGCCCTAGTCAACTCATCGATGTACTCCCTTAATCCTTCACCTCTCTTTTCTACGTGGAGGACTCCTGCTTCTTGGAGAATTGCAGTAACTTCATCTATTAAGTAAATTGGCGTTACTATGGTTACTTTAAGCATTTCAACAGGCTTATTGATTATAATTGGCTTCATAGAGTTTAAACACCGCTTACTGCTTTAACAATTAATTTAACTGCGTCACTGAGCTTCTTCTTAGCTATGCCCTCAATTCTCTTTGCTTCTTCTTCAGCTCTCCTTATAACTTCTTCAGCCTCCCTCTTAGCTCTAGCTATTGCCTCTTCATAATCTTTCATCAATACATCCATGGGTATAGGTCTCGCCAGTATTTCTTCAGCCTTTCTTTTAGCTTCTTCAATAATTCTATCAGCCACCCTCTTTGCTTCACTCAATATTCTATCTATTTCAGCTTCAATTTCTTCAATGCTTAGATCCTCAGTCAACCCTCTGCCTCCTTAAAACTACATTACCTTAATAGAATGGATAGAGTAGTTCTTTATAAATTTGTACCCACTACTTTACTTAAGGGGGATTTATGGCTAGATTCATGTTTGGTCCTGCTGGCAAGCCTATAAGCTACCGTGGCAGCATTCAGGGAGTGCCTGAGTTCCTCAGGAAGATAGGCCTCAACGCCTTTGAATACCAAGCTGTTAGAGGAGTGAGGATAAGTATAGAGCAGGCTGAAGAGCTTGCTTTAGAGGCTGCTAAGAGTGGAGTTCTTGTAAGCCTTCACGCTCCATACTTCATTAATTTAAGTAGCTTAAGTGAGTCCACTTTAAGGGCAAGCATTGAGAGACTTGCTGAATCAATAAGAGCTTCAAAGCATATGAATGCGTATTTAGTCGTATTCCACCCAGGTTACTATAAAGGCTCCACTCCTAGAGAAGCTCTCAACAGAGCTATAATTGCTCTTAAGAAAGTTGAAGAATTTAGAGACAGCATTAAGGCAACTAATGTATGGCTTGGGCCAGAGACTGTTGGTAAGACATCTCAACTGGGCTCACTAGAGGAGAATATAGAGATCTGTAGAGCAATAAGTAACTGCAGGCCTGTAATAGATTGGGCTCATATTTATGCAAGAACTAGTGGAAGCTTAATTACATCAATAGATCACGTAATTAAGGTAGTTGAAGAAGTAGAGATGGAATTAGGCTCTAAGTCTGTAAAGCCTCTCCACATGCACTTCTCTAAGATAGAGTATGGCAGGGGAGGTGAGAGAGAACACCATGCATTAAGCGAGGCTGAGTATGGCCCCAACTTTGAATTAGTGTGCAAAGGCTTAACGCAAGTGGGGGTGGAGGGAGTATTCATTAGTGAAAGCCCCCTACTTGAGAAAGACGCATTGTTAATGAAGGACATTTGCAGCAGGATATGTGGTGTAAACTGCGTTGCTGACTAAGCTAAGGAATAAAGTGAGCATAGCTGTAGAGCCATTAGTGAAGTACATAGCTAAGCTAGGCTTAACCCCCAATAGCTTAACTATAGCCTCGCTTCTAATAATGGTAGCAGGGTTTTCCACTCTCATAATTACTGGAGACAAGCTGTTATTCCTTCCAGCACTAATAGCATCATCTATTTTAGACGCTCTAGACGGCTCTCTAGCTAGGTATACAGGTAAAGTAACTAAGTTCGGTGGAGTACTTGATTCAACTGTAGATAGAGTCAACGATTTCCTATCAATAGCTTCACTAAAGATAATTGGTTTACCTGAGCTATTGGTTTACACATCTATAGTTACGTCATTTCTAACTAGTTACATTAGGGCTAGAGTTGAAGTAGAGGGAGTGAGGATGGAGGGAGTTGGCTTAATTGAAAGAGGTGAAAGAGCTATCTATGTAGTAGCAATATATTTAACTACGTTTATAAGCTGTGAAGCAAGCATCGTAGCGCTAGCTCTATTCACACTGCTTACACTAATCACAGTGCTTCAGAGGCTTGTTCATGCATATAAGTCCTTAAGGAGCTAAACTATTTAGAGATATAGGTTGAGAGAGGTTTGACTCCATCGCTTATATTTATGAGATCCTCTATAGTTAACGCTTTCTCCAATGATTCACTACTAACTTTATAATTTCCTCCAGGAGTTTTTTCAAGGAGTTCAATTGGTATGAAGAACCACTTATTCCACTCAACGTACTTAACAGCTATGTATCCTCTACCGAAGCTCCTTCTACAGAACTCTAGCAACCTCTCGATCTTCCATTCATCTATGTATATAGGTTTTACTTTACCACGTGTTTTGACTTCAATTACAAATATTGAGCCCTTTCTCAACGCAACAATGTCTGGGTAATTCACTCTCTTAGCTTTAGCACCACTGGCCGGAGCTCTAATTACTGCAAATCCTTTCTTCCAAAGGAGCCTCGCCAGCTCCCTCTCTCTGCTGAATCCAGCTCTTTTTTCACTCAACTCTATCTCCAAAGAATATGATGTAGAAGTGCCTTTATTAAGATACCTTTATTATAGTGTTCTCTAAGTAGTTCTTCAGGTGAGGCAAGTGTTTAATTTAATTACATTAATGCTGGATCTCGTGTACCCAGGAGTTATTGGAATGCAGTTGCTCACCTACTTGCCAGCCATTATATTTCTCGTAATATTATTAGCGATGTTTCTTTCAGCAAGCATTAAAGTTGTAAGAGAGTATGAAAGAGCAGTAATATTCAGGTTGGGCAGATTACTTGGATCAAAGGGGCCGGGCCTCTTTGTCATAATACCGTTCATAGATAACTTCATTAAAATAGACCTTAGGGTTAGAGCAGTAGATGTCCCTGAGCAACAAATAATAACTAGAGATAATGTAACTGTTGGAGTTGATGCAGTTATATATTATAGAGTCTTTGATCCAATACTCTCTGTAACTAAAGTTGAGAACTTCCATTACGCTGTAATGATGTTAGCTCAGACAACTCTCAGGGATGTAATTGGCCAAGTGGACTTAGATGACTTACTCACTAAGAGGGATGAAATAAATAAGAGGCTTCAGCAAATACTTGATGAAGTCACTGATCCCTGGGGAATAAAAGTTACAGCAGTTACATTGAAGCAAGTTAGACTTCCTGAAACAATGCTTAGAGCCATGGCTAAACAAGCTGAGGCTGAGAGGTGGAGGAGGAGTAGAGTAATTGAGGCTGAGGGAGAAAGAGAAGCTGCTGAAATAATGGCTGAAGCCGCTAGAAGATACGAAGAACACTTAATTGCCTTAAGGCTAAGGGAGCTGCAAACACTTATTGAAGTAGCTAGAGAGAAGAACTTAATAATAGTAGCTCCAACATCTATGGGTGCAGTGTCTACAGACATAGGATTAATAACTGCGCTAGCTAAGCAGAAGGAGTCTGGTGGAACTAGTAGTGAGAAGTAAGCTGGTAATAGAGCTCATAGCTATTGCTTTAACACTAATAGCATCTATAGCAGTAGCAGGTCAGCTTACTTACGGTGAGCAAAGCACTACTGGGAACTGCGTAGTAGTAGTTCAAATAACTGGGACAATTACTTATGGAACTAGTGAGTTAGTTAAGGAAGCAATAGCTTTCTCAACTGAAAGAAAATGCCCATTAATACTAGTCCTAGATACCCCAGGAGGACTTCTTGACGCTACTATTGAAATAATTTCCTTAGTGAGAAGAAGCGATATCCCTATAGTTAGTTACGTATACCCTCCAGGTAAGGGGGCTTGGAGTGCTGGAACATTAATACTTCTATCAACGCATGTAGCAGCAATGGCGCCTGGAACTTTCATAGGCTCACTACAGCCTGTGGAGCTTACTTCAACAGGGTATCAGCCAGTTAATGAAAGTAAAATAGTTAATGTTGTAGTAGAGCAAGCGAGAAGCCTTGCAAGAGATCGCAATAGAAATGTTTCTATAGCTGAAAGATTTGTTTTAGAGAACTTGAATCTTGAGGCAAGTGAAGCAAAAAGATTAGGAGTAGTGGAGCTTACACCTACGAGTCTTAGTGAGCTAATAGAGGAGCTAAACGGCTTTGAAGTTAAGCTTGACTCAGGAATTAAAGTAGTGATTAAGCTTAACAAACCTGAAGTAATATATTATGAAGGGGGATTAAGGCCTTTTATAATGCACATATTATCTGACCCAATAATTAATGGACTGATAGCCTCAATCGGCGTAATGACGTTCTTCATAGGTCTTTTCACTGGACACCACTTACTGATACCCATAGGGCTGGCCTTAATATTGCTTAGCTTAGTAGGTTATGGCTATAACGCTAATTACATTAGCTTAGCCATAATGATGCTTGGAGGAATTCTTCTAGCAATAGAATTATTAGTCATACCAGGCTTTGGAGTTGTAGGCTATACAGGAATAGCTCTCTTAATCATTGGATTAATGCTAGCTCCCATAACTACCCCAGGGTATCTAGTTACTCCAGAGACTTACTTCTCTATAACAATACTTGCAGCATCCATTGCCTTAGGCCTAGGGGGCTTTGTAACACTAATACTGTATAAAATAGTTAAGGTGAGGAGAAAGAAGCACATAATTGTGGAAAAACCCATAGGGCTCATCGGTAAAGCTCTTGATGAACTACGGCCTGATTCTGAAGGCTTTGTAATAATAGAGGGGGAATATTGGAGGGCTAAAAGCAGATCTTATGTAAAGCCCGGCGAAAAAATTGTAGTAATAGATAAGGAAGGCCCAGTTCTTATAGTGGATAAAGCTAAATGATCTTGTGAATGCCTTGAATTTCCACTTAAATCCACTTAAGTATTTAGAGTGCATTCCATCAGTTGGTAAGCGCTTCATCATCCTGCATAGTCATACTCCCCGAAAAATCATCATTGATAGGCTATTGCTGCGCCTTCATTCTTTCTACTAGTTCTACAGCGTAGTCAAACCTTATTTTTCCAGCTTTTATCATTTCATTAGCTACCTTGTCTATTAAGTCACCAGTGGCTCCAGCCATTATAGCTAAGTTCTTTGCGTGAAGCTTCATGTGCCCTCTTTGAATGCCTTCCGCTACTAATGCTCTTAGGGCAGCTAGGTTCTGCGCCAATCCGACGGCTGCCATTACTTCAGCGAGTTCTTTAGCAGTTTTCACTCCAAGGATTTTCAAGGCAATTTTAGCCACTGGGTGGACTCTTGTAGCACCACCAATTACTCCTACTTGGAGAGGCATTTCTAAGTAGCCGTAAAGCTCTCCACTTTCATCGAGCCGCCAGATAGATAATGGCTTATAGGAGCCGCTCCTAGAGGCATATGCATGTGCTCCAGCTTCAATAGCTCTATGATCTTGTGCTGTAGCTAGAGCTACTGCTATGACGCCATTCATTATTCCTTTATTGTGGGTCACTGCCCTAAACGGATCTAGTTCAGCTAGTATGGATGCTTCATATATTCCCTTAGCTATTTCTCCTCCCCCCAATTCATCAGTATTCACTTTCCCCCAAGCCCTTGCTAACCTATGCACAGCGTAATTACTGAGTATTCTCAATCTAGCTTCTCCACCAGTTATTTTCTCAAGTAGTGGAGCAACTGCTTCAACAATAGTATTAACGGCATTAGCTCCCATGGAGTCCCTTACGTCGATTATTAAGTGAACTATTAGGATGTTTCCTATAGGCGTTCCTTCAATTACTCTAATTGATAAATCTCTTGCACCACCGCCGTGTTTAACTAATACTCCCTGTTGATTGGCATACTCCAAGATCTCATCTTTTCTCTCAATAATTACACCTGCTTTTACATAAGGATTTGATACTTTAACTAAATGCACTTGGCCTATCATAAGTTGTTCACCGGCTTTAGCTATAATTCCAGCTCCTTCCCTCATCATTCTAGCAGCATTACTTGCAGCTGCAACAACACTTGACTCCTCAATAACCATTGGAATCAAGTAGTCTTTATTATTGATTCTAAAGTTTGTCGCTATTGAGAAGGGGTAGGTCATTCCACCAACAACGTTTTCAACCATTGATGTAGCTATATCCCTACTCAAATTACCCAAGTTCTTAAGTAATTCAACTTCATCGCATGATAGATCAGCCCATTCAGCAACAAACTTCAATCTCTCCTCAAAGGACATTTTATAGAACCCCTGTATCCTAGAGGACTTCTCCACATAACTCACCAGTAGCTAGTATTCCTCCGTCATTATATAAAAGTGCCTTAGGACTAAAGTAAAGCGCGGTGAATAAGGGGAGTTGAAGGTTTCCATAGCTGGTTTTAAGGAGCTTTCACTCATAGATGTTCATGGACACACATCGTTTACACTGTGGTTTTGTGGATGTAACTTGCTGTGTCCATTCTGCCACAACTGGAGACTGACTATAAATGATCCAGGGGTTTGTAGAGAGGAGGACGTAGATGAAATCATCTCCATGCTTAGCATATCTTCACCATTAATAGAGTACCTACATATTACTGGAGGCGAGCCCCTCCTTCAATTAGAGCCATTAATGGATCTTTATGTTAAATCCAAGAGCGTTGGCGTTTTAAATAGCCTTAACACTAACTTAACTATGCCGGCCCAACTTGAAGTACTACTTTCACGAAACTTAATAGAGCACCTAGCTACTGATTTAAAAGTACCGTTTCCAGAAATGAGTGGCTTAGGAAGCTTAAGTGAGCATCAATGGACTCAATTCATGCAGTCACTCAGTATCCTTAAGAAATACAGAGTAGTTGTTGAATTAAGGATTCCCGTTGCAAAAAGCATAACTTTAAAGTACTTACATAACTATTTAAGTAAAGTTAGTGATGCCATACACAGCCTATGGGAAGTTTATGTAGTCGTCAATCCACTTATTGGGGCACCAATGCTTTCCCCAAGAAATCCAGCGTGGGCTGAACAACACTGTAATCCTAGTGCTAGTGAAGTTGAAGAAGTAGCTAAAGTTGTGAAAGAGGTCCTTGGAGTAAAAGTTTATACTAAAAAGTGGTGGTGAATACGTAATTTTAATTAGATCTATATAGACTCTACCTTAATTACATATATATGGAGGTATTTTAACCATATATAATAGAATCCATAAACTTACAGTGCTTTCATTAATTAAAATTCATGATAACTTTTATATATTCAAGACCTTATAGGATTTCTAAGCGTTGCGGTGAAGCATTTGATAAAGGATCTTAAGCACGTCATTGTTTTCTTCAATGAAGGTCTGCGGGAAATAGACTTATCTAAATTGATTACTGATGTAATGAGGTCTATATGGAGCTTAGGGAAGTTGAAGGGGCTGTATGTGTGGGTAGTATCTGATATAGGTCCTGTAAAGTATATAGAGTATTTAAAGGAATTTCTATTGAACAATATAGCTTATTCAGTAATATTACACTACGCTGGCTCTAGCCAAGCTGACTTCATTAAGCTAGTGCATAAGCTTAAGGATTTAGAGCCCGTAGTCATAGTTAAAAAAGATCTTGCCTTTAGCGTAAGAGATGCCTGCATTAATTGTGAAATTATTGAGGTGTAAGATCCTTGAATGATAAATATGAAGTAGTCATAACTAGCGATAGAACAATGATGAGCAATCACCACGGCAAGGAGTTCCTCGGATTCGTAGCTACAGGACCTCCAATAGCGGTTCCGGAAAAGCTGTGGATGTGGGTTGCTGCACCAAAGCTTAAGGTAAGTGATGACGGGAGACCCATTGAAGCTCCCTATGGGTTGAGGAAAGTTGAAGCTAAGCTCATTGATGAAGGCTTTAATGCAGCAATAATAGATCCTGATTATTTAGATAAGTACGTTGATTCAATGAAAGTCCTTATGATTGGACACCACGACTATTTTGCCTATGGATCCCCCAGCATTGAGTGGTGGATTATAACAGGCATTGAACCACTCAATAGGAGGAGCTTCTTAAAGTTCATGGATACTCCTGCATTAAGGAGAGCTAGAGAAAGAGGAGTGAAGATCATTGTAGGTGGGCCAGCTGCATGGCAGTGGCTCTATGAATTGGATAAGTGGAGGATGTGGGGGGTAAGCACTGTAATTGATGGAGAAGCTGAGAGAGTAATAGCAGAAGTAGTTGAAAAAGCCATTAATGGAGAAGATCTGCCTGACTACATTTACGTAGGCCCACTTGAAGCTCCGTCGGTGAGTGAAATACCTGTTATAAAGGGTGCAAGCATTAATGGATTGATTGAAATAATGCGTGGATGCCCACGTGGATGTAAATTCTGTAGTGTTACACTAAGGCCTCTTAGGCACATTCCGCTAGATAAAATACTTAAAGAAATAAAAGTTAACGTGGCTCATGGAGTTAAAAGCGCCATATTGCACAGCGAAGACGTGTTGCTCTATGGCGCTAAGGGCATTAAGCCTGAGCCAGAGCAATTAATTAAGCTCCACAAGGAGGTTACGAACATTGTTCCAGACTACATTGCCTGGAGCCACTGTAGCTTAGCAACACTTAAGTATTCTGAGGAGGAGTATAGATTAATTTCAAAGCTTATGCATGAAATTGTGCTGCAAAAACAGGAATACCTAGGAGTTGAAGTAGGTATAGAAACACTAAGCCCTAGACTCGCCAAGATAGTAATGCCAGCTAAAAGCGCTCCATACCCGGCGGAGAAGTGGCCTGAAGTAGTTGAAGACTCCTTCAAAATAATGCATGAAAACAAAGTGATTCCAGCAGCAACGCTAATACTTGGGCTGCCTCAAGAAACTTCAGATGATGTAGCTAAAACAGCTGAGTACATGGATAGACTAAAGCCTTATAGAAGCATTATAGTCCCAATGTTCTTTGTACCAATGGGTTTTTTAAAGAACACCTATTGGTTTAAGAAAAACATGGTGACTCAAGAACACATAGAAGTCATGAAGAAGTGCTTGTTCCACTCTCTATACTGGGCTAGAGATATTATGAATAAGTTCTACTTAAAGGAACCACATTTAGCGCCAGTTAGACTAGGGCTAAAGATCTTCATGAGGTATGTTGAATATAGAGTTAGGAAAATAATTCCGGAAATAGAGGCCAACATAAGGAAGTAAGCTCTAATTTACCTAATATTTAAGTATCAACTACCTCTCTAAACCTCTAGCAGTAAGAGATTCCTCTAGATCCCTCATCCTGATCAGTATTACTGTTGAAGCAGCATAAACAACCTTTACATATGAAAGTACGTTAATTGATTTCTTCCAGCCGCGTGACTTAAGTGAATCTATTACTTCAATTAAATCTTGTAGAGTGCTTCTAAGCAAAGTGTAAGTGAGTGTAAGAGTGTTTAAACCCATTAGCTCTCTTAATTGATGCGGAGGAGTCGTAGATACGAAGATGGCCATTGATGTAAATGAGGCATAGCCATGAATTAGTAGGATTATAGTGCTTGAGCTAAGGGTTGTAAATAAGTAATCTATAGTAATGATCGCTGTTGATGTTACGATCCAGAGAGCTAAAGTGTATAGTAAAAGCCTAGTAGTTCTTGCATATAAATGTAGTAGAGCGTTTACTACAACTATAGCTATCTCTACTTCGATTTTCCAAAGCAATACAGCTACTATAGTAGCGAATACATACACTAGCTTAGGCACAAGCAGCTTTTCACTGTGTATTAAGTATTTCCTCTCCTGACTCTCTAATACTTCTATTAATACGCTAGCCACAGAGAAGATCCCTTGGAGGAACGTTGTTATCGTTTAATACTGCTTCGCTTAACTCGTGGTATGGAGCTTCATAAACTATAGAGCCCCTTCTCATTATAATCACTAAGTTAGGCCTTAAAGCACTTATGAAACCAGTGTTCACTGTAGCAACAATGATTACTTTATTCCTCTGTCTACCGTAGTTTATGAGCTTCATTACTGCCCTAACTCCCTCTCCATCAAGGTAGTCGAAGGGCTCGTCAAGAAGCCACACCGGTTGATCAGCTATTAAGACGCTCGCTATAGATACTCTTTTTGCTTCACCACCACTTAAAGTGAATGGATTCCTATAGTATAGCTCTGGCCCCATTAGTAATTCCACTATGCTCCAATCCCCTTTCAGCCCAGTCAGCCTTAGTATTAAGCTGAGTTCATCGATGACTCTCGGCTCAACAAATCCATAGTATGGATTCTGCCATACGTAGCCAACGAGTTTAGCTGCTTCTCTTCTAGAAGCTTTAGCTATGTTTACACCACCTATTAGCACCACTCCTTTACTCGGCTTAACTATGCCTGCAATAGCTTTTAGCAGCGTTGTCTTTCCAGCACCGTTATGCCCTATTATTACATAAACTCCCTCCTTAAACTCCTTTGATAACCCAGTAATTACTTTTCTATGGGCGTAACCTACTTCTACATCTCTAAGCTCTACGATCATTACAGTGAGCCCTCAAGCCTCTTCTCTACAACTTTAATTAAGCTAACTCCTAGAACACCGTAGCTAATAGTGCTTCCCATAGCAGTGAATGGAATTGATACAAATGCCGGCTCATTGTACATCATGTGGAGTAATATGTATCCTATGATTAACGTAGTAATGGAGATCTCGATGACTGCAGCTAAGATTAGTGACCACAGCTTTCTAGGGAACTTCCTGCCTATAACCCAGACCAATGAGCCTCCAATAAAGTTTGTAAGAGATCCTAAAGCCATATCCCAAATGCCGTACGGCGATATTGCATTAGCTACAATGCATCCCACAGTTAATCCAATTACAGCGCTAAAGCCTAGTAAGTATGGCAGTAACCCAAGGGCATCAGCTACTCTTACTTGAACTGGCCCATAGCTTATAGGCGAAAGAGCTATTGTTAGTACAGCATAAACAGATGCTATAACTGCTGCTCTAATAGCACTCACTCTTAAGGCCATTTAACCACCCCTTAAAGAGCAAGTTGATTAAGTATTTAAACTTATAACGACTAATGATCTATAGCTCCTTGAAGTATTTGATGAATTTATGTAAAGCCAGTCGTTAAGAGTTAAATAGCAATGAAGGCTTCTAGACTAATATAGGGCATGCAATCCCAAAGCATGGATAATCATAGATCTATGGTGGAAGTAATGAGTGTAGAAATATCGTTCATAGTTGACACAATGCTTGGCGGTATCGCTAGATGGCTTAGAATGCTCGGCTACGACACTCTGTATTACAACGACTTAGAGGATTGGAAAATAATTAACATAGCTGCAAGAGATAACAGAGTGATCATAACTAGGGATCGCGGGCTCTACGTGAAATGCATCAAGAATGACCTAAAGTGTCTCCTCTTAGAGGAAGAATCTATTGAAAATAGGTTGGCCCAAATCTCAAGAGAGTATGGAATAAGGCTTTACGTAGACTTAGAAAAAAGCAGGTGTCCAGTTTGCAATGGAGAGCTAACTAAGGTTTCCAAGGAATTAGTTATAGGTAGAGTTCCCCAAAGAGTTTATGAGAGAAGCAACGACTTCTGGATCTGTAAGTCATGTGGAAAAGTCTATTGGATTGGGAGGCATTGGAGAGGGATAGAGGACACCCTTAAGAGAGCTAGAGAAATATCTTCTATGTACTCTAAAAGAAGTAGCGGAGGTAGTATAGTTGAAGAAACCCGTTCACCCAAGCGAACTGAAGTTAAGTGATGGAACTCTATTAGTTAAGATAGCTAGGAGAGCAGTTGAAGAACGCTTACTTAGCGGTAAGAGGTATAAACCTGAAGAAGCTTTTCCAGAAATCTTCACTAGGCCTGGAATGGTGTTTACTACAATAGAGACTTACTATAGTTATTCTGAGAGAAGCCTTAGAGGCTGCATAGGGTTTCTACAACCTGTATACCCATTAATAGAAGCAGTAATTAGTTCAGCACTAGAGGCTGCATTCAATGATCCTAGGTTCCCTCCACTAGAGAGAAAGGAGTTAAAACAAGTGACATTTGAAGTAACAGTACTATCTATGCCTGAACCATTATTAGTTGAAGAAAGATGGAGTCTCCCAAAGAATATAGTCATTGGAAAACATGGAATTTACATAAAGAGTGGGTGGCTGCATGGAACACTATTACCTCAAGTGCCGATAGAATATTGCTGGGATGAAGAAACTTTTCTAGCTGAAACATGCGTAAAGGCAGGCATGGAGCCCGATTGCTGGCTGGAGGATTCAACTGAAGTAATGATATATGAAGGAAAAGGATTCCGAGAAGTAGAGCCTGAAGGAAGCGTAGAGGAGAGGGATTTAGTGAAGGAATATAGAGAACTTTGTAAGCAACTAAATAGGAATACTATTACTTAAAGCAATTTGTAGATGCAGAGTTTAATTAAGTAAGGTCCCCGCAGGAGCAGAAGACTTCATGAATTACGCTGTGGAGAAACTCCATTCCACTAAGGCTCTTGGCGCTTACTTCAATGGGTCTAAGAGGCCTCCGCAACTTGAAAGCTATTTCAGCAAGTTCCATAGTTATATCGCTTAACAACCCCTCTCTAAAGCCCTCTTTAGATAGCTCAATGAGCTTCTCGGGGTCTTCTACAAGAAGCCTTACGTACTTAGCGCCATTGTCTACAACATCAACTTTATTTACCACAGGTATCGTTGGAAGCCCTATCTTTAAATAAGTAAGCAATCCTAGAAGCCATATGGTTAATGCATCAGCTAAGCCTCTAATTGCTGTAGAATCTATGACATATATATTGACAGCATTAACAATTCTAGTGAGCGCTTCTAAGAAGATGTTGCTTGACGGCCTAAAGATAAATGCATCCATTTGGCCGGGAGTATCTATTAGTATATAGTCCCACTCACTTAAATTTGAGAATGGCTCTTTGACAAATATTTCACTGCTTCTCTCAGCTATGAGTTCTCCAGCCTTAATGAAGCCTCCGTTTGGTCCAAGCCCATAAGCCCTCATGATTTCACTTAGCGTAAACATATCCCTTACATCGAATATAGGCTTGTATGGAAGTACTTCTGCTCCAGGATCTAGGTTTACTTGAGCTACTCTCTGCAGCAGTTCTTCCTTAAGCCAATTACCGTAGGAGGCTACTAAGCTAGTCTTGCCACTACCAGCTAGGCCCGTGAACACTACTACAGTCACCATCTTTAAGCAACCTCATGTAGTATTAGCATGGCTTAAGGTAATTAGGCCTCTTCTAAAACCCTTCTCTCACTTGCAATAGCCTTCAACTGCCTTTTGTACATTTCAATTAATTCATCGCTTGTAGTGGCTTCGCTAGGCCCCTTATCAGGCCTCCACCTTATGAACCTCGGGAACCTTATTGATAAACCTGCTCCAGGCCTCACTTTGTTCATAGCGCAGGCGTGGTTTGGAGAAAGAGTTATTTCAGCTCCAATGACTTCAGCCACGAGAGCTGGCTCAATCCATACATCCGGCTCTATTGAGCCAACAACTACTCGTGGAGGTTTATTGGGAACTACATATCGCCTTAGTACTTCAGGCATTCTTTCTAAGTCTTCGTCGCTAAAGCCGCTTCCAACTTTACACACTGACTCAAACACGTCTAGCTCTGGATTGTATGCAGCCATTAGTAAGGCGCCGTACTTTCCTCCACGCCTCCCCCTTCCATAGAACGCTCCTACTACCACTAGATCTACTGTATCTATCATCTCACTCTTATAGTCCCTCTTGTACTTGATCCATAGCCAGCCCCTTGCGCCAGCTTGATAAACAGCATTTCCGTGAATAGCCTTAACTACAAGGCCTTCACATCCACTTTCAATAGCCTTCAGGAAGAACTCTTCTAGTGCCTGCGGGTTATCTATGAGTAAATGCTCTGCTAACTTAAATACGTCTGACTCATCAATGATCTCCTTTAACTTCTCCTTCCTCTCTATTAAGGGCTTACTAGTGTAGTCAACTCCATCAGCGTAAAGTAAGTCAAATAAAAATACTTTCACTGGGTACTCCTTCATTGCTACGTGTACGTCGTGTTTTCTCTTCCTATGCATTAGCTCTTGGAATGGCTTTAGTTCCATTGTATCAGGATCGAATGCAACTATCTCTCCCTCAACAATGGCCTCTCTGCTCTTCATATACTTCAGTATATAGTTAACTACTTCAGGGTATTGATGAGTTATGTTCTCAAGCCTTCTTGAGAATATCCACACCTTGTCCCTAAGTCTATGTATTTGAGCTCGCTCTCCATCATACTTGAACTCAGCTAAGCCCTTGCCTCCAACTTTATCTAGTATTTCCTCTGGATCGCTTAGTCTTTCGGCTAGCATAGGTCTTATGGGGTAACCAACTTGAGGCTCTATTTTCCTTAAAGCATCTATGCCTTGCTCTGCAAGAATTTTAGCTACTGCACCTAAGTCAGCCCGTAGATTAAATGCTCTCTCAACTATAGGCCTGTTCTGAGCTCCTCCACCATAAGTTATTGATAGAGCATCCATTATTGTTGCTTCCCCTATGCCCGCCCTTAGCTTCCCTTCAATGAATCTAACAATGTATTTAGCCTCTCTTGGAGAGGCATCAGTTAAGAGTCCACTGAGTATCTTTAGCTTTACATCTCTACTTCCTTCACCAGTTGCATGAGCTATCCTACTCAATGAATTATAGACTCTTAGAACAGTCAATTGCTCACTTACTGCCTTTACAAAGCCGAGCAATCCTCTGCCTAAACGCTCTTTCTCTGACTTAAGCTTCTCAGCAACAAGCCCTAGGTCTCCAGCAGTCTTTAATTGTTCCTCAACTTTAGATTCAGGCACATTCACTGACAGAGAGACGGCTTTAATTAGCATCTTTTCCGCAACACCTAATTCAGGGAGCCCAGTCCAGCTAGGCCAGAGCTCCCCTAAGAGAAAGTAAACTACTTTATCTACTACTGCTGGAGGAGTTTTCTTGAATAATTCAACTAATTGAGCAGTCATTTGAATCCTTGAGGAAGTCATGGATATTTTCTCTAGAGCTTCAACTAGCGTGCTAAAGGGCAAATCGCTTTGAGTTGTTGAGCTCAAATTACTGCACCCCCTGCTCAACATACTTCTATTGCTAAAACCGTATTTAAGGGAGACTATACACAGCTATATATGCCGCACCGATGAAGATAACCCGGCAAGAATGATTCAATGAATTCTCAGAGTTAAAATGAGGTGCGACACTATAAGTAGTCAAGCAGAGTTCTCTTACGCTCCTTTTCCTTGCTAATAACTCTCGCTATAACGTTTTTAAAGTCATCTTCAATAAGCTTTTTGAGATTTGGATTGTAGAGAGCTGAAGCCGGGTGATATGTCGCTATAACTGTGGTCCTTACACCAGCTATTGAGACTTCAATGGGTCTCCCATGTTGTTTAGCCATACTAACCCATCTTAATCCAGCTAACTCATAGATTGTTCTAGAAGAGTGTCTTCCAAGAGTCACTATTAATTGAGGCTTTACGAGCGTTATTTGCTTAATGAGGTAGGGGAGGCAAGCGGCTATTTCATCGTCACTAGGGTCTCTATTATTTGGAGGACGGCATTTAACAACATTAGTTATGTACGTAGAATCCCTCTGTAACTCAATTGACTCCATTAATTGTGTAAGGAGCTGGCCAGCTGCACCAACGAATGGGCGGCCTACTTCATCCTCTCTTGCGCCAGGCGCTTCACCAATAAACATTACTTGAGCACTCCTAGATCCTTCTCCAGGCACAGGAGTTCTCCTACTTCTATAGAGAATGCACTTAGTGCAAGTACTTATTTCACTTAAGAGCTCTTCCCATTCACACATAAAGTCCTCCTCTAATCCATTTTTTTACATTAGGTAGATAAATTCAGATACTTCGTTTTCTAAATATTTAGAGAAATGCCACGTTAAGGCTCCTCGCGATCTACCGTATAGTGGGAAACATAAAGTCGCAATCATATGGAGCTCGACTATTAGGCATGGTTTAGTTACCGCATTAGAAAACCTAAATAACTTAAGAATAGAGTCAACGATGGCGACTTCTTTAACAAACTCCCGCTGTAGTTCTACGGGAAGACGTAGTTAACGGTAAATTACAAGATGCAGAAAGTTAAAGGTCGAACACGTTAACTCTCCGTGATTTCATTGAGGACAGAGACTTAGTTGTATGTGTAAATTTGTTCTTCGGGGACGCAAGATGCGGGGGTTTAGGGATGTCCTTGAACGCCTTCAAGCCAAGTGAAATCCTGAGTGTAATGCAGTTAAAAGAGATGAAGCAGTGAAATCAAATCACATAACGCTATGAGAGCTGAACCCATTGTTTGGAAAGACTTATAAATTTCGTTAAATTAGTTAAACATAATGCTGCAATGTAAGTATTCTAGGTAAGAGGTAGGTTGTCTAGAAAGCCCTCTTCATTTACAGTAGTGGTGAGGACCGGTATCTTAGAGAAAGCTGGTGTAAGTATTCCTGAAGCTATAGATCAATGTGACGCAGTAATGAAGATCTTGAATAACGGCCATGATTACTCCATTTTAGTGCCAGATTTAGGGTATACAGCGTTGCCCATAATAAGTGATTTATTGGCAGCTTACGGCAAGCATTATGATGCAATTATAGTCGTTGCTAAGCCAAAAGGTCCTCTGGGAGCATTCTTAATTAACGTTGGCTCGCTTAACGTATTAGAGGAGATCACCGGCCATCCAAACGGCTTTGCATTAATATTTAAAAATACGTTAGTTAAAGAATTCATTAATTGCAAAAACATTGCACAAGTTATTTTAAATAATGCTAGAAGAATCCTCATAGTGCCATATGAAGCTCCCATACACGAAGTAGCTATGGCTGTTTACGGAAAGCTTCCATATGCTATAGCAATGCTAATTAAGGAACCTAGTGTTGTCATAAAGTTTGGATTAGTTGGACTCTTTGGATCAATAGTTAATGCATCCATAGTTACACTAACTCTACCTCAAGCAGTGAGCATAGATCCGCTTCTTGGACTACCTTTAGCAGTTTTAACTGGCTTTGAAACGAGTTTATTATTTAACTTTACACTTCACGAAGTATGGACTTTCAGAGGCATGAAGTTTTCAAGCAATTTCTCTAAAAGACTCATAAGGCTAATCAAGTACCATTTATCAAGTCTTACAAGCTTTATCACACAGCTAACTGTTACATACATACTAGTTAACTTCTTTGGACTTTACATAGCTTACGCATCGCTCATAGGCATAGCTTTAGGGTTTATCGCTAACTATGTATTAGGCGTAACACTAGCTTGGAGGAAGACATCTTGACTTTAAAAGCACCTTTATGTAGAAGTGATTGTATTTCAATAGTAGTTCCAACATACAATGAGGCTGTGAATGTAAAGCTACTAATCCCCCTTCTTTCAAAGACTTTGAGTAGTCGTGGAATTACTCATGAAATAATAGTAGTAGATGACGACAGCCCTGATGGAACTGCTGAAGTAGCTAAAGCGCTATCTGTAGAGTACCCTGTTAAAGTCATTGTTAGAAGGGGGGTAAGAGGACTTGCATCTGCAGTAATTAGAGGTTTTAAAGAGACTTCATGCAACTACGTAGTAGTCATGGATGCCGATCTTCAACATCCACCACACGCTATTCCAAGAATATTCAGTGCGCTGGTAAGGGGATGTGATATCGTTGTTGCATCAAGATATGTAAAAGGGGGAGGAGTTGAAGGCTGGAGCAAGCTGAGGCTTGTTGAAAGTAGAGTAGCTACATTGCTAGCGCACATGCTTATACGGGAGTCAAGGAGAACCACAGATCCTATGAGCGGCTTCTTTGGCTGCAGAAAGGGGGCGGTAGTCGTCAAAGAAGCGGCGAGAGGATTTAAGATTCTCCTCGAAATACTGCATGCAAATCCGCAAGCTAAGGTATGTGATGTACCATACTTATTTAGAGCTAGAATACATGGTAAAAGCAAACTAGGCTTAAACACTATATTCGATTACCTAGTTCAATTAGTACTTAGAACATTTACGTAATTAACCCACTTACTCGTCCAATGCCTCAATAGATAATTTATGGAAGTTAATTATATAGCTCTAAGCGTAGTTCCTAAGCTTGGTGTACCTCTATGAGTGAAAGCATGTATTTAAGGGAGAAGCTCAAGGCTATTGATGTCTCTAAGCGAGGAATAAATGAGCTACTTAAGGCTATGGCTGATACAGCTTATCAAGGTAGAGCGCTGGGCGAAGCTTATGAAGTCATTGTTAACATGCTTAAAGATTCGGAGACAACAATATTCCTTGGATTAGCCGGCTCTATGAGTACTGCAGGCATGTGGAGAATAATTAAGTGGCTTATTGAAAGAAGATTTATCGATGTATTGGTTTCTACAGGGGCAAATATATCTGAGGACATATTAGAGGCAATGGGCTTCAGTTACTACAAGGGAACTCCATATGTAGATGATGCAGAACTCTTGAAACATAAGATCGATAGATTTTACGATGTTTACGTTAGTGAATTAGACTATAGGCGGATGGAGGGCTTAATAAAGGAATTCATTAAGATCCTTCCTGTAAATAGCGTTTATTCATCAATGGAATTCCTTTATTTATTCGGCAAGTACTTAAATGAGAGAGGTATTGACTGCATAGTTTCCGCTGCCTATAGAGCAGGTGTACCTGTTTTTAGCCCTGCATTAACTGATAGCGGCTATGGAGTTGCAGCAGTTCTCGCCTATAGAGAGGGGCATCCAGTAGTCATTGATATGGTTAATGACTTTAATCAAATAGTTGAAATAGGCAGGAGGTCAAGTAAGTTATCTGCAATATACATAGGTGGAGGAGTACCAAAGGACTACGTAAATCTAGTTACTGTAGTTCAGACATTGTTGGCTGAAGCTGAAGGAGCATGTGAATACTATAAGAGTCTTGAATATGTAGTACAGTTTACAACCGATCAACCTGTATGGGGAGGGCTTTCTGGAGCAACACTTGAAGAAGCCATTAGCTGGGGGAAGGTATCTCCTAAAGCAAGGAAAAAAGTTGTGTATGTTGATGCAACAATAGCTTTACCGCTGATAGCTCATGCACTTGCTGAAGAAGGTGTCAAAAGAGAAAGAGCACCCGATCTATCATGGATCTTTAAAGGAGTGAATGCAGTAAGCTAAATTTATAGCGCCCTTTTTAACTCCATATAGTAGGAGTGCTCTATGTTGAGGAATGTTAATGCTTTACTTAGAGATGGAATAGTTGAAATGCTTCAAAGAATTACAAGTATTCTTGGAAGTGAGAAGAATTTAATTGGCTTAAGGAGCGCTATTGAAAAGCTTAACTATTACCACAGAATCATGAAGGAGTTAGAAGTACCTGTTATACCTACAAGACGCTTGATCAATGCATCAGAGATTCTTATACTCTCTCTAGCCAGGCTTCATGCTGCAATAAAAGAGTACATGGAAGGCTTCATAAGTATTGAAGATCTTAATAAATCCATTGTGAAAAGCGGAGAGCTCATCAAAGCCTACTTAGACATCATTAAAGGCGAGAGATTAAAGACAAGGATAATTACATTAGCGCCTCACTTAATGCTTATTTTAACAATGGTATACGTAGGATCTATGAAAAGCTCAATGATCTCTATAAATGCAGCCGGATCAGTCTTCTTACTAGCATTAGCTTCATTCATAATATCGTTTAAGAGCCTCACGATATCTTACACGTTAAGTTGCCTGGGAAGCTTAGCGCTCCTCATTACTATACTAACTAGTCCACTTAGCCTTAGTGAAAAAGCCTTTACTTCAACTCTACTAGCTCTCTCAGTGATATCGAGTATTTTGTACTTAGGTTTAGTTAAAGTTTCCACATCTGAGAAAACCATAGATATTGTGAATACCTTCTTTAATAAAATAAAGTCTATGGAGGAGCATCCAATTGATAGTACTGCAAAGAAGACTATTCAAGACGATCTAAGCTGTGAAGTCATTAAGGAATACAGGAAGGTCTATGGCTCATTCGGTGACGATCTATTTAAGTTCCGCCTGTCATCACTAATTGTAAGTGGTATACCATATGATGAAGCACTAAGGAAGTTAGTGGAGGAGCTTAAAGGCAGCATACATGGTTAATGTAAAAACATGTTTTAGGGAACAAGAATTCCTAAAACTATTAATATTCCTGAGAATACCACTATGAACTTTAAGAATTCCCCTAGGGTCATCTTTGGGACTCTTTTTATAAAACCTATGAGTGCCCACAATACAAATCCACCTATAGTGGCCAATAGCATTATTATCCCTAGTGCAGCTAGAAATACGCCGGCTCCCTCTACACCGCTAAATAAGTTAGCCAGAGCTTCAAACACTTTAGCTACATTTTCAAAACCCACTCTACCCACCCTCTATAAAGAACTAGCGTGGAAAAGAGTATTAAAGGCTCGGACTGTTGAGTTAATTGCTTAGAGAATTTTAGGAGTCTATAGGACGAGAATCCTCAGCTACCCCAGGAATCTTCATTTAAACTATTCAGTGCGTGGGCATGACTCTCCTCATTGGCTATAATCATAGTCTTAGTAGAACCTTATTAACCTTACGGAGCATTCACAAAATTTCAGTTCTTATATCAGTCCATAGTAGCTGAGACTGCTCCTCCGCTATTCATTGCATTGTTTCTTTCCCCATGTAGTTATCCGACTTTCTCTCTATCTCTAACTCAACTTAAGCTTGAAATAACCTCACGGCGCTTTTTGAATATATTGAATAACCGCTACATTAATTAAGGAAGTTTTAACAGATAGGGCATAATTAAATTAAGGCACGTTATTCTGAAGCGTAGTTCTTTGCCCATTCCTTATATTTATTTACAAGAATTTCATCTATGCTTGGCTTTATTTCCTTAAGAGTTTCATCAAAGTCCTTCATAGTTATTTCTCTAATCCTATTACTTTCAAAATACTCTTCAATGACTCTATTTAAAGTTTCCATAACTACGACCTCTATATCGTGACTAGAGTAATTTTCAGTTAGTTCAGCTAACTTATCGTAGTTAATGTCACTTCCCGCTTTTACAGCTCCACTTTCCTCAACTTTCTTAATGAAGTATTTAAATAACTCAGCTCTTAACGCTTTATCGGGAGGAGGGACATAGACTCTTTTCTGAAACCTTCTTATAAAGCCTACGTCTAATAGCCACGGTTTATTAGTTGCCCCAACTATGAATAGCAGCTGCCTCCCTCCACCCTTATCGTATAAACCATCCATTTCTGTAAGAAATTGATTTTTAACTCTAGCTTCACCGCCTACTTCACTACTGTAGATCCTGAGCAATCCATCGACTTCATCTATAAATACTATCACTGGCCTTCCTTCAGACACTATTTCTCTGGCTTTTCTAAATATTCTAGCAACATTCTTTTCCGCTTCACCAAGCCACTTACTCATAATGTCTGCTCCACTTACTTTTATTAAAACAGCGTTTGCTTCATTAGCTAGTGCTGCAGCTATAAATGTCTTGCCGCAACCTGGGGGGCCATATAGCAACACTCCCTTTGGCCATCCCAATGCGTATAAGTGAGGAGCTTTTATTGGATATATGACGCTTCTCTTCAGGCTCCTTTTTACTTCATCTAAGCCGACGACGTCATTAAAAGTTACTTTAGGCCTATTGGGAGAATCTAAATCAAGTACTTCTACATTAATGTCACTACTTTGAATAGCTTGTACTTCGCGGTCTCCTATGCTTGAAAGAGCTTGAGCCATTTTCTCTAACTGTCTTATTCTTACTGAATACTTATTAATTAGATCTATGTAAACGCCTCTAAAAGGAGTATCTGTCCTAAGTCTGACTATGTGTTGAAAGAGCTCTATGGCTTTCTTATAATTGTCTAACGCCTCATCATAGTTGCCTGCTCTATCAGCCATAACAGCTCTTTTAGCATACAGTCTAGCCTTCTCCTCTAATGGATCATACATAGATTTAGCCACCTAAAAAGACTATGCTTATGTTTTAATTAAGATCCTTCCCTCGCGTTCTAACTCCTTAAGGGCTAACATAACTTGTTCTTTAGAGACATTGTACTTCTTTGAGACAATGTCTAAGTTTATGATTCCATTGAGGCTTTTCACTTCTTCAATTAACCACGCTTTTATGACTTCCATTGGCACATTAGTAGGTGGCGATAGATCCTCTAACTCCATTTTCTTAACTACATCTACCTCCTCCTTAGGCAAAGTCTTTCCATATATGTTTGGCAAGCCCGTTGACGAAACTATATTTATAGCTATTTTCTCTAACTCAGATACCTTTTCAACCATGTCTGGAGCTATCCTAGCTAGCATGGGCTTTAACGGTTGTAGAGTTGATAGTACTTCAGGTATTGTCCTTAATACATCGCTCATCTCTACTACAGTCTCAAGCCTCAGCTTTACTTGGAGCAAGAACCTCTTGGCTTGGATAACAATGCTTAGTAGCTTACCTATTTCCTCAAGCTCAGCTATGTATATCTGTTGGCTCTCCTTATCGCCCTTTAAGCCTGCATCTCGAGCCTTCCCCACTAAGTAGCTTTGCCTATCCTCTACTTTCTTTCTTGTAACATCAAGTTCGCCAATCATGCCCTCCAGGATCGCTATCATTTTAGCCAGTTCTTCAGGCCTATCCCTTCTCCCAATACTAAAAACTTTTGTAAACCAATTAATGAAGCTAGGCAACGTTGACGTAGTGGTGCTCATTCAATATCCCTCAGTGAATAACCTTTGATTGACAGAGTGTTTAAAAAGTGGAGCTAGGTAATACTAAGCTTAACTTAAGCACTTACAACTACTACTGGTACAGGCTGCTGCGTACTTTGAGCAGGCTCAGGAGTCTTAATTGGCGGCACAACAGGTTCTGATTCAAGTCTATCTATTCTCTCAACGTATTTCTTAACTTCATTCTTTTCCTCACTGACTATCTCCATGTATTTCCTTATCTGATCGGCTGCAGCTTTATATGCTTTTTCACTAACTTCACCAGCTATGTAGCTAATCTTAACTGCAGTAAATGCTCTCTCTAATTCAACCATTTCATCCTCCAGGTCAGCTAGCCTTCTATTCATTTCCTCCTTCACCTTCCTTGCATCCTCCTTTACTTTACTCAATTCTTCATCGATCTTCTTCTTAAATACTTCGTATGCATGTCTAGGGACTTCCTTTTTTGAGTAAAGATCTTCTATAGCGTGCATTCTCTTCTTCAGTTTCTCAAGCCTTCTACACACTGTTTCAGCATTATACTTCCAGGCAGGTAGTAGAAGTACTGCTTCTGAAGTGAGTTTAAACATATCAATGCTTAACTTTTTAAATGTAGAGTCATTAAAACACACTTCAAGTTCAGTTACATTGCCATCGCTATCGCTGTAAAAGCTTATCAAAGTTCCTATAACTCTCCCATAAGGATCCTTAATAGGTTGTCCAAGGTATTTCTCTACTTTATCTACAGCTACACTCAATTACATCCCCTCACAACTTTGGGTGAATACATTGTCCTTTTATAAAGCAGAGAGCTCAATAATTACGTATGGAGTAATGGAATTTCCTTAAGCTATCAAGAGGAAAAAGCTTCACTAGCTATAGTTAGTGCAAGTCTGTGTTAATGTAGTAATTTTAAACAGGCTCAGAAGCCTGGCTTACGGCATTACCTCTTATACTGAGGTTGCCGCGCTTTCAACCATCATCACTGCTTCAGTAGTAGGATTCCATGAACGCACTTATTAACGTTAACTCCTTGAATGTATTTCAACGATGTCCCCATCCATTAATGTATGGCTAAGCCCCACTCTCTCCCCAGGATATTTAGCTGATGGACCCCATATCTTTGCATACATGAATCCTTCTAAGAGCTTACTATGTACTTTTACTGCAACATCACGTACCGTAGAACCCTTCATCAGCACTAGCGGCTTTTTAGAAATCTCCATGCCTGGTTGTTTAGTGTATACCCTTATTAATTCAAGGACTTTCACAAGCTCTTCACCCAAGCGATCAATGCCTTGCTTATTTATAGCTGAAGCTACTATCACTGGAACACTTGTTAACAAATTGCTTACTTCCTTAGCTTTCTCTACAGCGTACTCCGGCCTTACATCTGCTTTATTTATAACTACTACAGTTGGTTTATACGATCTATTCTCAAATAAGCCATTCTCAACATCATCTAGAGTTACTTCACCATACACTTTGACTAAGGCATTATTTATCCTATAGCTTTCTAACAGCTTTCTCACATCATCCATTGTGCAATCAATTAATTTGCCCATTAATGCAAACCTCACTCCACTCCTCCCAGATCTTTCTCTTTCAATAATGACTCTGCCCTTAGGCTTAGTTATTAGTATACCTCTTGACTCTAAGTATTCTTTAAGCTTAAGTATTGAATTAACAGAGTCCTCTAGTACATCTACCACTAGTACTAATGCATCAGCATTTCTAATGAGGCCTAAGACTCGGCTATTTACAGAGCTTGTTGAACTTGAAATTATTGGAGGAGTATCAATTAGCTGTATCAGTATGTCTTTATGCTTCAGCATCCCTGGTACAGGCTCAGTAGTAGAGCCAGGGTAATCAGCGATCTTAGTTCTTGCACCAGTTAGTGCAGCTACAATACTGCTTTTCCCAACGTTTGGAGGCCCTATTACTGCTACCTGTACATCACCACTCTTCTCAATGAAGAAAGAAGCTCCTCTACCAACTTTCTTCTTTTTTCTAAACTCCACCTCTTCCCTTAGTTCAGCCAACCTTTTAGTAGCCCACTCCCTGAGGTTTTCAGTGCCCTTATGTTTTGGAACACTTGAAAGAAACTCCTCTAATGCCTCTATTTTTTCCTCAATACTGCGAGCTTCCATGACTTTAAGCCACTTTGCTCTTGCCTCAGCCGGCAAATTAGTAACCACTTTAGCTACACCCAGCATACATGGCTGAGACTTCCAGTAAAGCCTGGTTCACTCCACTACTCTTGTGAGATCCCTTAGCTTTCCTCTCACTTCATTCAATTGGATTTTTACTCGCTGTACCTTATGTGCTTTCTGCACTTAACTGCTATCTCTCCAACTCTTATAGCTAATGATTTTTAACCGCCGCCCAGCCTCTAGAAGCCATAAAGCAAGTACTTCAGCTACAGCATTTACAGCTTTATCAACACTTACTTCTATTCCAAAGGTTTCTCTATAAGCATCTATAGCTAAGCTGGAGTCTATCCTATCTAACATCATTTGTTTAAGGAAGTCGGCTAAAGTCGCTATAGACTCCCCTTTATATAGTTCAACTATCCTTTCAAGAGCTCTAAAGTCCTCAGCCCTTATGGTTGCCTTCTCCATAAGAGCCCTATCCTTTTTCATTGCTAACTTCCAATAGTTTATTAATAAACTATAATCTTCTACTAAGCTTCCATCAGCTAATATAGGCTTGCTCTCCATACCGTATGACAGTCCTCAACACAAACCTATCCTGCTGTTAAATATTGTTTAAAGTCCTAAATATCAGTAATCTACATGGAGAACACCAAGTAGTTCTTAACTTAGAGAGGACTTTAGGCCTCGTGGCAGGCAGCGATGTCTACATTACAGAATGGACTAATTTTAAAATGCCCATGATCTCGAAACCCCCTTCATCAAAGCCCGCGTCCTTGGGCTCTGCTAGCTTAGAGCAGCTCCTTCAATAATACGTTGATTGTGTTTGAAAGCCTTTAAAGCAGGCAGTTTTTGAACTCATCTCTACATTTTACATCACTGTAATGTCTAGTGGTGCGAGAACGCTTAGTGAGAAAACGAGATAATGTAACTGCAGTATATGTAGACTTTCCACTGGTTAATTACTTTGGCTCTTTCGATCGCCTGAGTTGCCTCTTAAGGATTTGTGAGCCCTAAGTATTTAAAAGTACATGGCTATATCAATGCTTTGGAGCCATAGTTGGGGAGCAGGAGGCAGATGTCCGCAAAACTGAAAGTAGCTAAAGATATTTAACTAATGATCACGGGCAACCATTCAAATAGCTTAAGAGGCCTTATAACTTAAACTACTTTTCTTTAAACTTCTCTAACATGTATTCAAGCCTATTTAATACATATTCTCTTAATTGAGGAAAGTCCTGTGGTATATTGTTTAAAAGTTCCTCTATAGCTGAAATTATATCATCGGCCACTAACTTATACACGCGCTCCTTCTCATACTCATTAAGCACTTTCAATGCTCTAGCAATAATGGTATCACTTGGATGAGTCTTTCTTTCTAAATACTTGTATATGGCTGTAGAAGTTACCCCAAGGTCCTTTGCTAATTCCCTCTCACTACGCGTAGACATTAGTACTTCAATTATCCTATACCTAGCCTCTTTACTTAACCAGTGAACGAGCTTTTCAACCATAAGTCAGCAACTCCTATAACCTAGTATGCCCTGAGAATATTAATGCTTAGAGAGGCTGGGGAAGTGCGTGGAGAAGCTCTTGTAGCCACTGGATGGAGTCTTGAAGTTAGAGAAGTTCCAGTAAAGTATAGCAGTGGAGAGTATTTAGTTAAACCCCTCGGCGTTCATCTATGTGGATTCGATAATGCTGTTGCATACGGCTACCTACCAGTAACTAAGCCAACTATAGTTGGCTCAACTGGAGTAGCTAGAGTAATAGAAGCTGGCTACGGTGCTAGAGAAGAGTTAAGTGGAAAAATAGTGCTTGTCTCACCAATAGCTGGAGACAAGCTCATTGGCTACACAAGGGATGGCCTTTTAGCTAAATACTCCTCAATACCTAGTGAAGCCATAGCGTTTTCCTTAAATAAGTTTGAGGCATATCATGCAGCCTGGTTTCACTTAGCTCTAGCTCAAGCAGTTAATGAGCTCGTTGCGGGAAAAACCATACTCATAGTCGGCGGCGGTCTAGCCTCTCTCGCCTTAGCCTTATTAGCAAACAATAGCTCTCCGAACATAGCTATACTTACGTATTCAAGGAGATCCGCTAGATTATTTAAGGACTTAGGGCTTGAAGTAATTAATGATGTGATTAGCGCTAAATGCTGTTTTGAAGCAGTCTTTTATAACACTCTTTCACTAAGCGCAGCTAGAGCTCTTAACAAGGTGCTTTCCCAAAGATCATTGATATACTTGAACCCCCTCATCAATTCCATGAAGCTTAGGACTTTAGGTGAAGTTACCTTAGTAAAAGTGAATCCAGGGGAGAAACACATAGGGCAGATATATGGAGTTTGGAGTAAGCTAAACCGCTACATCAAGGTTATTAAGGTAGAGGACGTTAAAAGCACTTTAGGCCTACTTCCAGTTGATGGAAGTGGAGCAATAGTGTTATTTCAACACTAAGCATTCTTAACTAATTCAGCCAGCCTTTTCACTCCTTCATAAATCTCACTTATTGATGGATAACTGAAGTTGAGCCTCATGCTATTAGCTCCTCCGCCATCTGGGTGGAAGCTTCTACCAGGTACATACGCTACCTTATATTCATTGACGGCTTTTTCAAGTAACGCCCCTGCATCAAAATCTTCCTTAAATACGTAGGTAAATATGAATAGACCTCCTATAGGCCTACTAAACCAAATGTAGTTAGGGAAATATTCTTCAAGTGCGGCAATCATGTGATCTCTCTTTTCTTTATAGACTTTTCTCACTACCTCAATGTGTTTATCTACAACGCCTTTATCTAATGCTCTAGCGAATATGTATTGATTCAACGTTGGGCTATGCAAGTCCATGTATTGCTTCAATAGCTCAAGCCTTCTCACAAGCTCCTTAGGCGGCATAATCCACCCTATCCTAATTCCGGGGGCGAGAATTTTACTCGCTGTACTTATGTATATGACTCTATCCTCTTTATCTAAGTATTTAAGGGGAGTCGCCTCAGCCCTATAGTCAAATAGAAAGAAGCTATAAGGATCGTCTTCTACAACTATTAAATCGTACTTGCTTGCTAACTCCATTAAGTGTTTTCTTCTCTCAAGACTCATAGTTACTCCACTTGGATTCTGAGCTGTTGGAATGACATATATGAACTTTGGCAATGCATCTATCGACTTAAGCCTCTTTAATTCCTCCTCTAAAGCCACAGTCTTCATTCCATGGTCGTCAAGTTTTATGCCGACTACATCAGCTCCTTGAGCTCTAAATAAACCAAGTGAAGCTAAGTATGTTGGAGACTCAGTAACTACTTTATCCCCCGGCACTAAGAACGCTCTAGCAATCATGTCTATTGCTTGCTGGCTTCCAGTGGTAATTATTACATCATCAGGGTCAGCCTCTACTCCCTTAGCTCTATGCATGAATTCTGCTATAGCTCTCCTACATTCGTACACCCCCATAGTTTCACTATACTGTAGGGCACGGTCTCCGAAGTCCTCTATGACTTCCTTAGCTATTTCAGCCAGCTCCCTCTTAGGGAAGTACTTTGGATCAGGTATGCCGCCGGCAAAGCTAATTATTTCCTTAGACCTTCCAATAATCTTAAGCAACTCCCTTATTTCAGAGGCCTTAATTTTCTTTATAGTAGGACTGAGCAAGTGATCAAATCTATTCACGCAGAGTCCCCAAGAATATATGGGTGGGGTAAGTTAATAAATATGCGAGTAAGGTAGAATTAATATGATCAGGGAAGTAAACGTAGTATTAAAGAAATTGCGTAAAGGCATGGTTAGGATAGCTATTCTTTATCCAAGTACATACAGTGCATCTCTTTCAAGTCTCGCCATCCACTCTATATATTACATTGCCAACTCATATCCAGAGGTCTATGCAGAGAGATTCACATTAGATAACTCGAGAAGCCTGGAAACTCTTTCTCCACTTAAAGACTTTGATTATATAATTAGTAGCATTCACTATGAACTAGACTATCCAAAGCTTGTCTCAATTCTAAACAAAGGAGGTGTAAGCGTCTTAAGGAGCAGTAGGCGCGGTAGACCTCTAATCATAGCTGGAGGCCCCACTCCTATGAGTAATCCAGCTCCATTAATTGATATTGTTGATGCTATTGCAGTTGGCGAAGTAGAAGTTCTACTGCCTACACTAATTGAAGCAATCGTTGAGAACCACGGAGAACCAAGTAAAGTTTTAGAGGCCCTGCCATCAAACGGCTTCTACATTCCAGAGTCAGGGGAGGAAGTGAGAAGAGTCTGGGCCAGCGATCTTAATACGGTGTTTTACCCAGTGAAGCAAGTTCAAAGCTTAAGTGATGAGCCTGTTTACGGAAGAGGCTTCATTATTGAAACATCTAGAGGATGTCCACGTTGGTGTAGGTTCTGTATTGAAGGAAGGCTGTTTAAACCCCATAGAGCTAGAAGCCTTCAAACTCTAGTTAACTTAATTGAAGAAGGCCTTAAAGTTAATGAAGTGAATAGAGCAGTCATTTACTCACTTTTCTTCCCAGGCTCTAATGGAGAGCTGCATTTACTTAAGTACCTCAGTGACCATGGAGTTAAAGCATCAGTTCCATCGATAAGGCTTGACTTAGTGAACGATGAATTACTTGAATTAATGCATGGAGTTGGTCAAAGAACTCTAGTGACTGCTCCTGAAAGCGTAAGTAGTTATGGAGAAGCAGTTTTATGCAAGTTCTTTAATGGAAAAGACCATGAGGTTACTTTAAAACAAGCTGTAGACAAAGGATTTGACTTAAAGCTATACTTCATAGTTGGCATAAAGGGCGAAGGTCTTAATAGTGTTAGAGAAAACGTGGAATTCATAAAGAGGATCTATAGTTACGCTAAAAGATCTGGTAGAAAAGTTAGTGTAAGCATTAATCCACTTATTCCAAAGCCTAAAACACCGTTTCAATGGATTGGAATGATTGATGTTGCAAGGGCAAAAAGAATAATTAAGTACATGAAGGATGAACTTAGTGGAATAGTTGATGTCAGACCTTATGACGCTGAATACGCCTGGGCACAAGCATCGATAGCCCTTGGAGACAGCTACTTGTCTAAACTCATAGTAGAGTGGGGGCTAAGTGGGGGAGGTGTACGTAATTGGAGAAGGATTCTGAATAGTTATGGTTATTCCACGGCCTACGTAACTGCCGGGCGAAGGTTTGGAGAAAAGATGCCGTGGGACAACATTATTATTGGCGAGTACGTTGAAGAAGTAGCTAAAGCTGAATACACTGCATTAAGGAAGATTATTAAGGAATCAGAAGCTACAAATAATTAGGGTAGCGCAGATGCGTAAGGAGATAGAGCTATGGATCAAGGCAGCCGATGAAGATCTAGAGGATGCTGAAATAGCCCTAAGTAAGGGCAGATGGTTTAGAGCAGCTTTCTTCTCACAACAAGCTGTGGAGAAAGCTTTTAAGGCATTATTCTTCATAGTGAGGAGGGAGGAACCGCCGCACATACATGTAGTTACTGAACTCTACATGTTGCTAAAGGAGTCCGGATTCTCCTTGCCAAAGAATTCTGAGGAACAGCTTTTCATATTGAACAAATACTACACTATAACAAGATACCCTGATGCAGCTAGTGGACTTCCTAGTGAATCAGTCGATAAAGTCGAGGCTTTAAGAGCTTATAATTTAGCTAACGAGGTGGTGAAATTTGTTAAGGAATTCCTTAGAGAAAGCCATTAATGCTGTAAATATGCTTTTAAAGCTACTATCATCTAAAATTAAGGTCAGTGAAGCATACATATTTGGTAGCTACATTAGGGGTACTTGGCTTAAGTCCAGCGATGTCGACTTAGTAATAGTTTCACAGGATTTTGAAGGAATGCCGTATCTCAAAAGGCTTGATTTAATAAATGAAGTGCAATGGAAGGCTCGTATAAGGCCTTACATAGAAGCTATAGCGCTAACTCCCGAGGAGTTCTCAAGGAAATTGCAAGAAAGCGCTGTATTAAGAGATGCTTCTAAGTACTGGGTTAGAATTGCTTAATGCATTAACTTTATTTACTGCCACTCATCTTCGGCCTAAATGCTAGTGAATACCTTATTATTCCAGCTACACCATCTTCACTCATCTTCCTGAGGATCGGTTCAAGGACTAAGCCCTCCCTCAACTCACTTGAATCAACATCAGTTATTCTAGCTAGAACTCGTACCCCATGTTCAGGGAATTCAACTACTCCAACTATTATTGGCTTAAATACTTCGAAGCCCTCTGGCTCACTATATATAACTGTCCATGTAATAAGCTTAGCTAAGCCATTTATTTCAAAGTATTCAACATTCCTGCTTCCACAGTATCTGCATGTAATTGATGGAGGGTAATTTACTCTACTGCAATTTCTGCACTTCACTGCTTCCAACCTATATAAATTCCTCCTACTCCTCCAGTACCTTGGAACAGAGTGCTTCATTTAACTCACCTAGGCAGTCTAGCTATAAGGCTTCTGTACTTAGCGTAGGAAGCATAATCTATTACTTTCCTTCTAGCAATGTAGTCATCAACTGTTGGAGCCTTCTCCCTTTTCTCTAAAACCTTGTCAGTTATTATAATGCTGTAAGCATCGCTTCCAGCACCACTACCGAATGGTGCTAAGAGAACCCTCTGTCCAGGCCTAGCTATATCAAGTATCCTTGAGAATCCTGTAAGAGCTGATGCATTATAGGTATTACCTATCTTAGAGACTAATAAGCCGGGCAATACCTTCTCCCTCTCTATTCCTAGCTTAGCAGCTACTCTAAGTGGGAATGTGGCGTTAGGCTGATGAAACACTGCATAGTCAAAGTCGCCAGGCCTTAAACCCGTTTTCTCAAATAATCCTTTAACTGCTCCAACTATGTGGGAGAAGTAGGCTGGTTCACCAGTAAAAGCTTCAGTGTGGAGAGGGTAGAGTGCGCCATCTCTTCTCCAGAAGTCTGGTGTATCAGTTACATAAGTGTAGCTAGCTTCAAATACTGCTGCTGCATTGTCAGCAGGTCCTATTACAAAGGCTGATGCACCTGACGAAGCAGTGAACTCTAATATGTCCCCGGGTTCTGCTTGAGCTGTATCAGTCCCTATGACTAGAGCGTACTTCACTAATCCACTCGCAACAGCTCCAATAGATATTCTAAGGGCTTCACTAGCTGCTCTACAAGCGAACTCTAGGTCTGCAGCCATGGTATTTGGAGTTATTCCAAGAGCTTCAGCTATAATTGATGCAGATGGTTTTACTGCATATGGTTTAGACTCAGAGCCAGCCCATACAGCCCCAATATCCCTTGGACTTACTTCAGCTCTCCTCAATGCATTTAATGCTGCTTCATAACCCATCGTTACTGAGTCTTCATCAGGACCTGCAACAGCTTTTTCCTCCATACCTAAGTTCTTAGGAGTCTCAGGTGGGAAGCCCCAAATTCTAGCAATCTCGCATACCGATAGCCTGTACATAGGTATATAGCTTCCCCAACCAGCAATTCCAACACTTAATTCAGGAGAACTCAAGTAATTCACCTAAACGTTGGAAACGTAGGTCTAAAATAATAAACTTTGTCTTTATTACATCACTTCTTGTAATGAAGCCAGCATGCTGTATAGTGGCCTGGCTCAACTTCAATTAAAGGAGGTTCTTTCTTAGTGCATAACTCCGTTAACTCATGTGCTTGTTCTAGAGCTACACACCTCGTGTGGAACCTACAGCCAGGCGGTATCATTAAGGCACTCGGTACTTCACCCTTTATAGGCACATCCCTCATTTTAAGCCTATTCCTAGGATCAGGTTCAGGTATAGCACTTATAAGAGCCTTAGTATATGGATGTAGCGGGTTCTCTATAATCCTCCTCACATCGCCTAATTCAACTATTTTACCTAAGTACATTACTGCAAGTCTATCAGCTATGTACCTAGCTAAAGCCAAGTCGTGCGTTATGAATAGGTATGTTAACCCAAGTTGCTTCTTAAGATCCATCATTAAGCTAAGGATCTCTGCCCTAATGGATACATCAAGCATTGATACTGGTTCATCAGCTACAACAAATCTCGGCCTCAACATTAATGCTCTAGCTATTACAACTCTCTGTCTTTGGCCTCCGCTAATCATGTGTGGATATCTGTATAGGAATTCCTCGGGTGGAGTTAGTTTAACCATTTCTAAAGCTTTTGATACAAGCTCTATTCTTTCATCTTTTGTTGAGCCTATTTCGTGAATTACAAGAGGCTCCTCCAATATTTCGTATATAGTTAGCCTAGGGTTGAGGCTTCCATAAGGATCCTGGAATATTATTTGCATCTCAGTTCTAAATGGCTTAAAGTATTTTGCAGGCACTCTACTGATCTCTATACCTCCATATTTATCTACAACTGGCATTGATGGATTAGTTGAAATCATTTCTTCAAACAAGTGCTTAGATGGCCTATAGACTATTTTACCATCAGTTAACTCAACTAACCTAAGGATTGCTTTACCAGTAGTTGTTTTACCACAGCCTGATTCCCCCGCTAATGCAAATACTTCGCCTTCCTTAATATCGAAGCTCACTCCATCAACAGCCCTTATGTACAACCTAGGCTTCCTGCGCACTACATCAATTATGCTTCGCCTAATTGGAAACCACGTCTTTAAATTCTCTACATAGAGAATGGATTTTTCGTCTACTCGAAGGCTGTGTACAGGCATATCCCAGCTCAACTTAATCACCTGGATTCACTTGAGTATAGCCAGCATGCTGTATAGTGGCCTGGCTCAACTTCAATTAAAGGAGGTTCCTCCTTAGTGCATAAAGGCATCCTCATATTACACCTGGGATGGAATCTACAGCCAGGCGGAGGCTGCCTTAGATCAGGCGGTGCTCCAGGTATCCAGGCTAGTTCTTTCAACTCTCCATGAAGCCTTGGCACGCTTAATACTAACCCCTTTGTATATGGATGCAATGGATTATCATATACTTGCTCAGATAAGCCGTATTCAACTATTTTCCCTGCATACATTATTGCCACTTTATCTGATATCTCAGCTATTAGCGCTAGATCATGTGTAATTAATATGATCGATATTCCAAGCTCTTTTTTAAGGTTCTTCAGTAAGTTCATTATCTGCGCTTGTATTACTACATCTAGGGCTGTAGTAGGCTCATCAGCTATGACTAGAGATGGATTTAGAGAAAGAGCCATAGCTATCATTACTCTCTGCTTCATGCCGCCGCTTAATTCATGTGGGTAGTTGTGTGCTCTCCTAGGATCTATTCCAACTATTTGAAGCAGTTCATAAACTCTCTTATATGCTTCAGTCTTAGAGAGACCCTTATGGAGCATGAGTGGTTCAGCTATTTGATCTCCAACTTTGTAGACAGGGTTAAGCGCGTTCATAGCTCCCTGGAATATCATTGATATACCCTTCCACCTAACTTCCTTTCGGAAATCCTCTTCACTAAGCTTTAACACATTCTTACCCATGAATAACACTTCTCCGCCAACAATTCTCCCAGGAGGCGGGACTAGTCTTATTATGCTATAAGCTAAAGTACTCTTACCACAACCAGATTCTCCAGCTATACCCAGTGTCTCTCCTTTTCTAACATTTATAGAAACTCCATCAACAGCCCTCACTACACCCTTAGCTGTATAGAAGAATGTTTTGACATCCTTTACCTCCAGCACGTTTTCAAACAAATTACCACCTTTACCTGGAGTAGTGGTATCAGAAAAATAAACTTACCTTTACTATAAAAACGTATTTCACAAATAAACATTGTGATTAATGAATGGCTTGGCAAGCGGTGTAGGAGTTGTTTAAAGCCATAGGCTCCTTTAATAGCAGGAGAATCATCTATAGAGTCGTTAAGGGCGCTCCATCATTTGGAGCTCTAGCTTTTGGAGTAATAGATAGAGGGACGAACGTCCTTCAGGCAAGGCCTACAACAATATGTCCTTTGAACTGCGTATTCTGCAGTGTTGATGCAGGACCCATGAGTGAGGGGAGGTGGGCTGAATTCATAGCTTCACTTGAAGTCATAGTTGATGGAGTTAAGTACGCTGGAGTACATAAGGGAGGGGGTTTAGAAGTCCTCATAGATACAGTAGGAGATCCATTAACTTACCCACAGCTGATCGAACTCGTAAAGATGGTTAAGGAGATACGCACAGTAAGAAGCGTTGCTATAGAAACTCATGGCGCACTTCTCTCTAAGCAATTAGTTAATAAGCTTTGGGAAGCAGGCCTTGATAGAGTTAACTTAAGCATAGATACTCTTAGTGAAGAGAAGGCTAGGAAACTCTATGGAGCTCCTTGGTTCTCACTGCGCAAAGTAATTGAGGCAGCAGAGTACTTAGTTAAAGAGACAAGCATTGACTTGCATGTAACTCCACTATGGATACCTGGAGTAAATGATGAAGACATAAGGGAAGTAATTAAGTGGGCTCTAAGAATTGGAGCGGGAAAGAAATGGCCTCCAGTAACAATACAGAAGTACATAGCACATAAGTATGGAAGAAAAGTGCCTGGAGTAAAGCCAATGAGTTGGGGGAAGTTCTGGAGAAGCATAAGTGAATTAGAGAAAGAGCTTGGGACGAAACTCTCATGGAATATGGGTGAGTGGGGCATGGAGTATAGGAAGCGCATACCGACTCCATTAATGAAGGGCGATTTAGTTACAGCTGAAATAGTGGGGCGAGGGCTTTTCCATGGAGAGTACATTGGATTAATAGACTATAAGGGGTGGAGAGCTTTCATAACTCTCTTAAATTACAAAGGGGGACCTACTAGAGTATTAGCTAGAGTTATTAGGGATGAGGATGGAATTTACATTGGTAAAGTCTTTAAATACATTAAAAATGATCATATTTAAGCTCAGGCTGTTCTAAGTCTTGGTTCAACTACTTTCTCAAGAGCCATTCCAAGTAGTACGAACGTCAGTGAAGTTACTGATATTAGTATGCCGGGTGGCAGAACCCACCACAGCGCCTCCATAGCTACTCTCATGTACCTATACGCTTCCGACAGTATTGCACCCCAAGTAGGGTATCCATGCCTTATTCCTAACACTGATAAACCTGCTTCAGTGAGTATAGCTCCCGGTACTGAGAAGACTAAGCTAGCAACAACGTATGGAATTACTTGTGGAATGATGTGTTTGAATATTATTCTTCTATTTGATGCACCTAAGGCTTTTGCAGCCTCTATATATGGCTCCTCCTTTATACTTAAAGTCATTGCTCTTACAATTATTGCTAATCCCCCCCATCCAAAGACTATTAGAACTGTGAGTATGCCCATTAATACTATTAGTGGCGCCTCAGCATAAGTCACCATGAGGGCCATCGCTATTATTATAAGTATGGGTAATAGGGGTATGTTACCCATGACGTCCACCATTCTTTGAATAATTTCATCAACTATACCTCCATAGTAGCCACTTACGACTCCAGCTATAAGCCCTATAAGTGACGTAAGGCCTGCTACGAAGAATCCAATAGCGATCGCTAATGGGAATCCGTAGAGGAGCCCTAGAGCTAGGTCTCTGCCATTTGCATCAGTTCCCATGAATCCATAGGCTGAGCCCTTTACAATCAACTTTATGGAGTTAAACGGCTTGAGAGCCTGTATTCTTGATAAAGCAGCCTGAGGAAGTGCTGTATACCTACAGCTTATCGTTATATTGTATGAGCCTGCTAAAGGCTCTACTGATGCAGCAACTCTTTGTAAAGACCACTGCCCCCTCATGAATTCGTAAGATGCATTTATACTACTTATTTTACCGAAAACATACTTATACGGCTTAAGTGTAAAGTCCTCGATGAGCATTGAGACTACGTTTCCAACAGGCTCTAGGAACGTCCCATTGACTGTGCTAAACTTAATGTAATAAGCTCTATCCTTTAATACAAGTAGGCCGCTTTCATTAGCGTATTTTACAACTACCTTGTATAACAAATCAGACTTAATGTTTTCAGACTCAGATAGCTTTACTGTAGTGTTACTTCTGCTCCAAGCTGATTCAGGACTTGCAGTAAGTGTTACACTAGTATCAGTGTATAAGCCCGTCACTCCATCGGGTCTACTAATGAAGATCCTGCATCGTGGTCCAATAGTGTAATTGCCTACAACTACTATAAGTAATTCATACCCTTTAGCAATTATTCCTTGTGGAAATACCTCGTGTTCTAAATTATATGTTGCAGTGTAGTTGGATTCATAGATCTGATTCTCTAGATCGAGTTTGTCGACAGGTTTATCAAGCATTGTTGTAACATGCGGTGCATAAGGCACTCCAAGGTACTTAACCCACTCTGGTGGAACTAGTGATGGATTCTCTCCCTGAACTTCAATGTTATCCCATATGGCATCCCTGAAGTTGGGGGGCATAGCGGCTGCAGCATAGATAGCTATGACAACTAATATAGCCATTAGTATTAGGCTTGCCTTCCCTGCCCCCTGTCTCCACGTCTCACTTAAAACATCCTTTAATGATGCCGCTAGAGCTTTAAACTTACTTGACTTTACTTGCTTGCTCAAATACACACCCCCTATGTAATTCTAATTCTTGGATCTAGCACTATGTATAGTGCTTCAAGGATGAACCTAGCTATTACGTATATGAGTGTGAATACGTACGTCAGCGCCATTACAATCGATGCTTCACCACCACTTATTGCCAAGTAATATAGAGTCCCCATGCCTGGCCACTCAAATACTGACTCAGTAATTATATAGCCACCTATAGAGCTTGCTAAAGCAAGTATTATGCTCGTCATTATTGGTGGTGCAGCTACTCTAACAATGTATTTCTTAGTGATCATTGGATCAGGAAGTCCCTTGGCTTTAGCTACAAAGACGAAGTCTTCTCTAATGACTCTAATTAATTGCGCCCGTATGCCGTAAAGCCATCCGCCGAGGAGGGCAACTACAACAGTAATTATAGGTAATGCAGCGTAGTAAACTATTTGAATAAAGTTTGTAAACGGATCTATACTTAGATCGCGTATGAATGCAATTATATAGCGGTAATCTGTTGGAAAGACTCTTAACTGATATGAGAACACCAGTATGAACAGCATTGCAAGCCACCATACAGGTAAAGCATTTGTAAACGCTGCGTAAGCTACAACAGCTCTATCAGCTATAGAGCCAATCTTATACACAAGCCTTGGAGCTGCTACAAGAGCTATTGCTATACATATGATCTCTGCTACAGTAATCATTATTACTGTCCTAGGGATTACAGTTGCTATAACGTCAGATACTTTTAGTGGTGGAGCTTTACCAACAATGCTGGCTATATCTTCTCTATCAGTGATCCCGAAGTCCATGAGTAAAGTATTTTTAACGAATGTTGAAGCTCTCACATACCACGGCTTATTTAATCCATATATCTCTTCAAGCTCTACCCTGTATTTCTCAGTTAATTCATTAACCATAGTCTCGTTGCGAATAGTTCTCGAAATATCCTGTCTATACGCCTTTACATAGCTGTCAACTATAGCCTTTAAAACTCTCATAGAGTACCCTGTTGCTTCAAGTATTAAGGCGGTAAGCAACACTATTATTACAACTGCTACAGCGAGCATTAAGGCTCTCCTAGCTAATACACTAGCTACGCCAGCCACCGAGGAACACCGAGCGTCACACTCTCCGCTCCCTTAGCATTTAGGTATGTAAGTTTTAAAGTTTTTAGGAACGCGCTAGCGCAATGTTAATGAGAGTTCACAATCAATGTTTGTCTCCCCACATGGAGGAAGGTCTATATGCTCGCTGAGTTCATGCTGTATGAAATCTCTTGAGTCGTGGCTAAAATCAAGTCTATAATCCTAAACGAACCCTGCTCACATACTCTTTGATATATGAGAGGTTGTAGAAGGGTATTAGCGAGCATTTAAACAACTAGCTATTGGTTTAAGATTGTTACTCTAGAGAAGAAGATTTATTAGAAAAATATGTTTTATTTACGTTTTACAGCAAATGGTAGAGCTATTGATACTAGTACTAGCACCACTGTTACTATTACAAGTGTTTGCAGAGTGTTTACTGTTGATGTTAATGCATCAACTTTATCTGATAGACTGCTTACAGACTCCTTTGTCCTCACTATTTCAGTTCCTTGCTCAGTCAGCGTTGTTAAGACTTCGCTTACTCTGCTGAGCACTTGGCCAACGGATTTAGCTACTGCTTCACTTATTCCCTTAAGCTGCAATACAATGCTTCTCTGCACAGGCTCTAAGTATTCAGTCGCTATGCCTGGTATAGCTACCTGCTCTGAGAACACCATTAGTGTTAACTCATATCTAACTCCTGGAACGAAGACTTCAGTTACAGCACTCCCTAGCTTTATAACCCACGTACCTGGCTCTATTAATTCCGCCTCTCCAGATGTTACAGTTACTTTATTCACAGGGTCAAAGATTATGTAGAGCACAGTTAACGGCTCTGGGCCCATGGCTTTTACAGTAATAGTTATTTCGTCTCCAGGAGCATAAGTTAGAGGCTCAACTGAGACATCCGTTATTGATGGCTTTACGGGAATGCCGAAAAGCCAGTCGCCTGGCTTAAATGGATACGTTGGGTCTCTAAAGGCCTTTAGAGTCGCCTCGTTCTTGGCTGTATCGAAGTAGTCTAAGTAGTATGCGCCATGGCTGATCCAAGCTATGTGCGGACTGCGAGCATTAACCCAGTCGATTACTGCATCACAGCGAGTTCTCCACTCAGCTTCACTCATTTCTCCATTAGTTAATGCAACTACTCTGCTTATTATGGTGGCATTTGTCTTAGCATTACTTAATACTTCTACTACTGCATCAGCTTGTGCAGGCACTACTAAGCTGAGGTGGGGTATGCCTGCTCTACGAGCTCTTGTGCTGCTTAATGCATGGGTTTGTTTATCAAAGGCCAGCGTGAACATAGCTTCATTGAGTTCTACAGGTACGGAGGGGCTTAGAACAGCGTAATCCGCTATGTAGTCATCTGAGAAGTGCCAGTAGTCAATGTATACAACTACTTTCTTATTCTCTTTATCAAATACTACTCCTTTAACAACACTAATCCACTCAGCCATAGTGCCAGCTATAGCTGCTTCAAGAGAGCTTTTATCGGGGTCGAGGGCTAGCTCCCAATAATACCCCCAGTATCCAATGATGTCAGCCCAAGTGATCGTTATGCCATGATGCCATTTAGCACCAATATATTTACTTACATCAAACTCCACTTTGCTTGTTGCTTTTACACCACTTCCAACTTCAACCCATTTGTCATTTACAGCATCCCATACTAAAGCTGTAGGCGGGACATCTAGCTTTCCATCGGGTCCAGCGGTTTCAACCTTATAAGGCATTCTGAAAGCAATAGGCATTCCATTCCATGGATGCCTCCAGACAGCTGGATCAGTTGTAAGCCTCATTACATCAACGCTGTACACATCAGTAAATCCACCCCATGGGTTGTATATGCTTGTGGCAGTCCATACATACCTATGTCCTACAAGTAGGTAGTCTGGATGGGCTTCACTATACATTTCGCGTAGAGCATATGGAGGCCTTAAGCCTGTGCCTAAGTCTAGTGAGACTCCTTTAACTTCCTTACGCGTTGGATGCACATCTAGTCTAGCTATACCCCATATCCTTACGCTCTCTTGAATAATCATTTCAGTCATTCTTCTATACAACATATGTCTTTCATCAGCGCTCTTGAAGTTGCCGAAGAATATTGCTTTACCTATTTCGTCTATTGTTTCATTAGCGTAGTTCCAGTAACCTGGTTCTTGCCATCCAGGCATCCAAGTATACCATGGAGCGCCAAACTGATTTATTGTGCCATAATCGTATTTGTCTATAGCGCTCTTACCCCACCCTTCAGTATATATGTGCCACTCAAATTCCTTTGGATCACTGTAGTAGACCTTCGTTATTGCATCTGCGAAAGTCAAGTACAGCCTCTCTACATAGAAGCCCAGCCTAACGAGGTTTATTGCTAAGTGATCTCCAAAGTCTCTTCTCTCGTCCTCAACCCTAATAATGAATTTCACAGTTATCCTCTTGCCATCAAAATACCAGTACGTCCCTATTTTCTCAGCTCCTACTACTAGGAGCTTGTCATTAATCATTTTTTCAGCTGTAGGTAAGTCGTATGTAAACCTGTATTTAGCCACTATATCAGCTATTACTGCAAAATCAGGGTCATAGACGCTTAAGAATGTATACATAGCTGATGCAAAGCCCTTATATATTGTTGAAACAATCTCGCCTCTATCAATGGCGTAATTTATTGCAAACCTTATTTCCCTGAAGGCAAATGGATTTATCCCTACGCCTGGGAATGCTCCAAACTCAACTATAGTCTTGTTTGCTTCAGCATCGTATCTAAACGATGATACCATGTCTCTAGTAACGTCTTTTCCTGTCTCAGCTCTTACTTTACTTAAAGCTGCATCAAGAGTCAGCTTACCCCCTACTTCATATACATATACAGGTGCTGGATTCAATATGTAATTCACTAAGCCTGCTGGAGCAGTGTATATAACTAAGTCAGGCTCCTTAGCTATATCTACTGCATAAGCCGGCGGAATACCATATATGTATACGTCTATGTCGCCTGCAAGTAAAGCATCCTTTACTTTATCTAAGTCAACTCTCTTGTAGTATAAGGTGTCAGTCTTAGGACCAGTTTGCTCTGCAGCTACAACTGGAGTGAAGGCTATTACTGAGAGGGCTAGTAGAACTAGAGTTATTATAACTATGTGTAATTTATTCACAGTTATCCACCTTACAGCTCTCCAAATATCTCTGTTCAAGAAGTATATAAAGCTTTACCAGACTCCATTAACTCAGATCTTTTAAAGTGAGGAAGCTATAGAGAATAGTTAAAGCACTTAATACTGCCAGCAATACTGTTAACAGCGGGCTATTCCTTGGAACAAGCACTAGTACTCCATTAACTACTCTCATATTCATTCCAGCAACCTCAGTGCTAACTATGACTTCACCGGATGCGACCTCCTTTAATCCTATAGGCATGCTGTAGTTTGAATAGGGCTTGATTAAGCGATTTACTTCTACTAAAGTCCCATTAATTAATGAAGCTCTATAGTTTACAGTTAACTCTCGATCTCCATAGTTCTCTATGTGAATTGATTCAACAACTTTAATTAATTTTAGAACTTCTACTTCAATATACGCAGGACTCATTAACCAGAAGCTATATATGTAGATCCACTTTAATTCACTTAATGGAGCCCTAAGCAATGGAAAAACAGTTTCTCCACCCGTTACATTCACACTAAGTCTTTGAGCAATTACTTCCCCTAAAGTTCTTGGCTCACTGAACTCTAACGTAGTCTCTAAACCTATTTGAACAAGCCCAGGCCTATATTGAATGCTTGCCATAACGTATTCTTCGCCATCGATTACGAGCTTGAGTTCAACTACGTCCCCATGCTTTAGAATGGGGACATGTTCGGCGAATGTAACGTTCAATACTTTAACCCTGATCTCCTTTACAAACGCCTCCTCAACTATGTTGACTAAAGCATTATATCTTCCCAACGGTATATTTACGTTAAAAGCATAGATTACGCCAACGGCGATCAATGCAAAGGCTAAGGAAAGCGTAAATAACTTTAGCCTTAGTTTATTCATTACGCGCCTTCTTAAGCCACGGGCTTTCTTCAATTAACTCACCAATGAATTAAAGCACTACTTTTACACTATTCAAAGTTCTTTGAAACACTTAATTAACGTTAGGGCATTGGATTTTGCAATTTATAAATTACTTAGTGAAGCTAGTATGAATTATGAATTATAAAAACCTTGCCTAGAAGAAATAAGTTGTAGGTACTCCAGCTACTTAACTGGAATGTGGAGGTAGCTATGAAGTTAAAGGTATACCACAAGTACCTCGCAATAGGTTTAGCGACAATAATTATAGCGCTAGCCTTAGCTATTACTGCTACAAGCGAGAAAGAGGAGGAAGTAAATAAGTTTAAAAACATCAAGTTGTTGAACGGATACTATGCATCTCCAGTACACCTCATATTTGGGCTAAGCATTACTGAAGAAGCTACATCAAGTAACTTACTCATTAAATCGTGGTGTAGTGGAGCACTCAATGCTACACTGTATGGAATAAGCTTTAGCGGCAATAGTGAAAACTTTAGCTATACAGGCTATTTAATAGAACCCTATGGGGAAATCTCAGTGAATTTAAAGAGCTTGCTTGACTACTTAACCATAAGATCTGATTTAGAGGAGGAATGCGCATTGGATTTATGCCTAAGTTATAGGAGACGCGTGCTTAAGTATAGCTCTCTATCAATAATTTCTATGGCAGCCTTAGTCATAGGCTCAGCTTTGATAATAATAGCGCTTTACTACAAATTTCTGGAGAAGAGCATAGGATATGAGCCATTTGAAAACTTAAAGCAATGAGCTTACTAAACCTAGCTCATTTGATGGCAATCAATTCTCCATCAATGTACATAGCTTCTCCACCCCTCCTCTTCAGGTACTTAAGGATTCTTATAGCTCTCCTACGGCCTGGAGTAGAGCTATAGGCGGTTCTTCTAGAATCCGCCCTCTTACATATCACGTAGTCCTTTATTGCAACTATTGATGTGCTAACGCCTAAGTTCTTTAACTCAAAGACTATTTTCTTTAAATCACTCACTACATCTCTAGGCTCGACATACGGTATCTCAATGAGTACTTCTTCAGTCCCCCTATCCCAGTCTAGTCCGTAAACTACAAAACCCATGTATTTCTCAACAAGTTCTAAAACTAAGCTTGTTAATAAACCCGTTGCTGGATTAGGCTTATAGCTACTCCAGCCCCTGGATCTAACTACTTCACTAAAGTTATCTAAATCTATTGCTACAATAGTTCCTTCAACTACTTTCAGAGTGAGTTGAGATTCTTCATCCTTAGTAAAGTCCAAGGCTGCCCACGTCATCATTCTAGAAATTACATACTCTTACGCACTAATAAGATTTATTCTTAGTGAATGCAGAGCTCTTTAAAACCAGGTCTTTGATGTAAGCTGTTGAAAGAGTCTTGTGGAGGAGCTTTTAATAGTAATTCCAATTACAGCTCTATTGAAGCACTCTGCCTACTTAATGTGAATTAAAAACATCGTTATTTAGGCTTTATACAGTTTAATTCAAGGAGCCTCTTATGTATGTTAAACGCTGCTTCACCTACTTCTTTTTCCTCCTTAGCGCCAGTTATGACCATTTTACCGCTGCTAAATATTAGTAAGACTACTCTGGGATGTCTCATTCTATGTATTAAGCCTGGAAATTGCTCTGGTTCATACATGCTGTCTTCAAGTAAGTACGCTGCTCTCTCTAAGTTCACTTGTGAGCGTATGTCGCCTGAAGCAACAATGTTTTGAACTTGTATCCTAGGTTTACCAGTTATTATTATTCCATACCTCCTAAGTAAATAGATTATCCTCTTGACTGCAGCCACTAGAGTCTTAATGCTCTTAGCACCAGTTACAACCATTTTACCTGATTTAAACACTAGGGCAGTAGTTTTAGGCCTATCAAGCCTAAGTATTAGCCCTGGAAACTGATCTGGTTGATAAGTTGCATTAGGAACATTCTTCTCTATAGCCAGGAGATCCAGAGGTTGATCGAGAATTACTGTAGCAACAATGTTTTCAATTCTAGTTACGGGTTTAACCTCACGACTTAAAGACAATGCAAGCACCTAATTCTCAAAACTCTAACTTAGGGAACTTTATAAACCCAGTATATAAACTTTTGTAAGATTAGAAATAGCTGAATAAATCAATGGGAGTATTTTACGGCGTTAGCAATGGCGGTAGAAGGCCTTAAACCAGAAGATCTATATGATTTAAGCCTTAACGAAGTGAGGGAATTCATTGAAGAGAATAAGCCTAAGAGACTTTTAATTCAACTGCCCAATGGATTTAAGTTTCTTGCACTAAACGTTGTTTCATTCATTAAGTCAATAGATAGCTCTATAGAAGTATATTTATCGAGCGATCCATCCTATGGAGCATGCACTCTGGCTTTAGAGGATGCAATGGCTGTTGAAGCAGATGCATTAATCCACTTTGGCCACGTAGAGTACCCTTTAGCCATTAGGCCCACAATACCAGTGCTATACATTCCAGTATATTACTTAGGCAGGCTTCCAGAAAGATCTCTGGAGAAATTGTTAAAGGAGATACGTTCATCGAAGGATTCAACTAGCATAGTTATAGTGGCTAGCACTCAATACGTAAAGCTTATCAGTGAGTTAAAGAAAGTGCTAGAGGACTTAGGGCGTGAAGTAATTACGCCAGGCATGAGCCCCCACCATGGATTAGTAATTGGCTGCAATTACTCCAGCACCCCAGTGGGAAGTAATTACACATATGTAGTCATTTCATCAGGCTATTTCCACGCCATAGGCTTATGCCTCTACTTAGGTATAAGTGCAAAAGTGCTTTTAATTGATGTAGCAAGAGATGAATTAATTGATATGAGTGGGGAGTGCAGAAAGATCTTGGCTAAAAGGCTGTACTTAGTGTCCCAGTTAATTAATAGCCCAATTAAGAGAGTTGCATTGATAATAGGTCAAGCTCCAGGGCAGTATAGATCAGCTTTAGTAAGGGTACTTGAAGAAAGACTTAAGGAAAAGGGCATAGATGTAATTAAAGTTGTAGCTAGATACTTGTCGTTAAATGAACTAATGGCATTAGATCAGGGAGTCAAAGCTGATGCTTACGTCGTTACATCCTGTCCACGATTGCCAATAGATGACTTAGCGGACTTCCATAAACCAGTCATTACTCCTGGAGAAGCAATAATGGTGTTAAGCGGGAGCTTAAAATACCTATATCCATGGTGAACCCGTGGTGAAACTCAGTGGATAAAGCTAAGCTAGAGTTATTCCTAGAGACTACACCTGACATAAGTATGCCTAAGGAATACTTAGAGCAGTACTCTACTCCAAGCACTATTGCATCAAAAGTTCTTTGGGAGGCCTATATGCGTGGAGACATAGTTGATAAAACTGTTGGAGACTTCGGCTGTGGAAGCCTAAGACTTGCCCTTGGAGCACTCAGCTTAGGTGCTAGAAGAGCCGTAGGAGTAGATATTGACTGCTCCATATTAAAAGACTCTAAGGAAGTCTTAGCTAACTGCGGGGAGTACTGGAAAACACTACTAGTGTGCAGTGACGTTAGATCTATAAGCTTAGTTAACGTAGACACAATAGTTATGAATCCCCCATTTGGAGTAAAGAAGCGGAATAGAGGATTAGACATGGCGTTTTTAAAGAAGGCTCTTGAAACAGCTAACAACGTCTATACAATACACAAGCATAGCTTCGGTGAAGAAGCCTTAGTTAAGGCTATAAGTGAAGTAACTGGTTTTAAAATAGTTTATGCAGAGAAAGCACTGTTCCCTATAAAAATGACTTATAGACACCACAGGAGGAAAGTCTATAGAGTAGCAGTAGACATCTATGGTTTAAGGAGGGCGGCGGCTAGTGAAGAGCTCACTAGTTAGCGTTGGAGATAAGTTAGCTACAATAGAGGAATTCATAGCTGGACCCGGGACTTACCAATGGATTGATGGATACATAAGGGCAAGTATATTGGGAGTGCTGCAAATAGATCTTGCGCAAAGAGTTATAAGTGTAAAGAACGTTAAAGGTAAGCCAGCATACCCCAAGTCCGGCGACAACGTATTGGGAGTAGTTGACTCTTTATCAGACGATGTAGCCTTCATAGACATCTTTTTAGTTGAAAATAGAAACGTTAAGTCAGCTAAATTTACTGGAGTACTTCACGTATCTCAAGTAAGTGATAAGTACATTAAAAACCTCTATGAAGCTCTAGGGCTTGGAGATATCGTTAGAGCTAAAGTCTTAAATAGCAGAAGCCCGTTCCAGCTCTCAACTAAGACTAACCAGTATGGAGTAGTGCTAGCCTTCTGCAATAAATGCGGCAGTGTAATGAAGAGAAGAGATAGTGAAACACTCCTATGTACTTCATGTGGAAGCATTGAGACAAGAAAGATATCATTGAAATACGTTATGAAATGATGATGGAAATGCCGTTAATAAAGAGGTCTTTCTTCATCCCATGCAGAGGAGATGAGTGCCTAAAGCTCCTTGAAGCTCTTAAAAGTATCCTCAACGTAAATGAAGCAACAATATCTATAAGTGAAGGAGGAATACTCATAGAGCTATATGGATATAAGACCGACATTAAGCGCTTCTGGAGTAAGTCTAGGAAGATAGTCAGTACGTATAAGAAGAGCTTAAAGCACTAATCCTATATTAGAAGTAAGGGCTTTCCAATTATAATGATAAATTAAAGAACAAACCCCTCATCGTTAGAGCATGGAGGCTCCTTCAAGACTATTCACAGGCTCGTCATTGAAACTAAAGTGATCCTAGTACTTTAATACGTGGGGGCTGAAGTCAATTGTAGCTGAAGTACTTATATTCAAAGTTGTAAGTAAGTATATATTAAGGTATGATGTAGTAGAACGTTAAGGCTGTAACGTAGGTGGTTATGTAATGCCTGTTAGAGTCCTTCTCTTGCCGGATAAAAGGGATTTATTGGTTGAAAGCGGTATTAGCATTAAAGATCTATTAAAGGCTTTAGAGCTAGATGAAAGCGATGCACTTGTAATAGTCAATAATGAAGTAGTCAACGACACAAGCAGAAAGCTTAGTGAAATAGATGACGTTAAAGTCGTTAGAGTAGGCAGTGGAGGGTGAAGCTGGTTTAAGTCTTGTAGATACTAAACCTGCAAATAATTATAGATGCATACTTCACTCCTTACTCCGTTGGGTTTCCATCACTCACTATGGAATAGGCTTTCGAATAGGCTTTCAGTGTAATAGCTTAACTGACCTCCTCTCGGCCTTGGAGAACGTACTCTTAGATGTAACAATAAGGTACATTTAATGAAATCGTTACTTACGCATTTTACGTGGATGTATGCAGTCTTTTGGAGCATTGTTAAATGGCTCCAAATATTTTCTAAGCACTTTTGGAATCAGTACAGTTCCATCAGGCTCCTGGTGATTTTCAAGTATTGCTGTTATAGTTCTTGTACTTGCTATAGCAGTGCTATTGAGGGTGTGCAAGTACTCCTTCTTCATTCCCCTCCTTCTGACTAGCCTAATCTTGAGTCTGTATGCCTGCCAGTCTGTTACATTACTGCAGCTAACCATCTCTCTATATTTACCTTGAGCAGGCATCCATACCTCAAGATCGTATTTCTTCGCAGCAGGAGCTCCTAAATCCCCGCTGGCTATGTTAACTACTCTATATGGGAGTTCTAGGCCTTTAAACAGCTCTTCAGCATTTCCAATGAGTTCCTCCATTAAATCCCAGCTCTCCTCAGGCTTAGCATATATGAATTGCTCAACTTTATGGAATTGATGCACTCTAAAGACTCCCTTTAAATCCTTGCTTCCAGCGCCAGCTTCTTTTCTAAAACAAGGGCTTATTCCAACGTACTTAAGCGGAAGATCCTCCTCTGGAATATCTTCTCCATAATGTAGTGCAGCTAGAGAGTGCTCTGCTGTAGCAATTAAGTATAGGTCCTCGCCTTCAATTCGATATATCGCATCCTTAAACGTAGCGAAGTCTATAACCCCCATCATAACTCTCTCCTTCAACATATATGGAGGAAGGACTAGCGTATATCCCTTAGCGGTAAGGAAGTCAATGGCGTACAGTAGTAGGGCTAAGTCAAGCCAGACTAAGTCATTGAATAAGTAGTAGAACCTGCTTCCAGCTACTTCACTAGCCTTAAGGGTGTTTCCAAGCATTAATACTTCCTCAAGCATATCAGCATGCCCAACAGGCTTCCAATCTATTAATTCATAGTCTACTCTAAATCCATACTTCTCAGTTTGTTCCTTAAACTGCTCTAAGTACTCACTCCATACCTTAGCTCTACCCCAGAACCTTATGGGAGTATTACAGGATTCATCTGGTCCAATGGGGGCTGATTCATGAACTATGTTGGGTAGCTCTAATAGAGCTTTCTCTCTCTCAAGCTCAATGGCCTTAAGTTCTCTTTCAATAGCATCAAGTTTCTCAAGGAGCTCCTTGGCTTCTCTAAGAGCTTTCTCCCTTTCATCTCCTTGAAGCTTCTGTATGCTTCTACTGATCACGTTGTGTTTATGCCTAAGTTCATCGGCCTCCCTCAGCATTCTCCTCCACTTCAAGTCGAGTTCATGAGCTCTATCAACTATTGATGGATCCATAAACCTCTTCTTAACGTGCTCCCTCAATGCACTTGGATTACTTCTAAGCAATTCAAGTATGCTCCAGCTCAAGTACAGCACCGCATTAATGAATAATGAACGGCTAGTTATTAACGATTACGCTCCATTATTTTAAAGCTAATGCTGCAGTACGTGATGGCGCAGTAATGATTTAGGGGGATTTTTAGATTACCTCCAGTAAGAACTTGCCGTTTTCATAGACTAACTCTCCATCTGCGTAAACTCTGCTCTTCCTCATGTCTTTAATCATGTCCCAGTGTATAGCGCTCTTATTCTTTCCACCAGATTCAGGGTATGCTGCTCCAAGAGCCATGTGTATAGTTCCGCCAATCTTTTCATCAAACAAGATCTCTTTTGTAAATCTATCTATAGAGTAGTTTAAGCCGAAGGCTATTTCACCAAGCCTTGCCGCTCCTTCATCTACGCTAATCATTTTCCTTAGGAATTCCTCTCCACGCATAGCTCTAGCTTCCACAACTACTCCTTTGTTAAACACTAGTCTTACTCCATCTACTTCAACCCCCCTCCATATAGCTGGGTAGTCGAATTCTACAAAGCCTTCAGCACTATCTTCAATTGGTGCTGTAAACACTTCTCCTCCAGGCATGTTGTGTCTTCCGTCATCGTTTATCCAAGTCCTTCCACCTACTCCTAGAGCCAGGCTTATGCCTGGGCCTTCATAACGTAGCTCGCTCACTTTATTGAGGAAGTCCGCTATTTTCTGTTGTTCTCTAGCTTTCTCCACCCATGCTGATACAGGGTCATCCCTGTCAACTAGTGTTGCTCTATAGACAAACTCCTCGTATTCAATGATGCTCATTCCTGCTTCTTGCGCTAGCGCCCTAGTTGGATATGGTGCCACAACCCACTTTAGCTCTCCCTTAGCGCTTCTCTCCATGAAGATCTCCATTAATGGCGCTCTAGAAGCGCTTCTACGCTTAATTCTCTCGGGATCTATGCCTGCTAAGTGCTTTGTGTGAGTTGAGCTAAGTATACTTATTCTAGCAGTTATTCTAGAGGCTATCTCCTTCTCAATGCTACTTACGTAGCTAAGCAATTCGTCTTTAGCAAGCCTATAGAATATTTCTTCAAGAACCTCGTCATGTATGTTGACTATTACTGGGTAGCCTCCGCGTTCAACGACTTCCTTAAAGACTTCCCTTATCAATGGCATTGCCTCATAACTACCGTATATAGCTACTTCATCTATAGGCTTTACAGCAACTGAATACTCAACTAAAAGCTTGGCTAACTTAGACACCATAGAGCCTGGCATAAAGTAAGCCTCCACAACTTTTACTTAAATCACCCTTAACTTTTTAACTTTGCTACGCATAGAGGGATTAAGACAGCGTTCATAGAGCTTGAAGTCAGCGGCTTAAAGACCCAGCACCTTGCTTTGCATCACTCTCTAAACAACATTTTTACTACTGTCCATAGATGTGTTACTGAGTGGTCTTATGTCTAAGAGTGAATACATGGAGAAGCTGTATAAGCTATATCCCTGGGCTGAGGATCCTTCTACAACTGAAGGCCTTAAGAGGTATAAAGACGCTGTTTCAGAGCTTGAAGTTGTTACTAAACATAAGTGGTTTAAGGAGCTCATAGATTGGAGGAGGGAGCTTAAAGTAATTGATTTATGCAGTGGCACAGGCATTGGAGGCATTGCTCTAGCTAAAGTCTTAGTGAACTTAGGCATTAGGATTAGCTTAACATTAGTTGATCTTCGTCGAGAAGCTCTTAATAAAGCAGTAGAGTTTTGTTTAAGGGAGCTGGGCTTTAAGCCTGAGACCTTAGTGTGCGACGTCCTAGAGGAAGTAGAGTTAGGAGCTAAATTCGATGTTTCACTCATTTGGGGATATACAACACCTCACTTCAGCCCGTGGGATTGGATTAAAGTACTAGCGAATGTGTCACAGCTTTTAGTAAGCGACGGGCTATTCCTATATGACGAATTAGATCGAGTATATGCAATCTACTACTTCACAGGGTATAAGGACTTGTTGCCTGAACTAGTTGAGAGAGATAGAGTAGTCTTAACAATACATAAGGACAAGGACTTTAGATCAGGCTATACAACGCGTTTAGTTCTCAACCTCACGGCTGGGGAGAGCGAGGAAATGGAGATATATTTCTGGGACTTAGCTTCCTCAGCAGCATTTACATGGATCTTCTTTAGCGACGTAGATTACATTCCCATTAGGAGACCTTATTCAGGTATTATAGTAGCTAAAAATCCAAGGTGTATGCCTAACTTAGAGATTTTACTTAAGGAAAAACCACTTATGTTAATTCATGAATAGCTGCAGCGCATTTAAAGCTGCATTTTAGAGTAAAGGTTTGAATCAGTGACAGGCAGTCTGCGATAAGGCTAAGCTAATAAACCCATACCTGAAACTATGTTAGAGCAGTGAGCCGCCGTAGCTCAGCCCGGTGGAGCGCCGGCCTCGTAACGGCATAATACTGGATCCGTGGTCGCAGGTGAGCCGGTGGACGCGGGTTCAAATCCCGCCGGCGGCTCTCTTAGCTATGCTAACTCGATGTATATTGTTGAATCATGATCAGGTTTCTCCAGCTTAAATGAAGCTATGTACTTAATTCCAGATAAATCCACTTCACTTCTACCTACAGCAATGTCGTAATTCAACTCCTCTAGCTTCATGGGCGGAGAGCCTATGTCATATAAGCTTACTTTCAGTTTATTGCTTTTGCTAGCTTTCACCCGTAGCTTTGGCTCACTGTATCCAAGTAGTGGTATTCCTCCAAAACACTTATCCCCTACTTCCGCGCCATTAATCCTAAAGATCATTGGAGGACTGCTTTGGCTGAGCAAAGATGATTCACTGATGCTCATAATCCCCCTATATCCAACGTCTATGAGAGTAGCATCCATACTCCCTAGGTTTGGTGCAGTAGAATATCCAAGCAGTATCTCACTGCCTTTCTTGGCAACGCTAGTTACTCTAGCTCCAAGAGCCATCAATACTCTTGCCTGAGGTGGAGTAATATATACTAGCACTGTTGGCCCCACTATCGTGTTAGAATGCGCATACTCCACAGATCTCTCTAAGTGCAGATAGCTGTGAGTATAGGAATTAAATACAGCTAAAACACCCCCGCCTACAGGGAGTGCATTGCTGCGAGATGGGGCATATGGACTTATGCCATAGTCGAAAAGCCTTACAAAGCGCGGCTCATCAATCCACGGCTCTACTGGATTTCCAACAATGACTCCTCCCCTAAAGAAGTGGTAGTACTTTGCAAAAGCCGATATAGAGTATCCTGAAGCTCTATTACTAACTCCACAGCTATCTACGCTAATTCTCTCCCAAGACTCCACAGCATAGTTAGACCACTTGCCGCTAAAGAGATCTAGGCATTGAATGCCGCTAATCCCCTGCCTCCAATCAGGCTGCACGTCGAAGCATGCATAGTCTAGGAATAGTGAGCCCTTTAAACCAGGCGTAGTACTTAATTGCTTAAAAACCTCTCCATTCCTTGAAAGCTCGTATATTCCGAGGTTTACGTGGCCATCAGCTCTAGCAAGGAGAAGCCTGTCATTTACAGGATCGTAGATTATTTGCGAAACTTCTCCAGCCCACTCACGCTCGCGGTGAACAGATTCCTTCCAGAGCAGCTTCACTGACCTATTATCTATGTCGTAAGCATGCACATGACTATACTTGTTTCTAAAATCTATTTCAATACCTCCATTGCTCCTAGCTCTATATGTAGATGGGCTATGGATCCATCCTCCGAAGTAAACATAGCTGTCTACAGCGTCTACAGCATTATATGTATCACCTCCTGAAGCAGGCCCTGGACCAATGAGTTGAAACTTATACTCCACTACTTCATTATCATCGTGGTGGAAGAAAGCCCTTGCCTCCATTGAAAGCACATAGTAGAGAGTTCCCCCATGATAGCATAGCCCGAAGACTCCTCCACTACCCCACTCTGGGCCATAGCGTGGAGGGTATAGTTGATGCAATTCCTCCACCAATCGACGCCATAGCTATTAAAATGACGTGCCTTTAGGCTAAAATTTAGTTAGCTGAATTCATCCTCTATGGCATCTACTACTTTGCTTATACTGACTTTGCGCCCTAAGTCCTTAAGAGCCTTAGCTAACGCCGTATAGGCTATTAATAGGTGAGCTCTGGATGCTTGAACCCCCATGTGGCCTACTCTAATTACTCTTCCCTGAAGTCTGCCCCAGCTGCCGGCTAGCATTACCCCATACTTCCTCCACACGTAATCCCTTAGCTCTCCATCACTAATACCGCTTGGAGTTAGGAATGCTGTAACTGTTGGAGAAGAGTCATTTATTGAAGCTGGGAATGGAGTTAGCTCTAATGCTTCAACAGCTCTCCAAGAAGCTCTTCTAGCCATTAAGTGTCTTTTGTAAACGTTATCTAGTCCTTCATTAAATAGCATTTTTAAAGCTTCTTCAAGTGCGTATACGAGCACATCACTCATGGTGTAAGGGAATACTCCATGAACATCAAGGGATTCCATCCACGTCCTTAAGTTTAAGTATAGGCCGCTGTAATTAGTTCTGTAAATTGCCTCCCACGCAGCCTTACTAATAGCCATTATAGTTAGCCCAGCCGGAGCATTTAATACTTTCTGAGATCCTCCGATCAATACATCTACTTTATTTTTATCAAACTCTATTGGTACTCCACCAATACTTGATACAGCATCTACTATGAGTAGAGCTTCACGCTCCTTAACTACTTTTGCCACGCTCGGTAAATCATTTAATATAGCTGAGGGAGTATCGCAGTGAACTAAAGTTACAATGCTTATATCCTTATTGCGCTCTAGCTCTCTATCAATAACGCTTACTTCAATGCCCCTCCTCCACTCATCATCTCTAGCTCCAACTAATATTGGTATGCCGCGATACGCTTTTACAATGTCTGCAAACCCTTCTCCAAAAACTCCATTAGCTACAACTAGTACTTTGCACCCTGGTTTAACTAAGTTAGCTACGGCTGCTTCAAGCCCTAATACAGCTTCGCCAACCATGACGTAGATTGATGCACTGTGCGCTCCCAGAAGGTCCTTTAGCATGCCCCTAACTTTATTGTACTCATTAAGGAACTCTGGATCTAGATCGGGGTTAGTGGTCTCTCTAGCTAACGCCATTCTAACGCAGTGAGGGATCTCTGTAGGACCAGGCGTAAGTATAAAACGATCTGTATATAGCTTCAAGCAAGCCCCCAGACATAGCTTAAGCTACGGCATGCTTAAATACGTTCAAGGCTCATTGCATGGAGCACGCAAATTCTTAACGCTGCTTTATCAACAGCCCCTATTTCAATCTTATTGAGACGTAAGTATGCTATATAGTGATAAAAATTTATAAAGCAGATGCGTAAGACTCTGTATGTAGATATGGCGATTAATATGGCTATAAAAACTGTATATGCAGTTGCAATAGCTATCATAGTTACTGCAGCAATTGTAGGCGGAGGACTATACTACTACTATACGACGGTGCTTGTTAAGCCTAGAGCTAACTTACTTGAAATATATCACTGGTGGACTTCCGGCGGCGAGAAAGCTGCTATAGATGCATTAGTGGCAGTGTTTCAAGCTAAGTACCCTGATGTAGGCGTTATACAAAGCCCTGTTGCAGGTGGTGCAGGCTACGTTATGAAGGCGGTAATGAAGGCTATGGTTGCAGCTGGTGAAGCTCCTGACGCATTCCAAGTCCATGCAGGTTATGAAATGAAGCCATACGTAGACGCCGGCTACTTAGACCCCATAGATGATCTATGGGCACAGCAGGGCTGGGAAGAAGTATTCCCACCAGTTGTAAAAGACATGGTTAAGTGGGGAGGGCATTATTACGCTGTCCCAGTGAACATTCATAGAGCTAACGTATTGTGGTATAATAAACACATACTCGACCAATACGGCATAGATCCTGCAACGTTAGAGACGTGGGATGGTTTCTTCGCAGCTTGTGAAAAGCTTAGGGCTGCCGGCATAAGCCACCCAATAGCTATGGGAGGCATAGGTAAGTGGGAGATAGCTCATGCCCTTGAACAAATATTCGTTAGCCAGGGCATAGAATTCTACCAGGACTTAATAAATGGGAAGTTAGCTGACCCCAATGACCCAAGGCTTGTGAGAGCTTTTCAAATATTCAACAGGTATTTAGATTACGTAAACCCAGACTACGCTACCTTAACGTGGGATCAAGCAGTGGCGAGAGTCATTAGAGGTGAAGCAGCTTTTACAATCATGGGCGACTGGGCCAATGGAGAATTCCTAGTAGCTGGAAAAGTGTTTGGCGTAGATTATGGTGCAATACCTGTGCCTGGAACTAGGGGCATATACGTCCTTGTAGTTGACTGCTTTGAGCATCCCAAAGGAGCTAAGCACCCGGAGAACTCCGTTAAGTGGCTAATGGTAGTCGGATCTAAGGAAGGGCAGGACGCATTTAACCCAATAAAGGGCTCAATACCAGCTAGATTAGACGCTGACATAACGAAGTACGGCCCATATCAGCAACAGGCTATAAATGACTTTAGGAATGCTAGATACATGGCTCCAAGCATAGTTCATGGGAGTGGAGCGCCAGAGAAGTTTGCAAGTGCTTTTAATGACATATCTTCTGCCTTTGCATCAAATAGAGATGTATCAGCTGCATGCAGAGGCATTATCGATGCAATCAATGCTGCTAAGGATGAGTACGTTAAGGAGTGGAGGCTTTATTAAACAATAAACTATTTTTTATCCACAACTCACAAAGTCTTCGCGGGAGAAACATGGGTTCACATGGTTCACTTCCTTTAACAATAGTCTTTATAGCTTCACTAGCCACAGCATTCTTCTTCATATATGGCTTAATAGGCTGGAACGTGCTCTTATCCTTTACAAAATCCATGGGCTTGATCACGAGTTATGAACTAACGGGCTTAACGCAGTATGTGAAGGCCGGATCAGATCCCGTCTTCCAGATCTCTCTTAAGAACAATTTAATGCTAATAGTACTCTTCATCCCTGGAAGCATAGGGCTTGGACTGTTGTTAGCAGTATTGCTTGACTTAGTTGGCGGTAGAGGGGAGACTCTATATAGAACTATTTACCTTCTTCCATTTTCATTATCGTTTGTTACAACGGCATCTATGTGGGCATGGATGTACAACTATTCATACGGCGTAGTAAATACTTTGCTAACAGCTTTGTTGGGCAGAGCTCTTCAAGTAAACTGGCTTGGAGACCCTAATATTGCTCTCTACAGCGTAATCTTAGCACTCATCTGGCAGTTCTCAGGATATACAGCTTTAGTATTTCTTGCAGGGATAAAGTCTATACCAGAGTCGCAGATAAATGCAGCGAGAATTGATGGAGCTTCCGCATTTCAACTATACACTAGGATAGTCATCCCACAGCTAAAGCCATGGATTCTGTCAGCGTTCGTAGTACTAATGGTGTTTGCATTGAAGGCTTTCGACTTCATCTATGTGTTAACGAATGGAGGGCCTGGAGTTTCTACATACGTGCTTGCGCTACTAATGTTTAGAAGGGCGTTTTTCGAAACGGACTTCCCATATGGAGCAGCACTAGCTACAATACTATTCACAATGGTTATTAGCGTAGTAGTGCCCTACTTACTGTTATCATCTAGAAAGGGGGAGAAGTGATGTTAAATAAGGCAAGCCTTGCAACATACATTGTTTTAACAATCCTTGCATTCACATACCTTCTACCATTCTGGAGCGTGCTTACAACTGCTCTTAAAAGCGATGTAGAGGTGAGAATGACAATACCTATAGTTCCGCCGTCAAATCCCACAACGATGCCTCTGCTTAAGGCCTTAGAATTAATGAAGCAAGGCTTGTTGAATAGCTTGCTATTCACAAGCTTCGCCACTATACTCTCAAGCATAATAGGTTCCGTCAACGGCTTCATGCTCTCAAAAGTGAAGTTTAAGCACGCTGATGCAGTGTTTCTTGCATTAAGTGTTGGAATATTCATTCCCTATCATGCAGTAATAATTCCATTAATAACTGTAACCAGTAAAACCGGCGTTTACAACTCCATTCTCGGAATGACCATTGTTCACACAACGTACGGCATACCCATATGCACTTTGTTCTTCAAGAACTTCTTTGACGAACTACCTGAAAGCATATTGAATGCAGCTAGAATAGATGGAGCAAGCGACTTCACTATATATAGGAGGATTGCACTCCCACTCTCGTGGCCTGCATTCATAATTACTGGGGTATTTCAATTTACAAGCATATGGAACGACTTCTTGTTCGGTGTAGTACTAACTAAAGGCAGTAATCAGCCTGCTAGCGTTGTACTAGCCAACCTTCTCGGAACAACAGCTGCTGAATGGAATGTACAGATGGCCGGTACATTCATTTACGCTCTACCAGTAGTAACGGTATATCTCCTCCTCGGCAAATACTTGATTAGAGGCTATCTCGCTGGAGCTATTAAAGGGTGATGAAGTGTGGTAAATGTATTCATTAAAGACCTATATAAGAAGTTTGGAAAAACGGAGGCGGTAAAGGACTTCAACTTAGAGGTAAGAAGCGGAGAGTTCTTTGTCTTACTGGGTCCAAGTGGAAGCGGTAAATCAACTGTATTGAATTGCATAGCTGGAATCATTAAGCCAACTAAGGGGGAAATATGGATTGGCGATAAACTCGTTGTATCAGCAGAAAAAGGAGTATTCGTTCCTCCACAAGAGAGGAACTTAGGCATGGTGTTTCAGGACTTCGCTCTCTACCCCCATATGAGCGTGTTTGACAACATAACTTTTCCACTAAAGGTTAGAAAATTCCCTGAGGATGAAGTGAGAAAGAGGGCTGAGCAAATAGCTGAAACTCTAGGCATAAAGCACTTATTGAATAGAAAGCCCGGGCAGTTAAGCGGCGGTGAAAAGCAGAGAGTTGGCTTAGCGAGAGCTCTAATTAGGAACCCCCCGCTGCTTCTAATGGATGAACCATTGTCAAACCTGGATGCTAAGCTAAGAGTCTTAATGAGAGTTGAACTGAAGAAAATACAGCGTGAGTTTAAGACTACAGTCATTTATGTAACGCACGATCAAGTTGAAGCACTTAGCATGGGCGATAGAATAGGAGTTATGTCTGCTGGAACACTACAGCAAGTAGGTGAGCCAGTAGAAATTTATGAGAGGCCCATCAATACTTTTGTAGCAGGCTTCATAGGCAGTCCACCGATGAACATGTTTAACTGTATTTCAACTGATCTAGAGCGTGGAGTGCTTGAGTGCGATTTTGGAGAATACAAGCTGCCTAAATCAATAGCTGAAGCAATTCTTACGAAGACTGTTAAAGAACTCATACTAGGAGTGAGGCCAGAACACGTGAAGGTAGTGGGTAAATACATACCTGGAGCTCTAGAGGCAAAGTTTATTTACGTAGAGAAGCTTGGTAGAGAGCTAATAGCACACCTAAAGATTGGGGAATCAAAAATTACGTCAATAATATCACCAGAAGTCCACAGTAGCCTTAAGGAAACCGTGTGGATACTCTTTGATGAAAATAAAATCCATGTATTCGATAAAAGCAGTGGGAAAGCAATAGTCTAGCCTTTAACCTAGCTCCTTTCATAGCAGGAAGATCGAAATCTTGTAATCAAAATTTATTGAAAAACTCCAAGGCCACTACATTTATTGACGGCTTCGCCGTAGAGCAGGGTGTAGTGAGACCTATGTTAATATACTTAATCGTTCCTCTTCTCACGGATTTCCCAACGTACATCTTTACGTGACATACCTTAGAGAAAATGTATAGGCACTCCTCTATAGTATGGTGGGCTTGCATGCCACTACTCATTTAACTTCAGTTATTCTACTCAAAACCCTGGGCTTCTTTAGAGTGTAGAGATAGCGTTATTGCATCAATTGCTTAAGGTATTGTAACCCTGATCCTGCTAAAGCTAAAAGCTCTATTAACTTAAGTGCTTCACTAGGGCTATTTAAGTGATACTCTGTAGTATAAGCATCGATTCTACTAGCTCCCGAAATATTTTCAGCTACATCAGCTACTTCACTTTCCTTAAACTCTATACGCAACTTATACTTATCGCAATTGAATTTAAGTGGTTTAGCAACTCCTTCTTCAATAAGTCTTATAGCTTCACTAACCTTAGCCTTAATTTCATCAATTAATTCTTCCATAGACTTATATACAGCTGCATACCTACTCATACCTTGCTTAAGCTCAATGAATACAGTCCACGGAGAGAACTTCTCTACTTCACTTTTTAGACAGCTGTCTCCTGCAACCATAGCTACTGGTACACCATGTTCTCCAGCTACGAGTGAATTCAGTAAAAATTCACTTACAGGAACTTCATTTAGCCAAACTCTATGAAAAGTTCTTCCACTATACGTATGATCTAGAATTCCTTTAACTGTCCCAGCTCCACAGTGATAGCCAATGAAGAACGCCGCCTTATACTCACTGCATATACCGGCTACCATGGATATAGGCCTTGGATACCCTTGTATAAGTCTAACTCCGCGTGGGAACTCTAAGTAATTCAAGTTAGTCATATAGCCATGGCTGTCAGCTACGGTAACCTCCTTGAAGCCTCTGTTTAAAAGCTCTCCAGCAATAGCTACACTCAACTTAGTCATAATCCTTGATGCAACGCTATATTGAGGGCTCTTTGGAGAAAGCATGGTCAGTGACGCTATACCAGGTAAGCCCTCTAAGTCAACGCTTACATAGGCCTTCAATAAATCACCAAACTAACTAAAGCCAGCCTATCTATATAAATAACTATGATGTAGCGAGGCAACATAGTTTACCTAGTATTTAAGGCTATATAACGATCTTTTTGGAAAGCTTTAGAGTAGAAGAAGTGATAGGAAAAAGAAATTACTTTCCCCACGCTTCTAAGGCTTTTAATGCCATATCCTTCATCACTTGGTATGGATCCTTAGCTTTCACTATTGCTGATGCAACTAACACTCCCTGCGTTCCAAGTCTTATTGCAATATAGACGTCTTCTCCAGCGCTTATCCCTGCACCAGTCAGTATAATTAATTCCCTAGATATCTTCCTTACTAAGTCAACAGTAGACGTTATTACTTCAGGCTTTGCTTTAGAAACAGGTATTCCTGTACCTATTAGTTCAGGAGGCTCTACAGCAACTATATCTGGGTTGAGAGCAGCGGCTGCTGCAGTAGTCTCAGGCTCGTCAGCACACACGAGAGTCTTTAATCCAAGCTTCTTAGCTCTCTTAATAAGCCAACCTATGTCGGCTAGCTTTAATCTATGTTCACTGTGGTTCAATATTACTCCAACTGCACCAGCATCCTTAACTCCTTCAAGAGGTATAAAGCCTGTTTGAGCTCCCGGCTCAATTGGGTCAGCGTGTTGAGCATAGACTTCGACTTCACTTCCCTCCAAATACTTTACAATGCTCCTGATCTCAGTATATGGAGGAGCTAAGACTATTTTAATGCCAGTCTCCTCCCATACTTTCCTAGCTGATTCAGCTAGTTTAAGTGCCTTTTCACCGAAGCTATGCGGATAATATGCCTTAAAGTTTACAGCAATTATAGGTTTCATAAATCATACCCCCAGGATATGTTTTGTGGATTTAAAATAAAAAATTTTGCAAAACGTTTAGAAATCTATGCTTCATGCTTATGGACTCCAGCTGGTGGAGGAGCTATCCTTACAAATCTATCCTCAAGCTTCTTCAGTACTTGCGGCAATGTAGTATACTCCATTTCCTCTGGTCCAAGCCTATGCGGCATGAATGGCCCATGTCTCCTCATGTATTCAGCAATTGTTTGAGCTATTCTCCTAGTCTCATCAAATGCAACGTCGTCAAATAAATCAGCTGGTCCAACAAGCTTTCCCTCCTTGATCTGCCATCCTAGGGCGATGATTCTTGGAGGGCCATCAAACCTCGTTACTCTAGCATACCTTTGCGGGACAGGCATTAGTGGTCCAAAGTGGCTTCCCCTCATCCATCCAGCAACTAGGTGTGGGAAGGCAAATGCTTCTAAAACTTCTCCAACGGCCGGCAATCCATGTTGAGTTCTCACAATAGCTACAGGATCGTCTTTACCGACATATCTCCCAGCAATAAGATTTAACCTCTCAGTACTTACTACAGCAGCTATGAGGCCGTCAGCTTTCCTAAAGACTTTCTTAATTATGTAACGGCCCTGGGTCCCTATGAGGGCAAGAATATCGTACATTTCATCAGGAGCACTTAGTTTAACCGACTTCCCTTCATATACGTCAAATACTTCAAATATGAATCCCTCATGCATCTTAGGATCAATTACTAAGCCAGCTGTATTGAATGGATCAGCAAATACTCTAAATAAAGGCAGGTTAAACGCCCCAGGCTCAGTTTTATCAGCGTGGAAAGTTATTATTGGCTCACTAGGCCTCTCCTCAAATTCTACTTCAGCAACACCTGGCCCCATCCCCCTGAGGTTCCCTGAGAATGCTTCTGAAAGTAGGTCCTGGCCAGCTGCATAAAGGCCTAATTCCTTAGCTATTTTAGTGGCTTCCTTAAAAGCCTCCCACGCAAGTCCATGTATTTCAGGACTATCAACGCCCTTAGTATGAGTCATCAATAGCTGTATGTCGTCACCTACGTGTGTAACGTAAAAGTCTATTATCACACCCCTCCTTTTAGCTTCAGCTAATATTTTAGTGCACACAGCCAATTGATCTGGGTGAGGCATGTAGTGTCCAGCAATAGATCCTACGTCAGCCTTTATTACGGATAAAGTAGTTTTTTGACCCATTTTTAATACACCTCATTTTCTTAGCTTACAAGAACTTTTCACTTATTAATATACGTTGCGTTTCTACATCCCATAATATTTATTCCTCATCAACTCCAGCAGCCTCTGGAACAAAGTATTCTCCACGAGCTTTTTGAAGCCTATCTAAGTATGAGCCCGGCTTGTTGACTCTAGGCCTTCCAGTAATAGGGTCTCTTCTCACTGTCACCTCTAGTTCACTGAGCAACTTATTTAATCCACTACTGATCGATACTGGTTTAGATGCATAGCCTTTCACTCCAGGTTCGCCGTAGAAAACCATGACTTTATCGGATGCAAACGCCTGAAGCATTAGGTCGTGTTCTACGACGAATGCTACAGCGCCTCTATCCTCAACTATCCTCCTAATTACTCTAGAGACATTTATCCTCTCTTCAACATCTAAATAAGCTGAAGGTTCATCAAGTAGGTATAGCTTAGCTTCTTTAGCTAGCGATACAGCTATAGCTAACTTCTGTAGTTCTCCTCCACTAAGCTCATCAACTCTCCTATCAAACAACTTCCTTAATCCAAGCTTTGATATAAGCTCTACGTAGAGCCACGATGATGGCTCAATAGCGCTTGAATTAGCCTTCTTAATGTTACCCACTACGGTTTCTTCACTGAATATCTTTGGGGAAAGCTCTTGGGGCTTAGTGCTGATGGATTCAACCGATATAATTACTTCACCCTCGCTGGGTTCAACTTCTCCTCCAAGCATTTTAATGAAGGTAGTCTTACCTATTCCATTGGGGCCAATTATTCCCACTACTTCACCAGGCATGGCTTCTCCCTCATCAGTCACTAAGCTGAAGCTCGACCCATATTGCTTAACCATTCTTGACCACTTGACTGCTGGGTAAGCCAGATCCCTTTTTACCTGCTGATCTATGCTTACCGGCAGTTTGAACGTTATGGCTTCCTTCCTAATCCTCATGTTCTCTGATGGAAGATATCCCTGCAAATAATGGTTTATCCCCGCTCTAACTCCATATGGATTAGAGACCACTCCATACACTCCAGGCTCACCAAATATTACAACAACATTATCTGAAATGTAGTCAAGAACTGTTAAATCGTGTTCAACTACTACTACATAGCTTTTATTAAGATCTATGAACTCCCTTATAGCTCTAGAGACCCTTAATCTCTCCCTTATATCTAGGTAACTGCACGGTTCATCAAAGAAGTATGCATCAGCATCCTTCATTATGACTGCGGAGATCAGTACTTTCTGCAGCTCCCCTCCGCTAAGTTCATCAATTCTTCTATCAATAATGTTGCTTAGACTCATAGCAGTTATTAAGTCTCTTAAAATACCTCTTTCATCCACCTTAGCAAGCAGCTCTCTTACTACCCCCTTAAGAAGTCTTCTAGCAGCCTCAATGTATTGGGGCTTAACAACAGCTCTAATCCTTCCCTCACTTAAGTCCTTTAAGTAATTTTGTAGTTCTGTGCCGCGAAACGCTTTAACTACTTCACTCCAGTCAGGGGGTTCACGGTATCTCCCAAGATTAGGCTTCAACTGCCCACTCAGTATCTTTATTGATGTAGTTTTACCACTGCCGTTTCTGCCAATAATTCCTAAAACTTTTCCTCTTCTAACAATCGGTAGATTGTATAGCTTAAACATGTTTTCTCCATATCGATGCACAGAGCTCTTTTCAAGTTCTTCAGGTAGATTAACAATGGATATTGCTGAGTAAGGACATTTCCTCACGCATATTCCACAACCTATGCATACCTCTTCGCGAATTACTGCAAACTTTCCGTCTTCAGATAACTCAATTGCTTTAACAGGCCCCTTACGCTTATTCACTGGGCAAAACCTTATGCACTCCAGGCTACACTTACTAGGCTTACAGTAATCTCTATCGATCACTGCTACTCTAGCCAATTCACTGCACCGTGCTTTATTAATGATAGTTAAGTTACTGCAAACGCTTATTAAATTCGTAGGGAGTAGGGAATAGTAGATGATGAGTGGCGACAGCGCGGAGCGCGTGAAGAACCAGAACCTCCTGATGCCTGAGCTCAATTAATTGAGCTAAACTACATAGTCTTCAAACGAGAACCTCGCTCCAAACCTACTCCTAGCTCTATCAATGATTCTCTCTAATGTTTTCTCAACACAGCTTCTCAAAGCTTCCTCATCAATGTTCACGATCCTTCCATTATCTACGACTACTTCACCATTTAATATTACAGTCTCTACGTCGCTGGCGTTAGCGCTGTAGACTAAGGCTCCAAGAGGGTCGTTTACTGGATGTATGTGGGGTCCATTGAGCTTTACAATAACTACATCAGCTTTCTTACCGGGCTCTAAGGAACCTATTGAGTCCTCTAAGCCTAAGGCCCTGGCTCCATTTATTGTAGCCATCTCAAGCGCATCCCAGGCAGTTATAGCAGTAGGATCCCTTCTAAAACCCCTTTGAGAGAGAACAGCGAACCTCATTGCCTCAATAATGTCATTGTTGTTGTTGCTTGCAGCTCCATCAGTTCCTAAAGCTACATTAACTCCACTCTTCAAGTACTCCACTATAGGAGCTATCCCCGAACCTATTATTAAATTGCTCTCAGGATTATGCACTACGTGTGCTCTAGAGCTAGCAATCATACTTATTTCCAGTGGAGTTACATTAACGGCGTGAACAGCGTGATACATTGGTGAAAGTATATTCAATTCATGTAGGAGTTCAACATCTGTTTTTCCATGGAGTTTCTTGGCGAACTCCAGATCTCTAGGTGATTCAGCTGTATGAGTATGATATATGAGGCTGTATCTATCACTTAACTCCTTTGCCTTAAGCAATAGATCCCTGCTGGCGTTGTATGGATGCATGGGGGCAATCGCTATCCAAAGCATGTTGTTTAATCCATGGTATTTCTTCACTAAGTTCTCAACGTGGCTTAAAGCTTGATCAGGTTCTTCTCTCAGCTCATCTAGTAAGACGTTTAATTCATATATACCTCTAGCAAGGAAGGCTCTCACTCTTAACTCAATTAATGCTTTTGCAACTGCATCATAGCCTCTTGGCCCATAGTGGTTTTCCACAATAGTTGTAACACCACTCTTTAAGTTCTCTACTAAACCCCATTTAGCAGCTACATAGAAGTCTTCGTCATTAAAGCTAACTAAGGCTGGGTGAATGATTCTCCTAAGCCATTCAACGAGATCCATGTCTACACCTAAGTTCTTTAAAATACTCTGAAATAAGTGGCAGTGTGAGTTAACGAAGCCCGGTACTATGACGTGATGCGGAGCTTTAATAACTACATCAGAGCTATACTTAGATCTAGCTTCATCCTTTTTCCCTACAAACACTATTTCATCTCCCTCAATTACTAAAGCGCCATCCCTTACTATCTTCCTGTGGGGTTTAACAGGGATCAAGTATCCTCCTTCAATTATCATTACTATACCCCAAGCTACTTAGAGTACACTATATTATTAAAGAGTTTATTGCTTACTACTTCATCCTGAACTTTATTGGCACATTATATTTTGCCTCAAGGATCCTTATTCTGCGTAACTTCTTAGCCACAGATCTTGACATATCCTTAGGTAAGACGACTACTACAGTTGAATCTTCAATGTATACCTCTGCTTCAGGAAGAATCTTTTGAATATACTTAACTACTCTATCTACTATTGATGAAGCATGTACAGGGATCTTCTTAACTGGAATAACGATTGTTTGTTCTCCAAAAGTATACATTTCATACTCAAGTTCGCCAGTAATGAAGTCCCTTACTTCAACAACGGGCCTAGCCAGCTCAGCTTCCTTAAGGCCTGTCGGCAGTTTAACGGTGATCCTCACTTCATAAACTTTTTCCACAAATCCCTTGTCAATGAATATTACTGTATCTACAAGGCTCGGTATCATGCCTAGCTCTACTCGTCCAATAAATCTCTGTATAGCATCTATAGGTGAAGTAGCGTGTACGACTCCTATCATGCCTATGCCAGCTAACCTAAGATCTGCATATAGCTTGAAGTCCTCATCACTCCTCATTTCATCAAATACTGTGTAGTCAGGCCTACTGAGCAACAGTATGTCGTGTAACTCACCTATATCAGCATAGCTCTTGCTATACTGAGTAATTATTGGAGGCAATATCATGTCCCTAGGCGATTCAACAGTCTTCACTATTTTCCCTCTATTAACGTAGAACTCCGCTAATGCTTGAGCAAAAGTAGTCTTCCCCATTCCTGGCGCTCCAGCTATCAGTATTCCCTCAGCCCTCTCCTCGAGTCTCTTAATTAACTTAACCGGTAAATTGTAGTCCTCAAGCTTAAGCTTCCTTAAAGGCCTAACGGCCGTCACTTCCCATCCATCGCTTAGCGGAGGCCTAGTGATCACTATTCTATAAGATCCAAGTTGAACTATAGTTGATCCACGCCTATCTATCTCTATGAATGCATCGCTCCTTCTTTTAGCTTCCTCAACAATTTCCTTAGCTATTGCTTCAACCTCCTCCCTAGTCATAGGATCCCTTTCAATAATTGAGAAAACCCATTCTCCAGGCCTGCCCTTCTTTGCAACAGGCTTTACTCCCTCCTTTAAGTGAACGCTCATCGTTGCTTCATCAAAGAATTCCTCTAACTTCAGCTTACTGCGTTTAGATGGCTCAATAAATATGACTTTCATCCCTATAGCTGAAGCAACTGTTGCTTGAACTCTATCGCCTGTAATCAATGTTGCATCTATGCTGAAAGCATAATCCCTTATTAAAGCATCTATTGCACCATAGTCAGCGTGCTCTACGTCTATTGACTTAGGCCTCTCTCCTCCAACTTCAAACTCTATGTATCCATCCTCGCTGAGCTTCTTAAGCCTCTTTACTTCCTCTAGCCCAGAGTAACCAATGGCTTTCCCAAGGTTAGCTTGATGCTCAAGTTCAGCTAAAACAGCTCTATGAATGATCACCTTGCCTCTAATACCTCTCTCAACTATAAGCTTAGAGACAGCTCCTTCTACGATAGCACTAGTGTCCGGCACGTATATTTCTTCACCAGCTAGCACTAAGACCACTATCCTCTTTACAGCGCTAACTTCTATAACGTAGCAACATCTTTTTAAACACTACTAAGTAATCTACAACATCAAAAGCCTTTTAACGTAAGAGCGGCAACTTATTGCTCCAAGATCTAGATCACTAGAATGTAATATGCTATAGCTAAGTATATGCCTATGCCCACTACGTCAGCTATGGTAGTTATTAATGGACCTGAGAGAACAGCTGGATCTATTCCAATCTTTGTAGCAATTATTGGTAGAAGTGAGCCAACAATGTTAATTAATGAGACGACTATGAAAAGCGATAGAGAAACAGCTACTGCAACTTCTACCTCAAGCCAAGCAATCAATAGGGAGAATATAAAGCCCACTGCAGCCATCGGAATTCCCATTATAATAGATGTGAGGGCCTCTCTACGGATGACTCTAATTAAATCAGCTGTAGTTACTTCTCCAGTGGCTAAAGCTCTAGTTAAAACAGTTGATGATTGTGAACCAACGTTCCCTCCAGTATCAAGTATCAACGGTATAAATGCTGCAATAATTGCAGCTCTCTCTATCAAACTCTCATAGCTGCTTATGATGTTTGCAGTAATGCTTTGAATAACATATATGAGTAAAAGCCACTTAAGCCTACTGAAAGCAAGATCCTTTACTCTTGATGAAATGTACATAAATCTGCGGCCAGCCTTAAGACCCCCAAGCTTAAGTATGTCCTCTGAGTACTCAGCTTGAATCACATCCACAATGTCTTGAACTGTTATAACTCCAAGGAGCTTTCCATCATGATCTACTACTGGAACCATACTAAGATCCCTTTCAATCATGATCTTCGCTACCTCCTCTTGATCTGAAAATGGGTGAACAGCAACGAAGTCCCTCCTCATAATGCTTGTCACACTAACCGTAGGCTTCTCTCTAAACATATCGCTTAGCTTAACATAGCCCTTCAATAATCCATTTTGATCAACTACGAATACTACGTCCTCAATATCGTACCGCTTAGACTTAAGGTCGTTCATTACTTCAATTAAGCTGCTCTTCTCACTAACTACTGGTATATTGACCGTCATTATTCCTCCAGCTGAGTCAGGAGGGTATTTAAACAACGGCTTAGCTTTATCAATTACTTCCTCAGGCAGTGCTTTAACAACAGTTTTCCTAACATGCCCAGGCATTAGTTGTATGAAGTCGACTAGTTCATCTATAGGGAGGTGTAAGCACGTCTTAGCTAGTGTTTGTGGAGGAACTGTTGAAGCAATTTCCTCAATTATCTCTCTTGAAGCATCCCTCACTACACTAGCTAAGTGCTCCGGCGGAAGTAAGTTATAGATCCTTGCTCTATCATCACTGGGCAACCTATGCAATATGTAGATCAAATCAGTTGAACTGACTACACTAATTAATGTGTTTGCGAAAGCTGCATGAGCATCTAGAGCTTCAACGTAGACCTCTCTAACTCCTCCATTAGAGCCTGAGCTTACTTTAATTAATCCTGTTATGGAGCCAGCGCGTTCTTCAATACAGCTTGAGTCAGTGGGGCAATCAATTAATGAAAGTATTAAGGCTTTCTCACCAACTTTATCAGCTACGTTGAAAGTAATGTTGCAACGGCATCCAATAACTAATTCAGCAAATTCTTTAAGCAACCCCGGTCTATCTATGGCTTCAATGAATACTGCTACGAGCAAACTATCACCAATAGCTACTTCATGAGCAATAATACTTCAAGGGTTAAAAAATATGTCTTCAAAGCTCAAGCTGGGGCTTGGCTAAGAGTACTTGAATTAAGAACACTGGGTTTTAAAGCAGTTAAAAATCTTTAAATAAGCTTTTAAGTACTCATAAGTACTTGCAGCGAAGCTCAATGAACAAATCCTAGTGCAGTGAATGTCTTGACAATTGATTATTTAAACAAAGAAGCAGGGCATGAATTTGGAGTTTTATTGAAAAGTATTTATCCTATGACTACTTTACTTCTACATAGAATCTGTCTAGGTGTAAACCTATGGCCAAGTATAGAGTTAGAATAAACCCTAGGGAAAACTGCATTTCAGACATGGTCTGCGTCAGCATTTGCCCCGACGTATTTGAGATGAACCCGGATGATAATAAGACTCAGATAATTGAGAAATTCAGGTCTTCTCCAGAGAACATAGCTGAAGGAATTATATCAGAAGATCTTAGAGAATGCGCTGAACAAGCTGCTGCAGCATGCCCAGTGCAGATAATCTTTGTAGAACCCGTTGAATAAGGCATTCACTGGGACCATTTTTTTAAGCCATAACTAATTTTAGCTAGGTTGAGTTGAATAAGTAAAAAAAGCTTACTATTTCATTACTTTTTCTCCATTTCCTGAACTATCTTCCATTGCTCGGCTGCAATAATGTCCAACGCCTCATCAGGGCTTATTTCTTTGGCTACGGCTTTATTGAAGTAAAGTTGCTGGACTTCGAGCATTCTGCCATAGTAAGGTATGTTCCAGAAGTCCTTAGCGTATTTAATAGCCTCTTTATATGCCCTAGCCCACGGCTTAGCGTTTAGGAACTCTGGACTTTCAGCTACAGATATTCTGCCTGTAAACCCTACTCTTATAGAGTACTCTTTATATGCAACTGTGTAGAACCACTTTAAGAAGAGCTTTGCCTCCTCCTTATACCTAGAGTAAGCACTTATTACTAGCGGCTGGCCGCCCAGCATGGTGTATCTTACGCCATTGTGATGAGGCTGTACAGCTGCTTCAGACACATTCCAAACCTTTGAAGTAGCTGGGTCATAGAATGCTCCAGACATAGAAGCCCACATAGCTGTCATAGCTACTTTGCCCTCAGCGTAAAGAGAGATCACTTTGTCGTAATCAAATGTCGGTGCGCCAGGAGGCATATAGTTAGTTAACTCTACAAAGAACCTCAAAGCCTCCTTAGCTTGAGTACTATTGATATACCCTATTGGGTTATGCGTAACAGGATCCCATAACTCAGCTCCCCAGCTCCAAAACACGCTAAGGAAGAAGCAAGAGATAAAGTCGTAATCCCTTGATAAGACTAGTGCTAAGCCATAGAAGTCTTCATCCAGGACCTTGCCTGCTAAAGTCTCACCCTTCTTCCTGGTGAAGAACTCAGCTATATCCCTTAATTGAACCCAATCAATGTCCATCCATTCTTCAAGAGACGTAGGTAAATCATATCCATACTTCTGCCTAAATGCAGCTCTCTCATCTGGGTGAGTGAAGAGGTCTTTTCTAAAGTGGAGAAGCGGTGTTGCATCAGCAGTTCCAGGTATGCCTACATAATTATCACTTCCCTGTGGATAAGCTGTATAGAAGTATATTAAGTTGGGGAAGGTGTCATTGAGAACTGCATACCTCATCTCGGGGTCATTTAGAATGAAGTCCTTTAGTGATATTATGTGCCCACCTTCCCATAGCTCTCCTAGCCACTGGCTATCTGCAAATATTATATCTGCTTCAGGGCTCCTAGCTGTGACTACACTAGTAACTCTCGTATAGTAAGTCCCCCATGGAGTGACGTCAAGTTTAACGTATACTTTATATCCCAACTTCTCTTCAGCATATGAAGTAAAGTCTTTAGCCATTTCTTCAAGAATAACTGCAGGCTCCCACTCAGGACTCAATATAACTAATGTGACTTCTTTAGCAGGAGGTTTATATGTAGTAACGAAGTATATTGCAATAGCTGCTATTACAATTACTACTAGAACTATAGCTAAAATAGTCGTAGTCTTCATCCTTTACACACCTCACTAATATCTTAACATGCAAAAGTTTTTAAACATTATTGTAAAGTACGGGCTTAGCCATACTCTATATTCCTCTACTGACATTATCATTAATTAATTCCAATTCAATTGTTATAAATGAATAAAAACTTAAATAGTAATAATAAATGTCATAGTGAGTATAGGGTGTTCAGTAATGCGTAAACAGTTCAGTAAGGGGCTTTTTAACAAAGGAAGAGTCCTGAATCCTTGGCTAATGATACTACCAGCCTTCCTAATACTCTTAGTATTCAATATATTTCCCCTACTCTGGAGCTTAGGGATATCATTTTACAGATTCTCAGTAATAATTAGGGAAATACCTAAGTACGTGGGGGGGTTAAACTACATTAATGTCATCACTAGTGTTGAAGCTTGGGATAGGATTATTAGAACAGGCATTTACTTAGCATACTCACTGTCATTTCAATTTGGGCTGGGATTACTGCTTTCACTCTTACTGTTCGAGGATTTTAAGGGCAAGAGAATGCTAATAACATTATTCACAATACCTTTAATGATAGCTCCTGTAGCTTCCTCACTATTCTTCAGGTATTTATTTGACGAGAACCTTGGACCTGTTAACAACTTCTTAAAGTCTATAACTGGCTATGGACCTCTATGGTTTAGCTCAGATATAAGCCCTCTCGGAATACCCTATGCTCTCCTTACTGTAATATTAGTTGAGACCTGGATATGGACTCCATTCGTAATGTTTCTCTTAACGGCCGGCATGAGCTCTATCCCCCAAGACTTAATAGAGCAAAGCAGAGTGGATTCCCTAAAGTTTAGACACAAGTTTAGATACGTAATCCTGCCGTACATTAAGCCAATGATAGCTCTAGCATTGATCTTTAGGTTCATGGATTCCCTTAAGACATTCGACTCCATTTACATATTGACTGCAGGAGGCCCTGGAGCTACAACTGAACTCATATCAGTTTACATATATAGAGTTGCCTTTGAGAGATGGGACTTTGGATCAGCTACAGCTCTCAGCTATTTAATATTAGTCATCGTTATATTCATGACTAATGTATTCATGAGGTATATACTCGGCGGTGAAAGATCTTGATGAAACGCAATCAATACACTAGGCCTTTAATATTGTATAGAGTGAGAAAACTCTTGAAGTTCGCATTACTAATAGCTATATTGATAGTATACCTCATACCTATATATGGGATGTTTTCACTAGCATTTAAACCTAGAGCAGAGATCTACTCCGGGCTCTTTGAGTTAACTCGAATAACTCTCGAGAACTTTGAAGAAGCATATAGGTATGGTGCATATAGTGCTATAACAAATTCTATAATAGTGACTGTTGGAGGTGTAGCCATAGCTTTAGTGCTAGCTATTCTAGCATCATATGCTTTCTCCAGGTTTGCTATTAAGGGAAAGAATATATTGATGTTCTACATACTTTCAACAAGAATGATGCCTCCTATAACACTCATAATACCCATATTCATAATGTTCTTTAACATAGGCTTAAAGGGAACTTACTTAGGGCTCATACTAGTCTATGCAATGATGTCCATTCCTCTATCAATTTGGATGATAAAGAGCTTCATAGATGACATACCTAAGGACATTGACCAAGCTGCATTAATAGATGGGCATTCAACTATGTTCATACTCTTCAAAATAATAATACCCATGGTTATTCCAGGAATAGCTGCTTCAGCAGCTTTTGCAGCCATAATGTTGTGGAATGAATTCCTCTTTGCATTACTTTTAAGTGGTGTTGATACAAAGCCTACATCAGTCCTACTTAGTAGCATTAGGGGGGAGAGGGGCTTTAATTGGGGTAGAGTGGCTGCGATTGAAGTAATATACATACTACCGATAATAGTCCTAGTGTTTTGGCTTCAAAAATACATGTTGAGAGGACTCACTTTTGGCACTGTAAGGAGGTGAATTATGTGAGTAAAAGTGAGTACATTATTCAAGTTAAGAACATTGTAAAAACATATAATGGCAGAAAAGTATTAAACGACATATCATTTGCTTTAAAAAGAGGAGAGTTGCTAGCCATTCTAGGACCACCTGGATCTGGGAAAACTACGTTGCTTAAAATAATTGCTGGACTTATTAAACAGGATGTAGGCGACATCATAATTGATGGAAGAATAGTCAATGATTTGCCTCCCTACGAGAGAGGAGTCTCCTTAGTATTCGAAACACTAGCACTTTACCCAAATATGAGCGTTTATGAAAACATAGCGTCTCCATTAATTGCTGAGAAAAAGGACAAGGAATATATTGATAAGAGAGTTGGAGAAATAGCTAAGCTCCTCAAGATCGAGCATATACTTGATAGAAAGGCCGATAAATTAAGTGGTGGAGAGAGGCAGAGAGTAGCTATAGCTAGGGCTTTAGCTAAAGAAGCAGAAATATACCTATTGGATGAACCTCTCTCCAACTTAGATGCTAAAATACGCTATGCACTTAGAACAGAGTTTAAGAAGCTGAAGTCAATTCTAGGTAAAACAATAATTCTCGCTACATCTGATCCTATTGATGCCTTAGCGTTAGGAGACAACGTGATACTTCTATTCAATGGAGCAATAATTCAAGAAGGGCGGCCTAGCGATGTATACTATGCTCCAAGAAACATATCTATAGCAAGGTACTTGACTGGAAACGTACTTAATGAAGTCTCAATATCTATAGATAGCTATGGGAAGAGCGTAAGTGTGGACGCTGGACAAGAGTTCTCAATAGATCCTTATTTCCTTAAAGTATTGAGGGAAGTCAGTGAAACCTCCATTACTCTAGCAAGCTATGCTGATGCATGCATAATAGATAAATCCATAGAGAGTTGTTCCGGCATTAAAATAGCGGGGGAATTCATAGGATATGAGTATAGAGGCAGTGAATACTTGATATATGCAAGGAAGAATGGAAGAATATTTAGATCTTTAAGGACTAACTTACCTAACGTAACTTTTGGAGAAAAAGTAGATGTATGTATTCCACATACTAATGCTCTTTTGTTCAGCAGCAAGACTGGGGATTTAATTAGGTGATACAATGTGGTTAGCATAAAACTAGTTAATATTTCAAAAACTTTTGGAAGCGTTGAAGCACTTAAAAACGTAAATCTTGAGATTCGCGACGGCGAATTATTTGCAATACTTGGACCCAGCGGCTGCGGGAAGACAACTCTATTAAGAATAATTGCAGGACTAGAGAAGCCTACGAAGGGAAGAGTATACTTTGACGATATTGATGTAACTAACATACCTGCAGAAATTAGGGATGTATCAATGGTCTTCCAATTCTACGCTCTATATCCTACAACAGTTTTTAATAACATAGCCCTGCCCTTAAAGTCTAAGGGATATTCGAAGGCGGATATTGAGAAAAGAGTTAAAGAAATAGCTGAGCTAGTTGGCATAGATAAGGCATTAAAGTTACACGTCGATAAACTCAATGTAGCCGATAAGCAAAAAGTTGCCTTAGCTAGAGCTATGGCTAAGGAGCCGCGAGTATACTTATTCGATGAACCCCTCACAATACTAGATCCTGTTACAAGAGTCATAATGAGAAGTGAACTAAAGAAGTTACAGCAGAAATTGAAGCAGACAATAATATATGTAACCCACGATCAAATAGAAGCGTTAACTTTAGCTGATAGAATAGCTGTAATGAATTTTGGAGTAGTTGAACAAGTGGGAACTTCATGGGATGTCTATAATTTGCCCGACACGACTTTTGTCGGATGGTTCTTAGGGGAGCCTGGAATGAACTTCATTGAGGTAACAGTAGATGAGGATGATCTAAGCATAAAGATAGGCTCTAAAAAGATTTTTAGTGATCCAAGCTTAGGTAAGAAGCTCCTCGACTTAGGCTTAGATAAAGCTCTCCTTGGCTTTAGAGCTGAGAATGTAGCCTTAGTTAGAGAAGTGTCTGCTACATACAATTCCAACAATATAGCTATAGATGGCGTCATTAAAGTAATTGAGTTCTTTGGAACTCACTACGTCGTTAACGTAGAAACAGAAGGATCTGAGTTTAAAGTTAAATTAAGTGTAAGTGAGTTCAATAAATTAATGCTTAGTGAAAACGATAGAGTAAAGGCTTTAATAAAAGTAGATAAAGTTTGCTTCTTTAACTTAAATAACAATAGACGCGTCTTATGAAGGTGGGTATTGTGGTTAAACGCAGAACGATCGAGGAGCTCTTGATCTTTTTAGGGATCATTGGCTTAATACTAACATTTCAACCATTCAGCATTTTAGGCTACACCATTGGCTGGATCTTGCTGCTTAGCTGCACTCTAACTTACGTGATCTTTACTTTAATTCCGCATGGCACTAGCTCTGGAAGGAGGCTTGTTAAAGTATTCATTAAAACTCTACTGATAGTGCTTGCCGTCGTTATATCATTCATAGTGCTATCTATACTGCTGACGCCTCATATAATGTAAAGAGGGCACAGTGTTTATATAAGTTCTTTTTGCACATATATCTTGAGGTAATCCATATGTCTAGCGGCTTAAATAAGCTTAGAGTAGGCTTTATTGGAGCTGGTTTCTCAGCTAAATTTCACGCAAGAGCTTTCACCATGATTAGAGATGCAGAAATAACAGCTGTATACTCAAGAACGGAGGAATCTGCAAAGAATTTAGCTGCATTAATTGAGAGCCTGGGCTTAAGAAAGCCTAAAACCTACACTGATCTATTTGACATGTTGAGGTACAAAGAATTGGATGCTGTTTGGATTCTTTTACCCAATAACCTCCACTTAGAGGCTACTAAAGCAGTAGTTGAAGAAGTTACTCAAGGCAGATCTAACGTAATTGGAGTAACCGTTGAAAAACCCTTGGCTAGGAACTCTAATGAAGCAAATAAAATGGTTGAATTAGTTGAAAAAACAGGGCTTCTCCACGGCTATCTTGAAAACCAAGTATTCATGCCATCAGTATCTAAGGGTAAGGAGATCGTGTGGAATATTGGAGCGAAGTACTCTGGCAGACCATATCTAGCTAGAGCAGCGGAAGAACACGGGGGTCCTCATAGCGCTTGGTTCTGGAAGCCATCTATTTCTGGAGGAGGAGTTCTATTAGACATGGGTTGTCATAGCATAGAGGCCTCTAGAGAACTACTGCTTAAGCCAGGAGGGGATAAGTCTCATTTAAAACCCAAGTATGTCTACGGTGAAATAGCCTTTCTAAAGTGGATAAAGGAAACTTATGCTGAAGAATTGAAGAAGAGATTTGGCGTAGACTTTCTTAAGGAACCTGCAGAAGACTATTCACTAACCATAGTGACTTATGAGGATCCTGATGGAGCTCTTGTAGTTACTGAAGCGAGGACTTCGTGGGCATTTATTGGAGCTGGGTTAAGGCTTACGTTTGAAGTACTAGGGCCTGAATATAGTTTAAGCATAAACACGCTTCAGCCAGAGCTATTTACATTCATAAGCAGGAACATAAGGATACCTCCTACAGAGGAATTCGTTGAGAAACAAAATGCTGAACAGGGATTAATGCCAGTAATACCTGATGAAGCTATTACTTATGGTTATCAAGCTGAAGACGCCCACATGGTTAAGTCCTTCATAAATAAGAAAATGCCCTATGAGACGTGGCGCGATGGACTCCTAGTAGTTCAATTAATGATGCACTCATACTTGTCAGCTGAGAAAGGCGTTAAAGTAAAGTTCGACCCTGTTCAAGTAGAGGACTACGTTCCTCCAGTAGCTAGGTTAAAGAAGGATTAATTTTTAATTATTAAATGTCTCGTAATGTGAAGAAAAACTCCCTGGATGAGCCTTTAGCCCCCCACTTCAGCACGTGATTAGCTAAGAACATCTATTTTTTAATATGGCTAAAGCCTCTTCTATAATTGGATTTATCAGTGGCGGCTCAGGAGAGATCTTTGATAAGAACTCGGGGTCCTTTAATCCATGTCCTGTTACTAAAACTACTATCGGCTCATCTCTATCCACGAGCTTTTCTTCAACTGCCTTCATTAATCCAGCTAGTCCAGCTGCTCCACTTGGTTCAGCTAGAATACCCTCATAGTTTGCTAAAAGTTTCACGGCATCAACTATGAGTTCATCGGGTACAGCCAAGCCGTATCCGTTGGTTTCATATATTGCTTTTAAGCCAGCATCTCCATCCCACGGGAATGTATCCTCTAGGCCTGTAGCTATGGTTTCCGGGGGCTTCTCCCACGGACGGATACTCATAGGATCTTGTTTTTCAACCCACGCCCTAACGAATGGAGCATTTCCAGTTGATTGTATAGCGACGAGCTTTGGATATCCATTGATCCACCCAACTCTATTCAAGTCCCTGAATCCACGGTATATTCCTGTAAGTAGTGACGCTGATCCTGTAGGAATGAATATTTGGCTGGGGATTTCCCAATTCATTTGCTCAGCTACTTCAAGTGCAATAGTTTTAGATCCCTCGAGTTGATATGGATTGAAGGGTCCAAAGCTAGGCGATGGATAGTAGCCGTATTCTTCAGCCAACGTCTTCATCATTAATACCGTTGGATCTTCTGAGCCAATCCACTTTACTTTAATAACTCTTGCTCCACACAAACTCAGTTGAGTTAGCTTTCCAAGGGGAGTGAAGTGTGGTACAAATGCTATTACTTCTAAACCAGCTCTAGCTCCATAGGCAGCTAATGAAGCTGCTGCATTACCGCTACTAGCTATAACAGCCTTCTTAAACCCTAATTCAACAGCCATACTGACTGAGACACTCATACATCTATCCTTAAAGCTCCCCGTAGGATTCCTCGTCTCATCCTTTAAGTACAAGTTTCTCAGGCCAAGTGCTTCAGCAAGTCTCCTAGCTTTAATCAATGGCGTCCCTCCTTCACTTAAGCTAACTACACTTCCTTCACTGCTCACTGGCGTGAATTCAAAGTACCTCCACATATAGAACCTTCTCTTAGATAGAACTTCTTTGCTTAAAGCCCTAGATATGGAGTCGTAATCATAGAATATGTCTAATCTACCTAAGTCTTTTCTAGAGCACATTACTGGTCTTTCACTCAAATAGTACTTACTCCCACACTTAGAGCACTTAAGGTACTTAACATATGGCAATGGAAGCACCTTTCCTAAATTACTTTAGTTAACGCTACTTAAAGAGCTTAGTACTGCCTGGTGAATGAATAATTGCTTTATCTACTGCAATGCGTGAATCCACCTTAATAGCATAAAGTCCATAAGCTTTAAGCTAGAAGTGTTTCGTAAAACTGTTCTTAAAGCACTCTCGATCCTATGAATTCCTACACAACTGTTGTATCTCATAATGATTAATGAAACTTATTTAACCCAATTATGTGATCACTCTTCTAATCATTAAAGGTGTTAAGATAGCCTATGCATGTAGGATTACTGATTACAAAGCTATTAGCTAGTGTTTTCAGAAGTTTAGCTAAGTAAATTACATAGATTGTCAATTGATGGGCATTCGCTATAGCTGTAGGCTTCGTCAAGGCTGATCTGAGATGTCTTCAGAGCTTGAAGATAGTCTACGGGGAGAAGGGAATAGTTCAATCTCTCAGGAGGGAGAAATTGTTTGAGAAATGCATTACAATCACTTGCTTCATCTCCAGCGTCAACTCCGAACACGCAATTAAATACTTAGAGAGATTTATGTGGACTCAACGCAGTGAGTTGAATCAGCGAGCTTTAAATCTTATCACTACTACGCTACAGCATTGCCAAAGGTTAGCGTAAGCTTCCCTCCATATTCCATGAGCTTTGAGAGTAGGCATATCTATGATGGGAATCAACTATGTATTAAGGCAATGCTGGAGGACTGAGAGCTGCAGCCTAAATCATAATAAATGTAGTTGAGGGTAATAGCTTGATTAAAGCCCATATGCGTTAACTTCTCTCCCACTTCAGCAGGAGTAATAAAGTGGGTAAGTTATGACAAGTAGCGTGGGGAGGTCTTTGGTTGAAGAAGCCGGCGGCATTAGAGTTAGAGTTAGAGAGTTTGGGGGTGGAGTTAGGGAAGTTAGCTTAAGGCATGGGGTAAGCGTAAGTGAACTTATAAAAAGCCTTGGCTACATTATTGAAGAATACGTTGTTACAGTTAATGGAACTATAGTTACTGAAGACTACTTAGTAAACGACGGAGATGAAGTAGTCATATACCCGGTGGTTTCAGGTGGCTAATTGCAGCATTTGCGGTAAACAAGCTGTATACATAGTTAAGTCTGGTGGATTAGCATTATGCAAAAAACACTTCCTAGAGTACTTTGATAGAAAAGTTAGGAGAACTATTAGGAAGAACAAGTTATTCAATAAAAATGACCACATAGTTATAGCAGTATCAGGAGGCAAGGACTCGCTGAGCCTACTGCACTACGTAGTTAATTTATCTAGGAGAGCTAAAATGGGCTGGAGAATAACTGCTCTAACCATTGATGAGGGAATAAGTGGGTATAGGGATTACACTATCAAGAGAGTCAAGGAGCTATCCTCAACTCTTGGAGTAGAATTGAAGATAGCTTCATTTAAGGAGTACTTCAGTTATACACTGGATGAAGTAGTCAAAATTAGTAGAGAAAAAGGGCTTCCATACCTTCCATGCACGTACTGCGGAGTTTTTAGGAGATACTTATTGAATAAAGTTTCTAGAGAAATAGGTGGAACAGTTCTTGCTACAGCCCATCACTTAGACGACGTAGTTCAAACATACTTAATAAACATATTCAGCAACAATTGGAGTAACATATATAAGCTCACTCCATCACTAACATCCATCCATAAGTTATTCGTCAGAAGAGTTAAGCCATTCTACGAAGTATTGGAGAAAGAGACTACGCTTTACGCAATACTCAACGGCTTATACCCTAGTGAAAGAGCTGAGTGTCCTTACGCTCCTTTAAGCTTCCGATGGCAAGTGAGGAAAGTATTAAACTATCTTGAGGAATCAAGGCCTGGACTAAAGTACTCAACTATGAGGTCGCTAATGGAGGCAACTTCATTGAAGAACGTTGCATCAAGTGAAGCAATGACTTGTAGAGTCTGTGGAGAACCCTCCTCACATGAAGTATGTAAGGCCTGTCAATTGAGGGCTGAGCTGGGGTTGCTTGAAGTAAGGGGATAAAAACATAAATATAACTGAGTTATATAGAGGCCTGGCTGATAAAATGGCCGGCTTCTCGAGGATGAATGTCTATAGAAGCGTTCTAGAGCTTTTACCTAACATATGGCCTACTCCATTAGTGATGTTGAAAACTCTTAGCAATGGATCTTTTGAAGCCTGGGCTAAGCTAGAGTGCTTTAATCCATTTAGCCACAGCATTAAGGACAGGCCTGTGTGGAACATGATTGTTAAAGCAATTAAGGAGTGCATAGAGTGTGGAAAACTGTATGAAGCTACTTCAGGGAATGTAGGCATAGCTATGGCCGCCATATCGAATGCCCTTGGAGTAAAGTTTAGAGCTTACCTCCCCAGGAAATCACCTAAGTACACTAGGGCTCTCTTAAAGATCCTTGGAGCAGAAGTAATAGTTACTGATAAAGACATCATAGATCAGGAGTTAATTGAGTACGTGAAGAGTGAAGCCATTAGAGATAGAGCGCTTAACTTAAATCAATTTGAAAACGACAATAACTTCGAAGTCCACTACCTCTATACAGCTAGGGAAATAGATGAACAGTTGGCCAGCATAAATAGATCTCCACCTAAGGCATTAATTGCTGGAATAGGTACATCAGGTCATATAGCAGCTATATCCAAGTACTTTAAGGAGAAGTATGGAGATGGAGTTAAAGTAGTTGGAGTAACTCCAGCAATGGGGGACAGCATACCTGGAATAAAAAGAATTGAAACAAAGCCAAAGTGGTTCTTTAAGGAAAGGATAGATAAGGTAATTGAAGTATCCTTAAGGGAGGCAGCTGAAGAAGTAGTTAATGTAGCTAGGGGAGAGGGGCTATTAATAGGCTTAAGCTCGGGAGCTGTAGTTAAAGCCTATAAAGTAGTGAGAGAGGAGATCGGGGAAGGAGTCTATACACTTGTATTCCCAGACGACATATTCAAGTACGTTGAAGTAATAAGTGAGTTAATTAAACTAGATTAGTAGCTTAACGAAGAGGTAGTTGTAGGAGGTTGAAGCAGAGTTGACTGAAATTACAACAGTACTGTTTACAGCAGTATTAATTAGTGTAGCTTTAATGATTGCGGGGCTTCTAATAATGATTATGGGAGCGCTAACTAAAGAAACTGAGCGTAGAGTTGAAGGAGGTGGAGTAGTCATACTTGGGCCTATACCCATAGTCTTTTCTTCATCACAGAGAGTTGCTAAAGCAATCCTTGTGTTAGCAATAATTCTTACGCTAATGACCTTAATCTTACACCTAGTGTCTATAGGTGTAATTAAATGAGTAGCTTAACTAAAGTAGGGTTTCTAATACTTCTATTGGGGTTATTAATTATGGCGACTTCACTAATAGCTTACTTCATTTACCTAGCTATACAAGGACTTCACGGAGCTATCAGCGTGGGCGGATGCATAGTAGTCTTCTTTATACTAATATGCTTTGGCATTGGAGAAAGAGGGGGCACACTAATGACAATATCGTTGATACTAGCACTAGCGTTAACAGCAGCATTGATAGCGCTCTTCATTTATAGTAGAAGAATTAGTTATATAAAGCAGTTATAGTTTATCTTTAGCTTGGGGAAGAGGCTTTGAGAACGTACTGTGAGCAGTCAATGAAGCTGCTCATTCCATCCATTAGAGCTCTACTGGCTCAAATACTGATAGACAGATACGGGTTTACGCAAGTGCATACAGCTAAGCTACTTGGATTAACGCAGCCAGCGATAAGCTATTACTTAGGGAGCAAGCGTGGGGCCAAGGCTATTAAAGCCATTAAAGGTTACAGAGAACTAATGGCTCACATAGAGTCATTGGCTGGAGAAATAGCTGAAGGGAAAACTGATGTAGGTGTTGCAATATGCGAAATTTGTAGAGTAATCAGAGGATCTAAGGAAGTACTTAAATCCATTTACTCATAGACAATGCGTTGCTAGCCCAGCTACTGCATTGCTTTAAAGAAAGGGGGAAAACACGTACTTAAGTTAAATACCCTTTAATACCTTTGAAGCCCGCCGAGCTCTTCCTCTAAGTATAGTAAGTATAGCGCAAGTATGAGAACGTATATAGGTGCTTCAAGAGGATCTAGGTTAAGCCTTAGCTCAAGGGCTCTTCCACCGCTCATAGCTATTGATAGCTTTCTCTCATTAACCAAGTGGTCTTCAACGCTGCACGACACTATTAATACACACTTACTGCTTGCCGGCTCAAGTAAGCTTATTGGAGTATAGTTAGCGTTAACTCCATTAGACTCCAGGGCCTTGGCTAAGGCGATAGACG